>Ga0099828_10002335_pt1 | contig 13024 bp, 9 predicted proteins | sample CZO8metaG_2_FD_79338 | JGI IMG/M metagenome (GOLD analysis project Ga0099828, IMG submission 79338) | Vadose zone soil microbial communities from the Eel River Critical Zone Observatory, Northern California, USA - CZOApr15con2H1.8 metaG | ecosystem: Environmental > Terrestrial > Soil > Vadose...
ATTGCTTTCATTGAGAGAAATTCCCTTTCGAATTATGATTTTGATATTGCAGAGATATTGTACCATGTTCTTCATGCTTCATGAATGCATCTAATAGCGCAACCTGCTACGTATTAGATTATAGATAGCCCACAAATACTGGTCTATCACGTTCACTCAGCAGAGCATTTTAAAGGCAGTTACGTAAACCGTACCCTCATATGTTACGTAACACATCTTTACTGCGTCTGAAAAAATAGCCCTGCAATGTGATGTACTACATAGAAACAATTTGATACAGCCGTTATAATGAGAAGAAAGTACTGACAAATCTGCAATCATTTATTCCTGGCAATAATAAGCTGTACACTATCATCTAGTGTGACTGAACTAATCGCCTGTTTTCTTGTTTAATAATTGTTTTATGGCCTTTTTCCTGCATTTTATGGCAGGCAATTAAGAAGGATTCTCCCTCGGTAACGAATAGGTGGGGTGAAATCAACGAGGATGAACCTCCAATTAAATCAATCGATGAAGCCGATGGAGGCACAGGGAGAATGTTGCTCATTCTGTAGAATGGAAATGTGGAGGTACACCAGATGGGTTCCTACCCCTACACAAGAGATAGGGTTTGCCAGGAGGCTGTGCAACCTTTTTCAGGCGAGGTGAATAACACATGGACGGCAATGGTGATCGTCGGCTAAATTTGAAGATGCATCGGCGACGACAAAAAAAAGGAAAGAGTTACAGACGAAATGTCTCAGAATTTCTCAATACACATAAACACTCTCTTCTTACCAGCCTACTGCTCTTGATCGCTGTAGTATTGCTCTTTGGCATTTTCAGCCAATTTCCGGCTCCTGCTGTGACCCCGCCCACGGGGGTGACTGTAATCAACTACAGCACCTTTGTTGGGCAGATAAAAGCAGGGAATGTGCAGGCAGTAGCTATTCAGGGCAACGATATCAATGGACTGTTGACAAGCCCTCTAACACAAAACCATGCAGCGGCTGTTGCGCCTGCCGCGAATTCTAGCAGTAAAAATACGGCGGACTTAGTTGCCTGGAGCCGCTATGTAGGGGCGGGCTATCCTACCTGGCCAAGCACTTCAACACTTCCTGCTATCGACCCTGCACGGGCAGTTTATACCCATTTGCCAGGAAACGGGGATGCGAGCCTGATGCAAATGCTTTTAAGCAACCACGTTATTGTCAACACCCTTCCCATCGCGCAGCCACCAGTCTGGTTAGGGCTAGTATGGCGATTTATCCCGCTCGTGTTCTTTGTGCTGGTGCTACTGCTGATACTCGCTCCCAAGAAACGTAAAAGTTCATCACGTTTCACGGATGAACGCGTGTCTCAACTTGGCAAGAGCCGTGCTCGCCGCTTTGATGGTCAGAAAGAGACTATTCAAGCTGGGACTGTAAAATCTACTTCTACCGGCAAACTCGGTAACGCTGCTCCTGGAAAGCCTCGCGTGAGCCTGGAGCCTCCTGTAACTTTTGCTGATGTAGCCGGCATCGATGAAGTACGCATAGAGCTGGAAGAGATTGTGCAGTTCTTGCGCAGTCCAGAACGTTTTGATCGTCTGGGTGCGCGCATTCCACGCGGTGCTTTACTGGTTGGCCCTCCGGGAACCGGCAAAACCCTGCTGGCAAAAGCAGTAGCCGGCGAAGCGGGTGTGCCCTTCTTCAGCATGAGTGCCTCTGAATTTGTGGAAATGTTTGTTGGGGTTGGCGCAAGCCGGGTGCGGGACCTCTTCAACCAGGCTCGCCAGTCGGCGCCGTGCATCATCTTTATCGATGAGATTGATGCAGTCGGTCGCAAGCGATCTATGCGCATCTCCGGCAACGACGAGCGCGATCAAACCCTCAACCAATTGCTGGTCGAGCTCGATGGTTTCGATGGGCGCAATGCAATTGTAGTGCTTGCCGCGACTAACCGCGTTGATATCCTGGATAAAGCCCTGCTGCGTCCTGGCCGCTTTGACCGCCACGTCACTGTATCGCACCCTGACCGTGTGGGGCGGGAAGCCATCCTCAAAGTTCATACTCGTCGAACTCCCTTGCACGAAGAGGTATCTCTGGAACGCCTGTCCCGACTGACGACAGGTATGACCGGAGCCGATCTCGCCAATCTTGTTAATGAAGCAGCTCTTTGCGCTGCCCGTCAGAATCTTGAGCACATCACCCACGATTGTTTCGAGGATGCCCTGGCAAGGGTCCAGCTTGGTGCCCTGCGGCCTATCGTGATGAGCGAAGCTGACCGCCGTATCATTGCCTACCACGAAGGCGGCCATGCCCTTGTCGCCCATCACCTACCAGAGGCCGATACCGTCAATCGTGTCACTATTCTGCCGCGAGGACAAAGTCTTGGCGTAACGCAATTTACTGCCGAGGAAGATCGCTACAACTTCAGTCGTGAAAGCTTAATGGCGCGTATCGCCGTCGGCCTTGGTGGACGTGTGGCAGAGGAACTCACCTTTGGCCCAGAACGAGTCACCACTGGTGCTGAGAACGACTTGCAGGTCGTTACAGACCTGGCCCGCCGCATGGTCACACGTTGGGGAATGAGTGAACAGGTGGGTGTTGTCTTTGCTGATTACGAACCGGGTGCTATGAGCCTCAACATGCAGCGTATCAACCCTGATGATCTGCCAGGGCAGCCTCGTTCCCTGGTGGCTGATGAAGATGGCAATTTGCAGCTCAACGGGAGCAATCTTCCCGCCCGTCAACAAACGCTGGCTATGAGCGTGCCCGCTGTTCGCAGCTCAAACAACAGTGCGACAATGGCAACCTTGATTGACTACGAGGTACAGCACATCCTCAAAGACGGCTATGCAATGGCTCGTACCCTCTTGAGCGAGCACTACGACCAGCTCACCAGGTTGGCCAGCGCGCTCATGGAATGTGAGCAACTCGACCGCAAACAGTTCGAGGCCTTGTTCTCGGAGTGAGGCAGTAACAAAACCGGACATTCTACGAGCAAGCGCAACGATACGGGCATTGGAGAGAGTCCAATGCCCGTATCGTTGCGCTTGCTCGTTAGCAATACTATCCCTTGTAACTCTTGCCCCAAATTTTGCCAACTCCAGCGTCTCATATAATGAGCATCTCTGATTGTGAGGATGCAGCACTATTGCTGTGGTAAGCCTGTTGGTACTTATACTTGGCTTAATACTGTTCTTTGTGAGTATGATGACTGATCTGTTGGTGGAACTTCAGGCTGCATCCATTGCTATCCTCAGAAGTCGCGGAGCCAGCTCTCGCCAGATCTTTGGCGCACTGCTTACGCAGAGTTTTGGACTGGGTGTGATTGCTCTCGTGGCCGGACCATTGATAGCGTTGCTCTGCGTATATGTGATCTCGCACAGCCTGTTTGCAGGTTTCGTTTCAACCGTTCCAGGCGATCTCTTTGATAACCCGTTGCAAGCGATATGGGAGGTACGATGGTATGGATTAGGAACGGTGTTAGCGGCTATTGCTGCCATGATTATCGCCATTTTTCGTACTGGCAGTTGGGATGTGTTCGCAATGCGGCGCGAAGCAGCCCGTTCAACCAGCCGCCCGCTCTGGCAGCGGCTTCATCTGGACATGGTAGCTGCTATTATCATGCTGGTAGGCTACGGCATTTCATTCTATCTAGTAAGTTCTGGCTTGCTTGATCCACAATTACGTCTTGTTCTACTAGCCCCACTAACTCTGCTGCAATCGGCCTTTCTGGTACTTGCCTGCGTGTTGTTCTTCTTGCGGTTTTTTCCCCTCGTGCTCCGGGTCGGCTCGTGGTTGATGAGGCGTAATCGAGGTGCGGTTCCTCTGTTAGCGGTGGCACAGATGGCTCGTGCGCCCCATCAATCGTTGCGCATGACGTTGCTTCTGGCTCTTTCAACGGCTTTTGCCATTTTTACCCTGGTCTTCACCGCTTCACAGGCACAACGTCCTATCGACGTCGCTGGTTACGAAAGTGGGGCCGATTTTAGTGGCCTACTGGTACACCCCTTGACTCCATCGCCTTTTGCTGACATAGCGGCCCGCCAGTTGACGAACCTGACAGAACGCTATCAGCGTATTCCAGGTGTTCTTTCTGCGTCCATGGGCTATAGCGGTCAAACTGCGGCAGGCTTTGCTGCAGGTACCCTATCCATTCAATTACGGGCAGTGGATGCCGATACGTTTGCACAAACAGCAGATTGGACATCGCAGGACTCATCGCAATCGATTTCCTCACTCATGTCATTGCTTTCATCTCGCCGCGCATCGGTCGGCGGCAACGAGCCGATACCTGCTATTGTCGATGCTGCCACCTGGAATGCACTTGATCTAGGTTCCGAGGCTACCTTCCAGATAAGTGCCTCTTATGGTATGTTATATTTTGTTGCTATAGCCGAGGTGCCGCATATTCCAACTATTACTGATGATGCACAGTTCAACGATACCAATGCGGTTGGAGGTATGCTGGTCGATTATCAAACCTTTGCGAATGTTTATGCCAATGTGTTTCATAATGTGGACCCTGATCATAGTCCGAGCTTGCCTATCAATTATATCTTGCTGCGTACTGAGAGCGATGCGGCTTCGCTGATGAGTGTGCGTAATGCGCTGAGTAGTGGAAGTTTGGCGCTCAATCCCCTTTATGATCGCCGGGAGATCATGAGTTCTCTCCTCAATGATCCACTCTACTTCGGCTTGATCATCGTCCTGGCGTTTGGAGCAACGACAGCATTATTGCTCGCATTGATAGGCAACCTGATCGCTTCGTGGTTAAGTGCTCACAGTCGCCTCCTCAATTTTTCGGTGCTACGTGCGCTGGGAATGCCGCCCTTCTCGATTATGGGGGTACTGATCTGGGAGCAAGGTATTATCTACATTATAGGGATGATGCTAGGCATTATCTTTGGAGCCGTGCTCTCAGCCTGGGTAGTGCCGACTTTGGTTTTTACCGATATTGCTTTTAATAGCCCGACGAGCGATATTGCAGGCAATGCGCTCTATCTTGCACAGAGTGTACCTCCTACCCGCATAGCCATATCATTATCGCTCGGTATCGCTCTTGCCATACTGGTCAGCATTTGTGTAATTGCACTTGGGATAATGATCCGTGTTGTCATACGTCCCTCGCTTAGCCAGACGCTACGGCTCAATCAGGATTAATGAACCGGTCTATCTTGTGACTTGTATTCACTTCTCCTCGCTGCCGCCAAGTGGTAAAAAGAGAGCTTGGGCTATCGATCCAGGCTTTTACGATTTTACAGCGGTTAGACAGAATATATGCGGCCTTTGCCCTCTACACTTGCTCCTAAGGGCGGTTCATCTCCATGCGCATAAGAGAAGTAGATTTTTATGGGAGATGAAGAATTCTCTCATCTCCCCATGCTCCTTCCCACTCCCATTGTTGCTCTGCTACCTCTTGAATAGCTTCAGGAGCAGTTTGCACGGAACAGCGGACACACATAGTGTAGCGCTGGGCATCTCGCACTGTACACTCGACGTGCAGCAGGTATTTTCCCCATGACACAGGCCCCGCACGATACGCAGCGCCAACGCGACGTAGTGCTTGCGGTAATACAGGAGCAACCTTGATCACTCCTGCTTCTTCCTCATGCAGTCCCAATAGATAGCGCATGAGTAAGTGGACACTTAATGCACCCCAACCATACCCCTCGATCCCGGCATTGACATATTCAGAAGTCCCCCATTTGCCTGTCGTGACCACTGCATGATATTCACGAGTAACGCCAGGTACTCCTCCATGCTGATCTATTGTTCGACTATCGATGCTACGGTAGGCTGCATCGATAAAGTGATAGGCCAGTTCAGCAGCATCCAGAGGCATCTGAGCAGCCGCGGCAGCGCCTACGAGCGTCAAGACAACCGGCGGCCAGGAGAGAGGTGTCCACCCGCTATGCATAGGGGGTCGAGAAAAGTATGAGTGGAGCTGCTCTATATGTCCCCAACTCGTTGCTCCACAGAATACGGGGGCAAGGTGCATGGTATCTTGTTGGCTTGACCACTCGTGCGCCACTGCATCATAATCGCGGAACCAGCCATCCTGCCACATCAGACGGGTCTTGACGATGAACTCATTGGCGATCTGTTGCCACCAGGCAGCTTCGTTAGTAAAGTCGATGGGAGCCTCGATGGTGGGTATGGTTGTTTGTTCCTGTTCAAGAAGGGTTGCCCAGTGGGCGAGAATGGCCGCGCCCTGGGCCATGCTGGCTTGCAGATCCACGGGGCGCACATGTTGAATGAGTGTACCGCCGGTTTGTTGTGGACCAAAGCGGCTGGAGACATCCTGCCCGCTCTCCCAGGAGCAGGCATAGACCAACCAGCCCTCAGTATCGCGGCGATGGTCCAGCCACCAGCGTAAATAGGCTGCCGCTTTCGGGTAGAGCCGATGCAGCCAGTGCAGATCACCCGTCCTGCGCACAATTTGGTCGCAACACCAGAGGGGGAAACCCCAGGCGGGGGCTGTGCCGCACACCTGCCCATCATCGGCGACCATGTTGTAGCTCCCATCCTCGCGCATACAGGGGAGATTCGGACGTGGTGCCGACTCAAAATGCCCCAGGATTACTTCTGCCGCAAGCTCAGGATCGGCATAGCTGAGGAAAAGGGCATCTATCGCGGCCTCGGCCAATACCAGGCGCGGAGCCTGTATTTGCATTCCATCGAAAACGTGAGGAATGAGACCCACAGGAGGACGCATGACCATTCGCAGCGTTTCAAGGTCGTACACCAGACTACGACGCCAGCTATCAGGCCAATCGCCAGAGAGTTGAGGAGCGCTGCTCCAGAACGCTTCATCGTCAGCCCGGTGTTCGGCCTCCGCATGCGCAATCTCTTCAATGCCCTCTTCCCAATGCTGGTATGACTGCTCTGGCGAAACGCCTCGTGCCAGGACCACATTGATCATCCGTTCAGACGGTCCGGGATTGCCTCCCAGGGTCACCTTACAAGGCAAGATAATGGTACGTACCTGCCAGCCTGTATCCGGCTGGCCCTGAGTAATAGTGGGACGCGCGACCGCAACACCTCTGGCCCACGAGGAGGCATCTTCAAGCGAGATGACATAGCCCATTTCTTCAAAGGTCAAAGGCAAGCCATCAGCAGAACGGGTACCATGCACAAAGACATCGCCCTCGCTGGCGATCCCCAGCATCACCGAGCCTTCCACTGGCCCCGGACAGGCATACAGGCCATGCTCCCACAGGCGACTGGTGAAGGGATTGTGCGTGTGCCTGTGGAGCAGATAGCAGGTCACTGGTAGGGATTGCTTTGCCGTCGTTGAAAGCGAGAGCATACAGCCAAGGGCGTGTTCCTGGATGAGAAAATAGTGTGCCGTCAGCGTCAAATCATACCGAGGCACCGTGCAGGTGTACTCAAAGCGATTTTTCGTATGTACATGGCTGCTGATGGTGCAGCCATGTTGCGCGAATTCTTCGGGAGTGACCAGCACCAGTTCTCCTACCTTGAGACCAATGGAGAGATGGGCCGTATATTGAAACTGGTTGCGGACGTAGCTCCCGAGATTGGGCACATGCCAGCCCATGCCGAGCGGAGCCAGTGAACGCAGGACACCGCTGGGATTGAGTTTCCAGCAGTGGTAGGGATTATCTAAGTAGCCATGCGGGGTAAAATTATCGTGGGGAACCATCATGCATTACTCCACCTTAGCTTATTGTGTCATTAAACAACGTCGCAGCTTCCGCTCACCTATCCTTGCAGGAGAGCTGGTCGTCTTCCACATTGTATGCTAGTACAAGCACATGGTCAAATAGCTCAGCGTCGGTAATTGCCAAATGGTCAAAGAAGAATATAAAGAGAGAGCGTAGACGGCTCATCCACGCTCTCTCCCTTTGGACGCGCTAAGCGTACGGTTCGCGCTGTTCGCCCTGCAAACACCTGTCCTGATGCGGCTCATCCATTTGTTCGCAGTGCTGACACTGATCGTCAACGCCTCTGCAACATCCCGTACTTTGGCACCTGGATGTCCTGTCAGGTATGCCTTCACCCGTTCGTAGTTGTTCGCCACTTGTCCATCGTCACTTTCTCCTGCGGTTTTCTGAGTGATGTTCGCCCGTTGTTCTTCCTTGTGGCCTTTGTACTAAACTGGTTCTCCCTCGCGTGTACGTGCCTGTTTTGCAAACTGGCGCACTTCAATAAGCCCACGGGTCGCTAACAGCCGTTCCAAAGCCGAAACATGTTTGGGTTGCGGCAGAATGATAACTGCTTCATCGCTCTGGTGTTGCGATCAACTATTTCGCAAGACGGGAGATCTATCCTGGCTGCGCCGCCTCTATCCCAGGGCGGCGGCCTATCTACGCTGGTGGCTGGAGCATCGCTCTGATGCCGAGGGCTGGCTCGTCTATGCCTGTTCCTGGGAGAGCGGCCAGGATGTCTCCAGTCGTTTTGGCCCGCAGCAAACCGGTGGCACGATTATCCAGCATGTTCGTCCAGTAGATTTACGGGCGAGTATGGCGCAATCGGCAGAGATCATGGCTCGTTGGGCCACTCTTCTTGCTGGTGAAAGCGAATCTGTAGATGATGCTCAGGTGGGGAAGAGTACACCGGCAGAGGGTGTCCCAATAACGGATTTCACCTCTGAAGTTGCTCAATGGAGGGCTATTGCCAATGATTTTACGGTCAAGACGCGGCTGATGTGGCAGGAGGGTTGGTTTCGCGATTATGATTCGGCGTCGAAAGAGTGGTCATCTCAGCAAGATGTGATGCATCTTGCTCCCGTTTTCTGTGGAGCGGCTGGTTGGGGACAGACAGAACAGCTTAATCCGTACTTTGTGCAGCCTCCCATGCATAGTTCGGGCTGGGCACCACTTTCCTGGCCTCCAGTTGTGATGACGCTGGTTGGGGCTGCCTCTACCGCTCAGATGCCCCTTGAAGCCGCCGAACTTGCCTATCCCTACATTGATGGCTCCTACAGCAGTACCGATAGCCGCGAACCTGACGAGCGTGGCGGTTTGCCTGGTATCACTCGCGAGTATCGCCGCGTCGTGCATGGGAAATACGGCTCGCATACTTATGCCAATGCCGGGATCGAAGGCTATGGCTGGGGAGCCTTGAGCATCCACTTGCTCATGCGCTATCTGCTGGGGCTGCGAGAGGAGGAGGCCGGTGTGCTCACCATTGCCCCTATGTTGCCACTGGCATTACGCCGTGTGGGGGCAGTCTATCGCGTGGAACCGCTAAAGTGGGGGAAGTATACCTTGAGTGTGGAATGTCGTGTAAAGCATACAGATACCTGTTTGGTGCATCTAAGCTGGTCGGGACAGGAGCAGGTGTGGGAAGCAAAGTGGGGAGAGGAGCGTAGAATTCAACTTTGAGCAAAGCAAGCAGCGGCTGCCACTGCTTGCTTTGCTCAAACACGTCAGCTTATCATGTCTTCAGTGAACCAGGGCCAGCCCCTGGAATCTACAAAGATCCCAACGCCGATGTGGTGGAGTGTCGTACTGGTCAAATGGATGAAGTGCCAGCCTGTTGGACCTTCGTTCATCATGCTCTCTTGCACGCTGTAGACACCGGCCCACGCGGTCGGATAGGGGCCTGCCAGGCCAATATTTTCGCCACAATCGGTAAAGGTGAATCCTTCATTGGCAATGCGCGTACATTGGTTGAGCCCATCGGGGCAGGTATGGCTGAAGCCACAATGCACCATGTTCCAGCTATGCAGACGCGCGCCACCTGCCAGAGTGTTATTCCAGATAAATGGATAGAGACCTCGTACAGCCCGGTCGTGATTGATCAAAGCAAAAAGTTGCTGCGTCAGTTGAATCTCTTCTGCAGTCAGTGGGGGAGGTGGGCCATATGGGGCAGGTCCTGAGCCTGAGCCAGGGAAATTGTAGGGATTTGGAACGGAGGGAATGGTACGGGTCGGAGTGGGAGTTGGTTTTGTAACCTGCATGGGAATGGATACAGTAGGTGTGGGCGTTGGTCTTTGCTCGATATGTAGTCCATCGCTCATGATTGGTTGTGATGGTGTCAATTGGGTGTTCTGTGGTGAACCACAAGCACTGAGTAGCACTATGACGAGTAGACCTAACAAATAGCAGGATTTTCTACCCACAAGAACTCGACTCCTCTTGGTGATGTTACAAATTTTGCTCCTTTAAGATTGTAACACACAAGAGAGCCGCGCTATCATGCGATGGGCATGGTATGGTACTTTTTGGAGCGCGAATAGTAGCAACAATGCGGCGAGTTAGAAGCGGCAGGTCACTACGATGGCACTCATGTCGTCTGGTTTTGCTCGCACGGTAACGTGGCGTTCTTCGTGGGAGCGTCGAATAGAATGTTCAACGAGTAAGCGTGCGGCAGAGGTACGAGCTCCGCTTCTCAAAATTTCTTCGATCTCTTCATCAATCAAATTGTCATGGATGCCATCTGTGCAGAGGAGGACGCGGTCGCCAGGGTAGATGGTCACCTGGTCAGTATGGATGGTGGGAGGTAAGGGGCTACCCAATGCCTGCGTAATGCCCCCGCGAAGACGGAAGTAGCTGTATTCTGTATCTGATAATTGCTCGGCTCGCATAGCCTGATCGATGCGCAGTGCATCTACTTCGTTAACCACCTGATTCTCTACCAGCTTGGCCAGCAGTCCATCATCGCTGGTCAGCCGTTTAAGTGATTCGTTTGCTCGCAGCAGGTAGATACGGCTATCTCCAACATGAGCATAAACCATGGTATAGCCTCTGCCATTGGGATGACGGCAGAGGGCAGCCAGTGCGACAGTGGTTGCCAGGTCATTGGTACCGGCCCGTTGTGCTCCCTCAGTACGGACCTGTTCGTCTGATTCGGTAATCAGTTGTTCGAGAATAGTACAGAGATCGTTTTTGCCGCAATCTTCCAGAAAGCTCTGTATTTTGCGCCCCTTATGTACCTTTCTTAGCACACTTTTCCAGGTTTGGCGTGTGGAGCGGGCCGCTGTTTGCGAGGCAATTTCTCCGGCTGCACTTCCACCCACGCCATCAAAAACGCCGGCCAGGCCGCTATGCTCATCAGTAATGATACTATCCTCATTACGGTTAGGATGGCGTTCACACGCCACAGTATGGCGCGCAAAGGTGAAGGGTGTTAATGTTACTTGGGAGGCGTTACCTCCTACGGTAATATGATTACGCCGATTGGTTCTATGTTGCGACATCTTCGTCGAGTACTCCTTGCAAGGTCCGCTGCCACACGCTATTTTTTATGATGAGTCTCCACCCTAGAGAGGTGGAGAATCTATTGTATTTGGACATTGTGAAATTCAAATGAGTTATATTGTGTGCAAGTATAGCAGATTTGAGGGTGAAAAGAAAAGAGTTAAAGCGTAAAAACTACCAGAAACTCAAGAATTGTTAAATGTTACCCATAGTATCGTGGTTGGAACTCGCGGCTTAGACTACAGACACTCACTGATCTTGAGGAAATTCTCAAATAGTGTGCGCGTATGTTTTCTATAGATTGGATAGCGTGCAGGTCGGTCACGCTCAATGGTGTCTAGTGTGTCGGGCCTTGAGACTTCTCTGATAAGCTTCTTATAGTCCGGATAGCCAAACCAGATATCGAACATGTCGGGCGTGACTTCAATGTGGTATTGCAGTCCGTAAGCCCGCCGCCCGACGCGGAATGCCTGGTTGGGGGTACTGTCTGTGGTTGCCAACTGTACCGCACCCCTGGGCATATCAAAGACATCTTCGTGCCAGTGGATGACCTGTTGATAGCCCGGTAGGCCCTGGAAGAGTGGGTCAGCTCTACCCTCGTCTGTTAATTGTACCTCGTAAAAACCAATCTCGTAGATATGATGGCGAGTGACGGGAGCGTGCAGGGCACTTGCCAGCAGTTGGCCTCCCAGGCAGATACCAAGGTAGGGGATATCCTCTTCCACCAGGTGGCGCAAAAACTCTTTTTCCTGCACCATATAGGGATGTTTATCATGTGCATTCGCGCTTTGTGGGCCACCTAATGTAAAGACCGCAGCGTAATTGGTAGGATCAGGGATAGGAGCCTCTTCTACCTTAACGACATCATAGGGAATGCCATGCTCATCCATGATTTCGCCAAGGTAGCCAGGTGGATCGTCCCAATAGTGTTGCAGAGCTAGCACTCGCTTCATGTGTTGTTTTCCTTTCGCTCGCTCAAGACCTTTACCGATAGGCTAGAGTACAGAGTTCTGTACTGTAATGGTACCCAAGAAAAAGCTAGTATTCAAGGGAATCTTTAAGCATTCTGTCCAGTACAGGTAATCTCGACGCTCCAGCTTTGATTGGCCTCTAACAGGAGGGGCCAGAGCAGCGTAAGGCAACTGCCCTGGTGGTTGCGTTCAAAGCCTGCTTCAGAACCGGTGACGGTCTCAATGGAGAAACGCCAGAGGGTTGCCGCTTCACTGAGAGAAAAGCCCATATCCTGCTGAATCCAGGTGTTGCCAATGTGGAAATCCTGCACCTGCAACACCTCACCTGTACTGTCAAAGTGACTATTTTCTAGTGTATGTCCCTCGACACGATAGTATGCCTGGTCGTTGCTGCCGCCGCCTAACAGGTGAATGTTCCATTCACAGGCAAATCTCGTTTGTAGACGTGATTGTCCCTTGTTGTGAATGGTGTAATGTACCGTCAATCTCTCTTCTCCAAGCGGTATGAAGAGGGTCTTCGTGAGCTGTACGGGTAAAGGGGAAAGGGCACCGGCACGTTTCACCTGCCCATCTCGTACCATGGTGATCGTCATACCACTGGCGTCCTGTTGTACCTCGGCTCTGTAGGGGAGTTCGACAAAGTTGCCCAACTCTTCAAAGCGTACCTGTGCGAAATGTTCCAGGTTGCTAGCTGGTGCAAGAAAATGGTCGATCAGGCTGTTGCGGCGATAGCGGTCGATGACAAGCAGCTTATCGAGGTCGGGTTCTTTTGTGCGAATGGTACTGTGAGGTGAGACCGGCTCAGTGTCTGTACTAGCTTGCAATTGGGCTGCCGTGCTCTTAAGGGCAATAGTGGCCGCGCGCGCGCGGCGATCCTGCTCAAATTGGCGCAAGGTCTCGTGATAGCTTTCCTGGTGAC
>Ga0099828_10002338_pt1 | contig 13014 bp, 9 predicted proteins | sample CZO8metaG_2_FD_79338 | JGI IMG/M metagenome (GOLD analysis project Ga0099828, IMG submission 79338) | Vadose zone soil microbial communities from the Eel River Critical Zone Observatory, Northern California, USA - CZOApr15con2H1.8 metaG | ecosystem: Environmental > Terrestrial > Soil > Vadose...
CCTTTACCATTACGTCGAGGGCAGCGCCGGCCAATTGTTTCCGGTCGAGGGCGTTCGCCAGGGCGGCCTCATCCACGATGGGCCCGCGCGCCGTGTTGACCAGGTACGCCGTCGGCTTCATCCGGCTGAACACATCGGCGTTGAACAAATGCTGTGTCTCCGGCATGAGCGGCGTGTGAATAGAAATGTAGTCGGAGACCTTTAGCAGTTCGTCAAATTCCACTCGCCGGACGCCTTCCCGCTGGAAGACAGTTTCCGGCAAGTAGGGATCGAAGGCAATCACCTGGATGCCGAAAGACTTGGCCTTGGGCGCCACCAATTGCGGAATCCTGCCGAACCCGACAAGCCCGAGGACGCTTCCGCGCAGGCGATGGATGGGCACGACGGCCGGCATTTCCCATGAGCCCGATTGCGTCCGCGCGTTCGCCAGCGGGATCTTGCGGACGACTGAGAGCAACATGGCCATGGCATGATCGGAAACTTCGTCGATGCAATAATCGGGAACCCGCGTAACGACGATTCCGGCTCGGGTCGCAGCCGGAATGTCCACAGTGTCCACGCCGATGCCGAAACGAGAAATGACTCGGCAGCGGGTCATTTGCCGGATCATCTCTTCTGTGATTTTGGCGTAAGTTACGAGCGCCCCGTCCGCCGCTCGCCCGACTTCCAAGATGGCCTCCGGCGTGGAGGCATTAGCCAGGCGGAGCTCAGCGCCCACTTTCGAGAGCACTGCGCGAGCGGGTTCCAGGTTCGGAAAGACGGAGTCGGAGACCGCAACCAGTAGTTGAGCCATGGCTAACGCTTCATCGCTTCTTCCATGTGCTCCATCATCGTAAAGACCACGGGGCCTTTGCCGGAAACCAGCACGTTCTCCTCGAGCCGGCAGGTCTGCTGCAAGCCCGGATGCCCGGCGAAAGTTTCGATGGCGAAGTACATGTTCTCTTTGATCTCCGCGGGATACTTCAGCGAGTAGGCGCGCGAGATCCACATGCCTTCATAGAGCGTGATGCCGATACTGTGCGCGAACTGCTGCAGCGTCACCGTGCCGTACTTGTCGTCATCGTACTCGGGAAATGCCGCGGCCACGTCGGCAGTGGTTTTGCCGGGGCGCAGATTCTCAAGGCCGGCGTACATCGAGTCGTACACTTCTCGGTACAGGTCGATTTCCTTCTGCGTCATCTTTGTCCCCTGCGCCCCGCCGCACTTGAAGCAGCGCACGAAGTCGATGAAGTAGCCCGAGGGACCTACCGCGTTGATGTCCACGATGATCAAGTCGCCTTGACGGATCAACTTGTCGGTGGCCCAGCGGCGGTACGGGCTCGTGTTGCCGCCCGAAGCGACGATGATGTCGTAGATAATCTCGCAGCCGCGCTCGAGCATGAACTCGTGCACCTTGGCTTCGATCTCCCGCTCGCGCACGCCAGGCTTCAGCCACTCGTACTTGATCTTCCACATGGCCGCGTCACCGATGCTCGAGGCCATCTTGAGCAGCTCGATCTCGTCGCGCGTCTTCACCACGCGCGCCGCCGAAACCGTCGGCCAGCCATTGGCGATCTTGATGCCCGTCTTCTGGAACGCTTCGAGCGCCGGCATGTCGAAGTTGTCGATGCCGATGCGCTCCTTGGCGACGCCGTGCTCCTTCAGCGCGTCGAGCACGCTTTCGGCCATCCGCCCGGCCATGTACGGCACCGCGCCCTCGGCCCACTGCCAGGTGATCGCGGGACGAATTCGTCCTTCCATCCACGGCAGGTCGATTTTCGCGCACTGCAAGTCCGATCCCGCGGTCTCAAACAGGATGGGCTCGCCGCTGTGAGGCACCACCGCGTACCGGATATTGATGTTGTATTTCCAATTGCCTTGATAGGACGCCGTGGCGTAACGGATGTTGGCCCCGGCAAAAAGCACCAGCGCGCCGAGATCGTCCTTCTTCATCTGCGCGCGCAGCTTCTCCAAACGCTCCTTTCGCAACCGGTCGAAATCAACGCGGTGCTGCCAGTCTGCGCCTGTCTGGCTGTAAAGTCGCCTGGGATCCCACTCGTGTGGCTTGCCGATGAAACTAGTGTCCATGTGAATTTGGGTTCCTCTCCTTAATGAGTGATATGAAATGCGGGCAGCGCGAAACCGAGTATTCTACAACATTAGGATAACGGGGCGCCTATCAAAGCACGCTATCTCCCCGCACCAAGGAATTCCAAGAAACCCCTCATAACTAGGGCGCGCACCCGACTGGGGCAGCGACTCACGGCGGATTCAACCTGGTGACCCGCTAATTCTTCCACGTAGGATAGTCCGGCTTGCTGATCAGCTTCTCCGGGTCCGCGCCCTTCATTGGACGGAACTTCTGCACGCGCCCGTTGGAAACTTCGGCGACGTACAAATTGCCTTCCTGATCCACATCGAACTGGTGCACGCCCCAGAATCCGCCCGGGGCATCGCCCTGGAATCCAAACGAGTACTGAAACTTTCCGTTCAGGTCCCACTTCACCATCTTCCAAGTGCCGGAGTCCGCCGCCCACAAATATTTGTGATCGGACCCGATGTAGATGCTGTACACGTGCGAGGGAGGATCGCCCGAGCGCCACTCATCGAGGAACTTCCCGTTCTCGTCGAAAACCTGGATGCGATGATTCTCGCGATCGTTCACGTAGACGCGGCGCGTCACGGGGTGCACGGCAATGCCGTGCACGCTGTTGAAGTAGCCGGGGCGCGTCTCGAACGGATCGGACGCTTTCTGGTGACTGCCGGGTTTGCCCCAATCCATCAGGAACTTGCCGTTCTTGTCGAATTTGGCGACGCGTGTGCCATTGTAGCCGTCGGCCACGAACATAGTGCTGTCCGGCAGCCAAGCGAGAAATGTGGGCCGGTTAAAATGCTTTCCGTCGGCGCCGGGCTCATTCATCGTGCCCAGTTCCAGAACCATCTCCTTGCCGTCGTTCGAAAACTCGTACACCTGGCAGCGCGCGTCCTCCACCAGCCAAACGTGTTTCTGCGGATCGTACGGATTGATATAAACCGAATGGGGCCGCCTAAGCTTTTGGTCCCATTGGGACCAGTTCTCGACGATGTTGCCCTGGCGGTCCAGCACGATGAAGTTGTGCTCCCAACGGTAATCGCGGCCGTCCTTCCCCAGGAAGCCGGGGCCGCCGGGGGTTTGCCCGGTGCCGCCTTCGCCGGGCGCTGCGGCCACGGGACCCTGCGACGCATTCCGGAATGGCGCCTGGTTCACCGGGAAGGAAAGGCTCGGCCCGAACTCGGGGATGGGAGTATTCTTTGGGCGGGTCAGCGCCAGCAGCTCACCGCGCTCGACGACGAATACGCGGTTGGGGTTCTGCGGGAAGATGCCTTCGGGCGACCCCCAGGTCCACTTCTCATGGCCGGGCAATGAGGTCAGGGGCTTTGGCCAATCCGGCACGACCTCGTATTCCCCCGTCTGCTCCTGCCCGCCTTTTTGCGGGACCGCTCCGGCTTGATCGGAAGAAGTTCTCGCTTGCCCTTGGACAGGGATAAGTTTTCCGCCAAACAGAAAAATCATGAAGAGTCCGATTCCAACCGTTGCACACAAGACCGTACGCTTGCTCATCAAAATTTCCCCCTGTAGAATTTGAATCGAGGGCTTGTCCAGTGGAGTCGCCGAAAGGGAATGAGAAAGCCCTTGCTGGAGCCCTCTAAATCTGAGACTCCGGCGGGGCGGCGCGCGCCACCCCGACTAAACCCTTGCCTGCGAGACTCCGAACCTTGCCAGAATTTCTCGTAACTGCAGAATATAAACTTCAATACCAACCGAATCTGGTGTGATTTGGTCGACGTCGTGGTGATCTGTCCCACGGGCCTAAGTGCGCTCAAGACATTGGCACTGCTCGGTGTTTCGATAGTACCTCCGCAGGTGATATTTGTACCGGGAACGCGGTTGATTGTCCAGGTTCTAGCCTTAGTGCCGTTGAACTCGATCGGGATGGCGCGGCGCAATTGAAGCACAAAAAAATCGTCAAGCTCCTCTGAGAACTCACATCGAGAGTTGAAGTAGCCGAGCGGCGTGCGCACCACCAGTAAGGCAATTCCCCGCTGCAACCTTCGCGTGTTACCCTGCGTAATATGAGTGTGAGCGAAGTTCACGCCGAGATGAATGGTGTGGCGATCCGCTCGGATCGCGTCTCGCGCCATTACCACATGGGCGAAGCGCTGATCCGCGCAGTGGACCAAATTTCGCTCGAAGTCCGAGCGGGGGAATTCTTAGCGCTTTTGGGCGCGAGCGGCTCGGGCAAGTCCACGCTGCTCAATTTACTGGCGGGGCTGGATCGGCCTACGGCAGGCGCCATCTTCGCGCAAGGACGCGACCTGGCGGCGATGTCGAGCCAGGAACTCGCCGGCTACCGGAATCGCACCGTTGGGATGGTTTTTCAATCCTTTCAGCTTCTCCCGCGGATGACGCTCGAAGAAAACGTCGAACTCCCGCTGCGGCTGGCCGAGGTTCCCCGCGGCGAGAGGCCCGCGCGCGTCCGCAAGGCGCTCGAGCGCGTCCGGCTGGGGGGACGTGTGAAGCATCGTCCAACGGAACTTTCGGGTGGGGAGCAGCAGCGCGCCGCGATTGCGCGTGCTCTGGTTAACCAACCGGCAATTCTGTTGGCTGACGAGCCGACCGGAAACTTGGACAGCAAGACGGGTGAAGAGATCATGAACCTGCTCGCGGAAATCCACCGGCCGGTGTCAGGCCCGGGTTGCACCATCGTCCTAGTGACGCACGAACGTTCTCTGGCAGAGCGCTGCGCTGACCGCATCGTCTCCCTCTCTGACGGCTCAATTGCCAACGAGGAGCGGCTGCGATGAAATTCACGGACTTGACCGAACTCGCTGCGCGGAACCTGCGCGAAGCCATCCTCCGCAATTCGCTGACGACGCTGGGCATCGCCGTGGGCGTGGCCTCGCTCGTGGCGCTGCTTTCCCTCGGCGTGGGCCTGCAGCAACTGGTGAATCGTTCGGTGGCGCGCGCCGGGCTTTTTGACACCGTGTCCGTGCGCCCGCGGCAAAGCAATCCCTTCCGCAGTGGAGGCGGCGGGCAGCGGCGCGCCACTGAGGATGTGCAGGCGCCGCGAGTGCTCGACGACGCTGCTCGCAGGGAAATCTCCCTGCTGCCGAATGTGATTGAAGTCGATCCCGAAATCCGATTCACCGCCGAGGCGCACATTGAACCCCGCAGCCAGCTCACCCTGGTAGCCGGCATGCCGCCCTCCTCGGAATCGAGCGGCTCTCTCGAAGGCCTGACGGGTCACTTCTTTTCCGCGCCCAACGCCGAGGAGGCCATCATTCAGGGGGACCTGGCCAAGCGCCTCCTCGACGACGGAAAAACTCCGGAATCCCTGCTGGGGCAGGAAATCGCCCTGAGGTTCGCCCAGCGGCAGGCGTTGCCCGCCGCTCCGGACCCCACGCAACCCGGCTCCGCAGTGGGGCCCGACGAAGAGGCCATGGGATTTTCAATCATCCCCGGCGAGAAGAATTTCCGGGTTGTCGGCGTGCTTCCCACGTCCGATTCCGGCAACGGGCCGGTGGGTTTTAATGCCGCGGGAATCTACTTGCCGCTGGCGATGGCGGAAAGTTTGGAAGTGGTGCAAGGCTCGGACCTGCGCGACGTCGCGCGCGCAGCGTCCGGCGAAGGCAGACGTTACGCGGCGCTCAACGTGCGGGCCAGCAGCCCGGCGGGGGTCGCACAAGTCGAATCCGCCGTCCGTGGCATGGGCTTCGCGGCGTTTTCGCTGATTGACGTGACCCGCAACCTGCGCACGTTCTTCGCGATTTTCGATTTGTTCCTCGGAATTTTCGGCAGCCTGGCTCTGGCTGTCGCCTCGCTCGGCATCATCAACACGCTGGTCATGGCCATCCTCGAGCGCCGACGCGAAATCGGCGTGCTGAAAGCTTTGGGCGCCGCCGATCGGGATGTACGGCAACTCTTCTTCGCCGAGGCGGGCGTGATGGGCTTGGTGGGAGGCGCGTTCGGAGTGCTAATGGGCTGGGGTATCGGCAGAGCCATTCACTTTGGCACCGCTGTTTACCTGAAACGCCAAAACTTGACCCCGCCGAACATCTGGTCGGTGCCGTGGTGGCTTGTGCTAGGGGCTGTCGCCTTTGCGGTGCTGGTCAGCCTCGTGTCGGGCATCTATCCGGCGTCACGTGCTGCCCGCCTCGACCCAGTCGAAGCCCTCCGCTACGAATGACGTAATGATCTTGGAGAGTGAGGCGGAACGCCGCGATCCCATGGCCGCAGCTCATTCGAGCCGGGACTGCTTAGTAGTGGGGTATCTTGAAGCGATAGCGGCGGCGCAAAAAAATAACCGGGGCGCTCCGCTGAGGGGCCGAGGCACCCCGGTTTCTCCTGTCCGCCTCCGCAGGTGGCGGGCAAGCTTGTGCTACACGATGTGTTCGTCGCCGCGCAAGAACTCGTACCGCTCGATTTGGGCTACCACGCCGACCCGCTTGGGATCGCCGAATTCCGCCCGCTGGACGCGGCCGAGGCAGCGAACCTTGACGGCCCCGGCGAGCGTGATTTCATTCGGCAGAGTCATCACGATCTCGACGGGGGAGCCGTTGGTAATCTCTTTGGGCATGAAAAAGTAAACGCCGCGCGAGCTCACGTCGCGGGATTCCGTCGAAGCCTCACCGACCGCCGACCCGCTGGTCCAGCGAACGATCATGGGTAGCCGAATCTGAAACCGCTGTGCGTTGCGCCGCTCTTCGGCTGTCAAGGGGGTAGCCTCCCAACGATTTCCGTTTGATCTCACGCGAATGAGATTACGGTGCGGGGGCAGTTCTCTCAATAGCGCAACGGTTCCAATTCGGGATACTGGACTTTGGTACGGGGGTACTAGGAGGCAGGGCCAGTGGAAGCGATCAGGCTTGGTCAATCAGCCGGTGGTGGATCGCGTAGAGCGCGAGTTCCAGCCGGTCGGAAACGCCGAGCTTGTCGAAAATGTTGTGCAGGTGATTTTTGACAGTTTGTTCGCTGATGAAAAGTTTTTCGCCGATTTCCTTATTCCGGTAGCCCTGGGCGACGAGCTGGACGATTTCCTTCTCCCGGTCGCTCAGCAGCGGCTTTTCCCGGCGCGGTCCGCCGTCGGAGGATTTCGAAAACGCCTTCATCACCTCCGCCGTCATCCGGTTGTCGAGCCAGATTTCTCCGCCCTGGACCTTGCGGATGCTCTTGACCAGAAGTTCCGTGGCCGACTGCTTCAGCACGACGCCGCGCGCGCCCAGACGCATGGCGCGGACCACGTCCCGGTCGTCTTCGGCAGCGGTCAGAACGACGACGCGGGTCGGAAGCTGGTCGAAATTGACTTCTTCAAGGACGGCGAGCCCGTCCTTGTCCGGCATGCGCAAATCGAGGAGGAGGATGTCTGGCTTGAGCTTCGCGAGCATCTTGATGCAGTCGGCGCCATTGGAGGCTTCACCGACAATCACCATATCCTCATCGCTATCGAGAAGCTTGCGCAAGCCCTCGCGAAAGATGGCATGGTCGTCTGCGACCAGAATCCGAATCTGCTGCTTGGTTGTTTTGGCCATATCAGCCGAGTGGAACCTCAACAGTCAATCGCGATCCATGACCTGGAGTCGATTCCACGGTTAACACTCCTCCGACGCTCCGCGTTCGCTCTTTAATGGAGATAGGACCCAGCCGCAGGCGGTCCAGTTCGTCGCCGGTAAACCGACCCGCAAAGCTGAAGCCCTCCCCGTTGTCATCCACAACCAGAACCACCTGAGCCTCATTCTGCCATAGTTTTGCCACTACGTGGGAAGCATGCGCATGCCTTTTCACATTATGTAACGCCTCCCGGTAGATCTGGAACAGGTCCCTGCAAATGCGGTCTGGAAGCTGCCGCGCGGCAGAGTCGATGAGCAAATCGAGGGCCACCCCAGATTCGTTCCGAAAACGCTCGGCAAAGCCCCGCATCAATTCCGCCAGGTCGGCGCTCTGCACGCGGAGCGGGCGCATATCGGTCACCATGCGGCGCAGGTCCTCGGTCTCCTTGCGGACCGTCAGATGGAGGGAGGAGAGCTCCGACGCCGCCTGTTCGGGCTCAATCAGAACTTTGCGCCGCAAAACTTCGAGCTGGATATCAACGCTCAGCAGCGTCTGCAGGATGCCATCGTGGATCTCGCGCGAGATGCGGCTGCGCTCTCCTTCGATCGCGCGCGCCCGAATCTGCCGAAGCAGAAAGAGATTCTGGAGCGGCGGCCCCAGGTGGCGGACAATCCGCTCGAGCCACTGCAAGTCCTGGTACAGGTGGCGGCGCTGGCCGTTGCCCAGTAGCAAGCGCCCGGCTGGCTGGCCATCCAAGTCCAGCGTCACACCCAGCACAGATTTCCAACCCAGCTCTCGCCGCACCGGCCCCGGCAAACGGCGAAGGTCCCTCCAGGGGCGTCCATCGCGACGATTCCAGCCGAAGCCGTCGCCCGAACCGTCTAGTGAATTCCAACAGACGCTGGCATCGGGCTGATCGAGCAAGAACCCATCGCTGCGGGCCAAAGTAAGATTCTCGGGCGTGGGCCGGGAGCTATCCCCCGCGCGCATTCTCCAAACAAAGACGCGCTCCAACTCCCAATCGCGGTAGGCAAGAATCGCCTCCTCGCATTGGAAGGCGCGCAGGAGTTCTGCAAGCATGCGCCTCAGGGATTCGGCAATCCCTACGTCCACTTCCAGCATTCCCGCGAGCCTCGCCAAAAACTCCTGCTCGGCTGCGTGGCGACCCTGACGGCTGGCGAGAAACGCCAGGCCCACGCCCGCCGCAAAGGTCCCCGTGGAAAGAGCAATCCAGGAAAGCATCTGCTCCCAGCCGAGTGACCCGCGGAGGGCCGTACGCACCAGCAGCGCTAGTGTGACAACCGCCGCCAGAATCACCGTGCGGCGCAAGCCCCAGCGAATGCCCGCCACCATGGCCACAAACAGATAAACGAACCAGAACGCCGCAACAGAGTGAGTCAAGAGCAGAAAGATCGTGAGCGCGGCCAGGTCCAACGCCAGCGGGACTCGGATGTCCCCGACCCACGGCAGGTCCTGCACCAGCGCGAGCACCACCGATGCACCCAAGAAAACAGCCACGAACAACACCGCCTGCGCGCCACGGTCTGCCGAAGGCCGCTCCAGCAAATCCACCAGAGCCAGGACCATGAAGACGGGCCGCGCATAGGCGATTTGCCGCTCCAGGTACCGACGCTCGGCGGCGTGCGGTTTCATAAGTGATGGATTCTTCAAGCTTAATTCAGTCTAACAAGCCCGCCCTGGCGCGCAAGAGACGCGTTCCTGTCTTGCAACTTGGGCCCGCAGATTCCCTGGCGCCCTGTCCGGCCTCCGCAGAATTTCTGTGCCATCGTCCAGGTTTCGCGCGATAATCAAGCAGGCTCACGGACTCAATTCGGAGCGACCCAATTGGAGCATCGCTACACGCGCAGTGAAGTCGAGCGCATGGTCGGTGTCAGCCGGCGCCAGTTGGAGTATTGGACCCGCCTGCAGCTGGTTTTTCCCCGGGCTCGCTGGGGAGAGCGCTTCTTCAGCTTTTCGGATCTTGTCGCACTGGAGACGATCAAGCGCCTCGCCGCTCGCCGGGTTCCCGCCCGGCGGATTCGCCGCGCTGTCGTGGCGTTAGAGACCCAACTGGGTCATTCCGGCACGCTGCTCTCCGCACTGCGGATCTCCACCAACGGCAAGGAGGTGGTAGTCCAATCGCCCTTTACGCCGGGTCGTGTACTCGAGCCCCTCACCGGTCAGTTTGTCTTGGATTTTGAAACTTCCAATCTGGCCCGGAGAGTTCATGCGCTCGCGCCCCGCTCAGCCGAGGAATGGTTTGAACTCGGCATGGCGTGCGATTCCCAAGCAACATCACTCGAGCAGGCTGCCGAAGCCTACCGACGGGCGGTCGAAGCCGCCCCCGACTGGGTCGAGGCCCGCATCAACCTTGGCACCACGCTGTTTCATTTGGACCGCGTAGAGGATGCGCGGGAACAATTTGAAAGCGCAGTCGCGTCCGAGCCCGACAATGCTCTCGCAGAATTCAACCTGGGGTGCGTTTTGGATCACCTCGGACGTAGCAACGAAGCTATCCGCCACCTTTTGCGCGCCGCGCAAATCGCCCCCTCATTGGCAGAAGCACACTTGAACCTCGCCCTGGCGTATGAAAAGCGCGGCCAATTCCAGGATTCCATCCAGCACCTGACGTTGTACCTGCGCTACGACCCGAATGGGGCGTGGGCCGAATTCGCGCGTGCGCGTCTCGCGCATCTCCGCTCCCCACGGCGGCCGCCTTCCGGCAAGCTGACCCCATTCCGGCGCATCCGCTAAACAGCATGCAAGGAGATCACAGGGCACAAATGCGAACGGACGAGGGGAAGTTCGTGCGGGATTTGCAGACCCTACCTGAGAAGAAGAGCGGGGTCTGCCGAAGAGAAGTTACGGCGTGAGATTCGTCTTCATCGCCGAGGTGCCAATGATGTCACGCCGCCCGGCGAAGTAGTTTTCATCGTTCAACCGGCGGTAGATCCGGCCGGCGATTTCCGCCGCCCTCGGACCTTTCACCGCGCTGCTTTGGCCGCGCATCAAAACGACCAAGACGATCTTTGGGTGCGCCTGGTCGGCATAGGAAACGAACCAGCCCAAGCGCGACGCCGAATCCGAGCACGTTCCCGTCTTGCCGAAAGCCTGCTCGTCATCCGAGATGTAGCTCATGCGGGCCGTGCCATAGAGCACTGCGGCGAGCATGCCGTCGCGCACTTCCGGGAGCAGCGAAGCGATGTTCAGAGTCCGCTTGACGCGCGGCTCAAAAGTCTGCAGGTTTTCGGAAGCCCTCGGATACTGCAGGTAGTACAAGGTGCCGCCATTGGCCATCGCGGAGGCCAGCGCGCCCAACTGCAGCGGCGTCATCTGAATCCCTTCGCCAAAGCTCGACATCCGCGCCACGCCGCCATTCACCGGAGGGTCTGACGGAAAAGCGCCGGGATGCTCCTCTGGGATCTGGTATCCGGCCAGCTCCCCGAGTCCCAGCAGGCGCCCGTAGCGGGACACGGTATCGAACCCCATGCGCCGGCCGAGCTCCTCAAAAAAGGCGTTATTGGAGTGCGCCATCGCCTCGGTGAGATTCAGGTACTTGCGCGGAGCAACGCGGATCATGGTGTCGCGCGTTACCACGCCCTCTTGCAATCCAGCAATGGCAATGACTGGCTTGATGGTCGAGCACGGAATAAAGCCTGCCGAAAATGCCAGCTTCTGGTTGACGATCGAAAGGATGCGCCCGCTCGAAGGATCGATTGCCACGACGGAACCGTTATAACGCCCCAGGGCTTCCACCGCAGCCTTGCGCACAACCGGGTCGTCGTATGCGGCAATGTCCTCCTTGGAAGAATCGGCAAACGTCGGCACGCCGTAGATCGTCCGCGAGGCGCGCCTGGCCGTACGCGTCGAAACACGCGTGGCCCGCGCCGACGCTGAAAGCGCTGGGATACTTGCGCACAGCACCAGGCTGAGCATTGCAAAGAGCATTTGGATACAAGTGAACCGTGTTCTTTTCATGTGCCTATTTAAACTGCTTCCTGCGCTTTCTGCCATAGTCGCGGGGCAGTTCAGAGATTCTAAGTAATTTACTGTCCCGGTGCAATAGCCAATCTGCATTAAGCCTATCATACATGCAATGGACCATTTGCCAGTACTATCGTACTAGCTTGGAAACACAGCAGTTCGCAACAAAACAGTGACGCCTCGGATTGTGCCGCGGCGAAACGCTCGGTTCACCGCGGCACAGTTTGTAAGTTGCGGTTCGTGTTCGAACCGGGCGGAAGCCTCGAGGGATACAAAGTTTTGCCTTTTGGAGCGCCCGCATTCCATGGCGAGCATAGCGGAACTATCAGCACCTGGCGTGTTGGAACGGTGGGTTTTGTAGGGTCCGGCTCTTGCGGTGAGCGGGGCCGAACCATCAGCCGTGCCTTTAAGGGTTGGAAAGTCAACGCGGCCTCAGCCGCTCGAGTTTCGTAGTGGAAGTTGTCAGCACTACAGGCCGCCCTGAAGAGCGGCCGATCCTACAAGATCAGCGCCGCGGGGGGCCAACTTTCCCCGCAGCGGCTGCGGCTGCTGCCGCCTGGGCCGCGGGTTTTTCGGCTTGCGATGCGGGCGCCTGATTGCCATTGGCTGAGCCGGGCTGAGGTATGCCGAGCTTCTTGCGCAGTTCCTTCTCGATCTTTTCGCGGACGTCGGCGTGTTCCTTCAGAAAGAGGCGCGCATTTTCGCGGCCCTGGCCGAGGCGCTCGCCGCCGAAGGAAATCCACGTCCCGGACTTCTCCAGGACCCCCTTCTCGACGCCGAGGTCGAGCAGATCGCCTTCCCGCGACACGCCCTCGCCGTACAGGATGTCGAACTCGGCCTCGCGGAACGGCGCGGCGACCTTGTTCTTCACCACTTTGGCGCGAGTGCGTGAGCCGATCACGCGGTCGCCCTCCTTGATGGACTGGATGCGGCGAATATCGAGGCGAATCGAAGAATAAAACTTGAGCGCGCGGCCGCCTGTGGTCGTCTCCGGGTTGCCGAACATCACCCCGATTTTCTCGCGGATTTGGTTGATGAAGATCAGGCAGGTGTGCGACTTTGAGACGATGGCCGTCAGCTTCCGCAGGGCCTGCGACATCAGCCGCGCCTGCAAGCCCATCTGCGGATCGCCCATATCGCCTTCCAGCTCAGCGCGCGGCACCAGCGCCGCCACGGAGTCCACCACAACTACGTCCACTGCGCCAGAGCGAATCAGCGTCTCGGCGATTTCGAGCGCCTGCTCGCCGTTATCCGGCTGTGAAACCAGCAAGTTATCCACGTCCACGCCGAGCTTCCGCGCGTACGCGGGATCGAGCGCGTGCTCGGCGTCAATGAACGCCGCCTGCCCGCCCAACTTCTGCGCTTCGGCGATGATGTGCAGCGTCATCGTGGTCTTCCCGCCCGACTCCGGCCCGTAAATTTCAATCACCCGGCCGCGCGGCACCCCGCCCACGCCCAGCGCC
>Ga0099828_10002345_pt1 | contig 13007 bp, 12 predicted proteins | sample CZO8metaG_2_FD_79338 | JGI IMG/M metagenome (GOLD analysis project Ga0099828, IMG submission 79338) | Vadose zone soil microbial communities from the Eel River Critical Zone Observatory, Northern California, USA - CZOApr15con2H1.8 metaG | ecosystem: Environmental > Terrestrial > Soil > Vadose...
CCGGAGCGGGACATTTTTTTCTACATCAATAGCCCGGGCGGTTCGGTCACCTCGGGCCTGGCCATCTATGATACCATGCAATATGTGCGTCCGCAGATCTCGACGGTTTGCGTGGGTCAGGCCGCGAGTATGGGCGCGGTCCTCCTGGCCTCCGGCGCCAAAGCGAAACGTTACGCGTTGCCGCATTCACGCATCATGATCCACCAACCGCTCGGAGGATTTCAGGGACAGGCCACGGACATCGATATTCAGGCGCGAGAGATTCTTAGAATGCGGGAAGAGCTCAACAACATCTTAATGAAGCATACGGGACAGAGCCTAAAGAAGATCGAGAAGGATACAGACCGAGATATGTTCATGTCCGGCAAGCAAGCCCAAGAATATGGGTTGGTCGATGAGGTCATCGCCACCCGGCCCGAGGGGAGCTTAGCCCTTAAGAAGTAACGCGGGGGTTCTATGCCAAAGCACGGCGATGACCGTTCGGGAAATCTCGTTTGCTCGTTTTGTGGCAAAAGTCAGGATGAAGTCCGCAAACTGATCGCCGGCCCTACCGTATACATTTGCGACGAGTGCATCGATCTTTGTAACGACATTATTGCTGAAGAGTGCGATCATGACGAGACCCTCAACGCTTCGTCGAACGTTCCGAAGCCAGCCGAGATCAAGCGGGTCTTGGACCAATACGTCATCGGTCAGGAAAGAGCGAAGAAAATCTTGGCCGTGGCAGTGCATAATCATTACAAGCGGATCGACAGTCAGATGGTCACCGGAGACGTAGAGTTGCAGAAGAGCAATATTTTGCTTTTGGGGCCGACCGGTTCGGGAAAAACTCTTTTAGCCCAAACCCTGGCCCGTTTTCTTCAGGTTCCGTTCACCATTGCTGATGCTACGAGCCTGACTGAAGCAGGCTATGTAGGGGAAGACGTCGAAAATATCATTCTCAATCTGCTGCAGGCGGCGGATTACGACGTCGAAAAAGCACAGCGCGGAATTGTGTATATAGACGAAATCGACAAGATCTCCAGGAAGTCCGATAATCCATCAATCACGCGCGATGTCTCGGGTGAGGGCGTGCAGCAAGCGCTGCTAAAGATCATCGAGGGGACGATGGCGAGCGTTCCTCCAAAGGGAGGGCGTAAGCACCCACAGCAGGAATTTCTCCAGGTGGATACGACTAACATTCTTTTTGTCTGCGGGGGCGCTTTCGTGGGGCTTGAGGATATTATCCGCAAGCGGATTGGCCGAAAACGGATGGGGTTTGGCGGACAGCTCGATGACAAAGATGGGCGCCGCCCAACCGAGCTGCTCCACGACGTTCAGCCGGAGTATCTATTGAAGTTTGGCTTGACCCCGGAATTTATCGGCCGCTTGCCGGTCATCGCAACGTTGGATGAGCTGGACGAATCCGCTCTGGTGCGCATTTTGAAAGAACCTAAAAATGCGCTGACCAAGCAATATTCAAAACTATTCGACATGGAAAGCGTGCATTTAAAGTTTACGGAAGAGGCGCTTCGAGCCATCTCTCGGGAGGCCATGAAAAGGAAATCCGGTGCTCGGGGCTTGCGGGCAATCATGGAAAATATCATGCTAGATATTATGTACGACATGCCTTCTCAACCGAACATCAAGGAGGTTGTCGTTTCCGAGGACGTTGTCGATAAGAACGAACCTCCGATTGTCGTATACAGCAAGGCCGCAGAGAGCGCTTAGGGGGGAACTTATGTTGTTTCGTAACGACAAAAAAGATGACAAAGAACAAACTAGCGGTCCCGTACGAGTACCGTTACTGCCATTGAGAGATATTGTTGTTTTTCCTCACATGGTGGTGCCGCTCTTTGTAGGGCGGCAGCGCTCTATCAAGGCCTTGGAAGAAGCGACCCAAAAGCAGGGGCCGATTTTTTTGTCCTCGCAGAAGGACGCAAAGACCAACGAGCCCACCGAAGAAGATATCTACAAGATCGGAACCCTGGGAACCGTCGTGCAAATGCTAAAGCTCCCCGACGGGACGGTAAAGGTTTTGATCGAGGGAAAAAAGCGGGCTCAAGTCGCTCGCTTTGTCGCCAATCCGGATTTTTTCCTCGTTGAGGTTGAGGAAGCCCCGGAAATCGTGGAGCGGAACACGGAAGTGGAAGCGCTCACGCGAGAGGTCCATTCAACGTTTGAAAACTACGTCAAGCTAAAAAAGAAAATACCGCCAGAAATGGTGATGTCGGTCTCTTCCATCGACGATCCGGCGCGCCTTTCGGATACGATCGTTGCCCACCTGGGAATCAAACTGGGGGACCGTCAGAACCTCTTGGAAACTTTCAACGCCGCAGAGCGACTCGAAAAGGTCTTGGCTCATATGCGTGCCGAGATCGAAATCCTTGAGGTGGAGCGGCGGATTCGCTCCCGGGTCAAGAAGCAAATGGAGCGCTCCCAGAAAGAGTATTATCTGAATGAGCAAATGCGGGCCATCCAAAAAGAGCTCGGCGAAAAAGATGAGTTCAAAAACGAAATCCAGGAAATCGAAGAGAAGATCAAGCAGAAGAAGCTCTCCGCAGAGGCAAAAGACAAGGTTGATAAGGAGCTGAAGAAGCTGAAGATGATGTCGCCGATGTCCGCGGAAGCAACGGTCGTTAGAAACTATATTGACTGGATTCTCAGTCTTCCGTGGAATGAATTCACTGATGACAAGTTAGACATCAACGAAGCCGAGAAGGTCCTGGAAGACGACCACTACGGATTGGAGAAAGTCAAAGAACGGATCCTCGAATATCTCGCGGTGCAAAGCCTTGTCGGCAAAATCAAAGGGCCGATTCTCTGCTTGGTGGGACCTCCGGGAGTCGGTAAGACTTCCTTGGGACGCTCCATCGCCCGAGCGACGGGGAGGAAGTTTGTTCGGGTTTCACTGGGAGGAGTCAGAGACGAAGCGGAAATTCGCGGCCACCGACGCACCTACATTGGCGCCTTGCCCGGCAAGATCGTCCAGTCCATGAAGAAGGCGGGTTCGAGTAATCCGGTGTTTTTGATGGACGAGATTGATAAAATGTCGACTGATTTCCGCGGTGATCCGTCCTCAGCCCTGCTCGAAGTGTTGGATCCCGAACAGAATACGTCTTTCAACGATCATTATTTAGACCTCGATTACGATCTTTCGAAGGTCATGTTTATCACGACGGCGAATACACTGGACCGTATCCCGCGTCCGCTACAGGATCGAATGGAAATTATCCGGATTGCCGGTTACACCGAATTGGAAAAGCTCGCCATCGCGAAAAAATACCTGCTCGGAAAGCAGAAGGAAGCGAACGGCTTGACGCCCGAAAACGTGACTTTCACGGACAACGCCCTCTTAGGAGTCATCCGCCATTACACCAAAGAGGCCGGGGTGCGAAACCTGGAACGCGAAATCGCTTCGATTTGTCGTAAGGTCGCCGTGGAAGTGGTAAAGAAGGATCGCAATGCCCATATGCAAGTCGGCACGAAGAGCCTGCATAAATATCTGGGACCGGTGAAATTTCGATACGGCAAGGTGGAGGGTGAAACAAAAATTGGAGTCACCACGGGTCTTGCCTGGACCGAGCTCGGCGGCGAACTTCTGGCGACGGAAGTCACGATCATGCCCGGGAAGGGCCAGCTTATTACTACGGGCAAGCTCGGCGATGTCATGCAAGAGTCCGCTCAAGCGGCTATGAGTTATGTCCGCTCACGCGCCACTGAGTTGGGAATGGAGAAAGATTTTTATCAGAAGATCGATGTCCATATTCACGTGCCCGAGGGCGCCATTCCCAAGGATGGACCTTCGGCGGGTATCACCATGGCAACGTCTCTGGTTTCGGCGTTGATTAAGATCCCTGTTCATAATGATTTGGCGATGACCGGCGAAATTACTTTAAGAGGCACCGTCCTTCCCATAGGTGGCTTAAAGGAAAAGGTATTGGCGGCTCATCGTGCGGGCATCAAGAGAGTTTTGATCCCATCCGAAAACGAAAAAGACATCGAAGAGATCCCGGCTACGGTTCTGAAAGGCGTCGAATTGTCATTGGTCGCGCATATGGATGACGTTCTGAAAAAAGCGTTGGTCATGACTAATCCCGATACCCTCTTTAAGAACATTTCACTTCAGCCGGATCCTAAAGAGGATCCCACTCCGTTCCCGGATAAGGTTGACGATGTCCCGGGACCCGAGGTTTTGCCGCAGTAAAGCGTCGTTGCGAAGCTGAGCAATGACGGGTGTTTGACACCCGTCATTGCTGTTGTTATAAAGCGCCATCGCCCTTTCAGTTGGGTTGACAGGAGGATGAGGGGATTAAATGACTAAGGCGGAATTGATCGATTCGATTGCCAAGCGTGCCGAGTTGCCACGGCCCAAAGCAGAAGACATGGTAAACGGACTATTTGATGATATCATTGTTGCTTTGAAGCGCGGAGACAAAGTGAACATTTCCGGTTTTGGGACGTTTGCAGTCTCCGAGCGAAAGGGCAGAACCGGAAGAAATCCCAAGACCGGGGAGACTATAGAAATCGCTCCTTCTCGGGCTGCTAAGTTCAAGGCCGGGAAAACCTTGAAAGAGTCCCTCAACTAGTTCCTTGTCCTTAGAAGAATTACGCTAGGGAACGTCTCGAGTGAGAAAACGCCGGAAGATTCAATTCTTCGGCCGGGGCGCGGGGGCTGGTGTTTTCAGCGGAGGAGGGCGGTTAGCTCAGCGGGAGAGCATCGGCCTTACAAGCCGGGGGTCACAGGTTCAAATCCTGTACCGCCCACCAAACCGAGTACGGTTAAAATGTCGGGGTCGTAGTTCAGTTGGTTAGAACGCCGGCCTGTCACGCCGGAGGTCGCGAGTTCGAGTCTCGTCGGCCCCGCCACTTTCTATTGGAAAGGGTCAAAACAGATCGAGCTTTGACGGGGACCGTTCATAAAATGAAAACTTTAGATGCTCGTGCCCAAAGACAGTGGTATATCGTCGATGCCCAAGGAAAAGTTTTGGGTCGGATGGCCAGTGAAATCGCGAAAATCTTGAGAGGGAAAAACAAGCCGATCTTTACCCCGAATGTGGATGCCGGCGACTTTGTCATTGTGGTGAATGCCCGCGGCATAAAGCTCACCGGCAAAAAACTGGAGCAGAAGATCTATTATCGGCACACCGAATATCCCGGAGGGATTCGCGAACGGACCGCGGCGAAGCTGTTAGAAGAAAAGCCGGAGGATCTTGTTCGACTGGCCGTAAAGGGCATGCTGCCAAAAAACCGGCTGAGCAGAAAGCTAGTCACCAAGCTTAAAGTTTACGCTGGCCCCGAGCATCCCCACGAAGCGCAAAAGCCGCAACCTCTGGCGATCGAGACATAGGAGTAGTAAATCGATGGCGGAAAAGGTCGTTACCGCAACCGGCAGAAGAAAAACATCCGTAGCGCGTGTGTTTTTGAAACAGGGCAAGGGCATTATCAAAATCAATGACCGTTCCCTAGAAGACTACTTTGGTCGCGAGACGGCTCGGATGGTGGTTCTACAGCCCTTTGACTTAACCCAAACCAAGGGTAGTTTTGATCTTGAAGTCAACGTTCAGGGCGGCGGCAGCTCGGGACAGGCAGGCGCCATCCGACACGGCATTACGCGGGCGCTCATGCAGGTCAACTCCGAGTTTCGCTCACCGCTCAAGAAGGCCGGGTTTGTGACCCGGGACCCGCGCGCGGTGGAGCGAAAAAAATATGGTCGTCACAAGGCGCGCAAGCGGCCCCAGTACTCCAAGCGTTGAGGAACCTGCCTAAGAGGACTCCGCGCCGCATCGATAAAAAAATACGCGTTGTTCCTCAGGCCGCCCCCGTGTATGCGGGCGAAGGCTTGCGCGGAATGCAGTCCTCCCCTGTTTCCGCTATTCCTCCGCGGTAAAAAAGAAAATCCCAACCATCGTAAAGATCGAATTGGGAAGCCATGCGGCTATCCACGGCACTAGCGCGCCGCTGTGACCAAGAGAAATACAAAAAGCCGATACCACCCAATAACTGAAACCTATGACCATGGCGATTCCGAAGCTCAACGCCAGACCTCCGCTAATTTGTTTTTTTAGCGCAAACGGAATTGCCATCAGCACCATGAGAGGCGAAATCATGGGAATTGCCAGTTTGGTCTGGAGATCGACTTCATACGTTCTCGTATCGATGCCTTTGCTTTTCATGTCCGCGATTTGTTTTTGCAGGTCGAGATAGGTAAATTCCTCCGCGTCGCGGGCGAGCAGTTTGAGATCGTCCGGGGTCTCCGCGACTGGTGCCGATGTCGTGATTTTCTTGCTCATCAATTTGCCATCGGGAAGAAAACGCCATTCGGTTCCGTCCTTGGCCTCCCATTCTTTTCCGCTCCAGCGCGCATAGGGAATTTCCAAGAGTCCTCGTAGGGTGAAGTCCCGATTGAGCAAAAAAATAATCACGCCCTCCAGCGCGCGCGTCTTGGTGTCAAAGTTATCGACATTGACAAAACTGCCGTCCCCGCGTATCCAAATGTCTCTCGTCCCAATTAGGCTTTGTTGCTGTTTGTTTTTGATTTCGGTTTTGTAAATGATTCCGGCCCGATGAGCAAATATCGGTACCAGACCCTCGTTCCAAAAAAAAGTGCCGAAACAAATAACCACGGAAAGAATCAACAAAGGCAAGCAAATCCGCTGTATGCTTAGCCCGCTGGAGCGCATGGCCGTGATCTCCTGAGTTCGTGCCAGCATGCCAAGGCAAAAGAGAGTGGAAAACAGCGTTGCAAAACCGATCACCCGAGATATCGACAGGGGAGTCGCATAGAAGAAATAACGGATAACCGTCCAAAGCGTAGCCCCGGCGTCCAAAAAAGTGCCAATGCGGTCAAAGCAATCCACGATCAAATAGAGAGAAGTACTCAAGAGCAAAGTCGTCAGGAAAATGCGCAAAAATCCTAGGACCAGATAGCGGTCGAGGACGCTTCCTAAGGGAAGAAACTTGATGGCTTCGCGGGATTCCATGGTTGATTACTCAGCGTTTTCTTTTGAGTCTATCTATGTATCGTCCTGCCCACGCAAACGCGGCGTCCAATTTTGTTAGGAGTAACAGCGGCGATTCCCGAACTGCTTTAGTAAAGAGATGAACGGCAATCCCTCCCACGACTAGATTGGGGAGCCAGAGCGCTGCGACGGGATGCAGTAGGTCTTTGTCTCCAAGGGCTTTTCCCAAAGAAAGCAACGCGTAGTAGGTGAGGAGCCAGAAAAGACACAAGGCAAATCCCCATGAACGGCTAGCACGCGCGCTGCGGGGCAATAAGATCAGAGAAACTCCCAGCAGACAAAAAACCAAGGGAACAAAAGCGAATGAAAATCGCTGCTGTAATTCCATACGTTCAGAAGTGGCTTTGACTCCGCGGCCTTCTTTTTCGCGAATGGCATTGATCAAGTGTTTGACAGAGACCTCTTTCGGTCCCGAATCCTTTTTTTTCACGGGTCCGACGAGATCGTCCAGATCGAGCTTGAAATCGTAAATGTTGAAACGAGTTTGGCTAAACCCCGGGCGCTTTTTTTCTCTCTCGTAAATTGACCCATCGAAGAGCTTAAGGCCTAAAGTGTTGGTTTGCTCGTCGGTGGAAATAATCGCGACTTTTCCGAGAATGATATCTTCTTTAGTACGGTCTCGCTTGTCGACGATCAGTACCCCTTGAGCGGTATTTCCCGGCGGAATGAGTTCTTCCACGTAGATAAGAATCTTAGGAAAATCATCATTGAAAACCTTTTCCTTTAAAGCTGTCCCGATACGGCTCTTGGCAATGTTGTAAAGCTCTTTTTTCAACGCCTGGTTGGCCGCGGGTCGCGCAAACATGGTAAGGAATAACGTCACCGCGGCGATGATCAGGGCGACATTGGCGATGGGCCAAAGGATGCGCATCGGACTGACCCCGGAAGCTTTGAGAGCAAGAATTTCCTGATCGCTGGAGAGTCTTCCAAGGCCGAGAAGGATCGCCAACAGAAAAGCCATGGGCACCGTGAGCTCGAGAAAAGTCGGCAAAATGAGCGACAACAGCTTGCCAATTTGCAACAGTGGCACACCGCGGGTAACCACGAGCTCGATAAGTTTCAAAATACGGGCAATCAAAAGAACGAAGGTGAAGGCCAGCAGTCCGAAAAAAAACGGCGGTAGAATTTCGGAAATGAGGTAACGCGTGAGTGGTCTTCGCTTCATAGCAAGGGGATGTTATCTGCTGGGTCTTTCTTTGTAAAATCCTTTTATTGTAAAAGTCGAGTTTGGTTATGGAACAGGAGAACCAGGTTATCTTCGGAATTCATCCAATCTTGGAAAAACTGAAAGCATCTCCGGCCGATGTAACAGAAATCATTATTGCCGAAGGCCCGTCACGATCGACGGCGCGATCGGTTGATGCTGCCGCGCGGCAGGTCGGGGTGCGTGTGAACTATGCGCCTTTCGCGGTGCTCGATCGTCTCGCTATGGGCCAAAGGCACCAGGGCGTGGTGGCAAAGATAGCGGGCTTTTCTTATCTGCAAACTTCACAATTGTTTCAAAGCGTTTCGTCATCGTCGCCGCCGGAGCAAATTTTGATTTTGGATGGACTGACCGATCCCCGCAACTTTGGAGCTCTCCTGCGAACTGCCGAGGCGGTGGGAATTCAGCACGTAGTCATACCGACGGACCGTTCGGTGGGGGTGACGCCAATCGTCGTCAAGGCTTCCGCCGGAGCGGTTCACTATTTGAAAATCTATAAGACAACCAATCTTCGAAGGGCTATGAAGATTCTTAAAGACCATGGATTCTGGCTCGCGGGGCTGGATTTGCATGCAACTGATGGGGTTTATGATCGAGTGCTCCCAGAAAAGCTTGGCATAGTGTTGGGCAGCGAGGGCGCGGGGATTCGGCCACTGATCCGGCGCGAATGCGATTTTCTTGTTTCGATTCCCATGGCCGGGAAGATCTCGTCCCTTAATGTCGCAGTGGCCGGCGCGGTTTTTTTATACGAGATCTTCCGACAAAAACGTAGCGTTGACAAGGATAAGTCTAAGAGATAGGGTCTTCAAAGGGGATATAAGCGCTTTTAAGGCTCACCTATTGACATTTATAGCCCAAGGTGGTTTAAATGTTCGTTTACAAATGGGGAATAGCACTTCCGTTTAGTCGTTTGCCAAGAAGGCTCAAGATCCATACTTATAAACTTGTTGATTAGTCGTAACTGGCCTTTCTCATTACCAATTTAGAAAGCCAAAAGGGCTTTTAGATTGGCATGTGAAAAATGTTTTACGAATTAAGCTGGCGTAGCTCAACGGCAGAGCAGCTGATTTGTAATCAGCAGGTTGTAGGTTCAAATCCTATCGCCAGCTCCAGGGAAAGAAGAATTCTTGGGCTGTCGAAGCGCAAATCATGTGGGTCCGGCGAAGCGTCGTGACGTGGAGCCATGGTGTAGAGAGAAGGGGAGAGGTTCCCGAGTGGCCAAAGGGAGCAGACTGTAAATCTGCCGGCTATGCCTTCGAAGGTTCGAATCCTTCCCTCTCCACCATTTTGTTTTGCGGGAATAGCTCAGTTGGTAGAGCGCGAGCCTTCCAAGCTCGGGGTCGCGGGTTCGAGTCCCGTTTCCCGCTCCAACTTATATGGCTGATAGCAGATGGCCGTTCAATCCACCTACGGGAGTAATTAACCATATGCAGAAGCCATCGACTGAAATGCCCAGGTAGCTCAGTCGGTAGAGCACGTCCTTGGTAAGGACGAGGTCGGCGGTTCAATCCCGCTCCTGGGCTTTTTGCTCGAATTTAACGGTTCAAGAAGGGTAAATCATAGGAGGATGAGATGAGCAAACAGAAGTTTGAGCGTAAAAAACCGCACCTCAACATAGGAACGATCGGCCACGTCGATCATGGAAAGACGACGTTGACCGCCGCCATTACCAAGGTGTTGGAAAAGTCAGGCGGGGCTAAGTTCATGGCCTATGACCAGATCGATAAGGCGCCGGAAGAAAGAGAGCGGGGGGTTACGATCAATATCGCCCACGTGGAATATGAGACAGCCAAGCGCCACTATGCGCACGTCGACTGTCCGGGGCACGCCGACTACATTAAGAATATGATCACCGGAGCGGCACAGATGGATGGAGCAATTCTCGTTGTTTCTGCCGCTGACGGGCCCATGCCGCAAACCCGAGAGCACATCCTATTGGCTCGCCAGGTCGGAGTTCCTGCCATCGTGGTTTTCCTGAACAAAGCCGACATGGTCGACGACAAAGAACTCTTGGATCTGGTGGAACTCGAAGTTCGCGACCTCCTTTCCAAATACAAATTCCCCGGTGACGATACCCCTATCGTTGTCGGTAGCGCGTTGAAAGCGCTAGAGGGGGATACGTCGGAAATGGGCGAGGCAGCTATTCTCAAGCTGATGGAAGCCGTAGACTCCTTCATTCAAGAGCCGGTTCGGGACATCGACAAACCATTTATTATGCCGGTTGAGGATGTCTTCACCATTAGCGGTCGCGGCACAGTCGTGACAGGGAGAGTCGAGCGAGGAATCGTCAAAGTCGGTGAAGAAATCGAAATCGTTGGCTTCAAGGCTACTCAGAAGACCGTAGCAACAGGGGTTGAAATGTTCCGCAAACTTTTGGATGAAGGGCGAGCCGGTGACAATATCGGCGTGCTGCTTCGCGGAACCAAGCGCGAGGAAGTTGAAAGAGGGCAGGTTTTAGCCAAACCAGGAAGCATTACTCCGCACACGAAGTTTAACGCGGAGGCCTACGTTCTCACCAAGGAAGAAGGTGGACGACACACGCCATTCTTTAACGGCTACCGACCGCAGTTCTATTTCCGAACCACAGATGTTACCGGCGTCGTGAAGCTGCCGGAGGGTACTGAAATGGTCATGCCCGGAGACAATGTTAACGTGGAGATCGAGCTGATCACGCCAGTCGCCATGGATGACGGGTTGAAGTTTGCCATCCGTGAAGGTGGAAAGACGGTGGGCGCGGGACTGGTGACTAAGATCATTCAGTAGTGCCGGGCCAGGGAGGGTACGACCATGCGGGAACTCGTAGGATTTGCTTGCGACAAGTGTAAGCGGAAGAATTACACGACGACGAAAAACAGAAAGACGACTACGGAGAAACTATCGCTTAAGAAGTTCTGTTCTTCTTGCCGGAGCCATACCCTGCATCGCGAGGTAAAAATCTAACGGAGATACAGGGGTCAGTAGCTCCAATTGGCTAGAGCGCCGGACTCCAAATCCGGTTGTTGCAGGTTCGAGTCCTGCCTGACCCGCCATCTCATTGAGCGGATTGACCTCATGGGAGATTGGATGCAAAAAGTCCAGGATGGCGTTCGGCACGCAACCGAATTTTTCGAAGAATCCTGGCAAGAGCTAAAAAAAGTCCATTGGCCGTCGCGTAAAGAAACTTATGCGGCGACCCTGGTGGTCATCTTGGTTGTGGTTTTGATTTCCATCTACCTGGCGCTAGTGGATTTAGGCCTGACCAAAGCCATTCAGGCCGTCGTCGATTAATCTCACGGGTTCTCGCCTATGGCTAAACAATGGTACATCGTTCACACCTTTTCAGGGTATGAGCAGAAGGCGAAAGCAGCTCTTGAGGACAGAATCAAAGCGCTTGGCAAGCAGGATTATTTCGGGGAAGTTTTGGTACCGGTCGAAAAAGTCGTCGAGCTAGTCAAGGGAAAGAAGAAGACTTCTTCACGCAAGTTTTTTCCGGGCTACATTCTGGTCCAGATGGAACTTAATGACGATACCTGGCATGTAGTCAAGGAAACACCGAAAATTACGGGATTTGTGGGGGGAAGTACCCATCCCCCGCCAGTAAGCGATGAAGAGGTGAGAACGATCACTCAGCACATGGAAGAAGGGGCGATTAAGCCAAAACCTCGGGTACTCTTCACCGTCGGTGAAAACGTGAAAGTTGTTGATGGTCCGTTCGCGGATTTTAACGGCGTCGTTGAGGATGTGCGGCCGGATAAGGGGAAACTCAGAGTGCTCATCAGTATTTTCGGGCGGGCCACCCCGGTGGAGTTGGAATTCGTTCAGGTCGAACGGAACTAAATCAAGCTAGATAATACGAGGATCGAAAGAGATGGCGAAGAAGATCATAGGAGAGATCAAGCTTCAGATTCCGGCGGGCCAAGCCAATCCAAGTCCGCCCGTGGGTCCGGCGTTGGGTCAGCGCGGGGTCAACATCATGGAATTCTGTAAGTCCTTTAATGCCGCGACCCAGTCCCAACAAGGGATGATCACTCCGGTAATCATTACCGTCTACGCCGACCGCTCCTTCACATTTGTGACCAAGACTCCGCCAGCCTCGGTATTGCTCAAGAAGGCTGCGGGGGTTGAGAAAGGATCAGCCGAACCCGGAAAGATTACGGTCGGAAAAGTTAGCCGCGCCGAAGTCAGAAAAATTGCCGAGCTAAAATTGAAGGATTTGACTGCCAAGGATCTTGCGGCAGCGGAGAAATCCGTGGAGGGGACAGCTCGGAGTCTTGGTTTGGAAATAGAAGGCTGAAATTTTTACGCCGGGATGAATGCGATAAACAAGTAAAAATTCTACATGAGCCTGATCTGAGGAAAGCATGAGCGCAAACGGAAAATCGTATCGAGCCGCGTTAGCTAAAGTAGACCGTAACCAACGCTATCTTTTAGAGGATAGCTTGCGGTTGGTTAAGGAAACGGCTCGTGCCAAGTTTGATGAAACCGTTGAAATGGCCGTGCGGCTCGGTGTCGACCCGCGGCAAGCCGACCAGAATGTTCGCGGCACCGTGACGCTTCCACACGGCATGGGCAAAGCGGTCCGTGTGCTCGCGTTTGCCAAAGGCGAAAAGGAAAAAGAGGCACAAGAGGCCGGTGCGGATTTTGTCGGCGCCGATGAGCTGATAAAAAAAATCACCGATGGTTGGTTTGACTTTGACAAAGCAGTTGCCACGCCGGACATGATGGCGGCCGTGGGTCGGATCGGAAAAATTTTGGGTCCCCGCGGACTCATGCCCAACCCCAAAACGGGGACCGTGACCTTGGATATCGGTAAGGCGGTCAAA
>Ga0099828_10002346_pt1 | contig 13000 bp, 14 predicted proteins | sample CZO8metaG_2_FD_79338 | JGI IMG/M metagenome (GOLD analysis project Ga0099828, IMG submission 79338) | Vadose zone soil microbial communities from the Eel River Critical Zone Observatory, Northern California, USA - CZOApr15con2H1.8 metaG | ecosystem: Environmental > Terrestrial > Soil > Vadose...
GAACCTGGTGCTGCTCGAGGTGGCGCTGCCCGACGCCTCCGGCTTCGACGTGTGCCGCGAGCTGCGCAAGAAGGACACGGCCGTGCCCGTGATCATGATGAGCTCGCGTTCAGATGAGATCGACGCCGTGGTCGCCCTGGAGATCGGCGCCGACGACTACGTGGTCAAGCCTCTGCGCTTGCGCGAGCTGGCGGCCCGGATCGCGGCGCACCTGCGTCGAATGCGCCTCGAGTCGGCAGAGGCAACACGCAACCGCCTCGAGTTCCGCGACCTCCTCATTGACGTCAACGAGCGCCGCATCTACCGAGCCGGGCAAGAGGTCGAGCTGACCCACACCGAGTTCGACCTGCTGACGTTCCTGGCCAGCAACGCCGGGAAGGTGCTGAGCCGGGAGAAGATCCTCAACTCGATCTGGGGCTACGAATATCCGATTGAGACCAGGGTCATCGACGTGCATATCCGCAACCTGCGCCGCAAGATCGAAGCGCAGCCGTCGCGGCCGTACTACATCCTCGCGGTCCCTGGCATCGGCTATCGATTCACGAACGCCCGCCCGACCTAGGTCTTAAGGATCCCCAGAGCCAACCCATAAACATCCCTTCACTTGCCTTTTGTCGGGCGGGGTCTATATTCGGCTGGCATCGACAGGCGGGGTTTATGGAGGGGATAGCTTTGACTCGATCTTTGAGACGTGTCCTAACCTTCGCGATCGGTTCGCTCACGGTCATGGCCGCGGGCCCGGTCTTCACCGCGGTCCAGGCCGGAGCCAGCAACGGCCCAGGCGATGAAGGCAACATCGGCGCGCTCGCCGGTATCAATCACCTTGTTGTCATATACGACGAAAACCACAGCTTCGACAACCTCTACGGTTCGTTTCCTGGAGCCAACGGCATCAGCCGAGCGAGCGACACCTCGACCACCCAGGTGGACCTTGCAACCGGGCAGCCCTACACGTGCCTGCCGCAGACGGACTCGCATCTGGTAGGCACTTGTCTGCCCGATCAACCGTTCGATATCACGAAGTACGTCCCTGCCGACCAAAAGACCAGGGACCTCGTCCACCGCTACTACCAGGAGCAGGTCCAGATCGACGGCGGCAAGATGGACCAGTTCGTGACCGTCAGCGACGCCAAGGGCCTGTCAGTCGGCTTTTACCCGACCGACCAGCTCCCGGTCGCGAAAGAGGCGGCCAACTACGTCCTCCAGGACAACTTCTTCCACGCTTCGTTCGGCGGTTCGTTCCTCAACCACCAGTGGCTCGTCTGCGCATGCACGCCGGTCTACGCGAACGCCGTCAGCGACGGCAGCTCCAAAGACCTGCATACCGTGCTCGGCGCCAACGGCCTGCCGGTTGCCGGTCACGACGGCCAGCTGACGACCAAGGCGACAGGCGACTACGCGGTCAACACGATCTTTCCCGCCAGCGCGCCGACCATCCCGGGCGCGCCGCAGCTTCCGCTCCTGCACAACACGACGATCGGTGACGAGCTCTCGTCCGCCGGGGTCAGCTGGGCCTGGTACTCAGGCGGCTGGAATGACGCTGTCGCCGGCCATGCGAACTCTCTGTTCCAGTACCACCACCAGCCGTTCAACTATTACGCGAACTACGCGCCGGGCATGCCTGGCCGCTCGCACTTGAAGGACGAGACCGACTTCATCGCCGCCGCGCAGGCGGGAACGCTGCCCGCCGTCTCGTTCGTCAAGCCGATCGGGGCTGACAACGAGCACCCTGGGTACACGAACGTGTTGAGGGGCGAGCAGCACCTGATCGACCTGATCAACGACATCCGCAACGGTCCCAACTGGGCCGACACCGCCATCGTCATCACCTACGACGAGCACGGCGGTTTCTGGGACCATGTCGCGCCGCCAACCGATTCTCAGCACTCCGACATCTGGGGACCGGGCAGCCGCGTACCGACCATCGTCATCTCGCCTCTGGCCAAGCGGCACTTCGTCGACCACACGCTGTACGACACCACCTCGATCCTCGCCACCATCGAGCGCCGCTGGGACGTCGCTGCGCTGGGCACCCGCGACGCCGAGGCCAACGACCTTCGCCGCGCCTTCACCCTCGGAGCGGAATAGAGCTACCCGTTCTTCGAGTCCAACCGGGTGCCGGGGGCGATTGCGCCCCCGGCCCGGAGCTCTTCCAGGCCTGCCAGCACAAAGGGCCGCTCGGCGATGCGCGGATGAGGGATCACGAGTCCCGGCTCGGATGTTGACTCGTTTCCGAATAGGAGGATGTCCACATCGATGACGCGTGGGCCCCACCGGCGAGTGGCTTTGCGGCCCCCTTCGCGTTCCACCGCTTTCGCGACGGCCAACAACCGGCGGGCCGATCCCACCCATTCCACTTCCAGCACCTGGTTCAAGAAGCGAGGTTGGTCGGTCACGCCCCACGGCTCGGTTTCGAAGACGCGGCTTTGACGCAGTAGTCGCACTCCTCTTTGACGCAGCCTCCGCCGCGCCGCACTCAGGTTGCGGGCGCGCCTTCCGAGGTTTGAACCTAGGCCGAGGTACGCGACCGTCAACGACTCATGCGGTCGGCGACGCGCACCACTCGCATCATCTCGCGCACGTCGTGGACGCGCACGACGTCGGCGCCTCGCAGGACGGCCGCGGTCACGGTCGCCGCGGTACCCTCCAAGCGATCGGTGACCGGCAGGTCGAGAAGCTTGCCGATGAACGACTTGCGTGAGGTTCCGATCAGTGCCGGCTGCCCGAGCTCTCGCAGCTCCTCCAGCCGGCGCATGACCTCCCAGTTCTGGTCGGCGGTCTTCCCGAATCCGATGCCGGGATCGATCAGGATGCGCTCGCGCGGGACTCCGGCCGCGATCGCCTCGTCGACGGACGCCCGCAGGAATCGCTTGACCTCGGTCATCACGTTTCCCGCGTACTCGGTGCCGTCCTGGTTGTGCATCACGACGAGCGCGCACTCATGACGCGCCGCGAGCTCGGCCAGGACCGGCGTGCGGGCCAGACCCCACACGTCGTTGACCATCGTGGCGCCCGCAGCCACGGCCGCCTCCGCGACGTCGATCTTGTAGGTGTCGATGGAGACGGGGACCCCCGATTCCTTCGAGAGCCTCCGGACGACCTCCTCTGTGCGAGCGATCTCCTCGGTTGCGCTGATCGGGATGTGCCCCGGCCGCGTGGACTCGCCACCGACATCGAGAAGATCGGCGCCTTCCTCGACCATGCGCAACCCCTGCGCGGTGGCCGCCTCACGATCGTCGCCAAGTCCGTCGCCACTGAACGAATCCGGGGTGACGTTCACGATCCCCATCACGTACGTGCGGCTGCCCCACTCGAAAGTGTGGCCGCCGATCTGGGCGATCACGACGCCCAGTATGGAACCCCACGAAATCTTCGATTTCGCGGGGACCCCTTAAGCTGCGACGAAGAGATGAGGCTCAAGGAACTGGCGCGAGGCGTGCCCGACGCGGCGCTCGAAGGCTCCGGCGACGTCGAAGTCCGCGGCATCGCGTACGACTCGCGGCGGGTCAAACGGGGGGAGCTCTTCGTCGCCGTGCCCGGTATCCGCTCCGACGGGCATGCGTATGCGGGCGACGCCGTCGGCGCGGGCGCGGTCGCGGTTGCCGTGCAGCGCGAAGTCGATGTTCCGCCGGGCACGCCGATCCTCAGGCTGCCTTCCACGCGCTCGGGGCTGGCCGAGATCGCGGCGGAGTTCTACGGACGGCCCTCGCGTCTCTTATATGTAGCGGGAATCACGGGCACTGACGGCAAGACGACCGTGACCCACATGGCCGAGCACGTGCTGATGGCCAGCGGGGTTGTCGCCGGAGCCATGAGCACAGTCGCGTTCTCGGTGAGCGGAAACGAGACCGACAACACCACCGGCCAGACCACGACCGAGGCTCCCCAGGTGCAGGAATGGCTGCGCCGCATGGTCGACGCCGGCGTCAAGTGCGCCGTCATCGAGACGACTTCACATGCGCTGGTCCAGGACCGCGTACGGGCGTGCGACTTCGATGTGGCGGCATTCACCAACGTGGGGCACGACCATATGGACTACCACGCAACGTGGGAGGACTACCTCGAGGCCAAGGGTCGCCTCATCGACCTCGCTGCCGCGGGCGCCGACAAGGGCATCGAGAAGACTGCCATCCTCAACCGCGACGATCCAAGCTACGAACGGCTGTCGCGCAGATCCATCTCGCGGCGCTGGTCTTACGGCCTCACCACCGCCGCCGACCTGCACCCGCTAGACCTGTCGATGAGCGCGACCGGCTCACGCTTCCGGCTGAAGACGCCTGCCGGTGAAACCGAGGTCTCGCTGGCGGTGCCTGCTCGTTTCAACGTCTATAACGCGCTCTGCGCAGCCGGCGTCTGCCTCGCGGTCGGGGTGCCGGTGGAGGAGATCGGTCCGGGGCTGGCGGGTTTCGATGGCGTGCGGGGGCGGCTCGAGCGCGTCGACCTCGGCCAGGACTACAGCGTTTTCATCGACTTCGCGCATTCGGCCGGCGCGCTCGCGAGCGCACTTGCGGAGCTGCGTCCCTTCACGCGCGGGAAGTTGATCGCGGTCTTCGGATCGACGGCGCGCTCGGACCACGACCGGCCTGGGATGGGCAGAGCAGCAGCGGACCTCTCCGACTTTTTCATCATCACCACCGACGATCCTCTGCGCGAAGACCCAGCGGAAATCGCGCGCGACGTGCAGTCCGGCGTCGTGGGCAAGGCTCCCGGGCGGGATTACGAAATCGTGATCGACCGCCAGGCCGCCATCAGGCGCGCGATCGACCTCGCGCGTCCGGGGGATACCGTCCTCCTGGCCGGCAAAGGACACGAGCGCACCATGCAGATGGCCGCGGGGGCGGAGCCGTGGGACGAGCGGGTGGAAGCGGAAGCGGCGATCAGGGACAAGGCGCCGCGGCGCTAGCAGCCACCGCCGACCATGCGCACGATCTCGACGACGTCGCCGTCTTCGAGCTTCGCCTCCGCGTACCTGGATCGTTCGATGATGACGCCGTTGTGCTCGACCGCGACTGCGCGTGCGCTCACACCGAGCGTTTCGAGGTAGGCGAGCAGCCCGGTCGGCTGGTCCAGCTCCACCCGCCGGCCATTGATTTGCAACGCGATCATTCGAAGAGTCTGATCGCGGCGTAGCCCGCGGCACCGGCCTCGCGACAGGCGGCGACGCGCTCCTGGGTCACGCCACCGATCGCCAGCACCGGGATGTCGAGAGCGTGCGCCACCTGGGCCAGCGCCTCGATGCCCACAGGCGGCGAATCGGGGTGGCTCGCGCTCGCCCATACGGGACCGAAGATCACGAAATCAGCGCCTTCGCCCTCGGCGCGCAGAGCGCCGTCGAGCGAGTGGACAGACCGGCCGACCAGGCGCTCCCCCATCAGCGAGCGCGCCGCCTCGACCGGAATGTCGCTCTCCGGAAGGTTCACACCCGCAGCGCCTGCGGCCAGCGCGATGTCGCATCGCGAGCTGACCACCACCGGCACCGGCGATGTCGGCACGAGATTCGATGCCTCGTCTTCGATCGCGCGCGCCGTCGATTGAGGAGCGCGCAGCTGGACGATGGTGGCGCGCCCTGCTGCTCTTATGCCCGCGCTCGCAGTGGTGACGATCGCCATCGCGACTGGTGTGACTAGCGGGAAGGCGAGATGCCCTCGGTCGGCGAGCTCGGGCTTGCCTGCACACGTTTCGGGATGAGCCCGGCCGTGTAGGCCTTGCGCCCCGCCTCCACCCCGCCGGCGATGGCTTCCGCCATCAGCGTCGGATCCTGCGCGAGCGCGATCGCGCTGTTGACCAGCACCGCGTCGGCCCCGATCTCCATCGCGAGAGCGGCGTCCGAAGGCGATCCAATCCCGGCGTCCACGACGACGGGAATCTTCGCCTCTTCGATGATGATCCGGATCAGCTCCAGCGTCTGCAGCCCCTGCGCGGAGCCGATGGGCGAGCCCAAGGGCATCACGGTGACGGTCCCGATCTCTTCCAGCTTCTTCGCCAGCACCGGGTCGGCGTTGATGTAAGGGAGGACCTTGAAGCCTTCGGTCACCAGGGAGCGTGCTGCTTTCAGCGTCTCCTCGGGGTCGGGAAAGAGATAGCGCGGGTCCGGGATCACCTCGAGCTTCACCCAGTCGGACAGGCCCATGGAGCGAGCGAGGCGAGCGATGCGGATCGCTTCGTCAGCGGTGCGGCAGCCCGCGGTGTTCGGAAGGATGCGATACCGCTTCCAGTCGATCACGTCGAGGATGGTCTTCTTCTTGGGATCGTCGAGGTCGAGGCGGCGCAGCGCCACCGTCACGAGCTCGCACTTCGAGGCCTCGAGCGCCGTCACCATGCTCTCGTTGTCCGCGTACTTGCCCGTGCCCACGAACAAGCGGGAACGAAGCTCGACGCCGGCGATGACGAGCCGATCGGCGGTGGCGGTTTGCACGAATTCAGCTTAGGCGATAGAGAGCTCGGATCCCCCCATCCCGCCGTCGCCCTTCGGGTGAGAGCGGACTTCCCCACTTGTGGGGAAGTCGACTAGAGGTCTTGCTGCTCCAGGAGCTTCTTGTCGCGCGGGTAGGTCAGGCGCTTGATCGCGGCGGCCACGGGCAGCCACACCAGCTTGTCGACCTCGATCCCAGCCCGGAAGCGGCCACCCTTGGCCTCCATCAGCCAGTAGCACGCCACCTTATCGCGCCCACGCCGATCGACGTAGGCGGTGCAACCCAGAGGGCGCTCGATCTCACATCGGAGCCCGGTCTCTTCGCGAACCTCGCGTAGCGCGCAGTCCTCAGGCGTTTCGTCGGGCTCGACCTTGCCCTTGGGCAGAGTCCAGTCGTCGTACGCCGGGCGGTGGATGATGGCGAGCTCTGTCTCGCCGGATGAGTCGGTCCGATACACGACTCCACCCGCCGCCCTGATGACGTTCACATCGGTCAACTCGAGAATCTTGGTAGCCAACATTGCTCCTTCGTCTGCTTGATCGGCGGGCTAGGTCGTTTTTCTCTTTACCGATGACGGGCGGTTGTTGAGTTTACCTGCGCGGCAGATTCTGTACATGGTCTTTAGCAACAAAAACCTTAGAGCTGTCTTGCGAGCGCGATCTGGCGGCGCAGGACCCAGCGACTGCCGAGGTTGATGACGAGCACCATGACCACGAGCACCAGCGCCGCGCCCCACGCCTCCTGCTGCAGATCTTTGTAGGGGGTGAGCGCGTCGCGAAACACGACCAGCGGCAGTGTGGACATCGGATGGCCCGCATCGAACGTAAGACGCTGGTTGCCGAGAGCTGTGAACAACACGGGCGCCGTCTCGCCGGCCGCACGCGCTACCGCAAGCAGGGCTCCTGTGATCACGCCGGGTGCCGCGGCCGGAAGAATCAGCTGCAGCGAAACGCGCCATCGCGGCAGGCCGAGCGCAAGGCCCGACTCGCGCAACCCGTTTGGAATCAACCCGACCGCGCTCTCGGTGGTGCGAATCACCACCGGCAGCATCAGGATCGCCAGCGCTACAGAAGCAGCAGTGCCAGAGAAATGGTGTTGTGGAACGACCACCAGCGCATAGGCAAAGAGGCCGAGCGCGATGGACGGCGCTCCTACCAGCACGTCGCTCGCGAGCCTGACCCAGCTGGCCCAACGGCCAGAGCCGTATTCCGCCAGGTAGACACCGCTGAGCACGCCGATCGGGATTGCAGCAATCGAGGCAAGGCCGACGATGATCGCGCTGCCCACGATCGCGTTGGCAATGCCGCTGCCCGGTATGCCGCTCGGGCGCTGCGAGTTGACGAAGAATTCCAGGTTGGTCACGGCGGGCAGCCCCTTGGCGATCGTGAACCAGAGCACGAGGCCGAGCGGGACGAGTGCGAGCACGGTCAGCGTGTACATGGCCAGCACGGCGAAGTTGCTGCTGAACCGCCGCCACAGGTTGCGTCTCATACCAGCGCCCTCGCCTTGGCCGAGTTGACGAGGAGGAGCGCGACGACGTTGACCGTCAGCGTGACCAGGATGAGGACGAGACCGATCTCCACCAGCGCGCCCTGGTACACGTCCCCGGTCGCCTCGACGAACTCGTTGGCGATGACGGCGGCCAGCGTGTAGCCGGGAGAAAAGATCGAATGCGGGATCTCGGGCCGGTTGCCGATGACCATGGCAACGGCGACGGTCTCAGCGAGGGCGCGTCCGAGCGCGAGGATCGTCGCACCGAAGATGCCGGCGCGGGCCGCCGGCAGAACCACGTGCCGGATCGTCTCCCACCAGGTGGCGCCGAGCGCGACGGTCGACTCGCGCAGCCCTCGTGGTACAGCGCGGATGACGTCCCTTGACACAGCCGCCAGCGTGGGCAGGATCATTACCGCCAGCACGAGCGACGCCGTGAATAGGCTCGTCTGTCGTGGCACACCGCCCAGGAACGGAAACGCGGCCAGGTGGTCGGTGATTGGAGTCTCGATGTGCAGGAGCGCCCATGGGGCCAGCACATATAGCGCCCAGATTCCGTAGACCACGCTTGGGATCGCCGCCAGGAGCTCGATGCCGGTCCCGAGCGCGCCGCGCAGGCCTTGCTGTCCGGGCTCCGCGAGCAGCACAGCGACCGCGATCCCGACCGGCAGGGCGATGACCAGCGCGATCGCGCTCGTGACGACCGTCCCAAAGATGAAGGGAAGTGCCCCGAAGGTGTTTGTGACCTGGTTCCAGTCCTGGCCGATCAGAAAGCCGATCCCGAACCTCGTCACCGAAGGCCACGCCTGCTGGATCAAGACGGCAACGATGAGGATCAGCGATGCGGGCGCCGCCCAACTGATGAACGCGATGACGGTCCGGTACCGGTCTGGCGGCCGCGGGACGACCGGCGCTACCGAGATCGCGGAGCTATCGACCGCGACTGCCAACGTGACTCCCTCGCGTTGGGGCGGGAATAGTTTCGGGTGCCCCGACGATCAGGTCGGCCGGAGGCGCCTGCCGGTCGAGCCGGTAGCCGATCCCTCGCACGGTCACGATCTCGAATGGGGCCCGCGTAGCGAACTTCTCGCGCAGCCACCGGATATGCACGTCGACCGTCTTGCGGTCGCCTGTGAACTCGCGGCCCCACACGTTCTCTAGCAGCGAGTCGCGCGTGTGAACGCGTCCGGGGAAGGCGAGCAGGTAGGAGATCAGGTCGAACTCGCGGGCGGTCAGCTTGACGTCAAGGCCATCGAGGATGACGCGGCGCGCTGCTCGGTCGATGCTGAAGGCCCCGATCGAGTCCTGTTCGGGGATCGACTTCGGCTCGTTGGCCTCTGGCTGCGCACGGCGGAGCACCGCATGCACCCGCGCGAGCACCTCGCGGATCGAGAAGGGTTTGGTGATGTAGTCGTCGGCGCCGAGCTCGAGCCCGACGATCTTGTCGACCTCGGAATCCTTCGCGGTGATGATGATGATCGGCACTCGGCTGCTCTTCCGCAGCGCGCGGCAGAAGTCGAAGCCGCTCATGCCCGGCAGCATCAGGTCGAGCAGGACGAGGTCCGGCCTGGCGGTGCGGGCCGTTCGCAAACCCGATGCACCGTCTGCGGCCTCCTGCACGGAGAACCCGGCAGCGGTGAGGTTGTACTTCAGCATCTCGCGGATGCCTTCGTCGTCCTCCACGACCAGCACCCGCCCGGAGTTGGCGGCGGCCGCGGAGCGACTCATCCGAGCTCGACCACCTGGCCGGTTTCGAGGAACACGATGTCCTCGGCCACGTTGGTGACGCGGTCCGCGATGCGCTCGAGGTTGTGGGCGACGAGCAGAAGCGTCACAGCGCGTAGGGCGCCATCGGAATCCGTGTGGCCCCTGCCCATCTCGGAGATCAGCTCGTCGAAGACACGGTGATAAAGGCGGTCGATTTCGTTGTCGCGGCCCGCGACCTCGCGCGCATGCGCCTCGTTCTCATCTATGAGCGCCTCGAGAATGTCGTGCACCTGGCCGATTGCGAGGTCGCCCATGAGGCCGAACTCCGCGCGCAGCGGCCTGTCGGGTAGGCCTACCAGGGTCTTGGTCATGCGGCCGATGCGAACCGCGTAATCACCCATGCGCTCGAGCTCGGTGGCGATGTACTGGATGCCCATTAGGCGGCGCAGGTCTCGGGCCACGGGCTGCTGCGTCGCGATGACCATGAAGATCTGCTCGCGGATCTGCTTGAACAGCTCGTTTAGGTACTGATCCTGCGCGCGCACTTTCTCAGCCGCGGGGCCGTCCCGTCTGCGCAGCGCGTCGAGCGAAGCCTCGATCTGCGACTCCACGAGCGTGCCCATACGCACGAGGGATTCGCGGAGGCTCGAGAGCTCTTTTTCGAATGTCAATCGAGGCAATGGGTTACCCGAATCGCCCGGTGATGTAAGCCTCTGTCCGGGGGTCGCGCGGGGCGTTGAACAGATCCGCGGTCGGGGCGAACTCGATGAGCTCACCGTGCCGGCCCTCGGGATTCATGAGCATGAACGCGGTGAAATCGGAGACGCGCGCCGCCTGCTGCATGTTGTGGGTCACGATGACAATCGTGTACTCGCGCGCCAGCTGGACCATCAGGTCTTCGATCTTCAGCGTGGCGATGGGATCGAGAGCCGAGCAAGGCTCGTCCATGAGGATCACCTCCGGGCTCACCGCCAGGCAGCGCGCGATCACGAGTCGCTGTTGCTGGCCCCCGGAAAGCGATGTACCGGATTCGTCGAGGCGGTCCGAGACCTCATCCCACAGGGCGGCGCTCTCGAGGCTGCGCCGGACGATGTCGTTGACGCGCGATTTGCTCCAGCCCAGCAGTCGTGGACCGAAAGCGACATTGTCCTGGATGGACATCGGAAAGGGGCTGGGACGCTGGAAGACCATGCCTACCTTCTGGCGCAGGTCGAGGAGCCTGGTGGTACGGATGATGTCCATCCCGTCGTACATCACCGTGCCCTCCGCGCGCGCCCCAGGGACCAGGTCGTACATCCGGTTGAACACCCGCAAAAGGGTGGTCTTGCCGCACCCGGAAGGCCCGATGATGGCCGTGATCCTGCGCTCGGGGATCTCGAACGTGACGTCCTTGAGCGCGCGGTTCTTGCCATAGAAGAAGGAAAGAGAGTCGACCTTTAGCTTCGTGTGAGCGGATCCAGGCATCGCTCGAAGCTCGGGCCTCCCTAATTGCGCCAGAGGCTGAATGATCGGTCTAGCGTCCGCCAACCCGATGCCTAAGATACGGGGTCCCTGGTTAACGCCGGTTTATGGGCTCGTTAAGGCTTCTTGCGGGATTGCGATCGTGAACACCTGGCCCCCATCCCTTGCCGTTTCGGTCCAGATCCGGCCTCCCAGGACCTGCACCAGGTGCTTTGTGATCGCGAGGCCCAAACCGAAGCCGCCAGCCTCGCGCGGGCGCGCGCGATCAACCTTGTAGAAGCGCTCGAAAACCCGGCTCCAGTGCTCAGGCGAGATCCCGGGGCCGCGGTCGCGGACGCTGAGCCGCACCTCCTCCCCGGCGACCTGCGCGGTCACGTCGATCGCCGAGCCCGGCGGCGAGAACTTGGCCGCGTTGTCGAGCAGGTTGTCCAGTGCTTGGACGAGCTTCGGGCGGTCGCTGGTCACGGCGAGGGAGGCCGGAATATCGGTGTTGACGGGCCGGTCGATGCCCAGCCTGGTCACGCTTTCCTGCACCAGCTCGCCAAGGTCGAACTGCGAAGTCTCGACCGCCATCGTCCGGGCCTCGATTTCACCGAGCTGGCGAAGGTTGTCGATGATCTTACTGAGCAGGTCGGCTTCCTTGACCAGCCGGTCCGCAAACCTGTGCCGGTCCTTCGGCGACGGGTCGCCGAGAAGGCTCTCTGCGGTGAGGCGCAGCGAAGTGATCGGCGTCTTCAGCTCGTGCACCAGGTTGGCGACGAACTCCTGCCGCACCGTGGCCAACCGGCGGAGCTCGCTCACGTCTGTGAGAAACATCAGCGTCTCGCCCGCACGGATGCTGGGCTCGAGCCTGACGACTACTGTGCGTCGATGGTGGACGAGGTGGGCTTCAGCCTCGTTGGCGGTGCCGCTGAGGACGTCCAGCAAGCTCGCCTCGAGCGTAACCTCGACGAGGCTGGCGGGCAGCCGGTCGAGGTCGATCTCGAAGAACTCGCGTGCAGCCCGATTGGCGGTAACGACGCGACCTTCCTCGTCCAACAAGAGAGCCATTAGCGGCGCCTGCTCGAGGAGCGCGGCGAAGGGATCGCGCTGTGCGACACGCCTCTCCGGCTGCTCCTCGTTACGGCCGCGATCCCAGATCACGGCCGGAGTATATGAGCGGTTTCACCGCGTTAGCGCTTAAGCGCGAGTTAACCCCTCCTTAAACGGCGCTGGGTAGTTTGAAGACCGTTGATACCGCGTCAGAACGTGGAGGAGGGTTTGATGTTTCCAGGCAGACAAATGGGGCGGGCATTGCTCGTTGGCGTTGCGGCCGCCATGTTCGCGGCCGCATGTGGTGACACCGGCGGCACCGGCTCGGCCTCACCAACCCCGGTCGATGTCGGCAGCGGGTCGCTCACCGGCGCCGGCGCGACGTTCCCCGCGCCGTTCTATCAGAAGGCGTTTTTCGATTACAACGCGAAGTATCCGAACGTAACGGTGAACTACCAGTCCGTCGGCTCGGGTGCAGGCATCTCGCAGTTCCAGAAAGGCACGGTGGACTTCGGCGCCAGCGATGTACCGATGGGCGACGCCGACATCGCCAAGGTCCCCGGTGGTTCAAGCGCGCTGGTTCAGGTGCCCACAACGCTGGGCGTAATCTCGATCGCGTACAACCTGTCGGGCCTCAGCAAGCTGCAGCTCGATGGTCCGACGCTCGCCAACATCTTCCTTGGCCACATCACGAAGTGGAACGACCCCGCGATCACAGCGCAGAACTCGGGCGCGACGCTGCCCAGCAGCGCCATCCAGGTCGTCCATCGATCTGACAGCAGCGGCACCTCGTACCACTTCACCGACTACCTGGGCAAGGTGTCGAGCGAGTGGAAGTCGAACGTCGGCGTCGCCAAGGCGGTCAAGTGGCCGGCGGGCGTCGGCGCCAGCGGCAA
>Ga0099828_10002350_pt1 | contig 12984 bp, 14 predicted proteins | sample CZO8metaG_2_FD_79338 | JGI IMG/M metagenome (GOLD analysis project Ga0099828, IMG submission 79338) | Vadose zone soil microbial communities from the Eel River Critical Zone Observatory, Northern California, USA - CZOApr15con2H1.8 metaG | ecosystem: Environmental > Terrestrial > Soil > Vadose...
GACGAGTGTCGCGGACGTCTTCAGGTGCTGGATCAGGGCGTCGACGTGCGGGTCGGGCGCCACGTACTGGCCACAGGTGCCCGCGGGCATCGACGTCGGTGACGCGGCCAGGCTGCCGCACGCGGTGAGCAGGCAGGCGACGGCGACCGATCGAAGCAAGTGCATCGCACCCAATACAGCCAGTGGCGCTCGCGGTTCCCTGGTGGGTCAGTCGCTCGTTAGGCTGGCGCGATGAGCAGCGACATCCCCGACTCGCTCGCGAAGAACATCGAGCACTGGACCAAGAACAATCGCGACCACCTCGATCCGAGCGCGAACCCCGCCCATTGGGCGAAGGACGAGCTCACCTGGGGCATCTTCGGGATCCGCGAAGTGGATCTCGGCTCGCCGCTCGGGGAGGTTCGTGGCCTCGACGTCGTCGAGCTCGGCTGCGGGACGGCGTATTTCTCCGCGCGCCTTGCGAAGAAGGGCGCGCGCCCCGTTGGTGTCGACCCCACACCGGCGCAGCTCGCGACCGCGCGGCGGATGCAGAAGGAGACCGGGATCGTCTTTCCGCTCATCGAGGCGCCAGGTGAGCGCGTGCCGCTTCCGGACGCGTCCTTCGACCTGGCGTTCTCGGAGTACGGTGCGTCGCTCTGGGCGGTGCCCGAGCGCTGGGTGAAGGAGGCGGCTCGGCTGCTTCGTCCGGGCGGCCGTCTCGTGTTCATGACGAATTCGAACATCGCGATCCTCTGTTTCCCGGATGTCGGCGACGTCACCGAGACCTTGCAGCGTCCGCTGGCGGGCCTCTATCGCACCGAATGGCCCGAGGAGGTCAGCGTCGAATACCACCTCTCGCATGCCGCGTGGATCGATCTGTTGCACGCGAATGGCTTCGAAGTCGAGCGCCTCATCGACGTCTACGCGCGCCCGGATTCGCAGAGGCACGACTTCTACGGGTACGTGAGTCCGGAGTGGGCGCGGAAGTGGCCTCCTGAGGAGATCTGGACCGCCCGCAAGCGCTGACGACCGGTACGCTCGAAGGGTGAAGACCAGAGTCGGCGATCCGCGTCCGGCGATCAGCGACATCGACGAGCGCACGCTCGGCGTGTGGCTGCGCGATCACGGCGAGCCGCCGTACCGCGCGCGGCAGATCCGGCGGCAGATCGCCCGCGGCACCGCGACCGACTGGGAGTCGCTGACCGATCTCCCGAAGCTGCTGCGCGTCGCGCTGGCGAACGAGTTCCGCTGGAGCGCGGTCGAGCTGGTCCACGAGGTAGAGAGCGCCGACGGCGAGACGCGCAAGGCGCTGCTGCGACTGCACGACGGCCACCACATCGAGTCGGTCCTCATGCCGCACCACGGCGCGCGGAACTCGGTGTGCTTCTCGACCCAGGCGGGGTGCCCGATGGCCTGCGCGTTCTGCGCGACGGGCGAGATGGGTCTGATCCGCCAGCTCACGGTGGGCGAGATCGTCGACCAGGTCCGTCACTGGCAGCGCGAGCTCATCGTGCGCGGCGAGCGCGTCTCGCACGTCGTGGCGATGGGCATGGGCGAGCCGCTCGCGAACTTCGACGCGACGGTCGCCGCGGTGCGGATGCTCATCGACCCGGAGCTCTTCGCCATCAGCCCGCGCCGCGTGACCATTTCGACCGTGGGCGTTGTGCCGGCGATGGACGACCTGGCCGCGCTCGACCTGCCGATGAACCTCGCGGTCTCGCTGCACGCGCCGAACGACCGCATCCGCTCACAGATCGTCCCGCTCAACAAGCGGTGGGCGATCGACGAGGTGCTCGCGGCGTCGGCGCGCTACGTCGCGCGTACGAACCGGCGCGTCACCTTCGAGTACGTGCTGCTGTCAGGGGTGAACGACGCGGAGCGGGACGCCATCGAGCTCGCGACGCGCATCGCGAAGATCGGCCGGACGTCCGAGTTCCACGTCAACCTCATCCCGGTGAATCCCGGGCCGGGTGGATTCGCGCGGCCGCCGGCCGAGCGCATGGAGCGTTTCGCGGAGGTCCTGCAGGAGCGCGGCATCGCGGCGACGCTGCGCATCAGCAAGGGACAGGACATCGCCGCGGGTTGTGGTCAGCTGAAGGTGCCCGAGGGAAAGGCCGCCGTCGCGACTGTTTAGCGGGCCTTCGCCTTTTCGCGCTTCTTGGCCATCCGCGCGTCCTTGGTCTGATCGCGGCGGCAGCGCGTGCAGAGCAGCAGCTTGTCGCCGTTGACCATCGCGGAGTGCAGGTTCGCATCGAAACGACGACGCGTGTGCACCTTCGAGTGGCTTACGTTGGATCCGAATGCAGCGGTCTTTCCGCAGATCGCGCAGGCGCGTGGCATGAGCAGCAACTCCTCAGGGGGAACTATGGTCAATGGTACAGTCGCGCACATCGCGACGCAATGCGACGGCACGACCCTGTTGCGCATCCTCGAGGCCGCCGCCGAACGTCTTGAGCACGGGGCCGACGAGGTCAACGCGCTCAACGTGTATCCGGTCCCCGATGGCGACACCGGCACGAACATGCTCCACACCGTTCGCACCGCGTTGAAGCACGCACGCGCCGCGGAGCACACGCTCGCCGGGATCAGCGCGGCGGCGGCGCATGGCGCGCTCATGGGCGCGCGCGGGAACAGCGGCGTGATCCTCTCGCAGATCATCCGCGGCCTGAAGGAGGCGCTCGCCGACGCGCAGACCGTCGGCGTCGCCGAGCTCCGGAAGACGCTCAACCTGGCGCGCATCCACGCGCACGATGCCGTCACCGCGCCGGCCCCGGGCACGATGCTCACCGTCACCGTCGCGATCGAGGACGCCGCGGCCGACGACTCCGGTGACGTCGCCGCGATGCTCGACCGGATCGTGGCCGCTGCCGACAGAGCGGTCGCCCGTACGCAGAACGAGAACCCGACGAACAAGGCCGCAGGTGTCGTCGACGCCGGGGCGCGAGGGCTCTACCTGCTCCTCGAGGGTGCGCACGATGCGCTGAGGGCGCGCGGGCCGGGGGCGCGCGCGCCGAGGTCGAGGGAGGCGGCCGATGTTCTCGAGGACCGGAAACTCTCACGCGCCGACCGCCGCGATCCTCTGGACGGGACGAGAGAAGCATGGCCGCCGACCGAGGCAACGTCGGCGCGCGCGCCGGGCACTGTGCTCCACGCGGAGGGCGTGGCCTCGTGGAAAGGCGCGTACGACGTCCAGTTCCTGGTCGAACACCCCAGCCGACCCATCAACGTCGTGCGCCGCGAGATGGAAGAGTTCGGCGCCGACTGCGTGCTGGTCGTGGGGGACGAGACCGTGATGAAGGTGCACGTCCACACACTCCACCCCGATCAGATCATCCGCATCGGCCTCTCGACCGGCCGCGTGGCCGACGTGGTGGTCGAGGATCTCGACGCGATGACCGCGGAGCACGAGCGTGCGACCGGCATCGTCCTCGCGCCGCCGAAGGCGCGCGCCAGCGTCGGCGTTCTCGCGATCGTGCCGGGCGCGGGCTTCGCGAGCGTGGCCGCATCGCTCGGCGCGACGCCACTGCGTGGCGGGCCGACGATGAACCCCTCGACCGAGGAGATCCTCACCGGGATCCGTGAGGCGAACGCGGCGCACGTCATCGTGCTGCCGAACGACAAGAACATCATCCTGGCTGCGGAGGCCGCGGCGAAGCTCGCGGACGATCCGGTCACGGTGATACACACGCGGAACATCGGACAGGGCATGGCGGCGCTCGTCGCGTTCGATCCGACGAAGGAAGCCGTCACCGCGGCCAAGGTCATGCGCGAGGTCGCTGAGCGAGCGCATGGCATCGAGGTCACGCGCGCGATCCGTGCAACGAAGATCGACGGCAAGGAGGTCCGCGAGGGTGAGGCCATCGCGCTCATCGACGGTCGTCTCGTGGCACACGGCGCGGACGACGTGACCGTCCTGGTCGAAGCGGCGAAGCGCCTCAGCGACACTGAGGTCTTCACGCTCTATAGCGGCGCCGACGTGGACGCCGCGCGGGTCGAGTACGCCGCGCAGCGGCTTCGTGCGTCGTGTCCACGTGCGTCGGTCGAGGTGGTCGCGGGCGGCCAGGCACACTACCCATTCATCGTCGCGGCGGAATAACTCGCACAAGGGCACCATTGGCGCATGAAGGCCGAGGCGCCGCCGAAGACGACGCGCCGCAGACCGGAGTCCTCGCTCGAGCTTCCGGTCACCGCGCTGCCCGGCGTCGGCGAGCAGTACAAGAAACTCCTTGAGCGACTTGAGATCCGGACGATCGGCGATCTCCTCTGGCACCTGCCGCGCACGTACCTCGACTACTCGACCTTCACACCGCTGCGCCGCGTGCGGGCGGAACAGCAGCAGACGGTAGAGGCGATCCTCGGGAAGATCGGGCAGCGACGCACCGCGCGCGGTCAGGTCATGACCGAGGTCGAGCTGATCGATCCCGCGGACCACGCGCCGACGAACGTGCGCGCGACCTGGTTCGGCCGGCAGTTCATCAAAGAGCGCTTCCCCGAGGGCCAGCTCGTGCGCCTCTCGGGGAAGGTGAAGTTCTTCGGCCGCGCGCTCCAGTTCTCCAACCCCAAGATCGAACCGGCGGCCGCGGAGGCGGTGCACACCGGTCGGATCGTGCCCGTCTACCGGCTCACCGAGGGATTGAAGGAGGGCGTGCTGCGGCGCTGGCTGCACACCGCGGTCGAAGGCGGTCCGCGTCGCTCGCCGGTCGTCAATGAAGTGCCCGAGTCGCTTCCCGATGACATCCGGGCGCGACGCAAGCTCGTCGGCATCCAGACCGCGCTGCGCCAGATCCACTTTCCGGATTCGGACTCCGAGAACGAGTCCGCGCGGCGGCGGCTCGCGTTCGATGAGCTCTTCGTCCTCCAGCTCGCGCTCGGCCAGCGCCGTGCGCGCTGGACGAAGGACGCGAAGGCGCTCGCGCTGAAGGTGAGCGACGCGGACCTCGAGGGCTGGATCGGCGAGCTGCCGTTCTCGCTGACGAATGATCAGCAGACGGCGCTCGCGCAGATCCGCGTTGACCTCGCGCGGCGCGTGCCGATGTCGCGACTGCTCGAGGGCGACGTCGGATCGGGCAAGACGATCGTCGCGGCGCTTGCGGCGCGCATCGCCGTCGCCGCGGGCGCGCAAGCCGCGCTCATGGCGCCGACCGAGCTGCTGGCGGAGCAGCACCACCGCTCGCTGAGCGGCGTCTTCGGGACCTCGGGGCCGCGGGTCGCGCTCCTCACCTCGAGCGTCACGGGAGCCGCTCGCCAGCAGACGCTCGACGCGCTCGAAAAGGGAACGCTCGACGTCGTGGTCGGCACGCACGCCCTGGTCGAGGAGTCGGTCGCGTTCAAACGCCTGGCGCTCGCGGTCGTCGACGAGCAGCACCGCTTCGGCGTGCGCCAGCGCGCCACGTTCCGCGAGAAGGGCATCGACCCGCATCTGCTGCTCACCACGGCGACGCCGATACCCCAGACGCTTTCGCAGACGGTGTATCGCGACCTCGACATCAGCGCGCTCCACGAGCACCCGTCCGGCCGGCAGCAGATCCGCACCGAGGTGCGCACCGCCGACGCGCTCCCGAAGGTCTGGCCGTGGCTCCGCGGGCGCGTCGCTCTGGGGGAGCAGGCGTTCGTCGTCACGCCGCGGATCGACGAAGACCCCGAGGACGACATCGCAAGCGCCGAGGCCACCTACCGTGACCTCGTCGCGAAGGACCTCAAGGGTCTGCGCATCGCGCTGCTGCACGGCCGCATGCCGGCGAAGGAGCGCGACAAGGTCATGCTGAAGTTCGCCGCCGGCGATCTCGACGTGCTCGTCGCGACGACGGTGATCGAGGTCGGCATCGACATCCCGAAGGCGACGGTCATGGTGATCCTCGGCGCCGAGCGGTTCGGTCTTGCACAGCTGCATCAGCTCCGCGGGCGTGTTGGCCGACGAGGGCAGAAGGCGTTCGCCGTCCTGGTGAGCGAAGCGGCCGGGGAGTCCGAGAGACTTGCGGCGATGACCGAGCGCGACCCGAAGACCGGCGAGCCGCTCGATGGTTTCGAGCTCGCGAAGCGCGACCTTGAGATCCGCGGAGCCGGTGAGTTCCTCGGCAAGGAGCAGAGCGGCGAGTCCGAGCTGCGCATCGTCGACCTGGCCGACGCGGACCCGGCTCTGATCGACGAGACCGCGATCGAGGCGGATGCGATGCTCGCGAATGACCCGCACCTCGAGCGCCCCGAGCACGCCGCGATAGCCGCCGCGGTCGAGGAGCTCTGGCGCCGGTACGCGCTCGCCTGATGCGCGTCATTGCCGGCGAGGCCAAGGGCCGCACGCTCGTCGCGCCGAAGGGCGACGCCACGCGGCCGGCCACCGACCGGATCCGCGAGACCCTCTTCGCCATCCTTGAGCCGTCGCTCGCCGACGCGCGCGTGCTCGACCTCTTTGCCGGCGCCGGCACGCTCGGCCTCGAGGCGCTGTCGCGCGGGGCGGCTCACGCGACGTTCGTTGAGCGCAACAAGGACGCGCTCGACGCGCTCCGCGCGAACGTCGCCGCGACGCAGTTCGGCGACCGGTCCGATGTCGCGAACGCCAACGTGCTGGGCTTCCTCGAGCACGCCGTGCCGGCCGAGCGCTACGACCTTGTCTTCCTCGACCCGCCCTTCGCCGACGTCGCGGGCCTCGAGTCGGCGCTCGCCCATCCGCGGCTCGCATTATTTCTCGCTCCGGATGCGACCGTCGTCGCTCGGGTGCTCCGCAAGCATCCGCCGACCCTGCCGCCGACCGCACGCATCGCGCGGACCAAGCAGATCGGCGAGGAGGACCTGCTTTTCCTGCGGTACAGTGACGCCGGCGGAGGAGGGTGACCTTGGACATCCAGTTCCTCGTGGAACGGCTCGAAGCCCTGGTCGTCAACGCGCGCAAGCTGCCGATGACCAGCCAGATCATCCTCGAGCAGGCCACGGTCCTCGACCTCATCGATCAGCTTCGCGTCGCGATCCCGGAAGAGGTGCGGCAGGCACGTCGCATCAATCAGGAGAGCGACCGGGTGCTCGGCAAGGCGCGTGAAGAGGCGGAGCAGATCATCGGCGCGGCCCAGGAGCAGGCGGCGCTCCTCTTGCAGGACCAAGCCATCCTGCGCGAGGCCGAGGCGAAGGCAAATGAGATGCTCGCCCGTGCACAAACCAAATCAGATGAGACGATGGGTGGCGCGGACCAGTACGCGGCTGACGTCCTCGTGCGCTTGGAGAGCGATCTCGTAAAGACGCTGTCGATCATCAAGAAGAGCCTTGAAGTGCTCGAGGAGCGGACGCCCCGACCTACGGAGGGCTAACACCGTGATCATCAATGTCGCGCCGCTGCTCAAGGAGCTCGTCGGCGCGCAGGCGGACTATCACTTTGCCGAGGACCCCATCGATCCAAAGGGGGAGAACGCCGGCTTGCGCGAGATCGGCGCTGTCTCCATCGACTCGGACATCCTCGCGACGCACACCAATCCCGGCGCGTATCTCGAGGGCCGCGCGGACGCGCGTTTCGAGGCGACGTGCAGCCGCTGCCTGCGCGCGTTCGAGGAGCCGGTGCACGCCGACTTCGCGGAGCAGTACTACGCGACGATCGGCGTTGCCAACGGCGAGCCGCTCGACGCGGCGCCCCGCGACGCGAAGACGATCGGATCGGACTTCCGCATCGACGTGACACCGCTGTTGTCGGAGGAGCTTCTGCTCGCGTCACCCATCGCGCCGCTCCACGATCCGGACTGCAAAGGCCTGTGCCTGGTCTGCGGGCGGGACCTCAACCTCGAACCGCACACCCACGACGACCCCACCGACGAGCGCTGGGCGAAGCTCGAGGCGCTGAAGAACTTCCACGCCGAGCGTGAGTGAAGCGAGACTTCTTCGGCCGTCCCACGTACACTTCGCGTATCCCCGTTTAGGAGTCTCTATTTGGCAGGTCAACCCAAGAAAAGGACCCCGCATGCCGCGCAGGGCGAGCGACGCAGCCACCTCGCGCTGGTGGCGCAGAGCCTCGTGCCCTGTCCTCAGTGCCGTAGCCCGAAGCCCTCGCACCAGGCGTGCCCGCACTGCGGGACCTACCGCGGCCGTCAGGTGATCAAGATCAAGACGAGGCGCTCGGCCGCCACGACCTAGCCATGCGCATCGCCATCGACGCTATGGGCGGTGACCACGCCCCGGACGAGATCGTCCGGGGCGCGTTGCTGTATCGGGCCGAAGTGTCCCCGGCCGCCGACCTCGTCCTCGTCGGCGACGAGGCGAAGCTCAAGCGACTCGTCGGCGGCAGGTCGGGCATCGAGATCGCACACGCCGCGGGCGTCATCGGCATGGACGAGCATCCCGCCGCGGCGCTGCGCCGCCGCGACGACACGTCCATCGGCGTCGCGACGCGCCTGGTGAAGGACGGCCGTGCCGACGCGATCGTGTCCGCCGGGAACACCGGGGCGACGATGGCCGCGGCGCTGCTCATCCTCGGACGCGTGAAGGGCATCGACCGCCCTGCGCTTTGCGGGATGCTGCCGGTCACCAGCGAGCGGCGCGCGACCTGTCTCCTCGACGCGGGCGCGACGATGGACGCCGACGCGGGGAATCTGCTGCAGTACGCGCGGATGGCGACGGCCTTCATGGAGAAGGTCCACGGGGTCGCGCGTCCGCTCGTCGGTCTCATCAACGTCGGTGAGGAGCCGGAGAAGGGCGACAAGATGCGCCTCGAGGCGCACGCACTCCTCGCGTCCGCGCCGGACCTCAACTTCTACGGGAACATCGAGGGACGCGACGTGCTGCGCGGCATCACCGACATCGCGCTCACCGACGGCTTCAACGGCAACGTGCTGGCGAAGGGACTCGAGGGCGCGTTCGACACGCTCTCGAGCGGGATCCGCAGCGACATCTTCGGCGGCCCGATGGGCAAGGTGGCCGGCGCGATGGCGCTCCCGGGCATTCGTAAATTCCGCAGCCGCTTCGACTACGACCCGTACGTCTCGGCCCCGCTCCTTGGCATCGCCGGCGTCTCGGTCGTCACGCACGGCCGCGCCCGCGCGAACATGATGCGGTGGGCGATCGCGGTGGCGCAGCGCGCGGTGGCGACGAAGCTGGTCGAGGCGATCGGGACGACCGCGGCGACCGCGCCGCTGGACCAGTGAAGCAGCGTCCGCCGCGCGCGGGCCGTCATCCGGCGCGTCGCGTGGCGCTCCAGACGCTCTTCGAGATCGACTTCAATCGCGCCGATTCGAAGGAGACCTGGGAACGGGGCTCGTTCCGCGCAGGGCTGACCGAGAACGCCGCGAATTTCGCCTGGCAGCTGATCGAAGGAGTGCTCGAGCACAAGAAGGAGCTCGACGAGGAGATCCAGGCGCTCGCGCCCGAGTTCCCGCTGTCGCAGATGGCCGCCGTCGACCGCAACATCCTGCGCATCGCGCTCTTCGAGCTGCGGGTCCTCGGCGATGCGCCGGCCGCGGCGATCATCGACGAGGCGGTCGAGCTGGCGAAGCTCTTCGGCAGCGAGGCGTCGAAGAAGTTCGTGAACGGCGTGCTCGCGACGGCCGTCGGTGGTCGAAAGGAACCCCAACCGGAGTCTTAGCCCACCTTCAGCTGCACGCGGACCAGGCCCTGTTCGCTGCCGTCGTTCGGAGAGAGCCAGTACAGCTCGAGCCACAGGTCGCCCGGCGTGGCCGTGCTCGGGATCTGCACGGGAAACTGGAACGGTCCCCACTGATGAGACATCACAATGCTCGTCCTCGTCGTGCCGCTGGCCACGACGCGCTGCGTCGAGTCGCGGACGCGCCAGGAGATGGTCGCGTCGAACGCGCTCGCGAGCCCAATCGCCGTGAATTGGCGGACAGGTGGATCTCCCGGCGCGGGTGAGTACACGGCGATCGTGTCACTGATCGACGAGGGGTACCCGCCGAGGTCGATGACGATCCGCTGTGGATCCTTGAGCATCACGACGCGCCACGGACGGAGGTCGTCGAGCGCGAGCTCATACGTGGTGCGGTCGGAGTCGACCTGCGAACGGACCGAGCGCAGCGGCGAGCGCTCCACGATCGCGAGGCCGGGGTTCGCCTCGACACCGGCGATGTCGATGCGCAGGACGTACTTGCCGGCCCACGTCGCGACGGAGTCGTCCATCTTGATCGGCGCGACCTGCAGGGTCGGCGGTTGCCCGGATTCGACCTGGATCGCGAAGCGCGTCACTCCCATGGCCACGTAGTCGACCGAATGCGAGCTCGTCAGGCGGATCGGCTGGCTCGGGCACGGGTCCGGAGAGCAGGCGAGCACCCACTCCTCGCCCATGAGCTGCGGATCGACGCGCCGGTAACCGGACACGTTCTCGCGTGTGAGCGGCTGGCTGAAGACGAACTCGCCGACACGCACCTGCTGGCCGCGATCGTGAGTGAACAAGACCGCGCGGATGCCGGGCTCCTCGGTCGCGGTGTAAACGAGCTGCTGGACGATGCCGGCCTCTGCTCCGATCTCGGGCACCGACCACGGCTTGTTTTCGAGGAGCAGATCGACCGTCGCGAGCTCCCCGCTGATCGTGACGTTCACGCCGCCCTGGAAGGTGTTGTTCCAGAGGAAGTTCCTCGTTCCCGGGGGCGCCGCGTCGGGCCGCAACGCGCGGAGGCTGGTGACGCGTGCGGCGATCCGATCTTCCTTGGTCGCCGCGAGAGCGCCGATCGGCACGTGGAAGCCGACCGGGGGCAGACCGATCCGCCCGAGGTAGATCAGATCGTGGTCGAGCGTGAACGGCTGCGGTCCGGTGGTGACCGTTGGGGTGGGATTCGGCGTGACGGTCGCCGCCGGAGTTGGAGTCGGCGATGCCGCGACGGGCTCCGGGGCTGCGGGTCGCGCCAGCCACGCTCCGATCCCAAGAGCGGCAACGAGCACGGCCGCAACGCTCGCGAGCTGCCAGAGCGACCCGCCGCGACGCGCCGGATGCGCTGCGAGCCGCGATGACTCGAACGGCGTCTCGCGCACATCCTGTGTCTCGACGGCGCGCGCCAGCGCGCGACCGAGGATCTCTTCGTCGTTACGGTCGTCGGTCATCGCATCGCTCCGCGGGTAAGGCGTCCGCCGATCTGGATCTGGCGTAGCCGCGCGATCGCCTGGTGCAGGGTCGCCGCGACCGTGCCGCTCTTGATCGAGAACAGCCGCGCGATCTCGTCGTACGAGAGCCCGTAGTAGTAACGGGCGACGACGACCGCGCGCTGGCGCTCCGGCAGCTGGCGTAGCGCGGCGAGCAAGTCGGCGCGGTCGGCGACGGCGTCGGTGCCCGGGACGTCGGCCGGACCGCGCGCGACCCATTTCTCGTCCTCGACGCGGCGGCGCCTGCGGCTCCGGAAGAGCTCTCGCGTCCCGACGACGAGAAGCCACGCGCCGGGTCGTTCGAGCCGGTCGAGTCCTGTGCGATGCGCCTTCACAAATGCCTCCTGCACCGCGTCCTCGGCGGCATCGGGATCGCCGCAGATCGCCAGCAGCGCCCTCAGAAGGCGCGGATATTCGGACTCGTACAGCTCGCGCCAGCCGTCGGTCATCTGCTACTCGAACGAGCCATCACGAGGCATGTTCCTTTAGTGCCCCACGGCTGGATTGACAGTCCTTGCGCGCCCCCGGACACTTCACCGGGCTGCCCAGTGGGCGGACGGGCAGCCTGACGCGCGGAGGAGGTAGCCGGTTTGGCCGACGTAAAGACCTACGAGAAGCTCAAGAAGATCATCGTTGAGCAGCTCGGGGTGGATGAGGGCGACGTGAAGCCCGAGGCTTCCTTTGTGGAGGACCTCAACGCCGACTCCCTCGACCTGGTCGAGCTCATCATGAGTCTCGAAGAGGAATTCGGGATGGAGATCTCGGACGAAGATGCCGAGAAGATCAAGACGGTGGGCGACGCGGCCGAGTACATCGAGGAGCACGTCGCGTAGCGGTCCGCACATCGAGCGACACAGGCATAAGGGGAGGCAGGGGCGGTAGCGCCCCTGCCTCTTCGCATTTACTGGAGGAGATGAAAGGTCTGGAGATCGCGGGCTACACGTTCGCCGATGACGAGCTCGTCGAGACGGCGCTCACGCACAGCTCGTATCTGCACGAGCATCCGGACCTTGCCGCGCGTGATTTCGAGCGCCTCGAATTCCTGGGGGACGCCGTCGTCGACCTGGTCGTCGGCGAAGAGCTCTACCGGCGCTTTCCCGACGCCACCGAGGGCGAGCTGACCTCGCTGCGCGCCTCCCTTGTCTCCTCGGCACCGCTCGCGACGATCGCGCGGTCGCTCGGGCTACCCGAGCGCGCGCATCTCGGACGCGGCGAAGAGGATACCGGCGGCCGCTCGCGGGTCGGACTCGCCGCCAGCCTGTACGAGTCGTTCATCGGCGCCATCTACGTCGAGGCGGGATTCGAGCGCGCGCGGACGATGGTGCTCGAGACGATGGGCGGGGCACTCGAAGCTATCGGCAAGGCCTCGACCAAGTCTGCGAAGACGATCCTTCAGGAGTGGGCGCAAGGTGAGCGGCTCTCGCTACCGTCGTACCGCGTGCTCGAGGCGACCGGCCCGGAGCATCGCCGCGACTTCGTCGTTGAAGTGGAAGTGGCGGGACAGGTCGCGCGCGGTACCGGTGCGTCGAAGCGCGACGCGCAGGAGAACGCAGCCGCGAATCTGCTGAAGCTGGTCACGACGTGAGCGACGAGATGAAGGTGATCGACGGCGGTGTCTCCGCACCGAATGCGGTACTGAAGACGCTCGAGGTCACGGGCTTCAAGTCATTCGTGCACAAGACGCGACTCGAATTTTCTCCGGGCATCACCGCGATCATCGGGCCCAACGGATCCGGGAAGTCGAATTTTGCGGATGCGATCCGCTGGGCGCTCGGTGAGAACAATGCGCGCGTGCTGCGCGCGAAGAAAAATGAGGAGCTGATCTTCGGCGGATCGGAGACGCGCAAGAGTCTCTCGATGGCCGAGGCGATCCTTCAGCTCGACAACACCTCACGGCGTCTGCCGATCGAGTTCACCGAGGTCGAGGTCGGCCGTCGACTGTTCCGC
>Ga0099828_10002355_pt1 | contig 12970 bp, 10 predicted proteins | sample CZO8metaG_2_FD_79338 | JGI IMG/M metagenome (GOLD analysis project Ga0099828, IMG submission 79338) | Vadose zone soil microbial communities from the Eel River Critical Zone Observatory, Northern California, USA - CZOApr15con2H1.8 metaG | ecosystem: Environmental > Terrestrial > Soil > Vadose...
GAAAGCCAACCACGGCGATGCTTTCCCCATGATCTCGGGACCCTCCATCCCCTCGGCAGCCAGGATCTTCCCATGCAGAAAAGAGCGTGGCCCACGCCAAAACAGACCCCCGTAGCCAGCCGTCAGCCTGCCTTCTGTCGTGGGTGAGCCGAAGACCAAAGGGTGTCGTGCACTATTGACCAGGCGGAACACGAGGTCCAGGCTCCAGTACATGCCAGCCGGGTCGATCTCGCTCACGACGATCTGCCTTTCTTCATCGAGCCATCGAGTGCCATCGCTCGTGATCCACTTGAGACGCTCAACACAATGCACCGCGTCGTCGCATGAGAGTTCTTGCCAGCTGCAGTGCTGGATGCGTCCGTTATTGTCGAGCTGGACGTATCCGGTGTCCCGGACGTAGCTCCGTCCCCCCCAAAAGTTTTGTCCTGAGAGATTGGATGCCGTCATCGAGAGACCTTTGTGCCAGAGATGATCATACGGGCGGAATAAGGTAACTTCGTTTCCCCGCAGTGTTCTCAGCGGATGAAAATAGGGTCTGGGCGATTCCATCGGTGCATCGTTTGGTTCGTAAACATACCTGAAGAGTGTTTGTCCCTGGTAGTGTAACTCGAGAGAGTCGTGAACTTTATGAGTAAGCGTTAGCTTCATACCTTCAACCCCTTTACTAGGCGGTTCTCCAAGGCACATCGATCGGGTGAGATGCCAGTCATACCCACCCGATCGAGGTTTTGCCTTGTCCAAAGTATGCTCACATGTTCTGCATCCCCTGGTACCGGCCTCTCACGCCATTAGCCTTTCATGCCCGTTGTGCTGATTCCTTCAGTCAACAAGCGCTGGAATGTCAGGAAGAAACCAAAGATGGGGATTAACGAGAGAATCGACATGGCAAAGAGTCCCCCATAACTCGATGTTCCGGTGCTGTCCAGGAAAGTGCGCAATGCGACTGGGAGCGTGAAGATTTGCAAGGTGTTCAAGAAAATCAACTGGCTGAAGAAGTCGCTCCATGTCCAGATAAACGTGAAAATCGCCGTTGTGACGAGCGCAGGCGTGGTCAGAGGTAAGATGACGCGCCAGAAGAGCCGGATTGGTCCACACCCATCCATCTTGGCGGCCTCATCCAGTTCACGCGGCAGCGAGCGCATAAACTGGATCATCAGGAAGATGAAGAACGCATCGGTCGCCAGGAACTTTGGCACGATCAAAGGGAGGAAGGTATTAATCCAGCCCACGCTCTTGAAGAGGATATACTGGGGGACGACGATGGCATGATAGGGGAGCATAATGGTGCCTAACATGATCGCAAACCACAGGGGCCTGAATTTGAGCTTCAAGCGTGCAAAGGCATAGGCAACCATCGAACAAGAGATCACATTCCCAATCACCGCCCCCACAGACACCAGGAACGAATTCCAGAAGAAGGTGCCAAAACCGAGGGAGGTTCCAAGAGCCGTCCAGCCGGACACATAGTTCTGGAACGTAAATTGCTTCGGCAACAAGCCAGGATCGCTAAAAATGGCATTCTCAGGCTTGAATGAGGCACTCAGCATCCATACAATGGGGTACATCATCAGCACCGCGCCGACGATCAAGCAGATATGGATCAGTACCTTGGGCCAGCTAACAAGCGGGCGTGCGACCTGGTAGGTTCTCATTCTTCACCTCTCGTCCTGATAGAACACCCAGAATCTGGATGACGTGAAAGCCACGGCCGTAAAAAGAGCAATAATCATCAACAAGACCCAGGCCATTGCTGAGGCGTATCCCATATGGAAGTAGCCAAAGCCTTGCTGGTAGATGTAGAGGGTATAAAACAAAGTGGAACCGTAAGGACCGCCACTGCCGCTACTCACAATGAAGGCAGGCGTAAAGGCCTGGAAAGCTCCGATCATCTGCAAGACCAGGTTAAAGAATATAATCGGTGTCAGGAGCGGGAGGGTGATCCGGAAAAATTTGCCGATGGGTCCCGCGCCATCAATACCTGCTGCCTCATACATCTCATGTGGGATCTGCTTGAGACCGGCCAGGAAGATGAGCATAGGTGAGCCGAACTGCCAAGCGGCCAGGATAATCAGCGTATAGACCGAGGTATCAGGATTCGCAACCCAACTACTCAATCCGTGAATGCCCAGGAGCGCCAGCCCCTGATTCACAATCCCATTCTGGCCGAATATCTGCCGCCACAGAATAGCTATTGCTACGCTCCCACCCAGCAACGATGGCACATAGTAGACAGCCCGGCTGTGGAGGGGCAGAGAAAGAGACCTACTTTGTGCGGAGTCGCAGCCTGCGTCGCCTGAATCAGATTGGATGGACTGAAGTTGATAGCAGCCTTTCCCTGAGCCAGAGTGCTCAGTGCGGGTATAGTCGCACTAGACTCACTTTCGACCGCTGGCGTGGCACAAGCACCAGATGTACGGAGTTTGTCCCAATAAGCAAACCAATCAAAGGCGTCTTGCCTGTTGAAAGCACGCCGCCCGTCACTGGTATAGAGTTCCTTGCCGCGCTGCCGGATGAACGTCTCGATGGCCCAGATATTGGCACTGGCATCCTCTGTGCCATAGACCCCTGGTCCTAGAGCCTTTGAGACGTGCAGCGTATATTCCGCGAAGCTATCCCATGTCCAGTCACGAGTTTGCTCTGGCATCTCGACGCCAGCCTGCTTTAGCAGGTTCCCGTCATACAGAATCCCCAGGAAGTTGCCGCCAAAGGGGATACCATAGACAACGCCCTCTGCCTCACTCCCCTTGAGCAAGACCTGGTTAAAATCAGGCAGGTTTATCGGCTGGGGAATAAACTTGGACAAATCAAGGAGCAAGCCTTTTTTTTGATACTGATCAATGTAGCGCATGTCCATCTGGATCAAATCCGGTGCGCTGCCTCCAGAGATCTGGGTCGCCAGTTTGGGCCAGTACGAGTTGAAGTCCGTAAACTGTGTGGCAATGCTCGTATTCGGATGCAACTGCTCGTAGAGTTGAACGGCCTTGCTCGTCCTTGTGGCACGCGTCGTAGACCCCCAGAAGGTGAACTGCAATGCTATCTTTCCATTCCCAGCTGCGGTTTCGCCTCCGCATCCGGCCAGACCCAACGCGCCTATGCCAGCGAGCACTCCTGCACTGATCTTCAGGAAGTCACGCCGACCAAGATTACCCTCCATATCGTTGTACCCTCCTTCAAAACTGTATCCTCTCTCAAAACAAAGTGGAAAGACGAAATCACGGGAGCAACACCTCTTTCTTGGTACGAACCGACTCATAGATACCCAGGATGATCTCGACGGGCTGGCGTCCTGCCTGACCATCGACGAGCGGGGTCCCGTCCTCTCGAATAGCACGGATCATGTCGGCGGTCTGCAAGACATGGCTTCTCAGAGAGCGTGCCGCACGCTCTTGAGCGATGGAGTCGGCGTTGCTCTCCTGCTTCCTGGGCCCAGATGTGGCTCCAGAACTTACGGCTTCCTCACGGTCGTCACGTGCGAGGTGTAAGTAGGCCAACATATCGTTCTCGATGACCGCAGACCCTTCGGCACCAAAGAGTTCGATGCGGGTGATCACGCCGGGGTACGCCCCGGTCGTTGCGGCGATGGTTCCCAGTGCTCCATTGGCGAAGCGCAAGATGGCCACCGCCACGTCTTCCGTCTCCATACGGTGTACCAGCGTGTCCGTGTAGGCGAAGACGCTCTTGACCGGGCCCATCAGCCACTGGAGGAGGTCAATCGAGTGGAGAGCCTGAGTCATCAAGGTGCCTCCCCCTTCAAAGCGCCATGTCCCGTGCCAGTCATCATCATAGTATGTCTGGGCTCGCCACCAGGGTACGGTGACAGTGCCGAGCACCAATCGGCCAAACGCCTGCTCCTCCACCAGAGTATGCACCTGAATCGTTGCCGGATCGAAGCGATGTTGGCTGGTCACCGCAAGCTTGACACGGGTCTGTTGCTGCACACGCAGCATCTCCTCGATAGCGGGGCGGGAGACCTCCATTGGCTTCTCCACGATCACATGCCGCCCGGAGCGCATGACCTGGCAGGCATATGTTCCATGCTCTCCATTTGGTGTGCAGACGATGACAATATCGAGCTGTTCGCGGCTCAACATCTCCGTGACATCTGTATAAGGGGCGCTTCCATAGGTGGCTGCAAGTTGTCGCGCCCTCTCAGCAGAGATATCAGCAACAGCAACCAGCTGCGCATCGGGCAACTGTGCAACGGCCTCTGCATGGACTGCTCCAATGACACCGCTGCCAATGATTGCGAAGCGAAATTTCTCTCTCACAGCTCCATCCTTTCCTTCCTCGCACCTGGAGTGCCTCTAGACGCACTGCAGGTAGCGCCGGACCATCAGTGCTAGTGTCTGGTCTCCGGGAGTATCCCAGATGGTGCGATTGAAGATTTCCACCTCAATGGGTCCCGTGTAAGCAGCAGCATCAACGGCTGAGCGCAAGCCGCGCAGGTCGATCACTCCATCTCCCATCATTCCTCGTCCCATCAACAAGTCCGGTGTAGGTACGAGCCAATCGCAGACGTGAAAGGCCAGGATATGCCCAGCAGCCTCAGCGATCTGGAGAGAAATTTCCGGGTCCCACCAGACATGATAGACGTCGATCACGACTCCGATGTGGCGAGAGTTGAGTCGGCGTGCCAGTCGGTTCGCTTCGGCCAGAGTGACGATTACGGAACGCTCGGCAGCATACATAGGGTGCAGCGGCTCAATACCGAGTTTCACACCATGCTCAGCGGCATACGGCAGCAGTTGGCCGATGGCCTCCTCTACGTAGGCGCGTGCTGCTGCGATGTCACGATCCACTGCGGGTCCGCACACGAGCACCAGTACATCCGTCCCAAGCGTGGCCGCTTCCTCGATGGCACGGCGGTTGTCGTCCAGACGAGCTTGCCGCTCGGCTGCCGTGGCAGCAGGAAACCAGCCGCCACGGCACAGACTCGAGACACGTAGCCCTGACTCACGCACTATGCATGCACTTTCGCGCAGCCCGGTCTCTGCCACCTTCTCGCGCCACAATCCAATGAAGGGGATACCAGCACGCACACAACCATCAACTGCCTCACGGACACTCCAGTGCTGCGTCGTGATCTGATTGAGGCTCAGCCGCGCATTATCAGTGAACGAGTTCATGCGATTCCTCCTGGAGAATGCCAGCTACCATGAGCACCCGGCGCATACGCTCTGCCGCCTGCTCAGGATCTCTGAGCAGACCTGCTTTGTCGGCGAGGACGAAGAGTTCAGCGAGATGCACTAGAGAGCGTCCACTCTCCAGACCAGCGACCATGCGAAAGTGGGATTGATGGCCATTCAGATAGGCCAGGAACACCACCCCGGTCTTGTAGTAGTACGTTGGTGCCTGGAAGATATGACGCGACAGAGGCACTGTCGGTGCCAGGATCGTGGTATAGCTGTCGCTATCTCCGACGTCGAGGGCGTGCAATGCAGCAGCAGCAGCGGGGGCGATCGCATCGAAAATGCCGAGCAGGGCATGACTGTAGCCCTGGTCGTCGCCACGGATCAACTCAGGGTAATTGAAGTCGTCACCGGTGTACATGCGTACACCTTCTGGCAAGCGCCGCCGCATGGTAATCTCACGCTTCGCATCGAGCAACGACATCTTGATGCCATTGATTTTCGTGGCATGCCGCTTGATGAGACTGAGACATACCTCCATCGCCGCATCCAGGTCACGAGAGCCCCAATAGCCAGCGAGGGCGGGGTCAAACATGTCGCCGAGCCAATGTAGGATGACAGGCTGCGTGAGCTGTGTGAGTAGGTGATCATAGACCTGGAGATAGTCGTCAGGCGTTTTCGCACAGGCCGCCAGTGCGCGGCTGGCCATGAGAATCACGCGAGCACCCTCGCCTTCGATGAAGCCGCATTGCTCTTCATAGGCGGCCTGGACATCGGCCAGTGTGAGATGTGGAGAGGGAGCAAGCTGATCTGTTCCTGCACCACAGGCAATCCCAGCTTCAACGGCTCGCGCTTCGGCCACTGATCGGCGTATCAACTCCTTCGAGACTGTCCAGTCCAGTCCCATCCCACGCTGGGCGGTATCCATCGCCTCGGCTAACGAGAAGCCCAGCGACCAGAGATGGTGTCGGTAGGCCAGCGTCGCGTCCCAGTCCACATGGGCTGGCGAGGTCGAGCTACTCTCCGAGAGCGGGTCACACACGACGTGGGCCGCCGCGTAGGCGACTCGACTGCGCGGTGGGGTGGCAGACGAAGGAAATGGACTCGGTTGGCCGAGTGTGTAGAGAACGCAGGTGCCATCGGCACGCGATAAACGTATCTGCTGAGCCATGGCATTACTCCATCATCGAAGTGAGATCTGGCACATCTACCCAACGCCGCTCCTGCCATGAGCGCAGTCCGAGTTCTGCCAACTGCACCCCTTTTGCACCCGCCACGAGATCCCAAGGGAAAGGGGTATCACACACGACGTGTTTGAGGAACAGTTCCCACTGGACCTTGAACGCATTCTCGAACTCGCCATTGTTGGGTACGTCCATCCACTCGGCACGGAAATCGATGGTGTTCGGGATGTCAGGGTTCCAGATGGCACGCGGCGTGTTTACGCGGCTCTGCACTTTGCACTCACGCAGACCGGCCATTGCGCTGCCATGCGTGCCGTCGACTTGCAGTGTGAGCAGTTCGTCGCGGTAGACGCGCACGCACCACGACGAGTTGAAGTGGACGATGATACCACTTGCCAGCTCGAAGGTCGAGTATGCAGCGTCGTCGGCAGTGCAGACATATGGCTTCCCTTGCTCGTCAATCCGCTCCGGAATATGGGTCGCGCCCAGGCATGAGATAGCCTGCACTTCCCCAAAGAGGTTGGCGAGCACGTACTGCCAGTGGCAGAGCATATCGACGATGATGCCGCCACCATCCTCCTTGCGGTAGTTCCAGGAGGGTCGCTGTGCTGGCTGCCAATCGCCCTCGAACACCCAGTAGCCGAATTCTCCACGGACCGAGAGGATGCGTCCAAAGAAACCGCTCTGAATCGCTCGCTGCAGCTTGAGTAACCCTGGCAAGAAGAGCATGTCTTGCACAGCTCCATTTTTGACGCCTGCTCTGCGGGCCATACGTGCCAGCTCAAGTGCCGTTGCCAGGTCGGGCGCAGTTGGCTTCTCGCAGTAGATATGCTTTCCTGCCTGGATGGAAGCTCGCAGGCTTTCAGCACGTAGTGTGGTTACCTGCGCATCGAAGTAAATCTCATCCTCAGGATTGGCAAGGCACGCGCTGAGGTCCGTGCTCCACCGCTCAATCCCGTGTGCGTCTGCCAGCGCACGCAGCTTGTTCTCGTTGCGACCAACGAGAATTGGATTGGGCATGATCACATCTCCGCCTGGCAGCAGGACCCCTCCCTGCTTGCGGATCGCTGCAATTGAGCGGATGAGATGCTGGTTGGTCCCCATACGCCCGGTCACCCCATTCATGATGATGCCAACTGTCCGTACTGTCATACTTGACTCTCTTTCTTGCTGTGCTCTGCGTGCAAGCGTAACAGAAAGAGTGCCACTTACAGCCCCTCTTTCACGAAAAGAAAACGTTATCTACATTTCAGCGGATTTTTTGACAAAAATCCGCTGAAATGTGTTTTAGGGGGATTTCGCACTACGTTATAGAAAACGATTACTATACTAGTAGTATAAGAAATCTGTCTCACTTTGTCAAGGGGTAACGATCCATTTTTTGCAAAGAGGGAGAAATCCCGATCTCGGCACGTCCGTGTTCAGGACCCATCCACACCGACATAAGCGGCCAAGCGGGCGTGATGAATGCTGCCCCTACCACCACGTCGAGATCGGGAATTGGGATTTTGTTCTCTCGCGAAAGCATACTTGACAATGGAGACGAAATCGGGCATACTGAGATAGAAAAGCATTTCTATGAAACGAGAGGTGGGATAGGATGGCCAAACAACTCGCTTCCATCGCAGAGGTGGCGAAACGTGCAGGTGTCTCGGTGGCAAGTGCCAGCCGCGTCTTGAGTAGCTCCACATATCCTGTGAGCGCCGAAACTCGAGAGAAGATAGTGAAGGCGGCTGCAGAGCTGAACTATGCCCCCAACTCGCTGGCCCGCAGTCTGCGTGCGCAGCGCAGTAATCTCATTGCGGTGCTGGTCGGCTCTAATGCCGATCCGTATTTTGCAGAGATTGTGCGTGGGGTAGAAGACGTGGCCAACGAGGCTGGTTACCTCACGATTGTCTGCAATTCGGATCGCAACCCGGCCAAGGAGCTTCACTATCTGCATGTCTTGCAAGATTATCGAGTCGCTGGAGTGATTTTCGCAGGTGGTGCTCTCAATGAAACCGGGCATCCCAAGCAACTCGAGCAAATCGTCCAGTCGATAGTGGACAGGGGAGCTGCAGTAATGACCCTGGCCCAGCATACCTTACATGTTCCTTCAATCCAGCCGGATAACTTCGGTGGAGCCCGGCAGATGACGGCGCGGCTTCTTTCGCTGGGCCATCGCCGTATTGCCTTCGTGACCGGTCCTGCAAATGTCATGACAGCCAACGTCCGGCTCCAAGGCTATATGGCCGCCCTTGCCGAAGCTGGATTGCCTATTGATCCCATCCTCCTGCTGCCTGGTAACTTTGACCGAGCGAGTGGGGAGCAGGCTGTAAGCTCTCTCACACATATGGAACCTGAGCAGCGCCCGACGGCCATTTTTGCAGCCAACGATGAGACCGCCCTCGGAGTACTCAGCGGACTTTGGCAACGCGGGTGGCAGGTACCCGGAGAGATGTCCGTGTGCGGCTTCGGTGACACACCAATGGCTCAAGTGGTCGTTCCGAAACTTACCACCGTTCACATGGGCTTACACGAACTGGGCCGTGCTGGGGCACACAAACTCTTGGCTCAGCTCCGTCGTGAGCAGGTACCCTTCCTCCAGATACTGCCTGCGACCGTTGTTGAACGAGACACGACAGCAGTACCGCTCAATCCACTGAGCAGGAACGATATCCAAGGCGAAACAGCGTCCATGACAGCCTAATAGGTCTGCCGACACAATTTACAAGTGCTGTTCGGCGCAATATCATGCAAGCGAATAAGACGTCAGGCTGTAAATTTTGGAATTACATGGGCGAAATCAGTATAATTCTATGGGTGGCTGTTGCCTCAAAGAAGAGCAGCCACCCATGTAATTCCAAAATTTACAGTGGGAGGACGCTGCCCTGGCCAGGGCGATGCAAACATCCCCTCCCCGCTCCACACCGCCCGTGGGACGCGATCAATCGGGTCCCTACGCACACTGTGTGCAAAACTATGAAACGCCCCCAAAAAAGCCCAAATGCTCGTATATCAGCATCAAATGTGGTATACTGTATGAGGTAGGATCGAATGTTGCGGGATCCTCTCCCTGCTATAGATTTCAACCCACTAATTGCTACGGGCACCCTCAAAAGATGCCCTCACTATGATTTTTTATAATGAGGATTTACTATGGAACTCGGCAATATTAAGATGGTCAGTATTGTAGAAGAAATGACGGGTGCGTATCTCGACTATTCTATGAGCGTTATTGTGAGCCGCGCGCTGCCTGATGTGCGTGATGGACTCAAGCCGGTGCACCGCCGCGTGTTATATGCTATGGACCAGATGGGCCTACAATCAACGAAGGCCTTTCGTAAGTGCGCAGGTACCGTTGGTGAGGTATTGAAGAGTTATCACCCTCATGGTGACGCGGCTGTTTATGACTCTCTCGTGCGTATGGCACAACCCTGGTCTATGCGTTATCCGCTGGTATTAGGACAGGGGAACTTTGGCTCGCAAGATGACGACCCGCCAGCCGCGATGCGTTACACCGAGGCTAAGCTGGCCGCTATTGCCGACGAACTATTGCGCGACATAGACAAGGATACGGTCGATTTCAAGCCGAACTATGATAACCAGACGGAAGAGCCGACAGTTATGCCTGCTCGCCTGCCCAACCTGCTTCTGAATGGCTCTACAGGGATAGCGGTTGGTATGGCAACCAATATTCCGCCGCATAACCTGGTGGAAGTTTGTAACGGCATTATGTACCTGATCGACAATCCCGATGCTACCACAGAGGAACTGTCGCGAATTGTGCGTGGGCCTGATTTCCCCACGGGAGGTATCATTCAAGGGCGCGAGGGCATTCGTAACACTTATGCTAATGGACGAGGGCGTGTCGTTGTACGAGCACGCACGAAGATCGAAGATGCTGGACGCGGGCGCATGAGTATCATTGTTACAGAATTGCCTTACCAGGTAAACAAGGCCGAGCTGGTCAAAAAGATTGCGGAGATGGTGCGCGATAAGAAAATTGACGGCATATCTGAGATACGCGACGAATCTGACCGCCAGGGCATGCGTATGCTTATCGAACTGAAACGCGATTCTACCCCTGAGAGTGTGCTAAACGCTCTGTACAAGTACACCGCTATGCAGAGCGCCTTTAATACGAATATGCTGGCGCTGGTGGATCAGCAGCCTCGCATTTTTACGCTCAAAGCTTTCTTGCAGCATCATATCAATCATCGCGAGGTGGTGATCACACGCCGCACGCGCTTTGAACTGGCAAAAGCGGAGGCACGCAGACATATTCTGGAAGGCTTGAAGATCGCCCTGGATAACCTGGATGCTGTTATCAGCACCATTCGCGAATCCGCGTCGGCGGAGGTAGCATTAGTCAACCTGAGGCAGCAATTCAGTCTCTCAGAGGATCAGGGCAAAGCAATTCTGGATATGCGGCTGGCTCGCCTGGCCGCCCTGGAACGCAGCAAGGTCGAAGAAGAGCTGCGTGATGTGCTGAAAAATATTGACTATTACCACATGCTGCTGTCAGATATCAATGAGATCCGCAAGTTGATCAAAGCAGACCTGCAGGAGTTGAAGGAGAAATATGGCGATGCCCGCCGTACGGACATTGCCGACGCGGAGGCAGGCGAGTTCAGGGAAGAAGACCTGATCCATAATGATGAGGTTGTGGTTACACTGACGGAGAAAGGCTATATCAAGCGACTCCCATCAAGTACGTACCGCGCACAACGCAGAGGGGGACGCGGCATTACGGGTATGGCTACTCGTGAAGACGACACGGTTCGCCACTTGCTGGTCACGCACAGCCACGATGCTTTGCTCTTCTTTACCGATAGGGGGCGCGTCTTCCAGCTTCGAGTCTACGAGTTGCCTGATGTCAGTCGCACGGCCAAAGGCGAACACATCATTAACCTGATCAACATCGAACAAAGGGAACGAGTGACGGCAATCGTCCATGTTCCAAAGGGCGTCAGTCGCGACTATATGATCGTTGCCACTAAGAAGGGCGAGGTCAAGAAGACGGTGATGGATGAATTTGAAGTAGTGCGCCGCTCAGGGTTGATTGCGATGGACCTGGAGGAGGATGACGAGCTGATTGGTGCGAAGCTGGCACACGCCGATGACGACGTGTTGATGATCACCGCACAGGGGAAGGCTATTCGCTTTACAGTGGCGGAGCTACGTTCGGCATCGCGTACCAGCGGCGGTGTGCGGGGCATTCGCCTGGATAAAGGCGACAGAGTTGTTTCACTTAACCTGGCACCCAAGGGAGGCGAACTGCTGGTAGTAACGGAGAATGGGTACGGTAAAAGGACGCCCATCGATGAATATCCTACGCAAAGCCGAGGCGGCGGCGGCGTTATTACCTCGAAGATCACGAAGAAGACCGGGGCGGTGGCAACAGCGCGAGTGATCACCGAGAAGGATAATGACCTGATGATTATCTCCGCAGGGGGCGTTGTGATTCGTACTGATGTGAGTACCATCGGGGTTGCCGGACGCGCTACGCAGGGTGTACATTTGATGAATCTCGGCGAGGGCGATAGCGTGGTGGCGGTAGCGACGACGAATGGGAAGAGATTGGATGCCCAAAATGGGAATGGGGACGGAGATGAGCATGAGCCCGAAGAGGAAATAGAGATAGGGGAGGGGGGCGAAAGCGAGGAGATGGAAGAAGAGGTAGAAGGAGCAGGGAGCGAGGAATAAGCGTCATGTGCGCACTTGTTTACCTTGCCGGATTGAGCGAGCTGCTACGCGGTCTTTTTGGGCTTCTAATTTGATGAGTGGGAAGGTCCGGTGAAACTGGGTGTTGAATTGTTTGGCTTTTTGCTCGGAGAGGGTGGCACGACGTTCGTATGAGTAGGCAAGAAGTTCTCGTTTTTCGTTCTCGGGGAGGTCTATGAGCAGGAGGTAGGCGAGGGTGAATTCTGGTTTGCCTTGTTCTGCATATGCGCGGCTGGAGGCAAGAGCATCGGCTCCCAGGTCCAATTGTTTTTGGGCGTGTGTTTTGAATACGTCTTTGAGTAGTGGAGCATAAAGTTCTTCAAATGTTTCGGGCACGATAGGTTCCTCGGTTTTTCTTAATCGGATATGTTGGGTTTATATTTTTTTGTTGCATAGTAATCGTAGCACACGGGGCAATTCAACTCAACGGGATGAGTAGGGACCCGATAATGCAGATTAACAAATTAATCCGGATATCAGAAAATCCAGCGAGGGCCGATAAATCGGCGCTGGGCGCGATAAATCGGCCCCTACGGATGATCGGATGAGTTTGTTAATCTGCATTATCGCGTCCCACGGGTGGAGAGGGGAAGGGCCAACACCCCAATGTGCCCACATGTGCCCCACGCCTCCCCACCCGTGGGACGCGATAAATCGGGTCCCTACGGTCTATCCCGTTTGGTTGATTGCCTACAAACAATGATGGGTTCTCATGGGAGACCAGAAGATTGAGCAAGAGCCACCGCGACCACGCCTTCGGTCGTCCCCACATATAAACCGCCATCCGAAATCGTAGGCGTGACAAAGTGCGGAACCGCAAAGCCCAGTGTGAGTTTTGTACGCACCCTGCCCGTAGCGATATCGAGAGCATAGAGGGTGCCATCTTGATCAAGGCTGTAGACCGTGTTACCTCCCACGATGGGAGGGAGATCGATTTGTTCAGGGGCATGC
>Ga0099828_10002356_pt1 | contig 12966 bp, 10 predicted proteins | sample CZO8metaG_2_FD_79338 | JGI IMG/M metagenome (GOLD analysis project Ga0099828, IMG submission 79338) | Vadose zone soil microbial communities from the Eel River Critical Zone Observatory, Northern California, USA - CZOApr15con2H1.8 metaG | ecosystem: Environmental > Terrestrial > Soil > Vadose...
GCGCGCCAGGGCGTCGAAGTTGTCCAAGGAGACTTGGAAGACCCGCCGTCGCTGGATCGCGCGGCGCGCGGCGTCTACGGCATTTACAGTGTCCAGGATTTCTGGACAGTTGGAGCGAAACGTTAGGTTCAGCAAGGCAAGAACCTGGCCGACGCTGCCAAGAAAGCGGGGGTTCAACACTTTGTCTACAGTTCCGTAGGCGGCGCCGAACGCAACACCGGCATCCCGCATTGGGAGAGCAAGTGGGAGATTGAAAGACACATCCGCACACTCGCCCTTCCCGCTACTATCCTCCGGCCCGCATCTTTCATGGAGACTTACCACATCCTCGAAGTCGAAGTGGGAATCTTGAAAGGCAAGCTGGCGGATCCCATCCGCGCTGATAAGCCCTACCAAACAATCGCTACTGACGATATCGGGGCCTTTGCGGCATTAGCTTTTGAACGTCCCATGGATTTCCCGGGGAAAGAGCTGGAGATTGCCGGAAGCGAGTTGACCAATCTCGAGGCCGCGAAAGTTTTCAGCCGCGTGATGGGCAGGCGAGTGAAATTCCAGAAACTCCCCCTGCCCATCGTGCGGCTCTTTCTGGGCAAAGAGTTCTACGAAATGTTCCGCTGGTTCAACGAAGCGGGCTACAAGGCCGATATCGCGGAGCTTCGGCGCCGATACCCCGAGATTCATCTCCACACTCTCGAGGAATGGTTGCGTGAAGAAGGATGGAATAAACGCGGCCTGCGATTTCGCGCTCCGAAAGGATGATTGAGCAAACCGGATGGGGTTGGAGATCGCGATACCCTATAGCATGAATCAAGCCAGGTGGGTGTCAGCAATCAACCGAATGCCCCGCCGCGTTTCAATTCATTGAAAACAGCGGCTCAGGATCACCCCTTTCCGCGGATCACGACGCTTTCGAGCGAAGCAGAAGTGAAAATATCAGTGCGTACGTGACCAGCAGCGGTGGAACGACTTCCGTTGGAATGTAGAACGCAGCGCCCAGTGCCCTGGGCGTATACTCGCTCTGATCGAAGCCCAGATGCAGATCCCGAACCGCATACGGCGCGGCCTTCTTCTCTGCTTTTTTATCTCGCTCGGAGCATGTAGCCGCGCTGGACGTAGCTCTTCGCCAGAGAAGCCTAGTCGTGGGCTCGACCACGTATCGTATGGCACCTGCAACCCGGCCGTGGAGAATGTTGAGGGAAAGGTCTCTCTCTGGTTTCTCGGCAATGGTTGCTTGGGAATTGACACTCGCGCGATGAACGAGCTCAATGAGTTTCTCAGCGAGTTTCCGAAGACGGGACCACGCCTTCAACAAATGATCGATCGAAGGGATGTGGAGCTTAGTGAAAAGGTAGAGCAGATTCAGGAGTGGGCGAAAAAATATCGAGAATTGACCAAGTCGGTTCGAGATGAAGCCGCGGAGGAAGAATTGAACAAGAACGCTGCTGAACTGCTTCGCGATGGCGACTTGGAACAAGCTGCGGAACAGCTCGACCAGTTGATGCGGCAAGGTCAAAGGGGGACGGACCAAGGAGCAAGGCTTAGCTACTACCGTGCTCAAGCGTACGAGCTCCAGTTGCTAGCGACAAAAGCTTGGCCGCTCTACGAGAAAGCTTATTCGTATCGTCCGGATGACTCTCGATATGGCTTTGCCTATTCCACAGCACTGGCACAACAGAATCAACTGATGAAGGCCATACAGGTCCGTGAGCAAGCCCTGAAACAGTTTCGGGCGCGCGCGCCCGGGGATCTGTCATCCTCCCAATTCGATCTCGCGACGAACCTCAGCAGCTCGGCGGATCTCTATCTGAGAACTCAGCGAATCAGCGATGCGGAAAAAGCCTACGAGCAGTGCTTGCTGATCTACCGCGCCTTGGCGAAGCGTTCTCCGGCGACGTACCGGATATATGTTGCGGGGACGCTCAATCATTTAGGCGATTTGCACCGCGCCATGCGACGGGCGCGGGAAGCTGAGAAAGTTTACCTGGAGGCGCTAGCAATCGATCGGGACATGGCAGCGGACCAACCAGCAGCCTACCAGACCGCTATCGTGCAGACCCTGAATCGTCTAGGCACTCTTTATACCGACACGGAGCGTGCGAAAGAGGCCAAAGCAACCTACCAAGAAGCACTGACAGTTGACCGCGGGATGGCAGCGGTCAATCCTCCCGTTTACCAAGCTCATGTCGCGGCTGATCTGAACAATCTGGCTATTCTGTTGCAGCGAGCACTGCAGATCCAGGAAGCAGAGCGAACCCTCCAAGACGCGCTGGCGATGTGTCGAATCGGGGAGAAGGACGATCCCGCTACTTATCAGCCTGTCCTTGGCTTGGCCTTGCAAAACTTGGGCGACCTGTACAGTGAGACGAATCGCAACGAAAGAGCCGAACAGGCCTACCAGGAGGCCCTTGTACTCCGTCGTCAAATGGCGCAGGTGAGCCGCGCATCTTACCAGCCTGAAGTCGCCGCAACCCTCTACAGTTTGGCGGACCTTTATACCGCTGAGCGAAAGGTGAAGGATGCTGAGCAAGATTTCCAGGAGGCGCTGGCGATCTATCGAGACACGGTAGCCGCGAATCCCGCCACCTACCAACCTCGAGTCGCGATGACACTCAATAAACTGGGGACGCTGTACAACGACAGCGAGCGACTGATGAAAGCGGAGCGAGATTTCCGGGAGGCGCTGGCGATCTATCGAGACTTGGCGACCGTCAATTCCGCCACCTACCAGCCTTTTGTTGCAACAACTCTCAACAATCTGGGCAATTTGTACGCGAAGACGCGGCGGGTGAACGAAGCCGAACAAGCCTTCAAGGAGGCGCTGTTAATTCGATGGGCTTTAGCAAAGGCCAATCCCGCAATCTATCAGGAGGATGTCAGCACAACGCTCCACGATTGGGCAAGCATGTACGGTGAGACGAAAGCGGACAAGCCCCCCGGAAGAGAATAGCGATCTAGGAGAGACTGCTGCCTACTCCATGTCAGAAGCTTTTCTGAATTGAAGCCGGGCGACCTTATTCTCCCGGCTGTACTCGATGTAGAGTGTCATCGGTGTCGTGCTGTAATCGAATGTAACTTGACGTACGTCGGTGCCGCGGGTCGGCAGCTGATATTCGGTGAACTTTTGGGTGGCTGGATTGAACTTGGCGACCATATCCGTATTCGTCTCGTTGATCCAGACGTTGTGGTCGCGGTCGACCTCCATTCCGTATGGGCGGCTATATTTGTGAGGCATCAGATATTGCGTTATCTTGTGGGTTTGAGTATCGATTCGCGCGATTTTATCCGAGCAAAATAGAGCGACCCAAACAACATCCGCACTGGGATCTGCGCCCATGCGGCGCGGGCAGACTTGAAGCGGGTTTGCGTCATCTGCGCCGACTTTGACGTTCGCATAGGCTTGCCTATCCTTTTCTAGGACTGCCACGCCATCCGCAGTCCCTTGGGGTGGGAAAGCAATCTCGGAAGTCTTACCCGTCTCCGCATCGACCACGTATACCTTGTCCCCCTGCGGCGAGGAGTACCATCCGTTGCCGTGTCTGTCGACTGCCATTCCGTAGGTGCCTTTCGAAGTAGGATTCGGGAAAAGCGTATACTGCCCCGTTTTGCCATTGATTCTTATGGCTCCAGTTCCCGAGGTAGCCCAGACCATCCCTTTGTATGCCAATTTATCGCCGTCATCGGTGCCTCCCACGCTGCCCATCATGTCGGCCGGACGAGGGAAGTCCATGAATCGTTGACTCTTGACATTAAACTCCAGGAAATTTCCAGTAGCGTCGTTGTTGACCCAAATATTACCGTCGGCATCCGCAGTGATCCCGTGTGTCCCTGCGACGCCATTCTTACCAGGAAACACTAAATTAGTGACAATGCCAGTTTTTGGATCGAGCTGGTGCAATGTCGCATACATCGATCTATCATCCGTGAAATAAACGCGTCCGTCGCCACCCATTGCCGCAGAGTGTGTCGAGCGCCCTTCCCAGCGAGAGGGGGTCCCTTCCATCCAGTCGCTGCCGTTATGCACTAAGTATTCCTCTGGGGCCTCTGGACGCGGCGTGTCGTACTCGGTAATCACTACCTGCGCTGCCTCGCCCGTCGGCCTGGGAAGGGGCTTGAGCGTGTAATTTGGCGGAGCTGGCCCGCGAACCTTCGTCAAAAACGCAACGATTTCATCCCTATATTCATTCATCGACGCGAGTCCAGTATTATTCGGACTCATGGGACCACCTTCAGAATCCCTGGACATTACAGCGACAATCTTGCTCCAGCCATCTGCGTCGAACCTATTTTGCAACGCAAAATGTTCGTCATGGCAACCGCTACAGTTGTTGGCAAAGATCAGCTTCTCCCTCCTTTCTTCGGGGGTGTTCTCTGGAAAACTGTTCATCCACTCAACGCCGGTCATCTGCTTGGAAAAATCGTGCAACGGCTTGAGCTGCAATGCGGGAACTTGCTTTCCAGGGACTACATCTGCCGTGACAGTCTGAAATCCCATCGCCTGAGCCATGAGACTGTATTTGGTGTTCCTTCCCAATGACGGGAAAGCATAGACGCCATGCTCGTTGGTGAAGACAGTTGTTGCATAGGGCTCGTTCAGGCCTCGAACTGAGACAGTGACTCCCTCCAGGGGCTTCCCATCGCCGGAGGTAACCATCCCCCTGATCTTGCCTTGCGTGTCTTGTGAGAAAACACTCGCTGCCACAACGAAGGTTGCCAGCACCAGAGCGAACAGAGATAGAGCACTAGACAGAATTCTGACGTTTCTCATCTGGCGTCTCCTTGTTTCCTTATCAGAATCATTCCAGTGTTTTCAGGTAAGCAATTATATCGTCAATGTCTTTTGGCGTGAGGCCGTATTTAAAAGCCGGCATATAGGTAGGGCCACCGTTCATGATGAAATCCCTCATGGCCTTTTCCTGATCTGGAGTGAGATCCTTAAACATACCGGCGAGATTCGGCCCGAGTGAACGGACGCAGCAATACTTGGCACCCCCTGTGCCGAACGTCTTGTCCAGATGGCAAAGCGCGCAGTGCTGGAAAAATATGCCAGCTCCCCTTGTCTCCTGCTCCGTCAGTTTAGTCCCGAGCGCATGCTTTATGGGTAGTTCTCGCGGGGTGGAATTCGCATTAGGTGCCCCCGTCCCCACCTGCGCTGATACCAGCGTGGCGCTCCCTGCGCACAACACTAACCCAACAATCAAACTCGCTAGAAGACTCAGCTTTGCAATTCTAATCTTTGGCATAAAGCCCTTTTTCCCCCAAGACAGGAATCTAGGTTTGGCCCAGTTTCACGCGCACTTACCACTCCCTTCGCGTTCGCGTGATGGCGAAGTTGCGAGTTTTTGGCAGCACCCGAAAGATCGTTCTCTTCGCTGTGTATCACAGTTTTGCCCCCTATGTCTCGCCAAAAATCGATTCCCCGCGGAATCGCATCCCTCACACGTGCTGCCCTGATTGCGCCAATCGAATCTTTTCGCAGGTCGCGTTAGGGTTTAGGCTGACTCGCCCACTTCTTAGCATGAGGCAGGTAGGATCGCTCGAACGGTTGGGAAAGGGTCGCCTACAGAGCCATCTCGAAGCGGCCCGAAATGTGCAGTTTGCCGGAGATATTGGACACGAGGAAGGACCTACGTCAACGAACGCCGGTGCGAAAGGTTCGGCCGATGATGGAGTGAAGTAGGGCGCCTAAAGCGGCTGATCGGGTCTCGCGATCGTGCGCCACATATGAGCAACCGGACTATTGTCGTTTCCCAGCCCCTCTTTCGGCTGCTTGAAATGACGCCCGATGATGTCGAGGAACGGATCAATGCTGACCACCGCGTTCGGATCAAAAGCGTAAAAGTCGTTCACGGTCACCATGCGGGCGTCCATGTACCACCGATGTTTGCGGACGGTCTGGTAAGTCATCTCGATGTACGGCGGCGGCACATAGTCAGAGCCGAACAGTGTCCGATAGAGGTCGGGGTATACGTACCCCACGGCCGGATCGGGGTAGTACCGGAGCGCCTGATGGTAACGAATGGCGAAGCTGACCTTCTCCGATACATACGGCTCGAAAAGTTGCGCTCCCCACCATCCGTGGTCGGTTCGAATAATCTCCTGCACCACGTCATGGAGTAGGCAGGCGAGAATCACTTCCTCCGACATACCGGTCTTCATCGCCAGGGTCGCGCTCTGCAGGACGTGGTTTGCTGTTTCCATGAACCGCAGCTTGAAAAAATCGAGCAGTGTGGGATTTTCCGGCATGGGCGGGAGCCTCTTTACGTTTTCGCCGGTGCGCGGCACAACCAGGAATCCTGCGCCTTGACGAAACGGCCGGGTTTCGATCTGCGCCTCAACCTCAGCTGCAGTCGGGTACTGCTTGGCCTCGCTCTGCTCGCCGTTTTGGTCGGCGCCGATCGCCCGATTCAGTTGCGATAACATGTGGTGTTCCAGGGCGTCCGCTCGCGCTTCGGAGTCCATTCGATTGATGGCGTCGGCACCTCCGAGACTGTCGAGAAAAGCCTTTCGATCGATCTCCATGTTTCGCCTCCTGACCGGAATTCCCGATTTGCGCTCTATAGTATCGCAAAAAGCGGAATGCCAGGCAGCGCTCTCGATGGATTCAGGCTCAGCCCCAAAGAGGAGAGCCTGAATCCGGCCATGCGGTTACCTCGATACAGCTTCCAAGTGCGGACCTCGCGTCCGCATCTCAAAACCACTGCTGATGATGACGACCACAGCTATGGACCCGGCGTTCAGCCCGAGGACGCCACCCACACCGAATCACATAGCCAGAACCCAATCATGAAGCCAGAGGACATCGCGCTGTTGTGACTCGCCGAATAGACCAAGCCGATGGCCCGGCCACGCACCCGCGCCAGCAACTTTGTGAGCACATTTGAGCCCTTAGTGACAATGAACAACAGCGGCCTCGAGATTAAGACGATGTGACCCATTGCCCAACCTGCCCGAATCGAACTAGAATCCGGCGTACAAGGAGCAAAAAATTATGAGTTCATTTGCGAATCCAAGCAGGAGAACTCTGATGAAGTGTGCGCTCGCCTCGGCTGGACTTCCGATCGTTTCGCAAGCGTTCGGGCCGGCGGCCGAGGGCAAGGCAAAACCGGAGGACAACGAGGAACGCGGCGGGACCACCGTCACGGTCAGTTCCGGACTTCAGATGTACTACAGGGATGATTGGCTGGGCGCCCCGTGGGTCAACCCCGAACCCGCTCTCTTTCTGCACGGCAACTTGGAAATGAGTGAAGTCTGGTACGGATGGGTGCCGCGGATGGCGCAGCGCTTTCGGTTGATTCGGCCCGATCTTCCCGGCTTTGGACGCTCGCCGGTGCCCCCGAATTTTGAATGGTCTCTCGCGAACTTCGCGAGGGTGATGGCGGATTTTCTCGACAAGATCGGGGTGGGGTCAGCGCACGTCATCGGCGCCAAAACGGGAGGCGCGATTGCGATGCAATTTGCCGCGACCTATCCGCAGCGCACGCGTACGCTCATCGTGGCGAGTGGCCCGTTTGGCCCCGTGGATCCCAAGACGGAATCCTCTACCCAACAAGTCAGACTGGGCTCGGCAGCTTCGAAGGAGGAAATGGCCTATTTCGACAAGCTGAGGGACGCGACCCGGCCGGAAACTAGACGCGGAGTCTCGACCATGATGTCCTCGATCAACCTGGACAGCCTTCTGCCGCGAATCACCGCTCGAACGCTGATCATCACCACGGATCGAAGCGCCTTGCAAACGGTGGAAACGGTTCTTCGTTACCAGCCGAAGATTCCGAATTCGAGACTGCTCGTTCTAACCAGCGACGCCTACCATGTGGCCGTCGCGAATGCCGACGAATGCGTCACGAATGCTCTCGCTTTCATCGAGGAGGCAAAGCACCCAGCGTGACAGCTGACAGAAAAAGGCCATTCCTGCTTTCATTCCGAGCGCTCGCACCGAGGCCTCGCGCCGAGGCGAAGCGAGGAATCTCTCCGCGCGTGGTTCCGCTGGTTTGACCTGGAAATCTTAGAAAGCTGCCGAGGCAGCGGCGTTACATTGTGAGGACAGCGCGGAAGCGGGCTTTGCCGTCCACGACGCGCTGATACGCCTTTGGAGCTTCGGCTAGCCGATACGTTTCGACAATCGTCTTCACTTTTCCCTTGGCTACGAAGTCCAGCGCTTCGTAGAGATATTCGGGGCCATTCTGCTGGCTTCCGATTATGTGAATGCGTTTCATGATGAGATCCATGAGAGAGAGGGACAGGGGTTCGGCGTCGGCGCCCATGGTCACGAGGCGGCCGTCGGGGCGGAGCCCTTGAATGCTGTCAACCATCGATTTGGTTGAATTGGAAGTGCTGAGGATGATGTCCGCACCGCCTCCGTCGGCAAGGCTCTTGCCATCGCGGACGATTTCATCTGCGCCGAGCTCGCGGACCAATTTGTCTTTATCGGGCGAGTGGGAAATCGCGATCGTCTCGAATCCGGCAGCCTTCGAGTATTGCACTGCGAGGTGCCCGAGGCCGCCGATGCCGAGCACAGCGACGCGCTCGTGCGGCTTGGGGTTGGCCCAGCGAAGGCCGCTCCAAACGGTGTAGCCAGCGCAGAAGATGGGAGCGGCTTGTTCGTAGGAAACATTGTCGGGGATCAAGAAGGTGGCATCGGCATACATGGGCATGTACTCCGCGTGACCGCCCTGTAGATCGATCCCCGTGTCTTTCTGATTGGGGCAGAAATTCTTACGGCCTCGCTGGCACCATTCGCAGCGGCCGCAGGTAGCTTGAATCCAAGCCGTGCCTACGCGATCCCCCACTTTTCGCGTGGTGACGTCGGGGGCCACGGCGACGATCTCACCCACCGGTTCGTGGCCTAAGATTCGGGGGAATGGGCCGGGAATGTGTCCAAGAGTTTCGTGTACGTCGGTGTAGCAGATGCCGCTTGCGTGCATCTTCACCAGGACCTGATTGGGACCCGGTTGGGGTTGCGGAACGTCTTTCATTTGCCAGGGACTGCTCACAGCGGGTACGACAGCGGCTTGCATATTGATTCCTCCTTAGGGATTCGATGCATGTTGCTGGGAATCGACTCAAGCGAGAATTTCCGTGTTACCCTCCCGGAGGACCGATAATTTATACCTGGCCGACTGAGTTTGCTTCGCCTCAGTCAGGTTCTTGACTGCTTAGCTTTTTCGGCGGTTACGGCAAAATCTCGAAGCCCAAAAGACCCCACTTCGAAATGGAGCTGGCTTCCCACTTCGCCGTTTAAGCGACGGATTGTCCAAGTAATTGGACGCGATCGCACCGAAGACTTCACGCCGGGGTCTCGTGACGGAGACTGCTTTTAGAAGAGCGAGCCCATACCCCAGCCCCACGCCCACCGCCGATCGGACGCACGAAAGCGAGATCCGCCTGGCAACAGGAACGATTTCGCCAGACGAAGTGGGTTAACCGCAAAATCGAGGCGCAAGGGCTGTTCTACGATCGGCGCTTGCCATCGCAACTCGAAACCCGTGGAGGCGCGTAGAAACCCGTTCGTGCCGGCAAGGAGTATAGGACGACGCGGTCCGAGCCAGTTGGGAAGCAGCCAGCCAGACCCGGTGTCGAAGAACCCCACAACCTCTGTGCGTGGCGCCACGGGGATTCTGTATTCAGTATTCACGGCTGCCAACAGATCCCCGCCAGCCGGAATAGCCTGAAAACTGCCTTTCCCGGAGGCATCCGTCAAATCCTCGACAGCGTAGGGAGCGATTTCTCCACCTCGAAAGCCCCGCAAAAGGTCATTGCCGGCGAAGTAGCGGTCTTGGAATAAGAGACTCCCGTCGAAGGTCGAGACGCCTGCTGCGTAGCTGCGGAAAGCCCAAGTATTTCGTCCGTCAGTCAGTGGGTCACGCTGTGAACGACCATATTCGGCTGAAGAACGCAGAAGGTTCTCGTTGCCGCCGAGCCAGCCGCCGGAAACTGCGGCACTCGTACCCCAGTGCTGGTGGCCGTTGTCCCCGCTCCAGTTGAGCCCAAACGAGTGGCTCGTCGTGTTTGATCCAATTTGGTTATTTTCTTGACCAGTTAGGCTGGGAGGGAATGCGAGTGCATACTGCGTGTTCTGACGAGAGACCGCGTAAGTCGCGGTTAAGGTTTCATCCCTCGCCACTGGATAGCCTAAACCAGCTCCGAGCCCCGAACTGCGCGAACTCAGAAAATGCTGATTGCCCAGCACGCCAGGGAGACGTGGCCGCAACACATTTTGAAACACTGTGAACGAAAGCGATGCGCGGCTTCCAAATAGACTCTCCTCCGTCAAGGTCAATGCCAAGTTCAGACTGTCTGGACCACCCTCGATTTCTGAGGAGATCAGCTCTTCGCCTCCAAGCAGATTGAAAACGCTGTACGCGATGCCGATGGTATTCCCAAGACTGCTTCGTCCGCCAATCAAGGAGATTTTCTGCTGGCCAATCTCAGTGACCCGGATGGATGGGTCAACAGTGTGATGCGCCTCATCAAATTGCACTCGGATGTCTTCGGGTTTCAAGGGGCGGATGTAGCCGGTGCGCGCCAGGCGGTGCAAGCCCAACTCGAGCTTTTTGGGGTCGAACGCCTCACCTTCCCGGAAAGGAAAGTGGCGCCGGTAGTATCTGTCGCTGAAGCGTCGTTCACCCGAAAAGTCTAGCTTGTGGAGAGTATATGGAATTGACCGGTGAATCGAAAACGTGGCAACCGCCGCGCCATTGGTAGGATCGAATTGCAAGTTCTCACTGACCCCTGAGGTCAGGAGAGGGCTCTGCGAAGAGTTGCTTAGCGGCAAATGAGTCAGGGCATCGCGCAAGTGCTCGAGTTTCTGCGCTGAGTAAGGCTCGCCCCGTCTTAGTCCTGACGTGGTGATGAGGGCGTCCCTTCGCTCACTCAATTCACGTGCCGGTAAATCGGAATGGACCTCCACTGCACCGAGCTTGTAGAAGGTCCCTTCGCTGACGGGCACAGAAACGTGAAAGCTTGGAACAATTCGACGGCGCGGCCAGGGGAAATGGCGCCGCTCGGCATCTTGGCGAATCTCCACCGTGGGGACGCCGATTCGGACTTCCGGATAGCCGTGATTCCGATAATATTCGGCTACACGGCTCAAATCCTCCTGCAGACGCTCTTGCGTGTAAATGTTTTTGTCGCGCATGGCTGCGAGGCGCGCTTTCGGAGCGATGCGCCTCATCTGGCGCCGCAAGACATCTTCAGAGAAAACTCCGTTGCCCGCAAACGCCACTTTCGTTACCGAAATGCGCGGGCCGTCTTCGATCTCGAAGCGTGCTCGAGCGGTCGCCGGCGCAACCGTTTCCAATACGATTCGCACATCAGCCTGCGGATGCCCCATCTCTGCCAATTCGCTTTTAATGGCTCGTGAAGCTCGCCATAGCTCGAAGCGCTCGAGCGGCGCCGACAGCTTCAGACTGATCTTTTTCGCCTCCAAGATTTGCGTGATGCGTTCACGGGAAACGAGATGAGAGCCTCGGAATTGTACCTGGCTAAGGAACGGTCTTTCTTGCAATGCAAACACCAGACGCAAATCAAATTGTGCGTCTTCGTCGTTCGGACCTGTCATCAGCGAAACTTCGGCGGTGACGGAATCGAACCAGCCCAGCGCTGCCAGCGCATGTACGTCTCTTTCCACAATCGCTTGGTCCAGTGGCTCCCCCACCCGCGAAGTTGTGTGCATGCGCAGAGTTTCAGAGGAAAGACGCCGCAGCCCGACAAATCGAATTTCCTTGATCACCCCGCCCTGCTGGGGAGGTGGCCCTTGCACGACTACCGGCCGATCAACTTGAAGCGTTGCGCCGCCAGGAAAAGGCGGAGGCGAAATTTGAGGTGGGGCTCCCAAAAGCAAGGCGGCCAGGAAGGCGAGTCCCATGCAACCTCCCAATGCGAGGACAGATGCGTGCTGTTTAGGGCAAGTTGCCTTGAGTCAGCCCGTCCAGACGCCCTGGAAGAAGGCGAACGCACGCAGGGTCACCTGCCGGTCTCGGGATGCTCCATACCCGTGCAAGGTGGGAAGGCATGGATCCGAAATGCGCGGAAATGGTGTTTGGCACAAGCCCATTGTCATTTGGGGTCAGGGATTCCAGAATCCAAAGACAAATCGTGCCCAATGGAAATCGTTCCGGCCCAATTCGCGTTCGCAATCAACTTTGGTCTTTGTGCCACCACTCCCGGAGTGACTTGCAGCGACAATCAGCATCAAGACAAATTAAAAAGATTCCGTCGAGCTTGGTTTGTAGTCCCGGGGGAACGCGAACAAAAGATGCCCACCATCTGGCAATGCCCACCTCAGGGTTCAAAGCCAAGACTTCGTAACCGAACCGAATGTCCTTCTCTGTTTGGGCCACGTGCGACCAATACTCGAAAATACCTTGGCGGCCGCGGATGGGCTCCAGAAATGGCGTGACCTGATAGCTGCCATCCTCCGTGAACAAATCTGCGGCCGCTTGCGCGTCTCGGCTTTTCCAAGCTCGGCCGTATGCGTCCATCCACGATTTGAATGCGGCCAGTTCCATCATGCGCGATCTCTAAGTCCGACAAGCCGGGGCGACTGGTTTCTCCATTTGCCGGGTGGGACGACCTCCCGAGCAGCGATCCCATCAAATACTTCAATGAAGTGGCCAGCAGAGTCGTGGCGCGTGTCTCCACTCTTATTCTTGTTATTTACTCTTTTTCGGATCATCTCCGCGATCGTCGTCGTGGTCATGATCATCGCCACGGGGAATCGCGCCCGCCCCGGTACAATTTCCTTCCCCATCGCAAGAGATTGGCAACCCGCTAAGGGGCACTATGATCTTGGCGTGGTGCTCCTGATTGATGAACGCCTCCAGACGCGTGCCGGGAGCCACCACTCCGCCCACGGTCGACACTTGGTTGAGGTGCTCGGGAATTACGGTAACGGGCCGGATCAGATGATCGACCGCGAAAACGGCCTCGTCGACGCTCATCGTGAACAGGCCGTCAGAGTGAGTTACA
>Ga0099828_10002357_pt1 | contig 12962 bp, 19 predicted proteins | sample CZO8metaG_2_FD_79338 | JGI IMG/M metagenome (GOLD analysis project Ga0099828, IMG submission 79338) | Vadose zone soil microbial communities from the Eel River Critical Zone Observatory, Northern California, USA - CZOApr15con2H1.8 metaG | ecosystem: Environmental > Terrestrial > Soil > Vadose...
AAGGACGGGACGATGAAGGTGCCGACCGGTCCGGGGATCGGGGTGACAGTCCTCGAGAAGGACATCCGCAAGATGGCGCTCAAGACAAAGGAGTACCGGGCCTAACAAGGCGACACGGCCTTCACGGCGGCGCACGCCTGAGGGCGAAGCGGCGGGAACTCCTCGACGAGCACATGCGCACAGCGCGGCCGTTGTCGACGCGCGCCGGGAATTGGCGGCCGCGCGTAACCATACGCGAGGAGAGGAGTGCCCGTCGCTTCGCCCTCTTTGCGCGCGCCGCCCAGGGGAAGATCAGGCCTTCGCGGCGTCCTTCGCGGTCTGCGTGCCGGGCGCCGCTGTCCAGACGACGATCTCGTCGATCACCGTGCCGAACGCGTCAACCAGACGCGCGTAGTCACCGACCTGCCAGAGGATCCGCGCCGCGGCGATGGGTCCGGCGATGTAGACGTGCTTGCGGCCCGGCGCGAGATCGTCGGGCAGCGGGTGCGACGCCGCGCGGACGCGCGATCCGGAGTGAATGCGATAGATCTCGCCCTCGCCCACGAACGCCGGCGAGCCCCAGGTATAGACCCACTCCCACTCCACCGGCTTCGCGATCTCCTCGCGCCAGAGCGCCCGGAGATGCTGGAGCCGCCAGTTGGCGAGGTCCGAGTTGAGCTGGACGGCGACCTCGATCCATTCGGCGTTGGCGTTCTCGAGCGCGGTCCCCGCGGGTGCGGGATGGATGGTGAGGATGCGCGCCTTTGTCGCCTCGACGGGACGGAAATCGGCCACGGCGCGAGAATACCCGACCGAGGAGGGTGACTCTCTTGAACTCACTCAACAAAGCGCTGCTCGCGGAAGCCTGCGGCACCTTCTGGTTCTTCTTCGTCGGCGCAGGAGCGATCATCAACGGCGGCGCGCTGCTCGAGGTCTCTCTCGCGCACGGCATCACGCTGGCCGTCGCCATCGCGGTGTTCGGCTCGATCTCGGGCGGGCACTTCAATCCAGCGGTCACGTTCGGGCTGGCGCTCGCCGGCAAGCATCCGTGGGCGCGCGTGCCCAGCTATTGGATCGCGCAGCTCGTCGGCGGAGTTCTCGCGGGCTTCGCGCTCCGGTACGTCTTCGACTACGCGATCGTCGCGATCGACAAGACGCATCTCGGGACGCCCGCACTGGGCGGCGGCGTGACGCCACTCACCGGCATCGTGGTCGAGGCGCTCCTCACGGTCTTCCTGGTGTGGGCGGTCTACGGCACGGCCGTCTCGCCGCTCGCTCCGAAGATCGCGGGCTTCGGCATCGGCCTCGCATTGATGACCGACATCCTGCTCGGTGGCCCGCTGACCGGCGCGGCCATGAATCCGGCGCGTTGGCTCGGGACCGCGGTGCCCGCGGGGTTCTACGAGAACTGGTACGTCTACTGGATCGGACCGCTGCTGGGCGCGGCGATCGCGGGGCTGTCGATCCGCTACATCTTCGCGCCGCCCCAGGACCGCACGACGATCTAGTTCTTCGCGCTCGGCTCTGTCTAACCCCTCTCGATAGTGGCCAGGGTGATCTCGACGCGGATGTCGTCCTCGATCGAGAGGACCGACGCGACCCGGGGCACGGTCATGCCGAAGTCCGCGAACTTCCAAGCCGGCTCGGCAGTGGCGGTCACCGCGAGCTTGCTGCCGGCGCGCGCCGCGGCGACGGCGAATGTCACTGACTTGGTGACGCCGTGGATCGTGATGTCCCCGGTCAGCGTGAATTTCATGTCCGCGTTCGCCGGGAGCGGCAGCGGCACGCCGGTCGCTTTCGTCGGCACGAACTCGGCGCTCGGAAACCGGCGCGTCTGCAGTGTGTTGTCCTTGATGTACTGATCGCGCTGCGACTGATCGCTGCGCAGCGTCGTCAGGTCGACGGCGATCTTCGAGGTCGGAGCGAACGTGCCGTCCGCGTTGAGCGTGAAGCTTCCCTTCACCGCCGATGTGCTGAGCAGCGCGTCGCCGGGCGCGCGGATCCGCGCGACGACCTCGCGCACGCGGACCGTGGCCTTCGACGACGTGTCGACCGTGAACGTCCATGGGCCCGACGCCGACACGGTCGCGACCGGCGTGGCTGCGGGCGACGAACTCGCGGGGAGGGTCGGCGTCGGGCTCGCGGTCAGCGGCATCGCGCCACCACCACACGCTGCGGAGAGCAGCGCGGACAGGGCGACGCTACGGGCAGACACCGTCACAGACCTTCACGATCCCCTTCATCTGCGGATGCACCCCGCAGTGGTACGAGAACGTCCCGACCTTCTCAAAAAGGATGGTTCCAGTCTGATTGGTGTTGAGGCTGAGGTCGAACGGCCGGCCAGCGTCATCGGACGTGACGGTGTGGAACTCTTTGCCGCGATTCACGAACGTGACCGTCGTGCCTTTCGCGACGCCGATCATGTTCGGCGTGTAGGTCCACTTGTCCTCTTGACCCGCAGGCTCGAAGACCTGCACCTCGTTGGGCTTTGGCGAGCGCTGCGGCTCGCTCGCCGGCGCGCACGCGCTCGCGAGGAGCACGAGGCAGGCCAGGGCACGGACCATCGGGCGAAGGGCCACGTCCTCTGTACGCGCGCCGCTCGGCGCCGGATGCGTTAGCTCTCGCCGTGCTCGATGGTGTAGTCGAGCAGCGCGATGCGGTTCCCGTCCGGATCGCGGAAACCCGCGAAGCGGCCGATGCCCGGCAGCGTCTGCGTGGCGCCCTCGAACGCGACGCCTTTGCCCTCGAGCTCGCGGCGCGCGTCGTCGACGCGCTCGACCTGCACGATGACCTGAGGCGCGCCATCCACTTGGAATAGGTTGATCGTCGCGGAGTTGTCGCCGACGCCGAACCCGACGCCCTTGCGATCTTCCATTCGCCAGATCTCGGCGAACCCGAGCGTGGCGGCGTACCACTTCGCGCTCTTGGCGTAGTCCTTCACCGGCAGCGTGACCGAGTCGATCTTCTTGACGTCCACGCGCTCACCTCCCCTGCGCCGCGTAGCATCCCACTCCGTGGCGAAGTGGATCACGCGCGAGCACCCCAGGGTCGACCGCGTCGCCTGCCCGTGGCTCATCAAGCGCTTCGTCGATCGCGAGGCCGAATTCCTCTACGTGCCGACCGACCACGTGTTGAGCGATGGCAAGCGCGTCGGCGCGACACCCTATGACATCGAGGGCGTCGAGCTCGGGCACCGCGGTGAGGAATGCAGCTTCGACGCATTCGTGCGCAAGTACGACCTGCTCGGCGATCCCGCGATGGCCTACATGGCCAAGGTGATCCGCGGCGCGGACACTTCAGCGAAGGATCTCACGGCCGAGTCACGCGGCGTCGAGGCGCTGCTCGACGGCGTGCGCTCGCTGCACTTCCCCAACGACCAAGAACAGCGCAGGGCGTCGAAGCCGATCCTCGACGCGCTCTACGCGTACTGCCAGGTGAAGACCAGGTGAAGTTGGGGGGCTAGGCGCCGCCGGACGCGCGAGACTGCAGGTGATGAGCCTGTGGCTGGACGGTGCCGAACGTTCGTATCCGCCGCTCGAGGGCGAGACGTCCGCCGACGTCGCAGTCGTCGGCGCGGGGATCGCGGGCGTCGCGACCGCGTATTTCCTCGCGAAGCGCGGCGCGCGGGTCGTCGTCCTCGACGCGCGCGGCGTGGCCGAGGCCGCGAGCGGCCGCAACGCCGGATTCCTCCTTGCGGGCGTCGCGGAGAACTTCGTCGCCGCCTCGACTCGCTACGGCGAGGCGAACGCGCTCCGCATCTGGCGCCTGACGCAGCGCACGCAGGCTCTCGTGCGCCAGCTCGTCGCCGAGAACGACATCGCCTGCGAGCTGCGCTGGAACGGGTCGGACCAGATCGCCGGCGACGAGGACGAGTGGCGCGAGATCAAGGAGAGCGTGCGGCGCCTGACCGCGCAGGGCGTGCGCGTGCACGTCGCTGCGGCCGCGCGCACCGCCACGTACCCCGACGACGGCGACCTCCATCCGGTCCGCTGGGTCCGCGGGCTGGCCCGCGCCGCCGTGTCAGCGGGCGCGCGCATCCATGAGGAGAGCGCGGTCACCTCGGTCGAGAACGGCGTGGCGCACACGGCGCGCGGCGCGGTCCGGGCGAACACGGTGGTCCTCTGCACGAACGCGTACACCGCACACCTCATCGCGTCGCGCGTCCGTCCGGTCCGCGGGCAGATGCTCGCCACCGCGTCTGCGCCGCCGACCTTCGCGCGCCCCGCATACGCGAAGCGCGGTTACCAGTACTGGCGCCAGACGCAGGGCGGCCGCATCGTCGTCGGCGGCTGGCGCGACACGGCGGTCGAGCGTGAGGTCGGCGAGGACGAGCGCCCGACCGACGAGGTCCAGTTCCAACTCGACACGTTCCTCCGCGAGCACGGCATCACCGCCGCGGTCACGCACCGCTGGGCCGGGACGATGGGCTTCTCGCACGACGCCCTCCCATATGTCGGACGCGCCGGCGCTCAGGTGTACGTCTGCGGTGGCTTCACCGGTCACGGCATGGCGTTCGGTCCGGCATGCGCGGAGCTCGTCGCGACGCTGATCTCCACCGGGGCCCACCCGGACGCACACCTCTTCGATCCGGCGCGCTGACGGGTGAGCCTGCCGGGATTCGAACCCGGAACCAAGGGATTAAAAGTCCCCTGCTCTACCGTTGAGCTACAGGCCCTCAGTCAACGAGTGAAGTCTAAGATCGCGCGAGGCTAGCTATACTTACGTCTAGTCGAGTTGCCTCTCTAGATGACCACCGAACCCCCTGGACGTGAACGCCGCCATACGCGCGGCCGTCGCCTCACCGACCGTCAGACCGCCGTCCTCGAGCTCGTCGCCGCCGGCCTCGGCAACAAGGAGATCGCCCACGAGCTCGGCATCAGCGAGCAGGCCGTCAAGGAGCACGTGTCCAACCTCCTCCGAGTCCTCGCCGCGCCGAACCGCGCGGCGCTCGGTGAGGCCGCCGCGATGCTGCAATTCGTTGGGACGGCGGACCTGAGTGCGGAGTGGCTTGGTCTGCTCTTCCTTCGCGCGCCGCTCCTCATCGCGCTCCTCGAGGGCGCCGACCATCGCTTCATCTCGGTCAACGAGGCCTACCGCCGCGCGGCCGGCCCCCGCGAGCTGCTCGGGCGCACCTTCCGCGAGGCGTATCCCGACCTCGATCAGGCCGGGATCGTTACGCTGCTCGACGATGCCTACCGGTCGGGCGAGCCGCGGAGCGCAGCGGCGCTCGCCGCGACCTGGTACCGCCACGCGGCCGACGCGATGGCGCGGGGCTATCTCACGACGTTCGTGCAGCCGATGCGGCATACGGACGGGAGGGTCGGCGGCGTGGTCCTGTTCGCGATCGACGTGACCGATGAGGTCGAGGCGCGCAACGCGGCGCGCGATCTCTCGGTCGAGCGGGACGCGATCCTCGAGCAGCTGCCCAGCGGAGTGGTGACGGTCACCCCGGAGGGCCGGATCAGCAGCATCAACGCCACCGGACGGCGGATCCTCGGCATCGGAGACGAGGCCGTCGGCGTGCTCGCGTGGGACGCGCTCACGTTCATCGACCCGCGCACCCGCGAGGGGCTGCCAAGCTACGAGCGGCCACTCCGCCGCGCGCTCCGGGGCGAGCGGCCGGCGGCGAGCGAGCTCCATGCGGTCGTCACCGCGACCGGGAAGACCGTCGAGATGCGCGTGTCCGCGGCGCCTCTCCTCGAGGGCGACGGACAGGTCCGCGGCGCGGTCGCCGTCTTCACGCCTACTCGACCGCTTGACTAGCGCCCAAGTGACCGGTCGTCATGCCGTAACTCGCGCGCTTGGTACAGTCGTCGGCCGTGGACGTGACGATGTCAACGAAATCCGCTGAGACCGGGCAGGCCACCGAGGGCATCTATGTCTACTGCATCATCGAGAGCCCCGAGCCCCGCACGTTCGGGAAGATCGGCATCGGTGGTCGGGGCGACGACGTCTACACCGTGCATTTCAAGGAGCTTGCCGCGGTGGTCTCGCGGACGCCGCTCATGGTGTACGACCCGACGCGCGAGAACGCCCTCACCCACGAGCACGTCAACGAGGTCATGATCGACAACGGCTTCACGCCCGTGCCCATGAGCTTCGGCACCCTCTTCAAGACCGAGGGGGACATCGTCGAGTTCCTGAAGGACACCTACGAGGCGCTGCGTGACGTGCTCCGCAAGATGAAGGACAAGCTCGAGTTCGGCCTCAAGGTCAACTGGGATCGCGAGAGCGTTCTGGCGGACGTCGAGCGCGAGTACGAGGAGATCCGCCGGCTCAAAGCGCAGATCGAGGGCGATCAGGCGACCTCGACCTACTTCGCGCGCATGCAGCTCGGCCGGCTCGTGGAGCAGGCGCTCGCGCAGAAGTCCGAGACCTTCGTGCACGAGATCTTCGACGTGCTGCGCGAATCAGCGATCGCGTCGCGCTCGAACAAGGTCATCGGCGACCGCATGATCCTCAACGGTGCGTTCCTCGTCCAGCGCGACAAGGCCGAGATGTTCGACAAGAAGGTCCAGGAGATCGGCCGCCGCTACGAGGGAAAGCTGAAGTTCACGTACACCGGCCCATGGCCGCCGTATAACTTCGTGACCATCCGTCTGCAGCTGGAGCGGAGCGCCGGGGTCTAGCGTGCTCCTGCGCCTGCTCACCCTCCCCATCAGCGCTCCGATCGCGGGCATCAAGTACTGCCTGGAGAAGGTCGCCGAGGTCGCGGAGCGCGAGATGTGGGACGAGGAGCCCGTGCGGGAGGAGCTCATTCTCCTGAACGAGGCCTACGAAGAGGGCAAGGTCGGTGAGGAGGACTTCCGGGCGCGCGAGGCCGAGCTGCTCGCCCGGCTCCGCGAGATCCGCGAGCGCCGCAAAGCACAGGCGCAGGCCGGAGGCGAGGAGCAGGCCGGCGCGCGGGTCGACACGAAGCGATCGGTCGTCATCAGCACGCCGGACGAGCTCGAATGACCGCGCTCCGCTACGTGTACGGCATCGTCCCGCAGCGCGCGGCCGCGAGCATCGACCGCGCGTCGCTCCGCGGCATCGACGAGACGCCGGTGCGCGCGCTGACAGTGGACCCGCTCGCCGCCGCGATCTCCGATCTCGACGGGAACGAGTGGGACGCCGAGACGCTCAACGACCGCGTCCAGGATGTGGAGTGGCTCGCGCCGCGCGCCGAGGCGCATCAAGGCGTCAACGCGAAGCTGCTCGAGATCGCCGGCGTGGTGCTACCGCTCTCGTTCGGCGCGCTGTACCGCGACGACGACGGCGTGCGCGAAATGCTGAGTGAGGACGTCCCGGCCAAGGAGGAGCGCCTCGCGTCCCTGGACGGACGAGCGGAGTGGGTCGTGACACTGGTGCGCGACGCACAAGGCGCGCCGGCCGGCGCCGAGGCGGACCTGCGCGACCTCGATCGCGAGATCGCGTCGAGCGCGCCGGGCCGTGGGTACCTCCTCGAGAAGCGGCGGACAACGGTCGCGGCAGAGGCGGCCGAGCGCGCGGACGCGGACGCAGCGCGGATCGCCCTCGGCGCCCTCGACGCGGCCGCGGAGCGGACGTATCGCGAGCCCGTCGCGAGAGGCGGCCGCGACCTCGTCGTGCTGCGCGTATCGCTTCTCGCGCCCCGCGCCAAGGCGGGCGCGATCGACAAGGCGATCGCGTCGGTCGACGACGGTCTCCGCGCGAACGGCTACCGCGTGCGCGCGAGCGGGCCGTGGCCGGCGTACCGGTTCGGAGCACTGCCGTGAACGACGTCGAGTCGACGGAGCTTCCACTCGTGGACATCATCGACCGGCTGCTGGAACGCGGCGTGGTGCTGGCCGGCGGCGCGGTGATCTCGGTGGCGGGCGTCGAGCTCGTCGAGCTCCGCCTCAACGTACTGCTCGCCGCGGTCGACGCGCTCGAGCGGGCGGAGCGCGAGAGGCCCCTGCCATGAGCCTCCTCGTGCGCGCCATCGTCCGCTCAGAGGACGCGCTCGGCGCGGCGACGTCGGACCTGGTCGTGGTTCGCGCGGATGGGATCGCGGCGCTGGCCACGCCCTGCGCCGATAGGCCGCCGCTCACCGAGGCCGAGCTGCGGACGCACGACGCCATCACGCGCCGCATCCACGACGGAGCGCCGTCGCTGCCGTCGCGGTTCGGCCAGGTGTTCCCCGACGAGGACGCGCTCGTGCGCGCCCTGCGCGATCGCGAGAGCGCGCTGGCGGAGAGCCTGCGAAGCGTCGGACCGCGGGTCGAATTCCACGTGACGCTCGAGTGGCGCCGCCCCCATCAGGCGCCCGACGCGTCGGACGCATCCACCGGACGGGGCTATCTCGAGGCGCTCGCCGTGCGTGAGCGCGAGCGCCGGGAGGCTGAACAGGTCGTCGCTCGGCTCACCGAGCAGTTACCGACTGAACGAGCGTTCATCCGTCATGTTATTTGCCCACGCGACGGCGTCGCGGCGATAGTTGCGATCCTCAGCGCGCGGGACGAGGTGATGTCGGTGCGGCAGGCCGTCGAGTCGTTCGGAGAGCGGTCGGGCGAGATAACGGCGCTGGTGCGCGGTCCTCTCCCACCGTATACGTTCGCCTCATGAGCTCCGATCTGGCCCTCGAGCTGGAGGAAGTCCGCGCCGAGCTCGCACGCGTGGGCGCGGTCCTGCCGGAGCGCATCGACATCGATCCGGACGACGTCGAGCGCGGTCTGGCGGGGCTGGTCCTGGGTCTGGTGGAGCTGCTGCGGCAGGTGTTGGAACGACAGGCGGTCCGGCGGATGGAGGGTGGTTCGTTGACAGATGACGAGATCGAGCGGGTCGGGCTCGCGTTGATGCGGCTCGAGCGCAAGGTCAAGGAGCTCGCCGATCATTTCGGTCTTGACGAGAAGGACATTCGCCTCAAGGTGGGCGTGTCATGAGCGTCGACCGGCGGCTGCGCGACGTTGAGCATTCCGCGACCCTGGTGGACCTTCTCGATCGGGTTCTCGACAAGGGTCTGGTCGTTGCCGGCGACGTGAGCATCTCGCTCGCGAACGTCGAGCTTCTCACCATCCGCGTGCGTCTTCTGGTCTGCTCGATCGACAAGGCCGAGCAGATCGGACTCAACTGGTGGCGTTACGAGTCTCGTCTCTCGGGGAACGGTGACACTGCTGGCGAGGTCAAGCGCCTCCAGGCGCGCGTCGCCGAGCTGGAGAAGCAGCTCGAGAGATCGCAAAAAAAAGGGGGATGAGTCATGGCGGTCGTTGAACGGAGCCCAGGTGGCAGCAGCCTCATCGATGTCCTCGATCGCGTCCTCGACAAGGGCATCGTCATTGACGCCTGGGTCCGGGTGTCGCTCGTCGGCATCGACCTGATCACCGTCGAGGCCCGCGTCGTCGTCGCTTCGATCGACACGTACCTGCGGTACGCCGATGCTCTGGGTCTCTCACCCGCGGCGCGCCAGACCCCGCTGGGTCCGGGCGCCGGGAGCATCGACTCGGCGACGCGGTCGCGGCAGACACAAGAGCGCGGCTAGCACCCGCCCATGCGGGACGTAGCGGCTCAGCTCGAGGCGGGCGCGTCGGTCGCTCGAGAGACGCTCGAGCCGATGCTCGACGAGCTCGCGCGCGGGCTCGGGTACGACCGCGCGCTGGTCCTTGCATACGATGCTGACTCCGGTTCGCTCCACGGTCTCTTCGGCCTGAACGTCCGCGACGAGCAGGCGCGATCGCTGTCGGTGCCGCTCTCGCGCGCCGACCATCCGCTCGTCGTCGCGCTCCGCGGCGGGATCCCACAGCTCGTCGACGACGTCTCGGCCGACGAGCGGCTTGACCTCGCGGAGCGGCAGGCACTGCTGGCGATGAACATCACACGCTTCGTCGCGACCTCACTGCCGGCCGTCGGTAGCGAACGGGCGAGCGCCGTCGTGATCCTGTCCCGCGACACCGAGATCCGGGCCAGCGATCTCGAACCGCTCGTCCCCTTCGCGCGGCAGGCGGGCGTCGTGCTCACGCGCCAGCACGACGCCGAGCTCCTGCGGCGCGCCTCCGAGTCCCACGCCATCGAGAAGGAATGGCTGTGGTGGATGCTGAACGCGGTCGACGATCCGGTCCTCGTCGCCGATGCGCAGAACGACATCCTCCACTTCAACCGGCGCGCGGAGCTGCTCTTCCGAGCGTCCGACGAGGACAGCCCGGGCAAGCGCCGCGCGGTGTGGATGAACAACTTCCTCTTCACCGCGTCGCTCTCCACGTGGAGCCTCGAGCGCGCGAGCCGCGCGGCGAACCGGGAGGTCACGCTGGTCGACCCGATCGACGGCAGCGAGCTCATCTTCGAGGTCATCACCAAGGCCGCGCTCAACCACCGGACCGGGGAGCGTGGCACGGTCTCCGTGCTCAAGGACGTCACCGACCTGCGGCACATGACCGTCGAGCTGACGCGCAGCGCGCAGCGCATCCAGACCGCCGACGAGGAGATCCGCGGCGAGCGCGACCGCCTCGACCTCGTGCTCCGGAGCGTGCCGAACCCCATCATCGTCGTCGACAACGACAACCAGATCATCTCGATGAACGTCGCCGCCCGCCGGCTGTTCGCTCCGGACGCCGGCCGCGGTCAGCACGCTCTCGCGAACGATGCGAAGTTCACGTCGTTCCTCGCGCAGCTCCGTCTCGACCCGTCCCCGACCACACGCGCCGAGCTCGCGCTCGTCGACCCCACGACCGAAGAGCGCCTCGACATGGAGATCAACGCAGCCGAGGTGCGCGACTCGCACGGCGCGGTGGTCGCGATCGTCTCCGCGATGCAGGAGGTCGGACGCCTCCGCGAGCTCGAGCGCCGCCGCCTGCAGCAGGTGCTGTTCGAGACCGAGAAGCTCGCGGCCACCGGTCGGCTCGCGGCGTCGATCGCGCACGAGATCAACAACCCGCTCGAAGCCGTGCAGAACGCGCTCTATCTGCTCGGCAGCGCGGTCCCGCCAGAAGCGAAGCAGCGGCGCTACCTCGACATCGCGCAGCGCGAGACGCAGCGCATGTCGCGCATCCTCCGCCAGATGCTCGGCTTCTACCGGCCGAAGCAGGACATGGCCTCCGTTGACGTGAACGCGCTGGTGGAGGAGGCCGAGACACTCGTCACGAAGCGGCTGCGGTCCGCAAAGGTCAATGTCGTGCGCGAGCTCGATCCAGGTCTGCCGCTCATCCGGGCCTCGGGCGACCAGATCAAGCAGGTACTCCTCAATCTGTTGCTCAACGCCACCGAGGCCATGCCGAAGGGCGGCACACTCACCGTCACCACGCGTTACGGACCGGCCGAGGGCGACATCCCCTTCGACGCGGTGCGCATCGAGGTCAAGGACGACGGCGTGGGCATGGACGCCGAGACACAGGCGCGCATCTTCGAGGCGTTCTTCTCCACCAAGACGCAGAAGGGCACCGGGCTGGGCCTCTGGGTGTCGCATGGCATCGTGCAGGGACACGGCGGGACGATGAAGGTGCGCAGCCGGCCCGGCCATGGCACGACGTTCACCATCGCGCTGCCGGTCGCGGGGCCGCGGGACACTGATGGCTGAGCGGACGACCGTCCTCGTCGTCGACGACGAGGAGAGCGTGGCCACGACGATCGAGGCGATCCTCCGGCTCGATGGCCACGACGTCACCGCCGTGACCAGCGGGACCGAGGCGCTACGCCTGCTGAACGAGCGCCAGTTCGACGTCGTGCTGACCGACCTGCGTCTCGCGGACATCGACGGCGTCGACGTGCTGAGGGAGGTGCAGCGGACCGCGCCCGAGACCGCCGCGATCATGCTCACCGGCTACGCGTCGCTCGAGTCGGCCGTCGCCGCACTCCGCTCGGGCGCGTACGACTACCTGATGAAACCATCCGACGTGGAGGAGCTGCGCGCCACGGTGAACCGCGCGATCGAGCGACGCGAGCTGCGGCGCCGCCTGCTCGAGCTCGAGGAGGTCGATCGCCTCAAGACGCAGTTCCTCTCGATGGCCTCGCACGAGCTGCGGACGCCGCTCACCGCCGTCAGCGGATTCATCCAGGTCGCGCGCAGGCGCGTCGCGCGCGCGGCGTCACAGGACGACCCGAGCATCGACTGGAAGCAGGAGGCGACGCGCGCGGCCGAGACGCTCGAGCTCGCGCAGCGGCAGGCGCGGCGTCTTGGGCGGCTCGTTGACGAGCTCCTCGACGTGTCGCGGCTCCAGCTCGGGCGCGTCGAGCTGCAGCAATCCGACATCGAGCTCGTGGGGATCCTGCGCGAGGTCATCGAGCGCATGCGTCTCATCAGCACGCTGCACACGATCGAGCTCGACACAAAGGTCGACTCCGCGATCATCCACGCCGATCGCGACCGCATGGATCAGGTCTTCGAGAACCTCATCGGCAACGCGGTGAAGTACTCCCCCTCCGGTGGCAAGGTGCGGGTCGCGCTCGTCGTGAAGAACGGCGAGGCCCAGGTGGCGATCAGCGATCAGGGCATCGGCATCTCGGCCGATGAGCTCGGACGGATCTTCAACCTGTTCTATCGCTCGCCCGATCCGCGCGCCGGCCACGTCGGCGGTCTCGGCCTCGGTCTCTACATCAGCCGCGAGATCGTCACGCGCCACGGCGGGAAGCTCTGGGCCGAGAGCGACACGACGACCGGGAGCACGTTCCACGTGAGCCTGCCGCTCGCCGTCGCCGCGGCGGCGCCCAAGGTCACAGCCCGCGCAGCAGCGCCGCGACGCTGACGCCGAGGCGCTTCGCGATGTGCGCGAGCGCCGGGAGCGATGGCGTGACCCGGCCCGTCTCCATCTTCCACACGTACTGCTTCTCGAAATAGACACGGCCGCGCCGATCCGCGCCGAGGTCGGCCATGGTCAGACCCTGCTTCTTGCGCAGCGCGCGGATGCGCTGACCGACGCGCTTCGCGAGGAGCGCCTCGCCCGGGACGTCGGGGTGCACGCGCGCGGGCATCAGCTCCCTCGTGCCACGAAATCGACGATCGCCGACAGCGCTTCGTCGCCGTACGGCGCGGCGAACATGCCGCGCGAGTGCTCCTT
>Ga0099828_10002359_pt1 | contig 12960 bp, 17 predicted proteins | sample CZO8metaG_2_FD_79338 | JGI IMG/M metagenome (GOLD analysis project Ga0099828, IMG submission 79338) | Vadose zone soil microbial communities from the Eel River Critical Zone Observatory, Northern California, USA - CZOApr15con2H1.8 metaG | ecosystem: Environmental > Terrestrial > Soil > Vadose...
CACACGCTCTTTCTGAATCCGTCGCCGCTTGGTGAGAGTGCATCTTCAAGTGAGATCATGTCACAAGAAACCCGCCAACCAAAGAAGAGGTTACCGCAACTATATCCGTTGTAGGAGACTGTCATGAAGAAGAGGATATTGATCTGCGCGATGAGCGCATTGTTGCTAGCAATCACCAGTTGGGCAGACGACAAAGAAAAAGACGAGGATCGTCTGAAGAATGCCGGCACGGTGCTGACAGAGATTCTGAATATTCCAGACGACATCCCTCAAGATCTCCTCGACAAAGCCGACTGTGTGGTTGTTTTTTCATCGGTCCTCAAGGCCGCGTTTGTGGTCGGTGGTAGTTATGGCCGCGGTGCGATGACGTGCCGCAGGGGCGAAAACTTCAACGGCTCCTGGGGCGCGCCCTCAATGATGGCCCTTGAGGGTGGCAGCGTAGGCTTTCAGATCGGCGGGCAAGCGACTGACTTCGTCCTTCTCGTGATGAATGACCGCGGTGCCAATGGAATCTTGAGCAGCAAAGTGAAGCTCGGGGCAGACGCGTCAGTAGCAGCAGGACCAGTCGGTCGTAACGCGACGGCAGAAACCGATGTCTCGATGCGTGCTGAAATATTGAGCTATTCACGCGCGCGCGGCCTGTTTGCAGGCATTTCCCTGGAGGGTTCGACCATCCGACCGGACAACGACGCAAACAAGAGAATCTACGGGGAGAAAATCTCGGCGAAGGATATTGTAATTGTTCACGAGACCCATGTCCCTCCCGCAGCAGAGGGCCTTATCTCGACGCTTAACGCGAAGACGCCGAAGCACAGGTCGCCATAGCAGTTGTTTTAATTCAGGTCTTCTTCTATTACCTAGACCATTTCGATAGGTCCCAGATTGCGTCTGTCTATCTCGTAAAGCCGGGGCCAAAACACGGCGGTGGGCTACTACGATGCTGAATTCACACTGGCAACGCTGGGCGTCTTCGATTGCTGGTGGGAACTCGGGCTCAATCGTGCATCGCGCTCTCAATGTCTTATGCCGCCCGTCTTCCTCGTCCGCCAGTTAAACCATCGAGAGGTGCAAATAGAAAACGCAGATCGAACAAATGCTCGACGATCTGTAGCAGGTTCGCGGGCGACTCGCTCTTGGACACAAACGCATCTACCCATCTCAGGGCACTCTCTGGTAGCCCATCATCTGCAGACAGCAAAGCGATTGGAACGTCGGATTGGCTAGCTTTCATGTGCTCTGCGACGACATCCCCATTTATTCCAGGCATGTGATAGTCGAGTAGCACCAAATCGACGGGATGAGAGGCAAACAGTTGCAAAGCGTCTGCTCCGCTGGTGGCGACCAGGACCTTGTACCCAGCATCCTCCAACAGCATCTTGCGACCTTCAAGTCCATTAAATTCGTCATCGACACACAGAATTAGCGGTCTTCTAGACATGGCACTCCTCCGATTTTTCGCCGGACAAGCACATTAAGAACTTGCTCTGGCGTCGTTTTCCGGAGCAGCGCCTTCATGTTCCCAGCACGATCTGTACCAAACTCGCAAAGCACAGCAGAGCAGAGCCTTAGATCTGGAAAGCACGTGGGAATGTAAACACTACCTGGTAGAGACGGACACCGAAACAGTAAGAACATCGCCTTGGCGAGTGACAGAAGCGTCTTCCGGGGCTGGAAATTTGGAATGCCTTCATTCTGTATCAACACTTGCGGGAGCGATGATTTTGACCCTAAACACATGGATCTCGCAAATTCAGGTAGTGTCTTAAATGACGTCATTTAAGACCACCCAAATTCACCGAAAGGTGAGTCGGACGAAGCGGTGAGTCTAAGATCATTGGTTGTTTTCTTCAGCGTCAGCACGCAGCATCGGTGCCATGGCATTGTTGCTGCGGGGACTAAGCCAACCGCATGATTTCGAGCGACGCGTACGTGTTTCCACCGCCAATGTCGGGGACGATCACCAACTCCAATACTTTCACGCTTGCGAGGTCAACCTGATAGTCCTCAATTTCGCGTCCCGTTTGCGGGGGACTGAAGTTCCACTGCTGCCGCACGATCTCATGAAAGCCTTGATCGGCTTCTGAGCGCCAACGAAGAACGAATTCCTGCGTGCGACTAGTCTCAGCCTCATTGAACACCAGATTGATTCGCCTGAGCCGCTGCGGTTGATCGAAGACAAGACGGATGGTCTGCGGTCCAGGGCCCGCAGCACGCCACCCTTGGCGACCTCGCGACGAAAGCGCGGCTTCGATAGGATGGCGTTCGTCTTCAGACGTGAGTTCGAGGGTGGCAGCTGTCTCCAGATTCAGCCAGGCTTGGTCGGAGACGGACCGCGACTCGGAAATAGTTAGACGCTTACGCATAATTTTGCCCAATTGTCATTCGTTACGGTTCGATGTTAGAACGGGTCGTTGCGGTTGGGCGAGATTTGCAGCAGCAAGTTCAGGGCGCTGATGGAGAGCGGCTGGAATAACTCCCAGCTGGCGGTTCATCTGTACTGGATGTGGCGCTAGGGGCTGAATTACAGAGAGTTCGAAAAGCTCGGTTCGCACGCGGGAGAGCCCGGACATCGCCATGATGGCGATACGTCATCGACGTAATGATTGGGCATCCTGCTCCCCTTCGCAGGGGAGTTCGAAGTAGTAATCATGATCGCGGTTGTGATCGAAGAGATGGATGGGTCGGACTGAGTTCCGGACCCCAACGATTAGAAGCGAGCCCAGGTTGACAAGCGCAAACCACTACGAGAGCGAAATGGCGCTCTTCCCTGAGTGCATACTGCAGTGTGCTCGAAAAGCGCTTGACACCGCCGACATTGTTAGAGATGGCGATATTTCGCCAACCATCTGAAACTGGCTGTTTCAGAACCGTTTCGAAATGGGTTGGGGCCGTCGGGCTACAACTTCGTTCGGGGGATTAACACTCTGTAGATCTAAACCGCACCACGACAAACGTCAGATCATCTCGTAGCTTTCCGGTGCCTGAGAACGCGGCTAACGAAGCTAGAACGGCTCGCCGAATGTCGTCCACGCTTTTCTCGCTGACCGTAGCCAGTAGTTCACGCAATCGGCTTTCTCCATATTCCTCGCCACGTGAGTTGGTGGCTTCGACCAGGCCATCGGAATACATTACGAGAACACGTTCGGGGGAAACTTCGAGCGTGCTCTGCTCATACTTGGCTTCGCGCAAGGCTCCGAGCACGCAAAAAGTCGGTCGCCGAATGTTATCGGCGACCGCTGCGTTATCGCGTCTATGTTTAAGCGTCAGACCGGTTGAATAATTATAGTTAGCGGGGATTCAGGGTCTTTAACAAGCTCTGGGAAGCGGCTCGCTATCTGCATCAGAACCTTCATGGCTTTGAGATCACCGATCGCTGCCTTGTTTACAAGCTGCGTTATGCTTGCTTCCAGCTTCGACATAGACTGTTGACCGTTTGGCCCGTGCGCCCTGACTCTCTGTTTGGTAATCTTTCGGAACACGGCCGCGATGCCTGGTTCTTGCTTAGGTCGCCCGCGAGAGTTCCCGGATTTTCCTTTTTGAAACTGAGAAGCTTTAGGAGGCTTCCCGTAGCCGACATCGTATTGGTCATCTTCAGACATTCGCCACCTCCGCTCCTTCGAGGTATTGCCCCGCCTCCGAACGAATCGCCATTTGTCCTGTTTTCTTTTCCCATCTCTTAACGGCAGTATCGACATAGAGAGGGTCAATTTCCATCGCGTAGCAAATTCTGCCCACCTGCTCTGCTGCCATGATCGTCGAACCTACACCGGAGAAGTTGTCGAGAACGATATCTCCAGGAGCCGAGCATCCAAAATGGCGTCCGCGATCATCGCGACAGGTTTAACTGTAGGATGCAGCGCCAACAGATTGCCTTCGTCGCCAGATCGGGAAAGAGTGTTGACTCCGGGATAGCGCCAAACGTTTGTGCGATTGCGGCCGAACTTCCCCAGCTGAATATTGTTACGATGAGATTCAAGACCCTTTCGGAATACGAAAACTAATTCATGCTGAGATCTGTAAAACGATCCCATTCCGCCATTGTCCTTGGCCCAAACGCACAGATTGAGAAACATGTCATACGTTCGTTTACCAGCGCTTAGGATCTCTCCTGCATGACGCCAATCCATACAGATGAAGTGCACTGAGCCAGACTTGCTGTGACGCTGCAAAAGATCCAGTGCTCTATTCAAGAAGGTGAGAAACTCTGCTGCTGTCATCTCTCCAGATGCCATCGCAAATTCGTGATGTCGAATTGCTCCCTTGCCGCAAACATTTCCATCGATTCTTACATTGTACGGAGGGTCTGTGAACACGACGTCTGCCATCTGACTATTCATGAGTGCGGAATAGGTTGACTCATCGAGAGCATCTCCACAGATAAGACGATGACTGCCTAACACCCAGACGTCTCCAAGCTTCGTGATGGCAGGCCCCCGACTGATCTCAACTGGCTCCTCCTCATTTTCTTCCGCCTTGTTTTCTTGCAGAATAAGGTCAATTTCCCCAATCTCAAATCCGGTGAGGGAAACCTCGAAGCCCAGATCGATTGAAGTTAAGTGCTGCAGCTCGATGGCCAGGATCGCATTGTCCCAGCCAGCCTTCTCTGCCAATTTGTTGTCTGCCAAGATGTAGGCCCGGATTTGATCTTCACTGAGATTTTCCAAACTAATTGTCGGCACCTTCTTCATCGCCAACAGCTTGGCAGCTTCGACACGTCCATGTCCTGCCACAATCGTCCCTGAGCGATCTACTAGAACAGGATTGGTGAAGCCGAAGGCGCCGATGCTGTCTGCAATCTGCCGGATCTGGCGCTTCGAATGGGTCCTCGCGTTTCGCGGATAGGGCACGAGTTGTTGGATTTCCCGATACACAACCGCTAATTCCGAACATGCTTCGTCTTTCATTGTCCCTCCATCGATTATTTTTGGATTGGGCGAGATACGTCGCATAACGTTCCCCGCTCAGAACAGTGTGCCGGAGAGTAGAAAAAGGCAGAAGGAGTTACGGGGTGTAAACGGCAAAGCCCTTAATGCTCAATACTTTGGAAATCAACGGGAGGGGGATCTGTGCCTACGAAATTGCTGGTATCGCTCTAATAGGCCGCTCGCCGAGAAACATTTAGTGTGGTAGAGGCCCGGCTTTCCTAGACCGAGCAATATGTAGCCTTGCCCAGCGATGTAAATGATGTTCTGAGGCGTCATGCCTTCACTCTCGGCCGGCGTGAGGCAGCGCTGCATGATAAATCTAAGAAGCGCCTCGCGGTTGACGCGAAAAGCCTTGAACGCCCCGTGTATACCGCATGTGCTTTCCCGCTTCCACCATGGCGGCAGCAACTCTTGAGGAATCAGCTTATGATCACAGTTATTGTGGATACATTTGCCGGCCTCTCGCTTGATGGCGGAAGTTCGCGCATATTTCTCGTTGTTGGCCCGATTGATCTTGTTCTTGTAGGCATAACAATGTGCTCGGCAGGATGGCACCTCCAGCGTTCTGCGCTTCTGGAGTTTTACTGCAACCTTGACCTTGCCTTCCGAATGGCAATCGAAGCAGGCATTTTGCTTCCGGCAATATTCCAACTCGTCGCTCGAGATTCGTGGCATCAGATGACTCCTTTCTTCGCACAAGAACGCCGCACGTAACCCTGAATTCGGTTCTTCCTCTTAATCAATTGTTAAATTGGTTATCTTGAACTCAGATGATGCGCTCGTACAAAAGGCGCCGAAACACCGCAGTTTCGCCGCACTTTGGTAACTACCCATGCGGCAACTATGCTCGGACGCCCCATTTGTCGGGCCACGTCGTGCCCTGAATTCCAGGTACATTTGACTTGATTGTTTGCGCCGACGGAGCGTCAATGTCCGACTGGAGGTTCTTATGCCGGACCCGATAGCTACCCGTGTTGCCGCTTTACCTGAACTCGGTAAAGCTGCTCTTTGCGACCTTTGGAAGCAGCTCTTCGATGCAGCGCCACCCCCGAAACTGCGGAAAGGCTTGATGATCCCGATCTTAGCCTTTCGGCTGCAGGAACAGGCCTTCGGATCGCTCAGCCTAAGGACCCGCGACCGGCTTCGTCATCTCAGCCATGCGTTTGAAAGAAGCGGCGATTCCGCAATTGTTCCCACCCTGCAAATCAGGCCAGGGACACGCCTTGTACGACAGTGGCGCGACCAGGTTCATCTCGTGATCGTAGAAGCCAATGGCTATGAGTATCAAGGTGCCCGATACCGGAGCCTCTCCGAAATCGCTCGTCTGATCACCGGTACTCGCTGGTCCGGACCATTATTCTTTGGGATCAAGAACGAGCCGACAGGCAGTAAATCAAAGGAGGCCCAATGAGTTCCGATCCGAAGCCCATCATGCGCTGTGCCATCTATACCCGAAAATCGTCCGAAGAAGGTCTCGAACAATCTTTCAATTCCCTCGATGCCCAGCGGGAGGCTTGCGAGGCCTTCATCCTGAGCCAAAGACAGGAAGGCTGGCGGGGTCTGCCTGCCCGCTATGACGACGGAGGATACTCCGGTGGGACCTTGGATCGACCGGCTTTGAAACGGTTGCTCGAAGACGTTGAAGCCAAAAAGGTCAACATTACCGTGGTGTATAAAGTTGACCGGCTCACTCGTAGCCTCGCCGACTTTGCCAAGATCGTCGAGGCCCTTGACGCTAGAGGAGTTTCCTTCGTATCCGTCACTCAGCAGTTCAATACCACATCCTCGATGGGCAGGCTCACACTTAACATCCTGCTGTCGTTCGCACAGTTCGAACGAGAGGTCACGGGAGAGAGGATTCGGGACAAGATTGCCGCCTCGAAGAAGAAAGGGATGTGGATGGGAGGCTTGGTACCACTCGGCTACGACCTGAAAGGACGCAAGTTGGTTCCAAACTCCAAGGAATCTGAGGTCGTTTGCAAGATTTTCTCTCTTTATCTGAAGGTCGGATGCGTTTCCAAGTTGGCAGTGCAACTGGATCGCGACAAAATCAGGAGCAAGGTTTGGATAACCAGAACCGGAGCCCGCCTGGGGGGTGTTGCCTTTGCCCGTGGAGCCCTATACGACCTCCTGCGTAATCGTCTCTACATCGGTGAGATCCGTCACCGCGACCAATGGTTTCCCGGAGAGCACAAAGGCATCGTAGCGCGGGACCTTTGGAACAAAGTTCAGGCTCAACTAGACAGTAACCTTCGGACGCGCCGCAAACGGGTCAGGGATCAGGCATCGAGTCTGCTAACGGGTCTAATCGACGACGCCTCGGGCAATCGCTTTACTCCGTCATTCACCATTAGGCGGGGAAGACGATATCGCTATTACGTCTCCCATCTGGCCATCGGGAATCCTGCGGGCAAAGGCAGTGGTCCGACTCGAGTGCCTGCACATGAACTCGAATGCCGAGTTACTGAAAGACTTCTCACGTTTCTGAAATCTGACGCAGAGGTATTCGACCGGCTGAGCGAAGGGGGCGAAGGTCCAGCCATTGCTGGAAACCTGGTCGCCGCTGGTAAGATGCTCGCCACGCGCTTGCCCTCCCTTCCCTCGAACGACCTTCGGGACCTACTCGCTGGTTTCGTTCGACGGGTGGTCATTCGAGAAGACTGTATTGAGGTCATGATCGGCAGACAGGAGCTGCGTCTGTTGTTAGAGAACGGCGGCAAGCTTTTGGCCGCCAATCTCTTGAGAAAGCCAGTCGACGCAAACGATCTGATCAGTTTGACCATCGAAGCGAAGAGGAAACGGTGTGGCGGCGAAGTTCATCTGGTTGTGCCGCCCAACTCCGCCAGCGTATCCCCTCGGCATCCAAAGTCTTCCTTGATAAAGGCCATCGCCCGAGCCCAAGGCTGGTACGAAAAGGTGGTTCAAGGAGACGCACTCGATATGAGATCGCTGGCTCGACAGGCGGGATTGACGGAGCGTTATGTCGGCAAGGTTTTCGCGTGCGCACTCCTCGCTCCCGACATCATCGAATCGATTCTGGAGGGGCGGCAACCGGAAGATTTAAACTTTGAGAAGCTGTGCAAGCACGTTCCATTCAGTTGGGCGGAGCAGCGCGAGCAGTTTGGCCTCCCTCCAGCCCCCTCGCAACCGAACAAATCCCTCCCCCAATAGGTCCCTGCTCAGGGAAATAAACTCCCTGATACGCCCCTGATAATTCCCTGTTTCGATTCATCCTCAATACAGACGTCTGGATGCTTCTCCAGCAGAATGTGCAGCTTAGAGAGGAGGAGTGCCGTGTTGTAGGTCAAAATCTTGGGAAATTCCCTGTTATTTTCCCTGTTAGCAGGGAATTCTGGCGGAGAATAGTTAGCGCGAGACTGCGCGCTCCGCCACGCAGCCTGGACTGCAGAGAAATTCCGCCGACCCTTACTCCGAAAATACGCGAAACTAACCGTTTTGCGCGATATTTGCTCGACAACTTGGCATGAAAGGCAGAACGCGGTGCTCTTGGAGCGCTCGACGTGATACGACGTGCCCATCCCCGCACAGACCAGGGGCAGCAGGAACAGCACGAAAAAGGCCAGGATCTTCCCGCTCGGCGATGCAGTGACACCCGGCCGGAATGCCACCTCACTGATAAGCATTGCGGTGACGGCGATCAGGACAAGAAGGAGAGTGATGGGAAGCGCCATGGCAGTTGTCTCAGCGCAGCGCACCGAGATTTTGTTGCGTTGGTACCTATGGAGCACTAAACCTATGCAGCACTTTCACCTCTGGGATTCACTTGCTTTCTTAGCTTCGCCGCTTGTTCGAGTTGTTTCAGAGCCGCCATCGTGCGTGCGGTGTAGTCTACGCGCTTACTTGACTTCGGACGTCGGTTACGTTTGGTGACAGAATCATGCTTTGACATTGGTTTCTCCTATTTCCTTAAGTACCTCGAAGCTCCCTGTGGCAACGTATGTTCCGTCTGATAACTGACCTCCCAGGGAGAATACAGACTGCACGGGACTTGTAGCTCCACACCAGAACTGGGCCGCTGAAATCACGAGAGAAGCAAGCGCACGCGGGGCGTGTGACTCGCTTCTCTCTTGCCCGAAGGGGGTGGGCACGTAAACGTTGTTGAATAATACGTCCCAAGAAAACGGCGGCACTGTTCAACATTGCTCACTTTTCGTAATAAGTGGCGGGCACCGCATGAAATGTTCACCTCGCCACCGCTTCCCGAGCAATATGGGCCATTAATGTTAGTGCCAAAGACGTGTCGTTCTGCGACACCCATTATTTAGTTCCCTTAATCGCCGATTTCGGACCACTGTACTCCTGGATCGCTTTGTTTGGTGTGGCCAGCGAACTCTGTCAATTTCCCGTTTTCGGTGTCAGTGTCCCGATCGCGCAGCGCGCGTGTGTGGGAGCGTACGTAATTGCATCGCCACTTGATCCCGTGACCACGCGGCCGGCTACATCCGTACTCCCGGAGCTCGCAAGCGTGCCGTTCGTTTGCAGTGCCAGGGTGAACGGAGAGGAGGCATTCTTCACCGTTATCAGAATCTGGTTAGCGGCGTTGTCGACTGTGTAGGATTGCTTCACATGTGCTGCTGCGCAATCGAGAATGACGGAATCCGCTGCAAATTCCAGAGCGAGTCCGCCCTGGCTCGCGTATTGGCCAGTCATTCGTAATCCGGCTGGGCCTGCGTGCATGATGCTGTTCAGAGCCGATGTCAGGCCATTGATGACTTCCGATTTGTCCGGTGGAGGCGGCGGCGCCGGCGCGAGAGTTCCTATCGCACAACGCTCGGTTTTGGGAGCATAGATCGGTTCTTGTGCCCAGTATCCGCCGCCAGCCACCGCGGCGCCGTTTCTGTATTCTTGCATCCATAAGTTGCGATAGCCGGTGATGATTTGTCCCTTGACGTCGACGGGCCCTGGACCGGAAAGCTTTCCGTCGTCTCTCATCGCGAGGACGAATGAGCTTGGGTCGTTCTTTACGTTGATGAGGAGTTGGCCTGGATTCTTTGTGATCGTATAGGAATGGCCGTCGGGTACCAACTTGCCGCAGCCGGTGACCCCTACCGTCTCCAGGCTGAAGCTCATAGCCAAACCTAAGCCGTTCGTATATGTCCCGTTCATCACGACTCCGTGAGGTGTCGGCCCTTTCATGGAGTCGGTATCAACACCGGCCATATCCATTACGCCTTTCCAGAGTCCTTTTCCCACACATTCGAGTTCGCTGCCGCCCAGTTCTATGCAGCGGCGGGCCGCCAGCGTGCCCGGATCATTCCTTTCAAACGGTGATTGGCTTCCTGACGCTTGTGTCGCCTGTGAGTTTGCCTTCAATGCTTCCTCCGCAATGCGTCTTTCTTCAGCACGTTTCGCGGCATAGCGCGCATTGTCACGCGCCACGATTTGTGCGAATTGGGACTGGAGGTTTTCCGAAAAGAATTGCCAGGTGTTGACGCCTTTGAATCCAAATTTCGGGTCCCAACGGCTGAAGTGGTAAATCAGATCTTCGCTAGGCTTATTGGCTGGAAAAGCCTTGTCGGCCGCCTGGCTGACCTTGTACTGAGCAACCTGGTACTCTCCAATAATCTTCTGCTCATCGGGCAGCATGCCGGTGCGCGCAAATTCGCGATCCCCCGACAATGTCTTGATGATTTCGATCAATTCGTAAAATGCCCATATCTGGCGAAGTGCGGTCTCGCGTGGATCGTTGGCTTTCATCCCCTCCATCACGCGGTCCACGGACGGCATTTCGCTCAGATAGGGCGGATTGAATGATTTTCCATTTACTGGCTGCGCCGGTTTGGCCGCTGCTGGGGCTGTTGTACCAGAAGTCTCTGTGGAGCAGGCCTTTACGGCAGCGGCCACCCGGTCCCGGAGGTCTGAAGCCTGAAACGCAAGCTTTCCGTTCTGCTCGACCTTGAACTCGCAATATTCTTTTCCGGCCTGTTGCCCGCAGCGGGTCAGAGTTACGGTCAGACCATTTTTGCAATGGTAGGGAGCGTTCACTTGCAGAGAGGTTTGTTGTTGTGCGCTTGCCAGCGGAGCTGATCGCATCAGCATCAGCACCAGCAGCAGAGCAGTGATCAGATTCGTTTTCATGGTTACGGGTCCAAAACAAAAACTTTTGACCGCAGATCACGACATGCCATGCTCGTTGCCCGCGATGGTTACCGTCTATTTTTTCTTCGTCAATCGCGTCAGCAGGCCATCTGGCGGCCCACTTAGCGCCCCATCATCCTCGACGGTGAAAGCGGTCTTGTCACCGACGCAGATCAGGGTCACAGTCTTTCCGCTTTCCGAGTAGGTACAGGTGGTTGTGGCCGGCCCAGCGGACAGATAAGCCTTTCCCCCGGATTTGAATTCGATCTTCACTACGCCGCCGTTGTCTTCATACGTGTTGCCCTCGACTTTTCCGCCGCAGCCGATTGTTGCGCCTAACGCCCCAACCATTGCGATTGAAAGTACATTGAATAGAGTGAATCTCTTTTTCATGGGTGTGTCTCCTTTTCCTCTCTCACTCCGAAGACGCTGCGCTTGCCAGGGACCGAGGAGATCCCTCGGCAGGCTCAGGTCAGGTTTCTCTTTTGCCCAAACAACAGAGTGTTAATCCCGGTTCGCAACCGTCGTCCCGCCCCCCAGACGCTTTCTTTCTTTGGCGTCTGGGCGCTTGCGGTGAAAGCGAGCACTCCGATCGTCGCTACCAGCGGACGACAGGATTCTTACAGAAAAGTGGCGCATGGTGTCGCCCAAAACGCTCCGGCGCCTGGCGCGAAGCACGCCGCCCGGATAGGCCCACGTTCCGATGCAACCGCGCATTTTAATCCTCCAATTTTGAATTCTGCCTGGCGGCGGGACGCCCGCCGCGGCCCGATTCTACGCTGCTATTTCCTTTGATCCAGGACTCTCTTGGGGCTCGAGACCTCGACCCAGCAAGAATTTTCTTACTGCTGTGCCGGCGAAATAAAGGCCAACCAGTCCGGAAAGATAACTTCCGAGGCCGAAAGAGACTGCCTTCATTGCTTCTTCGCGCGCTTGCCGGGCCATGTCGCCAAGTGGACCAGCGACATCGGCACCCATGCTGCTGTTGATGCTGCTGCGAATCATGAGCCAGACCATCAACATGAAGACCAGCGGAAGCACACCACATAAGCTGGCATACTTGTGCTTCCAAAAGTAAGGAACATAAGGCCCGGCCAGAGCCGCCATCGCAAGAAACCCGTAGAAACCCGCACTGGGGCCGCTGCGCCCTTGCATCATTGCCTCAAAGGCACTGCCGGAATTCAGAAAACCCAGCAGTTGCCAGAAGGTCACATCGACATTGCCAAGGAAGGTATGGATGTGGACCGCGCTGAGAAAGAACCATGCGATCATCAGCAACCCGGTCGCAATCAAGGTGGGTAGTCCAAACTTGGCGACGGCTGCGGAGGCGATGATCTTGCCTTTCTCCCTTGCTGCTACGGCAATGGCTTCGGCCTGTTCTTTCGCGATCTGCGATTCCGAGATGGGAGTGATGCTTATGACGCTAGCATCCTGGCCAAATTCAACCTGCACCGTCATTCCAGGAGCGGGCAGCGTCTCGCCCCGCCAGACGTTTTCCAGACCAAACTGGACTTGTTGGCTATCAACGGAGAGCAGCCCTGGTCCCGAACTTGTGTCGCGCAATACCTTGCCTCGTTTCATTGTGTCTCCTCCTTGCCGAATCTGACTTTGGAGAGATTGGGCATCCCCGCCCCGAACCGGCCCAATATTCCCGAATGAACTCATCTCTGTTCCCGGCTTGCACCTTGTGGCAGAATGTCTGCTCAATTCGTTGCAGGCCAGATGGGGAGGAATCCTGCACTAAACCAGTCCTTCGTGTCCTGACGGACTTCTAAAGAACTCTAAAGACAGGCTAGGTGTATGAATTTCAAGGGAACTATCGGCGAGGTCGAAGAGACTTCCGGCCGCCTCTGGCGTTTTGCAGATTACGAATTTGACGAACTGCGCCGCGAGTTGCGCGTCAAAGGCAAGACTGTGGAACTGGAGGCCAAGCCTC
>Ga0099828_10002360_pt1 | contig 12957 bp, 12 predicted proteins | sample CZO8metaG_2_FD_79338 | JGI IMG/M metagenome (GOLD analysis project Ga0099828, IMG submission 79338) | Vadose zone soil microbial communities from the Eel River Critical Zone Observatory, Northern California, USA - CZOApr15con2H1.8 metaG | ecosystem: Environmental > Terrestrial > Soil > Vadose...
AGAGCTTGATAGCCAAGCCCCGCGCAGTTCCGGTGCCATCCTTTTCGAAAGTTCCCTGCGAGTTCGAGAACCGGACTATGGCGCTGAAGGTGCGACCAGCCTGGCGAAATATTCCATGCTGGAGATCGGATGGAATATCGTCAGCGATGCGGAACTCCGCAGTGACACAACCCGTCGCCTTGGCATGCTGGCCCCGTCGAAGGTGACCGCAAATAGGTTTCATCTGGCCGACGGTAAGCTCGACCATTTGCTCGAAGACCTCTGGGTCGTCGAGTTCTGGATATTCGCGATTCAGTTCTGGTGTCATGGTATTGGATCTCCTGTTGGCAACGTCTAACAATCTCGCACGACTCTTGCGACAATACTTTCTGGCTCAGGCTCCTTTGAGGTAGGGCCGGAGTGGCCTTATAAGGCATTTCCTGCACGTATTGGCCGAACTGCTTCATGGAAATTAGCTAAAATCATGCCTACCAGAAAACGTCCATGGACCGGTCCTGGGAACTCGGGTTTCAGTTTCCCCAGGTGGGGGCCTTTTCCGCCTTGAGTTCGCGGCTGAGGACACGGACCAGCATGCCGTCGTATCGTGTGCCGCTCATCCTTTCGAGTTCAGCCAGAGCCTGGTCACTGGTCTTGGCGGGAGCGAAGGAGCGGTCAGCGGTCATGTTGACGTAGGCATCCGCGAGGGCCACGATGCGCGCTAGAAGCGGAATCTGCTCGCCGTGGAGCCCGCCCGGGTATCCCGTGCCATCGAAAGCTTCATGATGGTGTTCGATTGTCTTTTGCAGAATTTCGCTATTAGGAATGGTAGCTACGATCTCGGAACCCACGCCGGCGTGCATCTTCACCAGGTAAAACTCGTCTTCGGTGAGGGGGCCGGATTTGTTGAGAATGCGCTCCGGCACAAAGATTTTTCCGACGTCGTGCACGCGAGCTGCAAAGACAAGGTCGGCTAATTCCTCGGGAGGCAGGCCGAGGGCGCGTCCAATTATCTCGGCATAGCGCGCCACCGAATCACCGTGATTGGACGCGTGCAGCTCGCGCAACTCGGCAGCACGGTTTAGCCATTCGATGGATTCCTTCAGCATGTGGGTGTTAGATACATCGTCGTCACCCCCGCCCAATTTTTTCAGCGTGGTTACGAGTTCTTCGAGGTGTTGGGGGCCGGTATGCTCGCGTTGCAAAAAGCCCTCGATGTAACCAGAAATCGCCTGCCGCTTTACTGCGACATTCTCTCCTTCGCCCAAGTCGTCAGTGGTGGAAACATGATTGCCACCGGCGTGCTTGGAAACATACATACCGGCATCGGCCACGCGGATGATGTCCTCGACTTGGAAGCCATGCATGGGGAAGCTGCCTACGCCGAAGCTGCCGGTGATGTGGTGCTCATTCAGCATGGGATCGTTTGCGACCCACAGGCGCAGGCGCTCTGCGAGAATCTGCGCCTGCTCCACTCCGGTTTCTGGCATCAGGATGATGAATTCATCGCCGCCGTAGCGGGCCACTACGTTGGACTGGCGGCACCTTTGCTCCAGCAACCTGCCCACGCGCGCCAGTACCAAGTCACCTTCCAGGTGGCCGAGGCTGTCATTCACTTCTTTGAATTTGTCGAGATCCATCAGCACCACGGAGAAGGGCCGTCCGGAGCGCGAGGCGCGTTTCCACTCCGAATTGAGACCTTCCCAGAAGAAGCGGCGCGTTTTCACCCCAGTGAGCCCGTCGGTGATCGATTGCTGTTGGAGCTTCTGGAATACGAAAGCGTTGTGCAGAGCGGTGGCCAACAGGTCGGCCAACGTATTCATGATCAGCACGTCTTGCTGCGAGAACGCGTTTTCCCGCTGACTTTCGACGTTGAGCACGCCCAGCAGCTTGTCGCCGTAGGTGATGGGAATGCAGAGCACGGCGCGCGACTCGGGAAGCACGGCGAGCAACGGTCCGTCGCCGGTTTTCTGCACCAGTGCGCTCTCGCCGGTGCGGGCCACGCGTCCGAGAATACCGGCGCCAAGAGGAATGCGTTTCCCCATCGCCTTGGCGGTAGCGCCCGCCTCGGCTTTGATCTCGATATCTTTGGTGATGTAATCCAGGATTCCTATGCCGATGTGGTCGTAACGGAAGTTCTTCTGAATCTCGGCGACAATTTCGCCGAGCATTTGCTCGGCAGATTCGCTCGAGATGGCTGTCTTGGAAATATTGTTCAAAAAACCGAGTTGATGAGAGCGCCGCTGCTCTTCGGCGAACAGCCGGGCATTCTCCACCGCGACCGAAACTTGGCCAGCGGCAGTCCGCATGACTTCCAGGTCGCGCGGTTCGAAAGCGTACTCACGCTCCATGCTCATGGCGGCCATAACGCCGGCCGGTTTGCCGCCGAGCAAAATCGGAGCAGCGCAGAAGCACTTGGCGGGTCTTCCGGGAACAAAAGTCACACCCAGGTGTTCGCGGGCTTTCTCCACATCGGACCGTAACAGCAGCGGCTGCCCGGTGCGGATGATGTGCTCAGTCAACCCATTGCCCAGTTTGCGAGAGCGCTTGGGCAACACATGACCCTTTTCGACTTCCAGCTCAAACGTGATCTCGTCGTCTTCCTGGAAGGCGATGTAGAAGTTGCTGGTATCGAAAATCTGTCCCAATTCTTTCTGGATGGTGCGCAGGACTTCGTCCTGGTTAAGGCGCGAACTAATTGCCTGGCCGATCTGGGTTAAGAGTGCATATTCTTTGGTACGCCGCTGGGCATCGTGCATGACCACGTAATTTTCGAGCGTTAACCCGATTTGCAGGGCGAGCCCGATCAGCAGACGGAGGTTTGAAGACCCGAACAAGCGACGCTCGGCATGTGGGAACAAGATGACGCCGAAATTGTGTTCCCTTGTCTGAATGCTGACGGCGGTAACGTTGCGGATGTTTTCCGCTGCGAGCACCTCCTTGAATTGCTCGAAGCGGCCACCAGGGAAAGCAGGCAGGGGCTCCGCCATTTCAGGTACGCTGCGAAAAGTGACAAATCCGCCTCGACGGTAGGCCAAATCGCAGATGTAGTCGCCGGCGCCACCCTTTTCGAGCTTGGACAAAAGCTCGGGAGAAAAACCGCGCTGCACCGAAGGCAAAATGCTGCGCCATGACTCGGCGATCAAGATGACGGCGCGCCGTGTGGGCAAGGGAGCAATCAGCCGGTCGAGAATGCTCTGGAGGCTGGGCACAAGGTCCGCGGCAGAGAGCAGCCGGCGCGGGTCTACCCCCAGAGTGGAAAAGGCCAGCGCATTTTCCTGGACGGCATTGCGCTCGTTTTCAAACAGGACCATCACCATCGCGATCCCCAGCAGCATCTGGGGAATCGGTCCCAAGAGATGTCCGAGGCTTCCGAACTTCTGTAAGAACGGGTTCTGAAATTCTCCAGACCCCATGAGCACTGCCCATAGTGCAAGCGACACAGCCAGCAAGCGGAAAGCGAGTGAACCCTTTTGATAGGCGTAGCGATAGAAATGGAAGGAACAATACAAGAGGATGGCTGCGAGACCAAACTCAAGGCGGTAGTGGGGCTGAGGCAGAACTTCTGAACGGAAGACTCCTCCTACCAGGTGGACGCGCAGGTTCCAAACAGCCAGGCCAACCCCTACCATGGCAAGGGCAACATCGTGCCATCGTAGGCGGAACCTCTCGCGGATCAGGCGCGTAGAAACGAAAATGCATAAAGCCATCCCCACCAGCAATAGCGAACCGAGAAAATACACCGCGCTCGAAAAATACACGCTGCTCGTTGGGGCGCGAAAAAAAATCCAGGCATCCGTCCCGTAATGTAGGGTGTAGGCCGCCCATCCCAGTTGCCAGGCGCGAAAGTAGGCTTGACGGCTTTGAGCGTGCAAGTAGGTGAACAGGAGAAACAGCAGAAAGGCGACGACGCCCGGGATAATCACCAAACTATTTGCGACACTGTTCATGGCGCGGGAACACAGCTCTCTGCCGGCCGGTTACAAGTGACTAGAGAAGCTCTTCTCTCATGTTTTCACACGAGAAGCAGTAAGACAATAGGGTTGCAAATTCCGCGGGACAATTTCGAGCGCGCCGGTTCGCCGAACTGAATCAACGCGTTCCGGCCATCTTGCCGACCCTGTTTTGCTTGACGTAGTTTTTTGTCCAAACGTAACATCAGAGCGTTGGTTACGTATCATGGCGTATTTCCCCAGTACTCAACCTGAAGTAACCAGTTTGGCTGAGGCGGAGCCGCGTGTCCGCTTCGCTCCATCGCCCACGGGGTACCTACACGTGGGTGGCGCTCGCAACCGCGCTATTTAACTGGCTGCTCGCGCGACATCACCATGGGACATTCATTCTGCGCATTGAGGACACGGATATCGAGCGCTCCACGAGCGAGATGGTGGAGGGCATCTTGCAGGGCATGCGCTGGCTGGGACTGGATTGGGATGAGGGTCCGTATTTTCAGATGCAGCGGATGGATTTGTACCGGCAGACTGCGGCGAAGCTGGTCGCATCCGGACACGCATACTATTGCTTCTGCACGAAGGAAGAGTTGGAGCGGAAGCGTGCCGCGGCGGTGGCTGATGGGCGTCCGGCGAAATATGAAGGTATCTGTCGTGGAGTGCCACGCGAAGAGGCCGCAAAGCGCCGAGCTGCAGGTGAGTCGGCGGCAGTCCGCTTTGCCGTGCCGGAAACAGGAAGCACATATTTCGATGATGCCGTGTTGGGACGGGTGGAGTTCGCCAATAATGAAGTCGAAGATTTCGTGTTGCTGCGTTCCGATGGCGCCCCGACCTATCACCTGAGCGTGGTGGCCGATGATATCGACATGCGGATCAGCCACATCGTCCGCGGCTCCGACCACATTTCCAATACCCCCAAGCAGGTGATGCTTTATGAGGCACTGGGCGAGCTGATGCCGGTTTTTGCGCACGTGCCGTTGATTCTGGGGCCTGACAAAACGCGGCTCAGCAAGCGCCACGGTGCCACGAGCGTGATGGCTTATCGCGACCAGGGCATCGTGCCGGAAGCGTTCCGCAATTTTCTCGCACTCCTGGGGTGGGCGCCACCGGAAGGCACCCCGGGAACTTTAGGGGACGCTGAACTCATCCCGCTTTTCGACCTGGACGGAATTTCAAAATCGAATGCCATTTTCGATCGCGCCAAGCTGGACTGGTTCAATAGCGAACATATTCGCGCCTTTTCGGCGGAAAAATTGCTGCCGCTGGTCGAGGCGGAATGGAAGAAGGCCGGAATCGAGCCCGACCTCATGGATCGGGACTGGCTGCTTCGCACCATCGATCTGGTGAAGCCGCGGGCCCGCAATCTGAGAGATTTCGCCACCTTGTTCCGCGCGTATTTCACCGATTCATTCCAGGCCGATCCCGCGGCGGTGGAGAAGTTTCTGAAAGATGAAAATGTGCGCCAGATGCTCGTGGAACTGGGCGGACGCTATGCTGCTTCGGAAGGCGGCTTTAGCGAGCGGGAAACAGAAAAGCTGCTGTACGACTTTGCCGCGGAAAAGGAAATGAAAGCCGGCCCCCTGATAAACGGCGCGCGCGTGGCATTGACCGGGCAAGGCGTCGCGCCAAGTCTATTCGCGGTGATGGCAATGCTGGGAAGAGAGCGCACGGTCAGCCGCCTGAAAGCGGCGCAGGAAATGGCTGCCCGCGCCATGAGCCAGGAAGTGTGAATCGCATGCGCCCGCTTGCCTCGATGCAACGAGAATTTGGCAGCAACCTCGCAGCGTCTTGATTTCTGCATCTCCATGGGGAGCGCCTCGGTAGCACGCTTGAACAGGCTGCGGGAAAATAATTTGAAGGATAAGAACGCGGCCCCAGGGGCTAAAAGCCCTACTCATTTTAGGCCACTTACGCGGGCCTGAAGGCCCGCTCTTCCACGGACGCAACAATGATTTCTAGTTTTTCCGCAACTTGGAAAGCCGTACGCTTCCCCGGCGCGGTATCACAATGGGTTCGCGTGTCTGCGAAGACTCAGCCCTTCATCACAGGTTTGGGGAAGTATGGCAACGGCTGCCCGCTGACTATGGCGTGGGGATTCTCTTTTACCAGCGCCTGAGCTACCTCTGCACCGCAAATGTCCGCGGCAGCATCCCGTCCCTGGGAAAGCCTCGGGACACGATGTTTCGCATCATGAGCGTCGCTAGCTAACACGTGCACTCCATCGCGCTCCAGTAGCCATTTTGCGATACCTTGGGCCCGCTCTCCCCAAGAACCGGTCAGCGCAGAGGCTGTCACTTGGATGACGCATCCCTGTTCTACCCAGTCAAGCACCCGCTGCGGAGTCTGTTGCAGGATGGCGTTGCGCTCCGGATGAGTGATCACAGAAGTGATCCCTCGATCCCCCAGCTTCAGGAAACAATCGGCGACCTGCACTGGGATGCTGTAGTTGCTCAGCTCGACCAGCACGTAATTCGTATTGGCAATGACGTAGCGCTCGGGGCGGGCGAGGACGGCCTGAAGATTGTCATAGGAGAGATGAAAATCGCAACCGAGGCTAAGCTCGGGCGCCTCGCCGACGAGTTGGCGAAGTTTTTCGAGCAGGCCGGCGACGTACGCACGATCGTAGTGATAGCGGTCATTGGCGTGGGGAGTGGCAACGACGTGCGTGATGCCATCGGCCACCGCCAGCCGGCACATTTCTTCTGCGACTTCCCAGGATTTCGGCCCGTCGTCCACTTCGGGCAGGATGTGGCAATGGATATCGATCACGTTCTCTGTACCGTAGCAAAGCTATGAGCACGATTCAAACAGATTAGAAGCTATGCGCGGAAGGAGCAAGCGATGCCGTAGTTCGGTAGTGTCTTAATTCCGTGTTGCTGCCAGAAATGGGGCTGATGGCTGGGGAGGCGACCAACCCCGTTGATTGTTAGCTAGCTTTCTTGGCTTGCTGGTCGAAGATGCCCTTGATCTCGCGGATCAGTTCCATGACGCGCTGTTCTTTCTCGGGAGTCAGGTTAACGAACGGAGCTTGTTTCGCAAGGTTACCCAAAGCAATTCCATGGTCTGTCATTGGTTTACCCCTCTGCCGAAAAGAGTAAGGCCCGAATTGTGGGATTTGGGCCTTGGCAGTTTATGCTCTGCGGGATAGGTTAGTTTGGGTTGGTTTAGTTGCCGCTTTGCCTGCCTAAATTCCATTATAACGCGGGGGCGGCATGAGCAGAAGAACGGATACTTTCAAGGCGGAAATTATCTCACACGCGGCATATAATGCCGGGAAAACCGCTCCCTTGTTCTGGATTCGGAACAAGTTGCCTGTCTCGTCGCAGCCTCAATCGTCTGTGATACTCTCGTCGTCATGTTTGAAACGGAAGACTTCAAAAAACAACTTGACACCGCCGTTTCTCGGGAAACAGGCAGCAGTGGTCTTAAGGAATACGAGACGCAGATCATTGATCGTTTGCAGCGACTGGCCTCTGAGAATGAGAGCAGTTTGATGGACAGCGAAGTGCGGAAGGTGGCCAGCGAACGGCGCGGGATACCCGATGCCTTAAACAGCGCGAGGGAATTGACGAGGGCCGCTTCTAGGTATGCTCTTGCGGAGAAGCGAACGGTTTTAAAGATGTCCGATATTGAGGCGGCGTATAAGGAGAAGTTTTGCCAAGTGTGGCCCTTTTGCAAGCAGTGAGGTAGTTATGGTCGAAGAGTGCGAGAAAAAAGCTGCGGAGCTTGGATTTGATTTGACGAAGCAATTTTTGACTCTTGCCTTCGCTGGGATAGCGTTTGTCGTTGGACTCTCGTTCAACACTCCGGGGTCAGTCTCTTTGTTGATGCTTTGGCTTGTGATCGGGGCATTTGGCGGATCGGTGCTCCTTGGTCTTCTTTTCTTGATGCGTGGTGTCAGTCTGCTCAGTATTCAGAAGAGCTATGACATCTACGCACCCTCGTTGCGGGGCCTCGCCATTTTTCAGATCATTTTGATGCTGATTGGTACTGCTTTTCTCGGGACTATTCTAAAGGCGCATCCATCGAAGGTAGCGCCAGTCACCCATAACATGGAGATCAGGCTGGACCCGCAACACAGCGTGATATATCCGATTGATCCAGACAAAAATACTACCGTTGAAATAGATGATGGGAAAGTCAAGATCAACGCTGCTAAATAATGGCCTACATGGTAGTCAGCAGTTAAGCCAGCAACACGGAATTAAGACACTACCCGTAGTTCTGGAATCTTGCCTGTTTGAAATCCCTCCTCATTTCTGTCAATAGGCAGAAACTAGCCGAAAGCGGCTATGTTCATGCTGGCTGGGCATGTAGATTGCTAGCAAACATGTCCCAAATGGGTATTTCCAATTGATATAATAGAATTGTAAGTAGAAAAAAGAAAGAGCGCGGTCCCTTTGGGGGCCGCGCTTTTCTTTCTGGGCCTAAATTAATGACCAATGAAGGAAGAGATATAAAGAACCACAAAAAACGCGGGGAGTGGGCCGAACTGCAATTTATGGCTCGCGCCGCCGAACACGGACTGAGCATTTCGAAGCCATGGGGCGAATCGGAGCGCTACGACATCGGAGTGGAAAGTAACGGGCAATTTCTGCGGGTTCAGGTGAAGTGCACCATGCACCGGCGATTCGGGTCATACGCCTGCACATTGCGGAAACATGATGGCGGGAAGCGTTACACGCCAGGCGAAATTGACTTCTTCGCGATCTACATTGTCCCGGAGGACTTGTGGTACATCGTGCCAGCGGGGCTTCTGATGCATTTGCACTCGACGGTGTGCCTGACGCCTTCGGCTAAGGGACACAAGTACGAGCGGTACCTGGAGGCGTGGGAGCTACTGCGAGGGAAAAAGAAGAGAAGGGCTGCGCCATCCAAAAGTTCTGGCACGCGCAGCGCTGAAAGCGCTCCACCCCGGCGAGCCAAAAGGCTTGCGGGGACCCCGGCGTTGCGCCACCCAAAAGCCATGCAAAGGACGCGAAATGCGGGGGCACCCTCAGGTTCCTACAGTCTGCTCGGGAAGCATGGGCCAGTCGGCCACTCCTTCACCACAAAAAGCGCGTCGCCGCCCAGCCCAGTAAGCAGTAAAGCACTGAGACCACTTAAATGAAGTCCGCACCGGCGGAACTAAACTCCATCCAGCGCTCGGGATCCACACCGAAGCTAGCCCCGATTGAGATCCCGATTCCCCAGCGGACCTCCGGATGTTGCGCTACCGCAAATCTTTCGAAAGGATGGTCGTGAGTGAGATGAAGGTTGTCGTGTGCGGCAATCTTGTCGGGGCCGTCGTAGACGTGGATATTAGTTTACGGTCGCTTGGTCGCCCGTCCTGAACTTCAGCATGACTGAGTCGATCCGCAAGCGCCTGTCGGATACGATCACGGGTGTGGGAACTGCAAAGTGAAACCAATTCGTTCCCGGTCTCGCATCGATTCGGGTGTGAAATCCTCGCCGCACGATACCGGTGATTTGGTCGGTGAACTCCACCTGAATGGCGGTTCCGTGGGTCCACATGGCATGAACCAAAGTTGGTGGCGGTACAGGTGTTGCCTCAGCTCCTGGAGCCAACGCGATAGCCGCTGAGCCTGCCAACACCGCTTTCCCTGCTCCGCTTAAGAAAACCCTTCTATCTGGATTTTGGAAACGCATACTCCTACCTCCTCCTTGTCACATACAACGTTGGGGCAAAGCATTTCCCGTTGATCACGTTCTAGTGACATTAAAATCCTTGGAACGCAGCAAACCGTGTGCCATGGCCAAGACTCCTGCGTTCCCGAAGACAGCCGCACAAGATCTTTTCATATCTGCGACATAGCAAATTTCCCAAGCTCAACGCGAGAACAGGTTAACCTTCAGAGGACTATCCACTTGGTTAGAGGGTATCCGAAGAGATAGGCTTTTTTGGGCGGGTCCCCAACGATAAGAGCGAAGGCACTGGCAAGGGCAACCACCGGTGCGTTGCGATGAGCACCGCGGGTTCCCTGAGAGGCAGGGCAGAAATTGCTGCGCGAGTTGCCGCTTACAGGGCGAAAAAGGAGTTGGAATTCGGCGGCGAGATCTGGGAGAAGAGCTTCTATGACCGCCGGGTGAGAGATGCGGAGGATTACCACGTATTCCGCCACTACATTCAGCTGAATCCGGTGAAGAAAGGCTTGGTGGCTGCAACAGAGGAATATTTCTACAGCTCGGCCCGGCCAGGTTTTCTTGCTGGATGAAGTCCCTCAGCGGCTAAAGCCGAACATTCTAAGCGCCTGAATCGCAGCGCTGGAAGCGCTGCGCCACCCAAAAGCACGCCAGCTCATCCGCTCGAGTGTACTTCTAGCCGTGCATCGCTCCGATTTGGATGTCATATACTGTTCCCCGGCCAACTCGGGGAATTGTTTCTGATGTCAACACACGCCCACAGCATTGGCGAGACGCTTCCGGCACGCTATTACACTGATCCGGCCGTCTTTACCGACGAACTGGAGCGCTTCTTCTGCCAGAGCTGGATCTGCGCCGGGCGCGCCGATCAGATTCCTCACCCAGGCGACTTTTTCCTGCGGGAGATTGGTGACGAGAGCATCATCATCAATCGTGACAGCGGCGGCAAGGTTCGCGCTCTCTACAACGTGTGCCGTCACCGGGGCACGCGCATCTGCACCGCCGCCGAGGGCAAATTTTCGGGACGCATTCAGTGTCCTTACCACGGCTGGACTTACGGGCTCGATGGCAAGCTGATCGGCGCGCCCCACATGGACGACTTGCCGCGCGAGGATTATCCCCTGAACCCCGTGGCCGCCGACGTTTGGGACGGGCATCTTTTCATAACTCTCAATCCGCATCCCGCGCCGCTCGCAACCCAACTCGACGACCTGCCGCAGAAGTTCGCCAACTGGCGCATGCAGGAGCTGCGCTTTTACCAGCGCCGCACCTATGACGTAAGAGCCAACTGGAAGCTGATCATCCAGAATTACAACGAGTGCTTGCACTGTCCCGTGCTGCATCCTAAGCTCAGCCAGTTGACCGACTACCTCAGTGGCGACAATGACACTCCGCATCGCGGCTATATCGGCGGTTCCATGGGATTCAAGTCGGGCGTCGAAACCATGAGCCTGGACGGCAAGCTGCGCCGCGATTATCTGCCATGCTTAACCGATGCGCAGCGCAGGGAAGTTCGGTATTACGCGGTCTATCCCAACCTGTTTTTGAGCCTGCATCCCGACTACATGATGACGCACACGCTGTGGCCGCGCGCTGTGGATCGCACCGAAATCATCTGCGAGTGGCACTTTCATCCTGACGAAATGGCCAAGCCAAACTTTCAGGCCGACGATGCAGTGGAGTTCTGGGATTTGACCAATAAAGAAGATTGGGGAATCTCCGAGCTCTCGCAAGCCGGAATCAAGTCGCGCGCCTACAAGCCGGGACCATATTCTCCGCGCGAAGGCCTGCCACACGCGTTCGATCGGATGGTGCTGGAGCGGGAACGCGAGGCGAAGGAGCGGGGTGGACCGTCTCGGGATATGTGACGCGGAGACGATAGAGTTTCATTCAACAATCGAAAATCAACAATCAACAATGCTCTATCCGTATCTCGCTCTTATGAACTCCGCGATCGACTGATAAGCCTTCGCCAGAGTTTTCTCATCCGGCAGGAAGACGATGCGGAAGTGCTTCGTCCCTGGCTTCTGTCCGAAGCCGGAACCGTGCACCACCAGCACATGTTTTTGTAGCAGCAGTTCTTTTACAAAGACGTCGTCGGCTTCGGGAATGTCCAGGCGCGGGTAGGCATAGAAAGCGCCGCGCGGTGCAACGCAGCTCACACGCGGAGTCGAGTTGCACCAGTTCATGGTCAGGTCGCGACGGGTGCGCAGTTTCTTCAGCACTTCGGGTAGGTGGTCCTGCGGTCCTTCAAGCGCGGGCTTGATCGCGTACTGTTCGGGGTGGTTGGCGCACAGACGCGCGCGGAGCAAACGATGGATGCCTTCGATGTAAGGCTTTACTGCGGCTGCGTCGCCACTGACGATCCCCCAGCCAATGCGCCATCCCGGCGCGAGATAATTCTTGGAAAGCCCCCCGAAGGTCACGACCGGCACATCTGGCGCAACGGCTGCCATGGAGATGTGCTTGCCGTTTTCTGTTTGGACTCGTTTTGTTTGGCCCCGTTCTAGCAAGCCCCCGTCGAGAATGAGCTTGTCGTAGATTTCGTCGGCGAAGATGACTAGATTGTTCCGCCGTGCTAATTCCGCAATCTGCTCGAGCATCTTTCGGGAGCAGACTGAACCGGTGGGATTGTTCGGGTTGATGAGGACGAGGCCGCGCGTTTGAGAATTGATCTTGCCATGGACGTCGATCAGATCCGGCTGCCAAGCGTTGTCCTCGTTCAGCGAATACGTGTTGAGTTCGATTCCCAGCTTGCAAAGCACCGCGGAATAAAGCGGGTAGTCCGGACTGGGCGTGAGTGCGTTCTCTCCGGGATTGACCAGCGCTGCCAGGCAAACGTCCACCCCCTCACTCACACCTGAAGTGATGAATACGTCTTGCACGCTCTTGATGCCCTTGCGCGCGGCTTCGGCGCGAATTGCGTCCAGCGCTTCCTTGATGCCCGGCGATGGCGCATAGCCGTTCTTACCATCGCGCATTGCCTTGTACACCGCTTCGATCAAGTGTTGTGGAGTCTGGAAATCGAAGTTGATGGGGTCGCCGATATTCAGCGGAAGGATCTTGTGGCCCTGCTTCGCTACCTCGTCGGCTATGCAGGCCAGATCACGGATAGCGTAACGGACGTTTTCCAGACGAGCGGCAGCGGTGATTTCGCGGGTCTGCGTGATGGGCATGGTTCACCGCCAACAAACCAAAATGCTTAACCGCAGAGAGCGCAGAGTGCGCAGAGAAATGAAGAGAGAATCTCTGCGTCCCCGGCGTTCTCTGTGGTTAAACGTTTTTATTCCGGCCGATCAATCTGCGCTCTCTGCAGGCTATCTGAATAATCGACGTAAATCGACTTCCATTCGGTGTAAAAGTCAATTGCGCCCAGGCCGCCTTCGCG
>Ga0099828_10002362_pt1 | contig 12949 bp, 11 predicted proteins | sample CZO8metaG_2_FD_79338 | JGI IMG/M metagenome (GOLD analysis project Ga0099828, IMG submission 79338) | Vadose zone soil microbial communities from the Eel River Critical Zone Observatory, Northern California, USA - CZOApr15con2H1.8 metaG | ecosystem: Environmental > Terrestrial > Soil > Vadose...
TCGTAGATCTCGCATTCCTCGTAGAACGCCGCCGGGGCGATGTCCGACAGCGCCGGGTACTCGCCACCGGCCACTGGGGACTGGGTGATGAGGTATTGCCGTTCGGTATCCAGCGCCCACACCAGCCGCAACGTCACCCGGTCTCCGTCGGCGGCGAACAGGTCCGCCACGAGCAGGGTCTCCTCGCGGGCGGGAACGCCCACCTCGCGGCAGAGGTCGAGGATCAGGCGGCGCGTGATGCCGGACAGGATCCCGGCGGCCAGGGGAGGTGTCGCGGCCCGGCCATCCTTCACGACGAACACGTTGGAGCTGGCGCCCTCGGCCACCTCGCCGAGGTCGTTGAGCAGGATCGCTTCCGCCGCGCCCCGCGCCTGTCCCTCGCGCACGGCCAGGATGTTGTTGAGGAGGTTGTTCGACTTGATGGCCGGGTCGAGGGCCCGGGGATGATTGCGCCTGACCGACGCGATCACGACCGGGATCCCCTCGGCGTAGTCGCGCTCGGGGGGCGGCTCGAACGGCTTGACGACCATCACGAGGGTGGGTCCCTTGACGCGGTCGAACCGGTAGGAGATGTCGCCCTCGCCCCGCGTCAAGATGATGCGGATGTAGGATTCCTCGTTGCCGGCGCGAGCGAGCAGCCCGTCCAGGCGACGCGCGAAGACGTCGTCGCCGAAGGGGGCCTCGAAACCCAGGCGCGCCGCCGAGGCCCGCAGGCGCTCGAGGTGGCGGTCGAGGTGGAAGGGCCGGCCCGCGTACGTGCGCAGCGTCTCGTAGACGGCGTCCCCGAAGGTGAAGCCGTTGTCCAGCACGGAGACGCGAGCCTGCTCCGCGGGGACCACGTTCCCGTTCACGGAGGCAAACACACCCATGGTCATACCTTGAAGCGCGGCCCGCAGGTCGGAGCCGCGAGGCTAGCAGAGCGATGACGGCCACGCAAGCCATCGTGCTCGGGATCGTGCAGGGGCTGGGCGAGTTCCTGCCCATCAGCAGCTCCGGTCACCTCATCGTCGTTCCCTGGCTCCTGGGCTGGCCGGATCACGGCCTCGCCTTCGACGTCGCGCTCCACCTGGGGACGCTGGCCGCGGTGCTCTTCGCCTTCGCCGGGGACTGGGTGCGGTTCGTGTCCTCGGCGGTGCGCTGCGCCCTGCGCGGCAAGCCGTTCGCCGAGCCGGAGGCGAGGCTGCTGTGGCTGCTCGCGCTGGCATCGGTGCCGGGAGCGATCGCGGGCCTTCTGCTCAACGAGTGGGCGGAGACCACGTTCCGATCGCCCGCCCTGGTCGCCACGACGATGGCGCTGATGGGCGCCGTGCTGCTGATCGCCGACCGGCGCGCGTCGCCCGCGGGTCCGGGGGCCGAGCAGGTCACGCTGAGGGACGCCGTCCTCGTCGGCCTCGCGCAGGCGCTGGCCATCATCCCCGGCGTCTCCCGTTCCGGCTCCACGATCAGCGCCGCCCTTTTCCTGCGCTACCGGCGCGAGGAGGCCGCGCGCTTCAGCTTCCTGCTCGCCACGCCCATCACCGCGGGAGCGGCCCTGGTGAAGGTGCCCCATCTGCTGCACACGGCGGACCCGTCGGTGGTGCTGCCGGGCATGGTCACCGCCGCGGTCTTCGGCTTCCTCGCCATCCGGGTGCTGCTCGCATACGTGCGCGGCCACAACTACGTCCCCTTCGTCATCTATCGCTTCGCCTTCGCCGCCCTCGTGGTCGCGGTTCTCCTCGCGCGGAGGTAGCGGGCGATGATCCCCGTCGTCAACGCCGCCGAGATGCGCGACGCCGACCGGCACACCATCCAGGAGATCGGCCTCCCGGGTGCGGTGCTGATGGAGAGCGCCGGGGCGGCGGTGGCGCGAGCGATCGGCGAGCGCTTCCCGAGTGCGCGCCGGCCCGTGGTCCTGTGCGGCAAGGGCAACAACGGCGGCGACGGGTTCGTCGTCGCCCGGCACCTCCGGGATCTGAAGCCGTCGGTCTTCCTCCTCGGCCTGCGGGCGGAGGTCCGGGGCGACGCGCTCCTCCACCTGGGCGTCTTCGAGCGGTCGGGAGGAACAGTCCACGAGGTGGCGGACGAGGCGGCCTGGGCGGCGGCGCGGCCGACGGTCTTCGGGGCGGATCTGCTCGTCGATGCGCTGCTCGGCACCGGGCTGAAAGAGGAGCCGTCGGGCCTCGTGGGCCACGCGATCCGCGATCTCGCGCAGCGACCCGAGCCGCGGCGCTCCCCGCTCGTCGCCGTCGACATCCCCTCCGGCCTCTCCTCGGACAACGGCGAGACGCCTTGGACGGCACTGACCGCGGCCCTCACGGTGACGTTCGCGGCGCCGAAGTACGGGCACGTACTGCCGCCGGCGTGCGAGAGGGTCGGGGAGCTGGTCGTGGCCGACATCGGCATCCCGCGGCCGCTCGTAGACGGCGCGCAGCTCTGGCTCCTCGAGGCGAGCGACGCGGCGCGCGTCTTCGCGCCGCGCGAGCCGAGCGCCCACAAGGGCACCTTCGGCCACGTGCTCGTCATCGCGGGCTCGGTGGGCAAGACCGGCGCGGCCGTGCTCGCGGCCACCGCGGCCCTGCGCACGGGGGCGGGTCTCGTCACGGTGGCGACGCCGGCGCCGGCGCAGCCGATGGTCGCGGCGGCGCGCGCGGAGCTGATGACCGAGCCGCTGCCCGTCGACGCGAGCGGAGACCTCGATGCGGCCGCGGTGGCCCGCGCGCTGGCCCTCGCCAAGGATCGCGATGCGGTCGTCCTCGGGCCCGGCCTCGGCCAGGAGGCGGGCACGCGGGCGTTCGTCCGCGAGCTGGTCCGGCGGTGCCCCACGCCGCTGCTCGTGGACGCCGACGGCTTGAACGCCCTCGCGCCGTCGGCCCGGGACAAGGGCGCGACCGAGGCGCTCCGGCGCTCCGCGCCCACGGTCGTCACGCCCCATCCCGGCGAGATGGCGCGGCTCGTGTCCTCGAGCGCGTCCGAGGTGCAGCGGCGGAGGCTGGAGACCGCGCGCGCCTTCGCGATGGAGACGGGCGCGGTGGTGCTGTTGAAGGGCCAACGGACGATCGTCGCGCGCTCCGACGGCCGCGCCGCGGTGAACCCGACCGGCAATCCCGGCATGGCCACCGGGGGCACGGGGGACGTGCTGTCGGGCGTCATCGGCGCGCTCCTCGCCCGGGGGTGCGACGCGTGGACGGCGTCCACCGCCGGCGCCTACCTGCACGGTCTCGCGGGCGACGAAGCCGCGGCGCGACTCGGCCAGGAGTCGCTCCTGGCCGGCGACGTCGTATCGTACCTGTCCCGCGCCTTCCGGGCCCTCGAGCGCGCGCGTGCGTGAGACGCTGACGCGATCGGAGGCGGAGACGGAGGCGCTCGCGGCCGAGCTGGCCGCCGCGTTCCGCGGGGGTGAGATCGTCCTGCTTTCGGGTGAGCTGGGGGCGGGGAAGACCGTCTTCGTGCGCGGCCTGGCCCGCGGCGTGGGCGCGGATCCGGAAGAGGTGGCGAGCCCCACCTTCGTCCTGCTCACGCGCTATCCCGGGCGGCTCATGCTGCATCACGCGGACCTCTACCGGCTCGCGGGCGGAGGCGACGACCTTGAGCTGGGCCTGGAGGAGCTGCCGGGCCCGCGCGGCCTCCTCGCCATCGAATGGGCGGAGAGGCTCTCCGTCCGTCCCTGGGATCCAGCCCTCGCCATCCGGGTGACGCTGGAGCACGCCGGCGACGACACGCGGCGGGTGCGGATCGAGAAGGAGGCGGCGTGAGGCGGGCGGCGGCGATCGTCGTCCTCGGCGTCAGCCTCGGCCCCTCCGGGTGCCGGGACCGCCGCGGGCCGGCGCCGACGCCCCGAGCGTCCGCTGCGTCCGGCAACGGCCACAACGTCCTGCTCGTGACGATCGACACGCTGCGGGCCGACCATCTCGGCGCGTACGGTTACAAGCGGCCGACGAGCCCGCGGATCGACGGCCTCGGCCGCGCGGGAACCGTCTTCGAGAGCGCCTATACCGCCTGGCCGAAGACCCGCGGGAGCATGGTGATCATGCTGACGGGCCGCAATACCTCTCGCAATGGCTACAGCAAGACGCACCCCGCGCTCCTCGACTTCAACCCGACGCTCGCCAGCGTGCTGAAGGAGTCCGGCTACGCGACCGCGGCCATCGTCGACAACCCCAACGTGGCCGCCCAGAACGGCTACGCGAAGGGCTTCGACAGCTACCGCGAGACGTGGGAGGAGCAGACGCTCGCCACCGAGGCGGACCGCATGCGCGCCATCACCGACGGCGGCATCGCCTTCCTCCGGGGCGCCCCGGCCGACCGGCCGTTCTTCCTCTGGCTGCACTACGTCAATCCTCACGCCCCCTACACGCCCCCGCCGCCGTTCGACACGCGCTTCCTCGACCCCGCGGCGAGCGCCGGCACCCCGCTGAGGCTGGTGCCGGACTTCCACGGCGGCATTCCCAGGCGGTGGGCCGTGCGCGGCCAGGACCGCCTCGGGTAATACGTGGCGCAGTACGATGGGGAGATCGCCGACGTCGTCCAGGCGGGCGGCCGGCTCGTCGATGCGCTCCAGGCCTCGGCCGCGGCAAGGAAGACGGTGGTGGTCCTCACCTCGGACCATGGGGAGAGCCTGGGCGAGCACGACTATTACTTCGACCACGGCGAGGACCTCTTCGAGCCGAGTCTCGCCGTCCCGCTCCTGGCCGTCGTCCCCGGAGGCAAGGCGGGGGTGCGCAGCCGCGTCTTCGCCGCCACCCTCGACGTCGTGGCCACGATCCTCGATGCGGTGAAGGTGTCCTATCCGCCGGACCTGGGCGGGGTCAGCCTGCTCGGGGCGATGGTGGGCAAGACCGCCCCCGGGCGCGAGCGCCTCTTCGCGCAGAACGACCGGAACCTCGCTGCGGCCTGGGACCATCGCTTCAAGATCGTGGGCACTCCCGGGGAGGAGGGGATGCGCTTCGCGCTCTACGACCGCTCGAGCGACCCCGCCGAGATGCACGACGTTTCCCGGGCGCGGCCCGACGAGCTGCAGGCCCAGCGGCGGGTGTTGCAACTCTTCCTGGAGCAGAACGAGAAGGAGTGGGCCCAGACGCGGCGCCTGACCGAAAACGTCGCCGTGGATACGAAGCTCAGCCCCGAGGCTTGCCAGAAGCTGCAGGCCCTGGGTTACGTCGACGCCAGATGCAGTCCATGAGGCGCTGAAGGAGGTCTCCATGGCACGTTCGTTCGCCGGCGCCGGCGTGGCGCTCATCACGCCCTTCACGAAGTCCGGGGACCTCGACGAGGCCGCCCTGCGGCGCACGGTGCGCCGCCAGATCGAGGGCAGCATCGACGTGCTCGTCCCGTGCGGCACCACCGGAGAGGCGGTGACGATGACCCCGAAGGAGCAGGTCCGGGTCATCGAGATCACGGTCGAGGAAGCGGACGGCGGCGTACCGGTGCTGGCCGGCACGGGCACGAACGACACCCGTGTCTCGATCGAGAAGAGCAAGGCCGCCGCGGCCGCCGGCGCCGTGGGCGTCCTGTGCGTGGGGCCTTATTACAACAAGCCGACGCCGGAAGGCTTCTACCGGCACTACACCGCCATCGCGGAGGCGAGCCCGGTGCCGGTGGTGGTCTACAACGTGCCGGGGCGCACGGGCAGCAACATCGACACGAAGACGCTGCTGCGGATCGCGACGCACAAGAACGTCGCCGCGGTCAAGGAGGCGTCGGGAAACCTTGGCCAGGTCATGGACATCCTGCGCGACCGGCCCCCGGGGTTCCAGGTGCTCTCGGGGGACGACGCGTTCGCGTTCGCGCTGATGGCGCTCGGCGGCGAGGGCGTGATCTCGGTCTGCGCCAACCAGGTGCCGCGGGAGATGCACGACCTGGCCGCCGCGTGCGCGCGCGGCGACTTCGCGGCCGCGCGGAAGATCCACTACCGGCTGCTGCACCTCATGAACCTGAACTTCGTCGAGTCGAACCCGGTCCCCGTCAAGGCCGCCCTGGCGCTGATGGGCCTGTGCGAGGAGTCCTACCGCCTGCCCATGTGCCCGCCGAGCAACGGCACGCGCGAGGCGATGCGCGCGGCCCTGAAGGAGCTGGAGCTGCTGCGGTGAGCCTGCAGGAGCAGATCGAGGCGCTCTACGAACAGCCGCCGGACGCGCTCGGGGCCGAGGCCCGCTCCGCGTTCCAGGCGTTTCGCGACGGCCTGGAGAAGGGGCAGATTCGCGCCGCGGAGCCGTTCGCGGGCGGCTGGCGCGTGAACGGCTGGGTCAAGAAGGGCATCCTCCTCGGCTTCCGCCTGGGCAAGGTCGTGGCCATGGAGCCCGCCGGCCCGCTGCTTTTCTTCGACAAGGACACGTACCCGGCGTGCCAGCACGTGCCCGGCGGCGTGCGCATCGTGCCCGGCGGCTCGGCCGTGCGCTCGGGCGCGTACCTCGGGCCCGGCGTGGTCATCATGCCTCCCGCCTACGTCAACGTCGGCGCGTACGTCGGCGAGGGCAGCATGGTCGACTCACACGCCCTCGTCGGCTCCTGCGCGCAGGTCGGCCAGCGCGTGCACCTCTCGGCGGGGGCCATGCTTGGAGGCGTGCTGGAGCCGGTGGGCGCGCTACCCGTGATCGTCGAGGACGAGGTGCTCGTCGGCGGGAACTGCGGCGTGTACGAGGGCGCGATCATCGGCCGCCGGGCCGTGCTGGGCTCGGGCGTGATCCTGACGGGATCCGTCACCGTGTACGACATCCCCCGGCATACGACGTACCGGCGGACGGCCGATCGGCCGCTCCGCATCCCCGAGGGGGCGGTGGTGGTGCCGGGCAGCCGCCGAATGACAGACGCCTTCGCGGAGCGCCAGGGCCTGGCCCTGTATACCCCCGTCATCGTGAAATACAGGGACGAGAAGACCGACGGCGCTACGGCGCTCGAGGAGGCTTTGAGATAAAGGATGCGACCCCCGACCTTCGCCGTGCTCGCCGCCGTGCTCGCGAGCGCGTCGGCTCCGCCCGCCGTCCGCGCGCAGGGCCTCGATGCGCAGAAACGGCTCGTCCACGACCTCTTCAAGGAGCTGATCGAGATCAACACGACGGATTCGGTGGGCAGCACGACCCGGGCCGCGGAGGCGATGGCCGCCCGGCTGAAGGCGGCGGGCTTCGCGGGGAGCGACGTCCAGGTGCTCGGGCCCAACGAGCGCAAGGGCAATCTCGTCGCCCGGCTGCGGGGCACGGGCGCGCGCCGGCCGCTCCTCCTGCTCGCCCACCTCGACGTGGTCGAGGCCCGCAAGGAGGACTGGTCGGTCGACCCGTTCACGTTCCTCGAGAAGGACGGCTACTACTACGGCCGCGGCACCACCGACGACAAGGCGATGGCCGCGATCTGGATCGCCAACCTGATCCGCTTCAAGCGGGAGGGCCTCCCGCCCGACCGCGACATCATCGTCGCCCTCACCGCCGACGAGGAGGGAGGCGACTTCAACGGCGTGCAATGGCTCGTCGCCAACCACCGCGAGCTGATCGACGCCGAGTACGCGCTGAACGAGGGCGGCGGAGGGTCGATCAAGGACGGCAAGTACGTCAACAACCGCGTGCAGGCCAGCGAGAAGGTCTACCAGGACTTCACGCTCGAGGCGAAGAACCCCGGCGGGCACAGCTCCCTGCCGGTGAAGGACAACGCCATCTACCACCTCGCCGCCGGGCTCGCCCGCCTGGCGGAGTTCGACTTCCCGGTGAAGCTCAACGAGGTGACGCGCGGCTTCTTCGAGCGCATGGCGCCCACCCAGCCCGGATCGGTGGGGGAGGCGATGAAGGCCGTCCTCAAGAGCCCGCGGCCGCCGGGCGCGGTGGAAACGCTGGCGCGATTGCCGTACTTGAACGCGATGATACGCACGACGTGCGTCGCCACCACGCTCCAGGGCGGGCACGCGCCGAACGCCCTGCCCCAGACCGCGAGGGCCAACGTCAATTGCCGGATGCTGCCCGGCGAGCCGCCGGAAGAGGTGCGCAAGACCCTCGTCGGGGTCGTCGCCGACGAGGCGATCAACGTGACCCCGGTGGCCCCGGCCAAGCCCAGCTCCCCCTCACCGCTCAAGCCGGAGGTCATGGGCCCGATCGAGCGCGTCACGCAGCAGATGTGGCCGGGCGTGCCCGTCATCCCGGTCATGGGGACGGGCGCCACCGACGGCCTCTACCTGCGCCGGGCGGGGATCCCGACCTACGGCGTCGACGGGATCTTCGAGGACGTCGACGACAATCGCGCCCACGGCAAGGACGAGCGCATCGGCGTCAAGCAGTTCTACGACGGCCAGGAGTTCCTGTACCGGCTGGTGAAGCTGATGTCGTTCCCGGGCTGAGCGTCTTCGACGGTCGGCCTGCCTTCGGTCCCTCAGCCCTCAGCGCCAGCGCCCTTCGGTCCAATACCACCCACGCCGCTCGTGACGCCAGCGTCCCGCGATCCAGCGCGCGCGCGCTCGTGGAGGCTGCTGCCAATGGCCGGCGACCCAAACGTAGGATCCGCCTTCCCATCGATGGTAGCCCGGAACCCAGACGTAGCCGGGGCCCGGACGGACAACGATGACCTCCCGCACCCGCGGGGGTGGGGCCGAGGGTACGAAGACGATGCGTACGTCGGCGAATGAAAGCGTCGCGGCCAGCAGGATCGAGCCGGTGAGTGCTTGGATCTTGGATCCCAACATCTGTTCCTCCTCTTGTCCCCTTGGCGTCCATGTCGCTCCCCGAGTCCGTCACGACCGCGCCCGGAGGTGCCGCCAAGGCGCAACCATCGTACTAACTAATGATCGCCGGGAGCAAAGGATCAGGCAAGCTGACTCTGCAAGGGCGGAACCAGTCCCGGCTCGTGAAGACGCCGGCCGGGGCCTGAGCTGAAGAGGGGGGCGATGACCGAGTGCGGGCTACGCGTGCACGGGACCTGGAGGGACCTATAGCTGGCGGCAACGTACCACCGCTCCGCCCCCTGTCAAGGTCGAAGGCGGGCGCGGCTAGGCCGTCTGGCTCTCGAGCGGCCGGGCGACGGCGGCCCGCAGCAGCGGCAGCTCCAGGCTGTCGGCCAGCGCCTGCCCGCTCGCCTCGATGATGTTCTTCGACACGCCGAGCGTGCTCCAGCGCTCCTCGCCCCGGGCGGCCTCGATGAGCACACGCGTCCGCGCTCCCGTCGCCGCCTGCGGGTCCAGGATGCGCACCTTGTAGTCGGCGAGCCGCACGTCGGCCAGCGCGGGGTAGTGGGGGAGCAGCGCCTTGCGCAGCGCGCGGTCGAGCGCGTGCACCGGCCCGTCGCCCTCGGCCGCCGTGTGGACCGTCTCGGAGCCGACCCGCAGCTTTACCGTGGCCTCGGCGATCATCGCCTCGCCCCGGCGCCGCTGGGCCACCACCACCACGTCGAGCAGCTCGAAGGGAGGCACGTAACCCGGCTGCCGGCGCCGCACGAGCAGCTCGAACGAGCCCTCGGCCGCTTCGAACTGGTAGCCCTGGCTCTCCAGCTCCTTGACCTCCGCGAGCAGCTCCCGCTCGCGCCCGTCCGTGGCCACGCCCAGCTCGTCCGCCTTCAGCCTCACGTTGCCGCGGCCGGAAAGCTCCGAGACGACGACGTGGCGGCGGTTGCCGACGACCTCGGGCGGAACGTGCTCGTAGCTGGCGGCGAGCTTCTCCACCGCCGCCACGTGCACGCCGCCCTTGTGGGCGAACGCGGAGGCGCCGACGTACGGGGCGTGCGCATCGGGATTCAGGTTCGCGATCTCGCTCACCGAGCGCGCCAGCTCGGTCAGGCGGGCGAGGCTTTCCGGCGGCACCGCCGAGAGCCCCATCTTGAGCTGCAGGGCGGGGATGATCGAGACGAGGTTGGCGTTGCCGCAGCGCTCGCCGTAGCCGTTGATCGTCCCCTGGACCTGGCGGCAGCCGGCCTCGACCGCGGCCAGCGCGTTGGCCACCGCCAGCTCGCCGTCGTTGTGGCTGTGGATGCCGAGGGGCGCCTTCAGCTCGCGGCGCACGTCGGCGGTCACGTCGGCGACCCACCCGGGCAGGCTGCCGCCGTTGGTGTCGCAGAGCACGATCCAGTCCGCCCCGGCGCGCTCGGCCGCGCGCAGGGTCGACAGCGCGTAGGCGGGGTCCGCCCGGTAGCCGTCGAAGAAATGCTCCGCGTCGTATATCACTTCCTTGCCGCGCCCCTTGAGCCAGCCCACGCTGTCCGCGATCATCGCCAGGTTCTCCTCCGGCGTCGTCTCGAGCACGTGCCGGACGTGGAGCGTCCAGGACTTCCCGAAGAGCGACACCGCCGGCGTCTCCGCCGCGACGAGCGCGCGCAGGTTGGGATCGTCCTCGGCGCGGACGCCGGCCTTGCGGGTCGCGCCGAAGGCGACGAGCTTGGCCCGCCGCAAAGCGAGCGCGCGCGCGCGCTGGAAGAATTCGGCGTCCTTGTGGTTGGAGCCCGGCCAGCCGCCCTCGATGTAATGGACCCCGAAACCGTCGAGCAGGGCCGCGATCTTCAGCTTGTCCTCGACCGAGAGGCTCAGCCCCTCGCTCTGCGTGCCGTCGCGCAGCGTGGTGTCGAAGAGGTAAACCTGGGTCTGCATCCGCTCCCCCCCAAAACAAAAAAGCCCCCGGCATCGCTGCCGGAGGCCATTTGCGGCGCGCTCGCTGTTCTAGCGGGCGGGCCGGGGCCCCCGGCGGCTAATGATCGCAATAGCCGGGGAGCCCGTGGACGGACGCCGCCCCGCGATGACCGTCACCGCGTCTGGCTGCGTCCACATATGGACGGAAGTATAGGGACGGCGCCCGGCAGTGTCAAATGGCGCGGTGCCGGGAGAGGGAGGGCCCTTACTTCACGCCCTGGCACTTGGCGCAGACGTCGAGCAGGCGCCCCTCGAGCATGTCCTTCTTGCGCTGCTTGAGGGTCTCGCTCTTCCACACGCCCTCGATGCCGTCCGCGAAGACGTTGGCCGTCTTCGTGCGCCCTTCGTAGTCGGTGCAGCAGGTGGTCACGTCGCCGTTCCACTGGATGACGAACTGGTCGTAGGGCGCCGGGCAATAGGTGTCCTTGGTGATGAACGACGAGTGCGGCGGCGCCCCGCCGCCCGCGGCGGCGTACGCCTCCGCGGCCGCCGCCGCCGGATCGACTTGATGCTCCCCGATGACGTTGCCCCAGGAGTGGCAGCGCTTCCAGATCAGGTGGACGCCGTCGAGCAGCTCATAGCGGCTGCCGTTCTCGTCCTGGTCGAGGAAGTGCCGGGAGCGGATCTGGTCCCGGTCGTGCGTGCGGGGGGGCAGCCCGTACTTCTCCTCCAGCGACCGCGCGTAGGAGATCCAGTCGTCGAGGAAGGCCAGGGCCTGATCATCCTCGCTCACGATCCTGTAGGAGTCCGCGTACTTGGTGTTCATGATGTCGATCTCGAGATGCGTGCGCGCTCCCATGGCGACCTTGCGCTCCACCGCCAGGCGGACCTTGTCGCGGTACTCGTCGAAGGCGAGCTTGGGCGCCTTGCGCGTCTTGAACGAGTCCGCGTCGGGTGTCTGGTACGACAGGATCATGTTGGTCAGCTCCGCGCGGTACAGGGCGTCGATGTTCTCGCGCGTGATGAGGCCGCAGTTCGTGTTCAGCTCGATGCCCACCCCCCGGCTCTCCGCATGCGCGACGATGGCGGGGAGGTCGGGATGCAGGAACGGCTCGCCCATCTGGTGGAGCTTGACCGGAAAGATCGGGCCCAGCCAGGAGCGCTTGCCCGCGATCTCGTCCAGCAGGCGGAAGACCTTCTGCTTCTTCATGAACCCGCGGCGGCGGCCCATGATCTCGTCGGGGCACCAGGTGCACTTGAAATTGCAGGCGTTGGTGATCTCGATGAAGAGGTAGTTGATCGGGTAGAACCGCCCCGGAAGCTTCTTCAGCTCCGGCAGCGGGGCGACGAGGGCGAAATCGCCAGCGTCGGCCGGCGGCGCGAGCGTTGCGGTCACCTTGGCGATCAGCACCTCCTGCCGGAACTCCACGCGGAACGACGCGCCCTGGTTCTGGGTGCGGCCCGGATCGAAGTCGGGCAGCGGGAAGAGCGCGCGGCGGAAGCGCCTCAGGCCGGCGGCGTCGCTCCGCCAGCGCTGCTCGGCCGGCTTGTAGAGCCCATCGACGGGCGCCCCGCGGTCGGTGGACGCGTAGTGGACGCGGAAGAGGCCGTAGCGGTCGCCGAAGTACTCGACGTCGAGCCAGAGGCCAGCATCACGCTCGCGCGGAGTGAATCCGCGCTCGCTCTTGAGCTGGGGGGGCTCTCCGGCCCCCGCAGACCCCCCGCGCGCCGCGGCGCGGGCCAGGAGCTCGGCGGGGAGCGTGAAATAGAGGTAGTGCGATGACTCGTCGGGAGCGAGGCAGGGGCGGCCGCCGGCGGTCACCACTTCCCACACGCCGTCCCCCCCGCGGGGCGCGCCGATGCCGCCGTGCGGGCCCTGGGGGCCCACGAGGAGCTGCGCACGGTCGGCGCCGTGGATGAGGCGGCCGAGGGCGCTGCCGAAGCGGTGCAATGCCGTCGTCATTGCGGGCCGACCTCCGAGCCGACCTTGAGCGTAGAAGCGATCATATCGCACCACTTGATCACCCGGGGATAAGCGTCGTCGCGCGCCTCGAAGGCCAGCGTGTACCCGCGGCCCTCCGCAGTCCGGTAGAAGCGCTTGTTGCGCGAGACGGCCATCGGTGTCTCCACCCACACCACGTCGGCGTAGCCGCCGTTCCAGGGCGTGTGGCTGAGGACCTTGAAGGGGTCGCCCAGCTTCCGCACCGCCTCGTTGTAGAAGCCGTCGACGTCGGCATCGGCCGGGAGGGGCTCGACGGTGAGGGTGAGCGAGGCGTGAACGGTCTCGCGGCGGTCGACGGCCAGCGGCGGGCTGGTGAACTGCGTGAGGTACGTGCCGCTCCCCGAGAAGGTCCGGGTGCTGCGCCACGAGGGAGGAACCCGGATGGAGAAGCGGAGCTTGTCGTTGCGAACCTCGGGGTACGTCTCGGGCCGCTCGAGGGTGAA
>Ga0099828_10002365_pt1 | contig 12944 bp, 15 predicted proteins | sample CZO8metaG_2_FD_79338 | JGI IMG/M metagenome (GOLD analysis project Ga0099828, IMG submission 79338) | Vadose zone soil microbial communities from the Eel River Critical Zone Observatory, Northern California, USA - CZOApr15con2H1.8 metaG | ecosystem: Environmental > Terrestrial > Soil > Vadose...
ACCAGCACGAGCGAGCGTAAGAAGATTCCGCGGAAAACAAAAAAGGGCGACCTCGGCCGGGGTCGCCCTTTTGCCTGCTGAGACTGATTAAGGACGGCGCTTCAGCGTTGGCCGATCATCGTCCTGGTCGTCGCCCTTCTGGCCCTTGTCCTTCTTGTCCTTGTCGCCCTGCTGCTCGGTGCGCTTGCGCAGCGTGGGCTTGTCGGGGCCTTCCTGCGCCTTGCGCGTGGACTGCAACCCGCGCAACCGGGCCTTGACCTGGTCGAACTCAGAGGTTGTAACGATGTACTGCTCCCGCGCCGGCAGAATGGTGGCAATTTCCTTTTGCGTGTTCTGGATGCGCTCCGGCGTCGGTGGGTGGGTCGAGAAGACCTTGGGGATGCTGCCTGGTTTGCGCCGGTCCTCCGCCTGAATCTTTTCGAAGAAGGTCACGTAGGCGTTCGGATCGTAGCCCGCCTTGTACATGTACTGCAGGCCCAGGAAGTCGGCTTCGCGCTCGGCGTCGCGTGAGAATTTCAGATACGACAGCGGAATCACGAAGTTTGCGGCCTGATAGATCCCGTAGCCGGCCCAGCCGCCCGGCCCCAGCAGGATCAGCGGGATCATGGCCAGTTGCGTGAGCTCGCCCTTGGTGGCGTTCTTGGTGCCGTGCCGCGCGGTGACATGAGCGATTTCGTGCGCCATGACTCCCGCCAGCTCCGCTTCCTCGTCCGCGCGCAGCACCAGCCCGCTGTTCACGTAGAAGAACCCTCCGGGCAGCGCGAACGCGTTGATCTCGTCCGAGTCGATCACCTTGATGGTGAAGGGCACGCGGGCATCGGAGTTCCGCACCAGGTTCTGGCCCACGCGGTTGACGAACTCCACCACCACCGGGTCGTCCACCAGCTTGGCGGAACGCTCCACTTCCTGCGCCAACTGCTTGCCGATGGCGATCTCTTTCTCCAGCGAGTAGAGGTTCAGCCCCTTGCCGACGTTGCGGTTGCCGATCTGCTCGACGTCAGATTTCGAGTCCTTCTTCTTCTCTTCTTTCTCTTGCGGGGTGGCGAAAGCTGGGCCTACAGCAAGAACCGCTGCCAACAACAGAGCTGAAAACTGCGCGAGCCGCCTTTTCATGTCGCCCACCTCCGGACTGCCCTGCACTGCATTATACACACCAAGTCGACCCAAAGTCTCAGATGTGTTTGGCCGCCAGGAGGTTTCCTCAATCTGCAAGGCGGCAACGAAGGCAGAAACAGCGCCCTTTGGGCGGCGATGGCCGCCCGGTCGGGCAGCGGATTCAAAGAACTAATTAGATTGGAATCAATGCATTCCAGGAAACTTTGGCCCCTTCGGATTGACAGGCCCGCTGCTTCCCTCTACGCTTGAACAGACGATGCCCGCGCAACGCATTCAAATCGGCCAGATGTGGCGGAAGAACGAAACCGGGGAGACCTACTTGGTCACCAAGCTCTACACCGAAGCTCTGGCGACCTTTGCCGTCTTGCGCAAGGCCGGTGCCGAAACCGAGGCATTGCTACGCGTTAAAGTGGAGCGCGCGGGCGACGCGCAGAACCTGCCGGGCTTTTCCTTCGCGCAGGGATCCGACGAGTCCTAGCCGGCAGCGCCGTGTACATTAAATCGACCGCACCGGCAGGCGCACCACGTCGTCCACCTGCATGACTTCCCGCACCAGGAACGGCTCGGCGTATTTCACGCCGATCATCTGCCCGTAGTAGCGGGCAATCAGATGCACTTTCTGCTCGAGCTGGTCGAGCGGCAAATGGACTTTCGAGCGGCGCTCGCGCTTGGGCGGGGCAAACTGGGAGCGGTAGGCGAGGATGGCGCGCCGGCGGCGCTCAAACTGCTTGCTGATGTCCACCACGAAGGTCGGCCGCACCGGATAGTACACCGTCGAGTAGAGCACTTTGAACGGCCGGAAGGCTTCGCCCTCCAGCGGCAGCCGCTTCAGGCCCGCCAGAAAGCAGCCCTCGTAGGCGAGCTGCGACGCGTTGTAGTGGTCGGGGTGGCGGCCCTCCCAGTACGGGAGGATCACCGTGTGCGGCCGGAGCGCGCGAATCTTCTGGGCGACGCTGAGCTTGTTCTTTTCATTCACCTCCAGGCGCGCGTCGGGCAAACCCAGATTTTCGCGGAGATGTACGCCGAGGATACGTGCTGCGGCCGCGGCCTCCCGCCGGCGCACTTCGGCGGAGCCGCGCGTGCCCATCTCGCCTTCGGTGAGGTCGAGAATGCCCACCTTGTAGCCGCGCTCGACCATGCGGATCAGCGTCCCCCCGCACGTCAGTTCGACGTCGTCGGGATGCGCCGCAATGGCCAGCAAGTCGAGTTTCATCCCGCCTCCGCCTGGAAAGGCATTCTTGCGTCTCCCGGCTGTTTGGCGTGGAGCGCTCGCTGATTGTAGGCGCCGGCCCGCGCGGCGTCAAAGGCTCGATTGACGGCCCCGGCAGGGGTACACTGCTCGGCGCCAGATGTCGTTCGGGAGGTCTGCCGTGGCTCGATTGCCGTTCGAGGGACGCGTGGCGCTGGTGACGGGAGCCGCCCGGCGGATCGGGCGCAGCATCGCTCTGAAGCTGGCGGCCGAAGGCGCCGACGTCGTGGTCAACTATCGCAGCTCGAAAGCCGAGGCCGAGCAAGTGGCGGCTGAGATCGGCGCGTGCGGCCGGCGAGCCTTGCCCTGGCAGGCGGATGTCACGCGTCGCGACGCGGTTGCGCGGATGTTTGCGGAGGTCGAACGCGCCTTCGGGCGGCTTGACATCCTGGTCAACAACGCCGGGATATTTTTCCCCGCCTCGTTCGAGCAGTTGACCGAGGAGCAGTGGGACACCATCCTCGACACGAACCTCAAGTCGCAGTTCCTGTGCGCGCAGGCCGCTGCGCCACTGCTCAAGCGCCACGGGCGCGGCGCGATCGTCAACCTCTCCTCGCTGGGCGGCCTGCTGGCGTGGCCGAAGTACACCCACTACTGCGTCTCCAAAGCAGGGGTGATCATGCTGACCCGCTGCCTGGCGCGCGCGCTGGCGCCCGAAATTACGGTGAACAGTGTCGCGCCGGGCACGATCCGCTTTCCCGGGGAGCCTGCCGACGAGGAGTACATTCGCCGCGCCCCGCTGCGGAGGACGGGCACTGCGGAAGATATCGCCGGGGCCGTGGTGTTTCTGGCGCAGTCGGAGTTCATTACCGGCCAGGTGGTGGTGGTGGACGGCGGCCGCGCCCTCACGTAGTCTGCGGCGGCGCGCTTCAGCGAGACCGGTCTTCGCTTTGAAGTTCGGCGGCCTGCCGGTGCTCCCAGCGAGGGGCGGGAGTCAGGCTTAATACGCCGCCAGCTTTTCCATCGCCGCGACGACCTTCTCGGTGTTCACCAGGAAGAATTTTTCGAGCGGCGGGCTGAACGGGATGGCGGGGATGTCCGGTCCGGTCACGCGCACGATGGGGCCGTCCAGATACTCGAATGCCTCTTCGCTGACGATGGCGGAGAGCTCCGCTCCTATGCCCATCGTGCGCTTGTCCTCGTGGACGATCAGGCATTTGTTGGTTTTCCGGACCGAGTCCAGGATGGTTTGCTTGTCGAGCGGGGCCAGCGTGCGCGTTTCCACCACCTCGGCTTCGACCCCGCGCTTGGACATCACCTCGGCAGCTTCCAGCGCCACGTGCGTCATGTAGCCGTAGACCAGCACAGTGATGTCGCGCCCTTCGCGGCGCACCGCCGCAGGGCCGATGGGCACGGTGTAGTCGTCTTCGGGGACCTCGCCTTTTGCGGTGCGGTAGAGTTTCTTGTGTTCGAAAAAGAGCACGGGGTTGGGGTCGCGGATGGCCGCCAGCAGCAGGCCCTTGGCGTCGTAAGGCGTCGAGGGCATCACTACCTTCAGCCCCGGCTCGTGCACAAACCACGCGGCGTTTTCCTGCGAGTGGTAGAGTCCGCCACCCACGCCGCCGCCGCAGCAGATGCGCACGGTGATGGGGCAAGTGTAGCCGCCGGCGCTGCGGTAATGCAGCTTGGAAGCCTGCTGGATGATGGCGTCGATCGCGTCGGTAACGAAATCAGTGAATTGGATCTCTGGAACCGGCCGCCAGCCCACCAGCGACGCGCCCACTGACGCCGCGACGATGATGCCTTCGGCCAGCGGCGTATCGAGCACGCGGTCTTCCCCGAACTTCTCGTACAGGCCTGCGGTGGCCTTGAACACGCCGCCCGACAGCCCGATGTCCTCCCCCAGGACGAAGACGCGTTCGTCGCGTTCCATTTCCTGGTGCAGCGCCTCGTTAATGGCTTCAATGAACGCCAGCGTGCGTGCCATGCCCGGGCTCTCCTCTAGGACGACCAGACGAAGCCGGTAGCCTCTTCGGGCTCCGGGTAGGGGCTCTGGTCGGCGAAGTCCACTGCTTCGTTGATCTCTGCGGTGATCTGCGCGGTGATCTCGTTCTTCAGCTCTTCGGTCAGCACTTTCCGTTCGGTCAGATGCTTCTCGAAACGCGGGATGGGGTCTTTCTTCCTCCAGGCCTCCACCTCTTCCTTGCTGCGGTACTTGGCCGGGTCGATCTCGGAATGGCCATACCAGCGATAGGTCTTGCACTCGATGAACGTGGGCCCTTCGCCGACGCGGGCGCGCGTGATGGCCTTCGTGGCCGCCTCGTAAACCGCCAGAACCTCGTTGCCATCCACCGAAACGCCGGGAAAGCCGTAAGCCTTGGCGCGGTCGGAGAGATCTTTGAGCGCGGTTTGCAGGCGCAGCGGCACCGATTCGGCCCAGAGGTTGTTCTGGCAGACGTAGACGATGGGAAGGCGGTGCACGCCGGCAAAATTCAGCGCCTCGTGGAACCCGCCGAAGCTGGTGGCGCCGTCGCCAAAGAAGGACACCACCACGCTATCGCGCTTGAGCTTTTTCAGCCCGAACGCCACGCCCGTGCCGATATTCAATTGCGCGGCGATGGTGCTGGCGGGCGTGATCACGTTGAGCGGAGGATAGCCCATGTGGGCGGGCGAAGAGCGGCCACGGTCGGGACTGGTGGATTTGGCGAAAAGCTGCGCGAAGCAGAACTTCAGCGGCGCGCCCTTGATGATGTTCGCTGTCCAGTCGCGGTGCGACGGCGCGATCCAATCGTCCTCGCGCAGGCTGTAGGCCGCGCCCACTTCGGTGGCTTCCTGACCGACGCCGGAGTAGAAATTGCCCGCGAATTTGCTCTGGCGGAACAGTATACGCGCCTTTTCGTCACACAGCCGGCACTTCACCAGCGTGCGGTAAAGGCCCAGCAAGAGCTCCGGCGAGTACCCGCCATCGGTTTCCCGTCCGCCCTTGCGCGGAGCCGTCTTCTCGACTTCCGGCTCCGCGACAGCCGAGCTTCGTGACCCCGCCGAGGCGCGGCTGGCACTGGCCCGGTTTTCCTTCGTTGCCATCCGGTTCTCCTGAGTGGGGCTTAAGTTCGAAATATAACATATGGCTGCGCCAGGCAGCTACCGGTTCCGCGCGGCCGCGCGCCCGGCATTCAACGCCTCAGGGCAGGCGCAGCGCGCCGCTCGAAAGCAACGAGATCAGTTCCCGGTCCGCGGGCAGAAAATCATACCGCGGCAGCGTTGCCGGCTCCGCCCATGCGATCTGTTCGAAGGCTAGATTGCGCGGGAGCTGGGGATCGAGCCCGGCTGAAGACAAGCCCGGCAGGAGCAGGACCGAAAAGAAGATCAACTCGAGCTCGTCGGCATGTTCAGCGTAGCGGTGCTGCGTGCGGTAGACCTCCTGGCCGATAGCGGCGGTGACGCCAAGTTCCTCGGCAAGCTCCCGCGCCAGAGCCTCGGCAGCGGACTCGCCCAGTTGCACTTTTCCGCCGGGGAACTCCCATTTGAGCGCGAAGCGGTCCGAGCGGCGGCGCTGGCAGATCAGTATCTGCCCATTCTGTTGGATGAGCGCGGCGGCGACAGTGATCATGCGGCGGGTGGAGCTCAGGCTTCGAAGCCGGCGGCGCCGGTCTCCATATGCAAGATGCGATACAAGGCTCGCGCTCCTTCGATCAGCGGCGGCCCCGGGGTGTTCAGGATGGCGTCGCGCACAACATAAACGCGGCGGTGGCGCACTGCCGGCACATCTTGCCAGGCCGGGTTGGCGAGTGTCGCCTTCACCCGCGGACGCGCGCCTGTTGCCGCCCAGGCGATCACGATCACGTCGGGCCGCGCCCGGGCGACTTCGGCATCGCTGACGCGCGTTCCCGGCGACACGGCCATCTGCCCGCCGGCTATCTCCACCAGCTCCGCCACCCAGGGTGGAGAACTGATGCGCGGGTGCGGCCACGCCTCGCAATAAACTCGTGGCCGCTGTCTCCGTGCTCTCTGAGCCTTTGCGCTTAGGCTCTTGCGTTTTACGTCTGCAAACGCTTCCCGCATCCGCGTGATAACCTGCTCGGCGGCCTTTTCTCTCCCGACGATTCGCCCGAGCAGCCGGACGTCAGACTCAATGTCCGCCAGGGTGCGCGGATTCATGGCCAGGAACGTCAAAGGGTTCTCCAGGAGCTTGGCCACCGTTTCCTGCTTGTAGGGCACCGAGCCAACCACCAGCGTGGGCCGGAGCCGGATGACCCGCTTGGGGTCAAGCGACCAGCAATCGCCCAGGCGGGGGAGGCCCGCCACTTCGGCTACCTCGCCGCACCACTTGGTGACCCCGATAAGTTCGCGACGCGCACCCAGCGCCACCAAAATGGACGTCGCGCTGGGCGCCAGGGAAACAATGCGCTGCCGGCCGTTGCGATTCACTCGAGCCATGCGTCTCTTTTTGCAGAAGGTTCGATTCTAGTGGTTGCTGCGCGCGGCTTCAACCGCGTAAAGGGACGCCGCCGGTGTCCGTCCCTGCCCGCGCCAGAGGGGCAGACGGCGCGGTTTGCCGCGCCCTACGGCTCATCCTTCGGTTTGTTTACGCGGTAAAGCCCCAGCCGGCCGTCGGCGTAGACGAGTTCTCCGATCTCCTTCAACTCGTCGGCAAACCTGGGAACGTTGTAGGCCCACACGTAATCGTAATCTTCTCTCACGCGGGACCAATCGAGCTCTTCCTCGTAAGCGAGGCCCCAGAACCCTTCGGGGTCGTAGGCCTGATAGCGGATGCGCAGCGGCGTCGCGCCCTGGATGTGGAACAGATAGGGAGCAAACCAGCGCCGCTCGATGATGCCGTAGGCCCAGAAATGCGCAAACGGGTGCCGAAGGTGTTCCTCGCCAGGGTCGTCGGCCTCGACAATCGGCAGCACCAGCGCGTTCACCGGGGTGTGGGAGAACGACCGCGCCAGGCCGGCTAACTCGGGCTGCGCCGCGATGAAATTCTGCGTCAGGTTGGCCGTGCGCGCCAGAAAAAGCAGCACCGCCAGCGCAGCCAATTGCCGCCCTCGACTCCCTGTGCGTGCCGCAATCAAGAGCAGGGTAAACACGGCCGGCAAAACTCGGATGTCGAAGTACGCGCCGTCGCCGTATCCCTCCGGCAGTGCCCAGTACACCGCAAACAAGCCACCAGCCAGGCCCAGCCAGCGATAGTTCCAGCGGAACTCGGTATTCCGCCACCGCGCCGCCAGAAAAAACCCGGCCAGTGCGGCAACGGTGATCCCGTCCAGCCACGCGGAATAGCCGTGCATGATGGCGGAGAGCGCGTGGATTTTTTCGCGGAAGCTGTGGAACACAACCTCTCCGGCGGTGCCTGCGCGCAGCCTCCGCGAATGGAGAAAGAACAACGCGCCGGGCAAGCACAGCAAGCCGGACAGAAGCAAGGTGCGGAAGTCGCGCCGCGCCACGAGCGCGTACGCAATCGCCAGTAGCGCCGCAATCGAGAAGCCGAACACGTGCGTGAAGTAAAGAGCGGTCATAGCTGCCAGGACCCCGCACCACAGCGCCCACCGCGGCCGGGCCAGGTACTGCAGCCACAACCCCAGAGCCAAAAAACAGACCGCGAGGCTCAGGTAGAAGCTCATAAAGCCGTAGAGGAAGAAAATATTGTGCGCAAGCAGCAGCGCCCACAGGGCCATGTGGTCTTCCCCCGGATTGGCCTGCCGGATGAAGAACCAGGCCGCCAGGGGCAGGGCCAGCACGCAGAAGCTCAAGAAAACCCGCCCCGCCAGTTGTGCCGGCAAGACGCGCTCAAGCCCGACCAGGATCACATCCGCTGCGACATAGGGGTAAAGCCCCCAGTCAGCCTCGTAGAACTGACGGAGATGAGATCCTGGGTCCTTCAGATGGCCCAGAACAAAGCTACGCGCAAGATGATTGGGATAATCGAGCAGCGGGGGATAGGCGACCAGCCAGATCGGGGCGACCAGCAGCGCCCCGAGGAGCAGAGAAAGCAAAACGGCTCGAATCTTGCTCTTGGCCACAGGACTTGCTCACCAGCGCCTTCCCATTTTTTGCTGGCGCAGACACGCGGATTGTACCGGAATCGCGGCTGCTTCTGCCCGGCAGCGACGGGGGAGGGGAAGAACTCCTTGCGTTCGCTCCGCGCAGGCAATAAACTCCCTCGCAACCTCGTCGAGCCGGGAGCTCCCGTCAGCCGCTGGGGAGGTCCGGCTGACGCGTGTCACATAGTTTTGATCAGGAGCAATGAACTATGGCAAGCAACGCCGCAACCCACCGACGTTCTTTCCTGCGTGATGCCGGTCACGTGTGTGCTGGCGCCATCGCTGGAAGCGCAATGAGCCTGGCTGCCGCGCCGACCGCCCCGGAGGGAGGCCAGAAGTTCTTGTTGGTCGGGCTGGTTGGCTCGGAAAACCCCACTCGCGCCAATTTTCCTTTTGTCTGGGCCCGCGCCTTGAAAGAAGCCGGGAATGAGGTGCGCATCGAGTTGGCCGGAGACGCCACGGTGCTGATGCGCACCGCTGTCGCCGATAGCGTAACCCCGGTCGGCTGGCCGCCGTTCAGAGACGCGTTGGCCAAAGTCATCGAGCTGAAAATCCCCATCTTCGTTTGAAGGGCCTGCGCGACCGCCCGTGGGGTGGTCGACCAGGACTTCGTCGGCAAGAATGCTCAGTTCACGAATCCGAAGCTCACCGCCGAGACGATGGGTTGGGCCACGAAAATCCTCGTTGTTTAGGCCACGGCGCCGAGCGCGCCGGCGATGTTGCGCTAAAGAAAAACCCTTGGGATACTGCCGGGATGTACAGCGCGGCAGTGCTCGACCATTTCCAAAACCCGCGCAATGCGGGCGAGTTGCCGGATGCCACGGCGAGAGTGGAGGTCAGCAACCCGGTCTGCGGGGACATCATGCAGCTTGCCGTGCGCGTGGCGGAAGGTCGCATTGCCGAGGCGCGCTTCAAGACACGCGGCTGCGTCACCGCGATTGCCTGCGGCTCGCTCCTTACCGAAATCATTTGCGGGAAGACGCTCGATGAGGCCGGCCGCATCAGCTACCAGCAAATTTCCGACGCCTTGGGTGGCCTCCCGCCGGCTACGGTCCACGGCAGCCAGCTCGCCTGCGACGCCCTCGAGGCCGTCCTGGCGAGCGTTCGCTAGTGGCCTCCAACTTGTTGAGCACCGGAGAACCTTCCGGGGCAACCGGCTGGCGGCGCCCCTATCATTTCCGACCCTACACCGCGCCCAGCGCCCGGCCGAGGGCTTCGGGGTCGTTCAGGTTGAGCACCACGCCTTCCTCGATCGTGGGCACTTCGAGCACTTCGCTAGCGTGCGCCCAGACCACGGCCCGCGCTCCGGTGTCGAGCGCCGCCGCGAGCAACTCCGGGTAGAGCTTGCTCGAGAAAATCACGGGATGGCCGCGCTTGCCTTTGTAGGTTGGCACGACGATAAGCTTGCCCGAGACGTAAAACTTTTCAATCAATTCGCTGACAAGAGCTGCGGTGATCAGGGGGTGGTCCACCAGGCACAGCAGCATGCCATCGGTGACTCCTGCCGGAAGGCTCCGCAAGGCCGCGTGAATGGAGGAAAGCTGGCCTTTGTTCCAGTCGGGATTGATGACTACGGTCGCGCGATCCAGCTTGAGCTGGCTGAGAATCTCCTCGGCCTGGGCGCCGACCACGACACGCCGCAGGCCCACTCGGGGATGTTGGGTGACTTCGATCAGATGTTCGAGAAACGGCCGGCCCTGGTAGGCTACCAGAGCCTTCGGCGAGCCCATCCGGCTGGACTCGCCGGCAGCCAGGATGACGACGGCGAGCAAGAGGCTCCTTAGCCGGCAGTGGGCTGCCCGGCCTGGACCAGCTTGACGGCTTTGTGCGGCAAGCCGGCGGCGTTGCGGCGCACAGCAATCAGCTCCGCCGTAATGCTGATGGCGATCTCCTCCGGCGTCAGCGCGCCAATCTCCAGCCCCACGGGCGCGTGCACGCGCGCGAACTTTTCTGCCGGGAGGCCTTCTTTTTCGAGCGCCTTATACACGGAGAGCACTTTGCGCTTGCTGCCGATCATGCCGATGTAGCGCGCCTGGGTGCCCACCGCCCACGCCAGCACACGCATATCGTCTTTGTGGCCGCGCGTGACCACCACCAGGTAGCTCGAGGCGTTGGGCTTGAGCCGCTCGAAGGCCTCTTCGTAACTGGCGTAAATCTCCCGCGCCATGGGGAAGCGCTGGGCGTTGGCAAACGATTCGCGGTCGTCAATCACGCCGATGGCGAAGCCGGCCGTAAGCGCCGCCTGCGCCAGCGCCATCGAGACGTGTCCCGCGCCGAAAATGTATAGCGTTGGCTGGGGCAGGATGGGCTCCACGAAAATCTCCAGCGTGCCGCCGCAGATCAGGCCGTTATCGTAGCTGGCCTCGTTGTTCAGGTTGAACACCATCTTGCGCGGCGCTTCCGTGCGAATCGCTTCCTTGGCCGCAGCCCACACCTCCGCCTCCACGCAGCCGCCCCCGACCGTCCCGGCAATCGAGCCGTCTTCGCGCACCAGCATTCGCGAGCTCTCGTAGCTGGGAATGGAGCCGTTGGTGTGCACGATCGTGGCCAGTGCGGCCCGCTGGCCCTCGCGGCGAAGACGAACAATTTCCTCGAAAAGGTCCACGGCAAACTCCCCTGAAAGTAGGTTACGGCGAGCCGACGCGAGTGTCAATGCGCCCACGCTCCCCGAACAGGGCCGTGCTAGACACGTCTCGGGGCCGATGCTAACGTATCCGGCTCACACACGCTGCGGAGGGTCCCCGATGAAGGCCGTTGTCTTTTCCGAGCATGGCGGGCCGGAAGTGTTGCGCTATACGGAAGTGCCGGAGCCGAAGATCAGCGCCACCGAAGTGCTGGTGCGCGTGCGCGCTTGCGCGCTCAACCACCTCGACCTATGGGTGCGCCAGGGCCTGCCGGGCATTACCTTCCCGATGCCGCATATTCCGGGCAGCGACATCGCCGGCGAGGTTGCTCGGGTTGGCGAGCTGGTGACGCGCGTCAAGGTGGGACAACGAGTCGTGCTGGCGCCCGGAGTGAGCTGCGGGCAGTGCCCGCAGTGCCTGGCCGGAGCGGACAACCGCTGCCGCCGCTACACTAATTTCGGCTACATGATTGACGGCGGCTGCGCCGAGTACGTCCGCTCGCCCGAGGTGAACTGCATCCCCATCCCCGGCGACCTCTCATTTGACGAAGCGGCCGCTCTGCCGCTGGTGTTTCTCACGGCGTGGCACATGCTGATCACCCGCGCGCAGCTCCAGCCGGGCGAGGACGTGCTGGTGCTCGGCGCCGGCAGCGGCGTGGGCAGCGCCGCCATTCAGATTGGCAAGCTGATTGGTGCGCGCGTGATTGCCACTGCCGGCAGCGAAGCCAAGCTCCAGAAAGCGCGGGAGCTCGGCGCCGATGAGGTGATCCATCACAGCAAGCAGAACATCGCCGACGAGGTCAAACGTCTGACGGAGCGCCGCGGCGTGGACGTCGTCTTCGAGCACGTGGGCGTGGCCACCTGGGAGATGAGCATCGCCAGCCTGGCAGCGAATGGCCGGCTGGTTACCTGCGGCGCGACCACGGGTTACGAAGCCAAGCTCGACCTCCGCTTTCTGTTTAGCCGCCAGTACACGCTCATGGGTTCCTACATGGGCAGCAAGGGCGAGCTTCATACCGTGCTGAAGCTGGCTGGCCAGCGCAAGCTGCGCGCCGTGATCGACCGCACCCTGCCGCTCGCGCAGTGCGCCCGCGCGCACGAACTGCTCGAGCGCCGCGAGCAGTTCGGTAAAATCGTCCTCAACCCGTAGGAGATGGCTGCTATGGCAGAGGTCATCTCCCCTCATCTACGAGACGACGAAATCTTGTCCCGCCTAAGAAACTTCGAAGACCAATTCGTTGAGCGAAAATCCGCAGGGGATTGGAAGAAAGATGCCCTCAACACTATAGTTGCCTTTGCGAATTCCTGTCCGGTTGGTTTTCCGGGGATTCTGTTCATCGGCGCACGGAAGGACGGGACAATCGAAGAGAAAGTGGGTGATTTAGACACGCTGCAGATGAAGTTGAGTGAAGAGGTTAATACCGCGTACCCTCCGATCTATTTTTTTCCGAGGGTTCTCCGGGAGGGCGAACGCCAACTCTTAGCCGTCCTTGTTCCGGGGAGCGAGGCAAAGCCGCATTTCGCGGGACATGCGTACATTCGTGTTGGTTCTGAGACGCGGAAGGCCTCCGAGGAACGGTTCAACGAGCTCATAGCCACACGGAGCGGCAAAGCCTACGCCATCCTAAAGTGGAAGGGCAAGGCGATAACCGTAGAACGCATGCGACAGGAACGAACAGATATGCTCGGTCCGGTCGCCGGGCACTTCGAGGCTGTGCTAGAGACCTGCACTCCTTTGGTCGTCACCTTTCGGGCGAGTCACGGCGTAGAATCTGTCCCCTTGGAGCGAGTTAAGGTCTCGTATGACCATGAGCGCAACAGGCTGAAGCTGGAAATCACTGCTATTTGATCGGTCGGATCAGTGCGGGTTTGTCTTTGCTATGCTCGCTGTGGCAAAATAGTTTCAGGATGAGCCGCGTGCTCAGCAAAAACGTTACGCTCGATCGGCCGGAAGACGTTGGCAAGCTGCTGG
>Ga0099828_10002366_pt1 | contig 12940 bp, 15 predicted proteins | sample CZO8metaG_2_FD_79338 | JGI IMG/M metagenome (GOLD analysis project Ga0099828, IMG submission 79338) | Vadose zone soil microbial communities from the Eel River Critical Zone Observatory, Northern California, USA - CZOApr15con2H1.8 metaG | ecosystem: Environmental > Terrestrial > Soil > Vadose...
AGTACGTCTTCAGCGTTGAGGGCTGGAGAGGAGCCTCGCAGGTTCCGGAGCAGGAGCACTAGACATGACGCAAGTCGCGCCGCCGCCTCAGTCACTGAAGCCTAGTGCGGAAGGAGAAGGCTGGAAAGCTCGTCCGATAAAACTCAAGATCTTCGGCAACCTAATCGCCGAAGTTGTGCACAAGGGCATCTGCATGTACTGCGGCGCCTGCATCGCCTCCTGCCCAATCGACATTCTCTTCCACAGCGACAACGAGGAGCCGATAATGCGTGGGACCTGTGCCGCGTGCCAGGTCTGCTACTACAGCTGTCCCCGTATCGAGCTTCCCGTCGCCGAGATCGAGCGGCTGGTCTTCGGAAGAGAACGCACGGCTGATGAAGCGATTCTAGGAGTTCACATTGGAGCTTACTCTGTCCGAGCCAAGGATCCGGAAATTGTTGCGAATGCGCAAGATGGGGGGGCAGTCAGCGCGCTGATGCTCTACGCGCTGGAGAAGAAGATCATCGACTATGCTCTTGTATCAGGCTTTACATCTCGCGAGCCTTGGAAGCCCGCTCCGAAAGTGGCTCGGACTAGACAAGAGTTGATTGACAATGCTGGCTCCGAGTACACGCCTGGCGGCCAGATAGGTGGGATGGCGGAGATTGCGGTGCCGAACCGGTCTGTGGTAAACTTCCAGGAAGAGAGGTTGGCGTTGGTAGGTTTGCCTTGCGAATTGCAGGGTTTCTGGCGCATGAATACTCACTGGATCGCCGCCCCCAAGCTAGGCCGTAATCTCGTGTTCACGATCGGATTGTTCTGTTCGAAGGTGTTCGATTATCAGAAGATGATGGTTGACTATGTTCAGGGGACGAGAGGGGTTGATCTCGGAACTGTTACGAAAGTCAATATCAAGAAGAACCGACTGCTCGTCTATACTGGAGATCGGTTGGCGATTGATGAGCCGGTCGAGGTCCTTGCGCACGCAGCTCGAGAAGAATGCAATATCTGCGTCGACTACTCTGCGGAGCTGGCGGATATAGCGGTCGGAGCTATCGGGTCCGCCGCCGGCTGGAGCACAGTATTGACACGGACCCCTAGAGGAGAGGATATTCTCAACGGTGCGGTGGAATCAGGATATCTGGAGATGAAGAAGCTTGATCCTGCGGGAAAGGCGATAAGGTTTCTAGAGACTCTGTGTGAGAGGAAGAGACTGAGGGATCCTTCTGCCTACATTCGTCATTCGACCGCGTTTGCCCGGCCTCAGCCGAAGCTTGTGCCACTGGAAGTCCCCGCGAAATAGCCCCTTCGGGATATGGGCTAGTTTTCTGCCTAATGGGATCAGTTTCCTTCCCGTAGCCCCTTCGAAGACGCCTTCTCTTGTGGCCTCACCGCATCCTTTGGGGCGCGAGACTCGAGTAGGCCCCCGGGGGGCCAAAAAAGATTTCGCGCTAGAAGAGAGATCTTTTTTTTTCGAAAAAAGATTTCATGGAAAACGGTCTTTTTCAAGAACCGGTTTCAAGAAACGATTTTCGCCTTTCGGCCCGTTCTTTCGGAAGGCTGGAGAGGCTGGGGTCTGTTACTTGGTTCCTTTGAGCGGCTGGACTAGGGCGCTCTGAGCGTCCTCAATTGTCCGGACGAGCCGCGAGAGAGGGTTAAAGGTCCGCTGCTGATGCCGGCGGCCGAAGGCCCGGGGTGGTACAAGCATCTGTAAGAGACTCCTAACGGAGCTTTTCGCGTCTTCCTCAGCGGACAGAGATTGGGACTTGGCCAATGTCGCATTTTCAACCATTGCCATTTCAGGTTCCGGGGTCCCGTTCTCGTGGGAAGGGCTTCCAAGAAAATGCTCCGCCAATAGGGCATCAGGCGCCTGAAGACCACACATAGGACAGGACGAGACATTCATCGCCAATGCGGTTACCATCGGCTCGACGCTCAACGTCTCGCTTGGCTGAACTGGGGGGCGTAGGCGTCGTAGTGATCTTGGCTTCGCTCCTCGGGTTTTAGCCTGTTTCAGTGCAGTTCGGGGCTTTGTTCTAGCAATCTTGCGAGAAACCGTTGTCCTCGGCAAAGGAGTATTCCGTCCCATCCGCTTCACAATCAGAATGCCGGATAGTGCTCCGGCGACTACTCCCAGAAGAAACTCTATGATGGTGACATCCAAATTCATCTTCTCCTAGTTCAACGGCACATCAATGTAGCTGTCTTGGGCGCAGTCGTCGCAGATGACTCTCCCGCGGGGTGTTCGTCGGAGGCTGTCTACCTTGAGAATCTCTCGGTCGCAGGAGGGACAGATGACCATGCACTCGCTCATTCGCTTTGACCGTCAAGAACCAAACTGGCCCAGAGAGTCTATCCACTACCTGTTACCCATCCCGAAAGATCAAGGTAACAGCCGCTTTAAATACGGTTAGGAAAACGGGTCACAAAATCCAACGCGGAACGCCCAGATTATCGACACTCTATGAAATTCATCGATGTCCCGATCCGGTCTCATCGGGACGAGAACGCCGTTTAGTTTTGGAGTCGTCTCCTGGTTATGAGTGCCTCTCGCGCTATCTCATGATCAGGGGAGATTGCTCTGGAGAAGGTTCCTAACTACCCATGTCCCAGATGCGGTCACCCCCAGCTAAACGTGTACTATTCTGACAAGGCTGACAGCCGGGTTGGTGCATGGTGCGAGTATTGCAATCTGAAAGCATACTACGACGGCGATCAGCTTATTCCAATCGGGTCGTAAGAATCGGATTCGAGCTGATAATGGCTATTCGGGAGGAGTTGCTCCCTCTGGAATATTGATGGTTAGCTCGCCTTCGACAAGTTTACGTTGTAGCCGAGAGGTGAAGAGTTCCATGTCCACATGGAGGCTCTCAAGTCTCTGGACAGAGTCAGGCGTAAGTGTTGGCATGACGTTCTGGCCGCCGATGCGTCCGTAGGCCACGGCGTCGAATGGATATTTTTCGCCTTTGTAGACCGTGTACCCCGTTAGGAAGTTTGCGACTCCACCTCCGACACCGCTTGCCTCGTCCATCTGATCTACGAATACATCCATATCATACTCAAGTGTAGGATGTTCTTCCCTCCGGAATGGATTTGTGGCCTTCGCCAAAGTGTCACCCGTAAGCAGGCATGTCGAGCGGGTGCCACTGCTTCTCTATCAGTCCCTTGATCCTCTCCCGGGCGAACCATCCAGCAGCGATATCAGCTACCAAGAGTAGTGAGAGGGCATAGTCTGGGATCCCGAACCCAGGTCCGATCTTTGCGTCAGCGTAGATGACGAGGCCGATTGCTGCGACTCCAAGTCCCAACAGTGGACTCCAGAGTCTTCTCTTGGAAAGCACGTAGGTGCTGACCAATATTCCAGCAGCGACTAGCGCGAACAGTATTCTTAGTTCGGTCGCAAGCGAAGCAGGGAATCCGTTGGCTGATGCAGCGAGAACTATGGCCCAAACGGCTGTTGCGAGAAAGAGAAGAGAGGTGAGGTTGAGAACATTGTATTTTGAGGGCGCGATAGTTGTTGCTGAGAGCGGGGGTGTGAAGCTGAAAGGTTTTCCCAGCGCCTGATATGCGTTCGTCGTGGTTGTATGTTTCTGGCCTGTCTGGACGTCAACAGCGAGGTTAACAAATTTTTCAATGACAATGATCCGGTGCTTGCCTATTCCACTCGCAGGGCCCGCTTCCAAATCGTAACCTGGCCCGACGGTCAGTTCGACCTTAGTGTCAGGCGTGCAAGAATGTGCGATCGTCATTCCAGGCTTCACTTGGGTGAGGGTCCAATTGGACCCCTTGTCTCGAGTGCAGATGAGCGCAGCCCATTGCGTATTCGGCTCGATCCTCGGTAGACCCACTTCGGGTGCGAGGTCCGTCATACCATACCTCTTGTCCTCGCAGAAGAGCTGATTGCAGCCTCGACAGCGCCAGACGTCGACAGCGCCCATGATGTAGTTGTTGTCGACGAGGTTGACGACGCCGTAGTAGACGACATCGTGCTGGTGAGTCTGCAAGACAGGGTCGTCGTCGGCTCTGACGTAGAAAAGTCTTGGCTTAAAACGCGCATCCTTTTCCCGGAAATCTCTTTTTCTACCTATCCCAGAAACTAAAAGGTCTGAAGCGATAGGCATGCTAGACATTCGGCTAGTGAGAGAATCACCGGAGAGGGTTCGGGAGAATCTCCGCCACAGGGGCATGCCTGAAAAGATCAGCGAGCTTGACAGACTTCTACAAGTAGACGCCGATTGGCGCAGGGAACAGGCTGAGGCCGACCGTCTGAGGAAGAGAAGAAACGAGATCACACAGAGCATAGCAGCGGCGAGGAAGAAAGGCCAGGATGTCTCAGCACTTTTGAAAGAGGCGGAGGCGATTCCGGATCAGATCAAAGCGATCGAAGCGAGAGTCGACAGTTACAAACAGCAAGCGGACCAGATTCTACTCAACCTTCCAAATCTCGTGCATGAGTCAGTCCCCGTCGGCAAGGATGAAAACGATAATGTGGAGGTGAAAAAATGGGGAACGATTCAAAGCTTTCACTTCAAACCGCTCGACCACATAGATCTGGGTTTGAAACATGGTCTCATTGACGTAGAGAAGGCGGGGCAAGTTGCTGGCGCACGATTCTATTATCTACGAGATGATCTGGTCCGGCTGAATATTGCCCTCATACACTATGGCCTAGACTTCATCGCGGGCAAGGGATTCCAGTTGTTCCAGCCACCCTATCTCCTTCATAGAAACGTCGTCGCTGGCGCCGTTGCTTTGGCTGATTTTGAAGACGTGATCTACAAAGTGGAAGGAGAAGATCTGTACCTCTTGGCGACTGCGGAGCATGCTCTCTTGGCATTTCACATGGACGAGATTGTTGACGGTGCAAAGCTTCCCCTCCACTATGCCGGTGTGAGTCCATGCTTCAGAAAAGAGGCAGGAGCCCACGGTAGGGACACGAAAGGAATTTTCCGGGTCCACCAGTTCGAGAAGGTAGAACAATTCCTCTACTCACGCCCAGAAGATTCTTGGAATCTCCACGAGGAGTTGCTGCGCAACCTGGAGGAGTTCTGGCAAACCCTGAAGATGCCGTACAGGATCGTGAACGTTTGTACAGGCGACCTCGGAACTGTGGCTGCGAAAAAATACGATCTTGAAGCATGGTTGCCTGGTCAGGGGAAGTACAGGGAGATGGCTTCGTGTAGCAATTGCACTAGCTACCAAACAGTAAGGTCGCGGATTCGCTACAGGGAAAAGCCTAGCGAGCCGACCAAGTACCTTCACACGTTAAACAGCACTCTCGTCGCGACCGAGCGAGCGATAGTTGCGGTCCTTGAGAATTACCAGAAACCTGACGGGACCATTCAGGTACCCGAAGTTCTCAGGAAGTATATGAGCGGACAGGAAACGATTCCCGGACCAAGAATCATGACCCTAGCGCACAAAGGAACAGTCCTGTAAACACGGTTGACTATCTCTGTCCTCAATCTAGACAAATCCAATCGCTCCACCAATTAGATACAAGATCCCTGCAGCGGCTACGCCTATGAGCAAGGTCTCTAGCCCACTCCTCCACAATTTCCTCCCAACAACACGCCCTTTCCAAGCGCCCACAGAGAAAAGAAACAGGGGCGATATCAGAGCTGACACGACCAGCGAGGTGGTCGATGTAGAGATAAAGAGGAAAGGAACCAGAGGAATCAGCGCGCCAACCAGGAAAGACAGTCCGATAACTCCGCCCATCTTGATCGGATTCGACAGTCTCGTCTGATGAACATGAAGCTCGTGCATCAGAATATCCTCGAGAAACTTTTCCTTGTTTGAGGCGATTCGTCCGACAATCTTCTCAGCTTCTTCCGAAGTCAGGCCCTTCGCGACGTAGAAGTCTCTTAGCTCTCCCTTCTCCTCCTCAGGCTCTTCCTCGATCTCGCCTGCTTCGCGTTTCTTGTCAGCTTGGAAGAGTTCGTACTCAGAGCGTCCAGCAAGGATGCCGCTGAAGAACATGCTGATCGCTCCCGCTAGCATTGAGGCCACTCCAGCTATGCGTACGAGATGGATGTTCGACTCGATGGCTGCGAATCCGCTGAGGAAGGCGAGATTAGTCACAAGCCCATCTGAGACCCCGAGGGCGGAACCTCCGATGTAGCTCCGGGCGCGGATGTGCTTGTGGATCTCGCGGGGGACTTGTCTCAGCTGAGCCATAGAGTTTCGCCGGTGAGAGATGGGAACTGGGTCGCGACTGCTTATTTCAGCTCTCCCCTATCGGCAGGGCTTGACAATCAGTTCTAAATCTAGGCCCGACCCTTAGCCTTGCCAGGAATCACTTGTTTGACAGAAAAGAAGCGACGATCTAACCCGCATGCTGGTCGACCCCTCATGCCGGGCTACAGCATGATGTTTCAAAAAGGTTGGAAGGCTCTGCCTTGGACCTGGGCAGATGAGCGTTTGTCGACAGCACACAATTACAACCTAGCGGCAAATCCTAGTTGCGTAATCTGCCCAGAAGGAGCGAGTGAGGCGGTGATCCTTGAAGGTCTCACACAGGAGCTTAAGGATCCTAATGTGCGCCGACAAGTTAGAGATGCGTACAAGAAAAAATACGATTCAGATTTGGACTCCTACTCTGCGGATCCCATTTATGCTGTTCGGCCACGAGTCGTTTTTGGGCTTGTAGAAAGTTCTGACAAGATCCATGGGAATACAACCCGATGGAGGTTCAGCGCCTCGTGATAGGAGCGGTTTGTTACAACCTTCAAGAGCCTCGAACCAAAGGTAAATATTGAATCCTGACCCCTAAGCTTCTAGGGTCCTAGCCATTGGGGAGAAGAAGACGTCGAGTAATCCGCATTGTCAAGAAGAAACTCCCCACCGTCTTTGTTTGCCCTCGATGTGGAGAAGAAGCCGTTAGAGTAACGATCGCCAAGGACACGGGGCATGCCACTGTCCTCTGTGCCCTGTGCAATCTGAAGGACGATTTTCCGGCACATCCCGCGGCGCAACCAATAGACATCTACTCCTACTTCACAGACAGATTCTATGGGGTAAAGGATCCTCGTGCCATTATGCCACGCGAACGCGAGATGTCTCGTGTCCCGGCGGAAGAAATGTCCGACGAAGACGTGTTGGCTTCACCGGAGCCTCCTAAGAGCGTAGCCGCAATGGAGTCCTCTCTGTCTTCCCATGCGGTTGAGGAGCCTATCTCAGAAGCGCAGACCAGCGTGACAGAGCAAGCACAACATGTCGCTGAGGAGTCACCGGCCAAAGATGAAGCGCTGATTGAAGCCGTCGAGCCGCAATCGGCAGAAGTAGAGAAGGAGAAGGAAGACGATAGCGAACCGTTCGCAGACATTCTAGAGAACAGCAAGGACAAGAAGCGTTACAGTTCGAATCCGTTACCGCAGCAGCCGCCAGAACAAACTGGCTAACCCTTCGTTTTCGTATCGTTCGGTTTCCGTTCCTCGTATATTGGTATCAGGAGATTGACAACCCGGTCAACCGTGGCTCTCCGTTCCCTGAGCGACTGGACGAGGTCTTTCTCGTAGATCTTGAAGATGTTCGTCAAGGTCATTCGGGGGTGCAATGGAGCGTACCTCTTGGGGAGGCCAGTTGCTTCGATTATGAGCCCTCTCTCGATCATGCTGGCCACCAGCCCTCTCGCTCCTTCTTCAGCGAGGTTGAGTTCTTTCGCTAGTTGTTCGAGAGTAAGGTCCGAGGTATCAAGGAGCTTAAGGTACGCCCGAGTCTCTTCCGTTGGTAGGTTGAATTGGCGTGAGAGGAGTTCAGCGATTTGACCCTCGTCAATGGGCATTCTCCTTAGAGACCCTGGTATGGGCATGTGACAACCCCCTTTGCTGTTACCCTATTTCAGCTTCGGATTAGTGCCAGAAGGCTTATTATCCATGCGACCTTGCGTATTCACTACTCAGAGTGGTATGAATGGCACTGCTTGAAATCGAGTTACCAGAGGCACTACTGCCTCAGCCTAAACAGATAGGACAATTCATCCGCCGAACACAGAGCGTCTGTCCAGAGTGCAACCGAATCCTACCAGCAACCGTCTTCGAACGAGTAGGCAAGGTCTTCATGACCAAAACATGCCCAGAACACGGTGAGACAGAGGAACTTTACTTTGGATCATACGACATGTATCAGAAGTTTGCAACCTACTGGAGCGACGGAAAGGGAACCCATGCTCCAAACGTTCCAATCGAGAGCTGCGCATGCCCAGCCAACTGTGGCCTATGCTCAAACCACCTCAGCCACACTGGACTAGCCAACATCATAGTTACTAACCGATGTGACCTTACCTGCTGGTACTGCTTCTTCTACGTGAAGAAGGGTCTGGAAGGAGCCTACGTTTACGAGCCTAGCATGGACCAAGTCCGCGAGATGGTCCGCGCTCTAAAGGCCGAGAGACCAGTTCCAGGAAACAGTCTTCAGATAACCGGTGGAGAGCCCACCCTACGCCCTGAACTTCCCGAGATAGTCAAGGCGATCAAGGAGGAGGGAGTAGACCATATCCAACTCAACACCAACGGGATCAACCTAGCACTCAACCCGAACCTCGCAATGGAGCTCAGGGACTCGGGTCTAAGCAACCTCTACATGAGCTTCGACGGAGTCAGCCCCAGAACCAACCCCAAGAACCATTGGGAAGCACCCTACACCATCGAGAGCTGCCGCAAAGCCAACCTCGGGGTCGTACTCGTCCCAACAGTCATCAAATCGATAAACGACCACGAACTCGGCGGAATACTCCGGTTCGCACAGCGGAACATCGACATTGTCAGAGCCATCAGCTACCAGCCAGTCTCCCTCACGGGAAGAATGAAGAAACAGGAGCGTGAAAAGTATCGAATCACCATACCCGACTGCATCGAGAGGATTGAGGAGCAGACTAACGGCGAGATTCCGAGAGACGCATGGTTCCCAGTCCCCAGCTGCTCACCAGTAACCCACTTCGTAGAGGCGTTCACCAAGAGACCACAGTATGAGCTGTCTATCCACTTCGCATGCGGCGCAGGAACCTACGTGTTCGAAGACAAGAACACGAAGTCGCTCGTGCCGATTACCAGCTTCGTTGACCTCAAGGGCCTCTTCGAATACCTCGACGAGAAGACCGACGAGCTCAACTCGGGCAGCAACAAGTACCTCGTGGCCGCGAAGTTCATGAGCAAACTCAACAGCTTCATCGAGAAAGACAAGCAACCCGCTGGACTCAACCTAGCAAAACTGCTCGTCGGAGCCTTGCTCAAACACGACTACAGCGCGGTCGGACAGTTCCACATCAAGAGCATGTTTCTCGGAATGATGCACTTCCAAGACAAATACAACCAGGACGAAGAGAGACTACAACGCTGCGACATTCACTACCTGACACCAGACATGAGGATCATTCCCTTCTGCTCGTTCAACGTCATTCCCGAATGGTACCGAGACAGGATACAGAAGAAGTACGGTATCACAGTGGACGAGTGGGAGAAGAAGAACGGCGAGAAACTAGAAGCACGACTCTACAGAGGATCACTCCGAAGAGGAAAGCACGCCGACGGCTGCGGATGCAGCAGCGTCCACATCGAACCCATAACAGGCACCTAAACCAACTCCCATCCAAGAGCCTCGGGGGATTCAATCCCTCCGGGGTCCCGATTCTTGTTGGGAACGTTGGGTCAACTTCTACGGGAGTACGTTTCCATCTTCAATCTCGTCGAAGTTTGAGTGAAGTTTCCTTCAACTTATTCGCGCTGCGGGTCCTGATTTTCTTTACGATTCCCCGGAGACGATCTGCTTCGTGAGGCTCAAGCACCCCAGCAAGTTCTGAAACAGATCTTATTGCGGTCAGACGGTTTATGACATCGGTCAATGTTTCTCCTGTACGCTTCAATGAGACCAGCCTCTGATAGGCTTCGTCGGATATCGTTATTTTTCTGGTTCCCACACTACAACGGTTGTGTATGGGCAAATATTCCTTCTGCGGGCATCGTAGAAGGTCTAGGCCAGGCTTACAGCGACCCCTTGAAGGTGTTGCCAGTTTCACGGAAGTCCCTGACCTCATACCAAAGACCTTTTTCTATCCTCTATAGCCTCCAGACGGACTAGTCTGGTAGGCGTTGAATGGTTTGCAGTCATCTCTTGAGCGAGTAAAAGGCGAGCAGTGGGCGAGCATCCAAGATCTGACGATAACCGCGTCTCCTCAACTCGCGAAACTAGACGATAACCTCGCGTTCACAGTCGGCTTCAAACTCAAGGGTGGCATCCGGCGCAATTTCGTCCGGCCCCTCTGGGAGAAGGCATACGATGAGCATGACTTGGGACTCCGGATGGCGTATAGAGTGGACCTCTCTAAACAACGGGTGAAAGTCTTGCCTAGCTCGGAGCTCAAACGCGAGAAGTTTGTCCGGCGGGGAGTATTCTTCTGGACTCGAAACCCCGAGCTTCCCTACAGAGTCTGGGCAACGGTCGCAACTGAGTTCGAAACTATCCTGTATCCGAAGACTGAGGAGGAAGCCCAGACAATGCTCTTTGACGTTACCCGAAGCTTCGAACTGCCCGCGTTAAAACTAGGCAAGGGACACCACACTCTCGAAGCCAAGGTTCACGCAAAATGGGGCAAGCACGTCTTCACAGAGAGAGGAGAAACAACCGCCAAGACACCCGTTCTCAGGGTCGACGTGCGATAAATCATCAAAGATTTAAGAAAGAAATCCCAGACAAGAAAATCGCGGTAAGCGATCTGAAATGGCAAAATACGACGGAATAATCGGACAAGATGTCTTGACTGTCACAGAAGGAGAGAACGAGCTTACGATAATCTTCCGGGACAACCGATACCTGTTCGTTAAGGTCGTCAACGGAAAACTAGTCGCCGACTCAGTCCCAGAATAATTGCAGCAGCGAGGCACTTTAGGTCTCGCGGGACTCGACCGCGCTTCAGGAATCTACCGTCTGGGATTGCGCTGAAAGAATTCCTACAACAGATGGGTTCCCAAGAACAGTTTTGTGTCGCGAGGAGCAACTAGTTTTGAGATTTTTCGGGGAGGGGTCTCGCCAGTTGAAACTGTTCTGGGCGAGTCTCGCTCCTCACGGCGCAGAATCGGCTGGTCAAATGTTTTCCGAGGTGCAAGTTATGCGCATGAATCAGCGCGAAGATCTCGCAGATCAGAATCGCCTGCCCCGATTCCGGATTAGGGCTTATTCCAGGCCGATTTCAGGAGCTAGATCTTCAGAACTATCTTGCCAAAATGTTCACTCTTCTCCATCCTGGACTGGGCCTTCGCCGCGTCCGCTAGCGGAAATACGGAATCGACGACGGGCTTGAGTCGGCGGTCCTCGAAGAAAGTCAAGACCTTGAGTAGCTCCCCTCGTCCACCCATGTAGGACCCCATTAGAGAAAACTGTCGGACGAAGATGTAGCGGATATCGATCTCTGCTTTCCCACCGCTTGTAACCCCACAATTTACCAGTCGACCGGCAGGAGCCATCGAGCGCATGCTCTTCTCCCACGTAGCCTGCCCGATGTGGTCGAAGACTACATTCGCCTTTTGGCCATTTGTAACGCGTTTGACTTCCGCGGGGACGTCCTCGGTGTGATGGTTAATGGTCCAGTCGGCTCCGAGTTTTCTAGCTTTTTCGAGCTTCTCGTCATTTCCAGCTGTGGCGATGACCTTCGCACCCAGGACCTTGGCAACTTGGATCGCGGCGCTTCCGACTCCACTTCCTGCTGCCCAAACCAGAACCGTTTCCCCAGCACCGAGGCGTGCTCTGGTCGTTAGCATGTGCCAGGCTGTCAAAAAAACTAAAGGAACAGATGCAGCTTCTTCGAAGGTCAGATTATCAGGAATCGGCAGAACGTTCTGTGATGGCACGGAGACATACTGTGCGTACCCTCCCTGAGTCTCGTAACCGATAATCTTGTAGGACTCGCACAAACTGTCCCAACCTGTCGCACAATATTCGCAAGTGCCATCACTAATTCCAGGCGCGATCAGAACCTTGTCACCAGGCTTGTGATTCTTGACCAGACTTCCAACTCTCGCGATTTCACCCGAAATATCGCTTCCGGAAATGTGAGGCAGTGGAATCCTTTCTGATCGCGTCCCCCCTCTCGCCCAAATGTCAAGGTGGTTTAACGCGCAGGCTCTTACACGGATCAGAACTTCGGACTCATTGATCTTCGGCTCGGCAACATCCTCATAGCTTAGTTTTTCCGGACCGCCGAACTCGCGAAACAGGACAGCCTTCAATTTCAATCAAAACGTTTCATGAGCAAGGTTTCGCTTAAGCTCCATACTAGGTTCCACTTGAGCGGCCTACACTTATTTAGAGCAGACTCGCACCGGACCTTCATTCTAGAGGAGCCGATTCGTTGAACTCGCAAGAACAAGCAGAGTCAGAAAAAGTTGCCAGCGAGCTCAAAGGGAACACTCTCAGAGTATACTGGTATGTAATGAACGCAAACAAACAGACAGTAGGCGTTCGCGAGGTTCAGAGAGCCCTCAACTTTTCCAGCCCCACTCTCGCCCTCTACCACCTTGACAAGCTCAAAGATCTCGGACTTGTCTCAAAGGATACCGGGGAATATCGTCTCATCAAGGAGGTAAAGGTGGACGTTCTCAAACAGTTTCTGCGTCTGGGGAGAGTTTTCGTACCAAGATTCGCCTTGTACGCTGCCCTCTTTACCGTACTATTCGTCTACTATGTGCTAATCATACCTGATCTGAACCTCTTCACCTTTTTCGGCATAATCTTCGGCGGATTGGGTTCGGCCATCTTCTGGTTCGAGACTTGGAAGGCTTGGAAACAGCAGCCGTGAGCGTACAACGGTTGAACAAGCCGATCAAGATCGTAGGTCTATGAGTCAGATAGCCCCTTCATATGGAGGAGAAGAACTACGACGAATCCCGTTGCAAAGAAGCTTGTCGGCTATGGCGCTGTTGGGCTAGTAATTGCGATAGCCCTCATAGCAGGCTTGCAAGTGAGGCCG
>Ga0099828_10002372_pt1 | contig 12925 bp, 10 predicted proteins | sample CZO8metaG_2_FD_79338 | JGI IMG/M metagenome (GOLD analysis project Ga0099828, IMG submission 79338) | Vadose zone soil microbial communities from the Eel River Critical Zone Observatory, Northern California, USA - CZOApr15con2H1.8 metaG | ecosystem: Environmental > Terrestrial > Soil > Vadose...
AAAGCGTGAAGCCCGGTCTTTGTGTTCGACCACGATTTGGCTGATTTTGGGGTCTGCGAGCAGAGCCAGGAACTTGGGACGCTGATCATTGATCCCACTGCCACACTCTTTGATGACTTTGGCAACTGACCAGCCTTGCGCATTGCACCAACTGATCAGGCGCTCAGCCTGTGTCTCCAGGTTCTTCTTGTTCTCGCTGTTGGAAACGCGGGCATAAACTGCTACGGTCCTCAGAGGCGTCACACGCTGCTCTGGCGGTTCGACAATGACTGTTCCTGTGGGCAACTGGTAGCCAGGAAGCTGGCCTCGTTTCCACATGCGCCAAGCCGTGTTGTAACTGATCCCGATCCGCTTCGCATAACTCGATAACTTCATGGGTTCAGTGTAGCACATCCGTTCGAAAAATGCAAGAGATGGTTATATTTTGACAGGGATGGTTACAAAAAATGGATACTCACCATTCCACACTTTCAAAAACCGTTCGCCGTTTTTCGCTCTCAAGGCTGTTTCAATAATCTCTTGATCCGTGCGCTTCATCGCTTTGTTCCTGGCGGCACTCAGTACGCATGTTGTACTCTATAGGGTAGAAGCGTACCTCGATTACGAGCCAAGAAAACGAAGGAGAAGATCATGCCAGTTCTCCCTTATAACGGTATATGGCCAACCATCGCAGAAGACGTCTTCATCGCCCCCGGTGCAATGGTCATCGGCAACGTCACCATTCACGAAGGCGCCAGCATCTGGTACAACGCCGTCGTACGCGGCGATAGTGCACCCATCGTCATCGGGCGTCGCACAAACATCCAGGACAACTGCACACTCCACGTAGATGCCGATGCACCTCTCACGATTGGCGACGAATGTACCGTCGGCCATGGTGCCATTGTTCACGGCGCAACAGTAGGTAACCGTGTGCTGATCGCGATGAATGCGGTGGTGTTGTCGCACGCACTGGTCGGCTCAAACACGATCATCGGTGCATGCACACTGGTCGGCGAGCATAAGAACATACCAGCAGGTGTGCTTGCCGTGGGTGTACCCGCAAAAGTGCTACGCGAACTAACTGTGGCAGAGCAAGAGCGCATCCTCTCCGGGATGACGAATTATGCCGGATTCGCCACCAAACACAAAAAATCCTTGGAGACGCAATAAGGCTATACCTAACCGATCACAAAGTCCGCCTCTACCATGATCCGTTGAGCCACCGATGCCGTATATGGTAGGGGTGACCCTTGCGGTCGCCCTGTGTGTGGCTAAAGTGGCAACGAAAAATAAAACGTGCTTCCTTCCCCTGGCTTACTCTCCAGCCATATCTGTCCCCCCTGCCGGGTGATAATCTCATTGGAGATGTACAGTCCCAGCCCCAGCCCTTCGATTCTGAATTGTTCATCGTTGCGTCCCCGGTAGAAACGATCAAAAATATGGGCCTGCTCTTCCTCACTGATGCCGCGGCCTTCATCTCGCACCCAGACGATTACCTCTGGGGTAGGCTCCGACCGGCGCTCTATGCTAACCGTCACCGGTTTGCCGGGCGGGCTGTACTTGACGGCGTTGCTGATTAGGTTATCCAGTACCTGCTCCAGTCGGATCTCATCCCAATTTCCTGGGATTGCCTCCTGGCTGCTATGTAGTGTGAACGGATGATTGGTGATGGAAGCATATTGCTCAACCGTACGCCGCGCAAGTTCGACAATATTGACATTCTCTTTTTTTCTTAGCTCAAGCACGTCGGCTCGAATACGCGTCATATCCAGCATCTCACCGATAAGTTTGTTCATGTGATCAGCCTGGCTTATGACTCGCTCCAGCATATGTATCTCCTGTTCTGAATCCAGGGGTCGAGTTGCTTTGTCACTGCTACCTCTACCCCTAGCTTTTAACTGCTGTTTCAGGCCGCGCTGGAGGAGTTCGGCATTACCTTTGATGGCACTGAGAGGAGTACGCAATTCGTGGCTGGCAAGCGACAGAAATTCGTCCTTAATGCGATTCAACCGCTCCATTTCCCGGCGTGCCAGGGCCTGTTCAGTTATCTCGATCATCGAGACGAGCGCAAAACGTACAGTGTCCGGTTCCTCCGTACCCATAACCGGAGTGAGGCTCCAATCCCATACTCGTTCTTGCCCATCTTCGGCAAACTTGTAGTGGACTTCTGGCAGGCGAACCGGGACATGGCTCCCCACTACGGTGTCCCAGATCGTAGCTGCCTGTTCAGGTGGAGTAACAAAAGTCAACTCCTGCCATTTGCGGCTGATCAGCCCGCTCCGCTCAATCCCGTGTGCTCGCGCTACGAGGTCAAGGTAGCGCGAACTCCCTATGATCAATTCCGCCGTTTGGGCATCATAGAGGGCCAGGGCAGTCACGTTCGCGTTATCAAAGATCAGTCTGAGCCTCTCCCGCTCCGCCACAACTTCTCTGGCACGTTCGGTAGTTTCGTCTACAGCATAAATAATCACTCCAGACACCTTCCCATCGGCATCATGAGAAGGCACAATACTATAGACGAGATAACTTTCTATAGGCTCGCCTTGTGCTTGCGGCAAGTAGGTAAGCACCCGCGGAGTAGTGCGCACAGCATCCTTCTGGTAGGCTTCTCGTGCCAGGCGAACGATCATTCCCCCGGCATCCCAAAAGACTTCAAAGACCTCTTCAAGCGGACGATTCTGCACCATACGCCCTTCCAGCAGACGCGCGTAGCGGGGGTTAAAGGCTTCCACCAGCAGGCTTGGTCCACGCAGGAGCATAATATAAAATGGAGCAAGCTCGATCATCTCGGCAAGCCGTACATGCTCACTTTCAAGCACGGCCGTCAATTCTTGCAATTCGTTCATGAGTTGAGCCTGCTCAGCACGAACCGTCTCTAACTGCCGCCTGACCTGGACTTGCTCTGTGACATCCGTCACGCTGATTGCTGCCAGGTCTAATGAGCCAGCTTCGATCTGCATTAACGCTATTGAGATACAAATGAAGCGACCGTTGCCGCCTGTCGAGGTAGCCAGTTCAACTTCGGGTAGAGTGATGATGCTTCGCTCACGAAAGACGGCATCAATGGCGCTGCGCACTTCAGTGTATGGTATACCCCGTACCGCGTGCAAGAAGTCTTGCTCATTGATGATATCTCGTAATCCCAAAAGCCGCCTTGCCGTTCCATTGGCAGTCAGAACGTGATACGAGCGGTCGATCACCAGCACGCCGACAGGCAAGTAACGCAGCAGCAATTCATTGAGGCGCTGCAGCTGCCCAAGATCATGCGATGGAGTCAGAGGCTCTTGCTCGCTTAATTGCTTTCCTTTCATCCTGTTGGGGCGTTGGTCGCCGCGTCGCGTTGAGCGCTGCACATGCACATCGGTTAGACTTGCACGGTTCGGCGCGGGCAAGGCGTTGCTGGTACAACGATAGACTTTCCAGTGCTTGTTGACAAGTTCGTAATAGACCTGGTTGGGGCGCACCGTTTCGGCTTTGCCCAGGAACAGGTATCCGCCGGGCGCCAGCGAGAAAGCAAACTGGTTGAGCACGTAATTCTGGAGTTCGGGCGTAAAGTAAATGAGCACGTTCCGGCACAGCACCAGGTCGATACGTGGGAAGGGTGCGCTGCGGCTGAGATCCTGCTGCCCAAATATCACCATTTGCCGCAGTGTTTTTGAAATACGATACCCGTGGTCAACATGCTCGAAGAAACGGTCGCGGTACTCAGTCAGCATGCCCTTGAGCAAATTTTCGGAGTACAGGCCCCGCCTGGCAAAGTTGATAGCCGCTTCATCGAGATCGGTGGCAAAAATTTTTACACTCCATTCCGGCAGTTCCGCGCCCAGTAAATCGGTCACGAGCATTGCCAGCGAATACGGCTCTTCACCCGTAGCACAACCCGCCGCCCAGAAGCGCAGGGTGTGATCACGATCGCGGGCTTGCGCGATTAACTTGGGCAGGATCTCATTTTTAAGGTAGGCGAAGGCATTGGTATCACGGAAGAATTGCGTCACGTTGATGAGAAAGGCTTTCACAAGCTCACCAACTTCTTCTGGATAAATCTTCAGATATTCCAGGTATTCCCGCGTGCTGGCGCTATGGGTCACCGTCATGCGCCGGCCAATGCGCCGCAGGATGGTTGAGGTTTTGTAAGAGCGGAAGTCCATGCTGGCCTGGCGAGTGACCTGTTCCAGTATGCTACGGAGCACATCTTCGGTCCTCTCTTCAGGCTGGGGGAGACTTACGCCTGTGAGTAGATCATAAAGCAAGGGGCCGATCCGCTCTACACTGGCTTCAAAATCTATCACAGTCGGAGGCAAGGCTAATGGCATTGATGGATAGCGGGCGGTCTGTGGATCCTGAACGATCACCGTCCCGCCTGCATTCTTCACGTCCACTGCCCCTGCTGCCCCATCGGAGCCGGAGCCGGTCAGGATAACCGCAATCAAGCGCTCGCCGTACGCTTCGGCTGCGCTTGAGAATAACCCATCTACCGAAGGCCTGGGCCGTTTATTCTGCTTCTCTTCGCGTACCTCAATGTAGTGATCATTAATACTAACGTGGTGGTTGGAAGGCACCACGTAGATCTTCCCAGCCTCAATCGCTGTGCGCGAGGTCACAACATGAACCGGCAGTACGGTGCGTCGCTGGAGGATGGAGTCCAGGCTACTTGGTCGACTGGCATCCAGATGCTGAGCCAGCACAAGCGGTGCGGGGAAGTCGGCAGGTAGGGTGCTCACCAGGACCGAGAGGGCTTCAACACCGCCTGCCGAGGATCCAACAACGACCAGATCCTTAAAATCCGCAGAAACGTTCTCAACCTCTCCCATAGAACTTTCTCCTCCCCCTAGTATTTAGCACGAGCGTCCTATCTTCACAGCACCGATCTGAATTGACATTCTCCCCATGCCTAGAAGGGCAGGGGATTCCCCACCTCGCGATGAGGCTTTCCTGCTTCACTGGCAACTGCCTGCTGGGCTCTCACCCACACAGGTCTTACATTGCCTCCACCATCTGCTTAGCACGCTCATACTTGCGGTCTAAGTAAACTATGCTCTCTCCATAAAGTAGTTGTAATATACATAATGTAGCTTGCTTCCCTATGTGAAAAACAAAAATATTCTCGGTTTTTCGTACGGTTGCTCTTACCTCTGGACAATGAGAGAGGACAAATGCCTGGAAAGCTAGAACCACGTCATAATCACCTACAAGAGCAAGTGACCTCCCATTTTTAGCAAATGTCCCATCCCCATCAATGACACCTCTCCAATAGTGTCTTTCTAATTCAGAAGAAACTTGAACAGGTTTTGTTGAGAAGGTTTTGTTTGGCAGTATCCCATGTGTAGCCAAGTCTGCTGCCATTTCTGAACTGAAGATGGTGAACGAGCAACCTTGCCCGCTTGTACTCACCATCTGAGTTGCCTGTAAAGCTTGCTTGAACTTGATGAGGTGTCCATAATCCTGTTTTGCTAAATGAATGGTTATCCTCGGACTTTCCCCAGACTTTTTCCCCTTAGTAACACATCCATCAGCAGTGAGAAAGCCCATCCAATAAGCCTTTTCCTCAGTATCAATCACCTGAAAGTAGCGTTCATCACACGTCTGTTTTTTACGTGCCTCCTTACTTGTCCTTAACACTATTCCTTGCTTGACTAGCAGAGGAAGAATAACCTGGTGTGATGTTCCATACCTCTTTGCAATTGAGTGAGCCGATTCATCTTGTTGGTATGATGTCACCATGTCTTGTAACTCTTCAGATGTCCACTTGAATGCTGTTGGCATATCTTACATCTCCTCTACAGCATATGCTTATTATAGCAGTATTGTAGAGGAGATGCAATACGCTAGTTAATGCATTAATGCAAGGGCTAGTTACTCCCATCTATGCCCAACTCCCACAAGGAACGCCCTTATATCCCTACGCCTGGAAGGGCGAGGGTTTTACGGGCGGCTTGGATAAATACAGCCAAATGTTATATCTCATACCTGCATCTGTCAAGCACTTCAAGCTCGTGGGGTAAGGGTCAGGCAAGTGTCACCTTAAATATCGTCTGCACTACAACCTGGTTGGGGCGTTGAATGCGCACAGTAATATCCCAGGCACCGGACATAGAGAAGGCCGCATCCTTATTGAAGGTAGCAATATAGGTAGGATTGCCGCCCTTCACGGTCGCATGCGCAGTCCCCATAACCATCAGCTCCATATTGGTACTGAGCTGCACCTGCGCATCCGTCACAGGATTACCCTGGCTATCATTTATCGTCACCACCACAGTATTGGCATAATCGACACGCCCAGGCAGGACCACCAAAGTCACCGTGAGGTTACCCGCTTTCTGCATCTGAGCATTGATGGCAGCCGTAGAAGGTGATGCCTGGCACCCGCGAGGGGTGCCACTACATGTACTGATAGCATAAGAGTTTGCGGGAAAAACAATCGGTGGAGCGTAGAACGCCATCAGAGCGGCACACAGCAGTGCTCCTGCTCCCAGCCATGATTGAAACTTCAGCGTCTGTCCCAGTCGCTGTACTGTCCGCTCCAGAGCAGATTGACGTGTCCGTCTTGCAGGCAGCTCAACGTCTACAACGGACAGCAAGACAGCCTGTCGTGCAAGTTTGGGATGTATCACGAACAGGACATAGACACTGAACATCAGCATGAGCACGATAAGTACGATTTTGACCAGCAACGCACGCCCATAAGGGTCGGTGAGCAGTTGCTGCGCGCTACTCAAGCTGGATTCACTGAGGAAGAGACCACTGATGAGCAGCACACCGAGGGTTCCCAGCGCCGGTGGCGTAAGTCGTCGCAGCAATGATGCAAATGTCTCGCCATAGTGATGCGGTTCGACAATCAGCAGCAGTGGAAGCAGTACATACCCCAGATAGGCCAATGCGCCAAACCACATGCTCTGCGCCGCCAGGTAGAGCCAATCCAGCACAACCGCGCTGGCATGCGGCTGCGCTAGCTGCGCTGCATCACTCGTAAACGCGATAGTGAGCAAGATCACTCCCGCCAGGACGAGCCAAATGAGGGTGAGCCAGGTCCCGGTCTCCCTGGTACCCGCGAGGGGCAGCACTACATTTTTCAGCACATCCTGGGATGTAGCCAGAGGTGCAGGGGGCGAAACGTTATCTGCTCCCCTGGTGCCCGCAAGGGGCACCACTACATCATTGCGTTGAGACTCGTCAGGAAATGTAGTGGTGCCCCTTGCGGGTACCAGGGGGGCGGAGGTCTGCTGGGCAACTTCCCGGCGTAATCGACTGAAACTGCTGCTTGATCGCTTTGTTGATGTGATAGGCCTTGTGCTGCTCTCCTGCTGGCGCGTTGTCCACCGGAGCAGTCCGAGTGCAACGACGATGAGGGTGAGACGCACCAGCCAGAGGTGACCATAGTTGGTCTCAAAGGCCAGTTGGCGTAACGCTACCAGGTTAATGCCACCGCCCCCTAACCACTGTGTCAGTTGTGCAGCGCGGAGAATGAGTGTAATGATTTCTCCGACGAGTAGCGCACTCAGCGAGAGCCACTGTAAAGGTATCGATTGTTTCCTGGCCTGGGCGAGCAAGTCCGTAAATGTCGTAGGAACCCTGCCTGGGGTGCAGGTATCCCGATTTATCGAGGAACTGCCCCTTGCGGGTACCAGGGGAGCGGGGACCCTCGCGGCCTCCCGCTGCGAGGTCCCAGTTTCTGTCGTCCCCTCTTGCTGACCGGCAGGACGAGCCAGTACAAGTCCCTCCATGACGAGTATGCCCACCCAGAATGTGAGTGCCAGCATGACAAGCCAGTCCCAGGCAACACTCAATACACCGAAGAGATCAAGCTGTGGGAGAATATTGCTGGTGCTTGGCCCCAGGATCGTCTCCCCCGGGAGTCCCACACTGGATTGCCCAACGTTAAAGCCAATCACTCCATGAGTAGTATGTCCATCTTCGTCGGATAGAGCCGTCCAACGTACCGTGTAGCCGCCCTGGGGCAACGAACCAGGCGTGGCCAGAGGAGTGTCTAGTTCTCGCGGGTCGGTCCTGGAGATGCTGCTTGGTGCCGCGTCTACCACGTGGCCATCAGGTGCAAAGACATGTGCAACGCTGCCGGGACCGATAGCCTCATTGAAGAATATGCGCACTACCGCCGGTGCGCTGCTGACAGTCGAGCCGTCTACCGGGTCAGAACCGATCACGAAGGCATGCGCAAGTGCAACCGGTGTTCGCGATGCCGTGGGCCACCAGGCGTATACGAGCAACATGCTCAAGCTCAACATGAAGATGAGCAGGAGTGTAAGATATCTTCGCTGACGCACGTTCTTCCTCTATATCTACCGTAGGTCCCCGATTTATCGTGGGACCCCGATTTATCGTGGGTGTGCCTCACCTGAGATTGTACAACCGTTGCTCAATGCCCGCAAATATTTGTCCATGTCGTACGCAGGTCAATCGCACGAAACCCCTTGACAATACCCCCCTGGCGAAGAGAAAATCACTGAGATCATGGATGTGATCAAGCATCATTCGCGGGCCTAAAGGCCAGTGAAAGTGGCAAACAATTCTCATATAGAGAAAGGAAACACCAATGTTTATCATCACAGCAATCGGTCAAGCGCTCTTTACGGCGTTTAGCATGTTGTGGGAAATCCTGTGGCCGTTAATTCTTGGATTTACGCTCTCAGGGATCGTCCAGGCCGTGGTATCCCACCAGTCGATGGCAAAGGCACTCGGGGGCGACTCTCCCAAGAACCTCACACTGGCAACCCTGTTTGGTATTGCCTCAAGCTCCTGCTCGTATGCGGCGGTAGCGCTGGCTCGCTCTATCTTTCAAAAAGGTGCAAGTTTTACCTCGGCAATGGTCTTTGAACTGGCTTCAACCAACCTGGTGATTGAGCTTGGCATTATTCTCATCGTCCTGATGGGGTGGCAATTTACCGCAGCAGAGTTTGTTGGTGGCATTCTGATGGTGATCTTCATCGCGCTCATCTTTCGTCTCACCCTGACGCCTCGACTAGTCCAGATGGCAAAAAGGCAAGCAGAGAAAGGGCTGATTGGCAGAATGGAAGGTCATGCCGCCATGGACATGAGTGTCTCCGGTGGCTCATTTTTTCAAAAACTCTTCAGTGGCAAAGGAGTGACAGCGGTCAGTCACTACTTTGTGATGGATTGGGCCTCGGTGTGGGTCGATATTGTCCTTGGTCTGCTCATTGCCGGTGCGTTAGCCGCCTGGGTGCCTGACTCCTTCTGGCAAGCTTTTTTCCTCTCCAACAACCCAACCCTTGCCAAGATTGAAGGGCCACTTGTTGGGCCACTTGTTGCGATGATCAGTTTCGTCTGCTCCGTCGGCAATGTACCACTTGCAGCCGTCTTATGGCGAGGCGGAATTAGCTTTGGTGGAGTCGTCAGCTTCATCTTTGCCGATCTGATTATTCTTCCCATTCTGGACATTTATCGCAAATACTACGGTTGGAAAGTGATGGGCTATATTCTGGTGACCTTTTACATCACGATGGCAGCAGCAGGGTACGTTGTCGAGTTCCTGTTTGAGGCGCTTGGGATTATTCCACAGAATAGGAATATTGTGGCCATTACCCAGGGCATCCAGTGGAACTATACAACCGTACTCAATATCATCTTCCTGGTGGTGGCGGCAGTGCTTGTGATCCGGTTTATCCGAACGGGTGGCTTGCCCATGCTCAAGATGATGGGTACCCCGGAGCATGACATGTCCCATCATGAGCAGGCAAAATCGGCTCTGGATGGGTAAAAAGCCGATCTTCTATGCTTCTTCTTTGACAAGCGCTTCTTCGTCCATGGTTTCTACGATGGTTTCTTCAACCGTCCTGCCATCGGGCAGAGGGGTAATAGTGCGCACCCGTCGTACCCGTCTGAAACCACCTGTCTCCAGCAAGCGTCGTCTGTAGAGACGCACACTGATAACAATGCCTACACCGATGAACAGGCTCACAAGTATCAGCGTCAAGACAAATGCTTCCATAGCAACACCTTCCTTGTCGAGGTTGTTTTTACTCTCGGGTGATCACGTCTGTCATCCAGGCAGTCTTTTCCCCCTCTTTGCATACCTCCTCAGGGTAGTGAAAAAGTTCCGACACTCATATCAGATAGCGTTCTCGAAAATCTACGAAGATACCCTGTGCAAATGCTTGGAGGTTGGGGCTCTCTCCAGCACCAGCTCCGAAGGGACGACTCTCGCTTATACTGTGATTGGACCCTGCTTGTATGGGCGACGGCGATACCAGATGCGGGAAGTCAGCAGATACCAGAGTGCCGCAAAGAAGATCGCTCCAATGAGCGCCTTGAAGAGCGGTATCCCGTAGAGGACAAGATCACCAGGAATGATGAGGGTTACCACACTCGTGACGATCCATATCCCTACCAGTGCTGCAACGATCGCGCCAATGATGCTCAAGGGGGATCGCCAGCCCACAATGAACTCTGTCACAAGACTGACAACTACTGCGACAAGCAAGTACATAACCTGGCTCAGATAAAGAACCAGATGAATGTTCCCCAGATTGATCGTGAGGAGTGGAACCTCACCCAGGACACTGAACATAAAACTCTCCTTCTTGTGTCTATATCTGTCTCTTCCGGTCGAAAAGGCACACTGTTTCGGTACAAACCGAATTCACTCTCATTTTGAACACGAAAAGAACAAGCAGAACGTTTCAGACATGCTTTCACATCTTCCTCTTTTGCGCGTATCTCGGTCTTAGGTCAATAGCAACGGATTGTCACCAGATTAAGACTGCAACAAGTTTTAGTAGTGCAATCCGTGTTGGGCTATCGTAATTTGTTGATACACCTGGCTATTGGTATAATAAAACCTATAAACTACCCGCAAAAGAGAAGAATTAATGAGAAAAGACAACTGGTTAAAATCCTGGCCGCGCTTTCTCCTCTGGTCACACGTGATTGGCGTAATCGGGTTTTATCTTGTAATATGGCTGCGTACCACACCGAGGAAAGAAGATCGCGTTAAGAAGCTGCCACCCAAACCTGACAACTCTCAACCGTCCATAAAAGGCCCTCCGGTCTCAGTTATTGTGCCCGCACGTAATGAGGAACGCAATATTCGCCCTTGTGTCGAATCATTGTTGGAACAGGATTATGACCATTACGAGGTGATCGTAGTTGACGATGGTTCAACCGATGGTACGCCTCGTATCCTCGATGAACTGATTGCATCTCACCCCCATAGTGATCGCTTATTTGTGTTGCGCCTGCGCGACGCCTTACCGGAAGGCTGGGCCGGTAAGCCCCACGCTATCCATATGGGCACGCAAGAGGCGCATGGTGAGTGGTTCCTTTTTACCGATGCCGATACCTGGCATGCACCTAACGCCTTACGTTCCTCGCTCACCCAGGCTATCGAGGAGCAGGCCGACCTGTTTACGCTTGGCTCGACGCAAGAATTGCCCACATTCTGGAACAGGGTCTTGATGCCGATGGCTTTCCTGGGCATTAGTATGCTCTATCCGCCCAAATTGGTCAACGACCCGCTGAGCAAAGTAGCTATCGCCAACGGGCAGTATATCCTCATCCGGCGCCAGGTTTACGAGACATTAGGCGGCTATGCGCGACCAGAATTAAAGGATACACTGCTTGATGACCGTGACTTGGCACGTGTTGTAAAAAAGCAAGGGTATAAACTGCATTTCGTCGATGGGCGCGGCCTGGTTTCAGTACACATGTATCACAGCCTGGGAGAAATCTGGCGTGGCTGGCGCAAGAATGCCTACCTGGGTAATCGTGGTGGGATCGGCTTTTTTGCCCTCCAACTAATCGGGCTGCCTATGATCACCATTCTGCCATTTCTCCTTCCACTGCTCGCACGTCTAACAAGAACACGGCATAAAGGTGGTATTGGCCAGACTGAAGCGCTAGCCGCAACCGCCCTTGAATTAACGCCGTTGCTGACCTATCGTATCTGGCTCAACAAACAACTGCGTGTGCCGTGGTATTATTCGTTATTGCATCCTTTAGCTGGAGTTATCTTTGAAGGAATACTGGCTCAGTCTTCTTGGAGGGTCCTGACAGGCTCTGGAGTGGATTGGCGCGGTAGGCAATACTACAACGAGAGAAACAGAGTTCCTCAGCAGCACTGAAGGGGGATCTGAGATGAGTTTCTTAGACGCGAGGTTTGCAGCCTATCTGGTCGTAGCAGCGCTGCTGATTGTGACGCCCGGACCGGATACGGCTCTGGTAACACGCAATGCGCTCCTCGCCGGAAGGCGTGCGGCCTCTTTCACAACCCTTGGCATCGGAGCAGGAAGCATCATCTGGGCACTTGCATCGGTGCTCGGCATCGCTGCTCTCCTGGAGGGGTCTGTGGTCGCCTTCACCGTCTTTAAGTTCATCGGGGCGGCATACCTGGGGTATCTTGGCCTGCGAAGCCTGATCGCCAGCTTCTGGGGGAACAAGCAAGCCGCTGGCACGACACCTGCTCCGCAGCCGATGCAACTCGGTGAACGGGTAGCCTTCAAGCAGGGACTCCTGAACAATCTGTTAAATCCGAAGGCTGGCGCGATCTTTGCCACAGCTTTGCCACAATTTATCAATCCAGGCGATACTCCATTGCGGCTGGTGCTGATGATGCTCGCCTATGAGGCGATCCTTCTGAGCTGGCTCAACCTCTACGGTTATCTGGTCAGTCGGGCTGGGCAAAGCCGTTTTGGTACCCGCGTACGTAAAATCCTGCAAGGCCTAACAGGCATTGTGTTAATCGCGCTTGGTGTGCGGCTAGCATTCGAGCGCCAGTGAGGAGGAATCCCCTGTCTCCGTACGTGCTCAAGCACCTGGATATGGCATTGAATTCCTCATGCTCTCCTCTATCATCAAACGAAGGTTTGCTCTACAGTCAGCTGACTGTTAGGAGGCAAGAGCAGTAGACCGGCACAGGATACGAGCCAGCACCTGCTCAATCACCGGCTGAGGAGTGGTCGTGAGCCTGCTGCTG
>Ga0099828_10002374_pt1 | contig 12923 bp, 9 predicted proteins | sample CZO8metaG_2_FD_79338 | JGI IMG/M metagenome (GOLD analysis project Ga0099828, IMG submission 79338) | Vadose zone soil microbial communities from the Eel River Critical Zone Observatory, Northern California, USA - CZOApr15con2H1.8 metaG | ecosystem: Environmental > Terrestrial > Soil > Vadose...
ACGGAAGCCCAGTTTTGCCGTATTTCAAGCGTGGCCGGACTGAAGAATCGGCCTCGCCCAGCCGTTTAGAGGGCATGAGGAGCGTGCGCCGGCTGGCCGTCGGCGGGGTGATCTGCGGGCTGGTGGCCGGGCTGGGGTGGTTTGGGGTGTCGCCCGGGCACTCGGCGTCCACGGCCGCCCTGGCCGGCAGTCTGCCCCTCACGGGGATCAACGTGAACCCGTCCATGCGCCCGTGGCGGAACCCCACCATCGAGAACCCGGACAGCTGGTGGTTCCGTCCCGGCAACTGCTACGGGGTCAGCGACGGCACGGTCTTCATCAACGCCGAGATTCCGCTCCTGCAGCAGCTGAACGTGGCGATGGTGCGCATGGAGTTCCCCTGGTGGGCGATCGAGAAGACGGCCAAGGGGGTCTTCGACTGGTCGCGGGCGGACTACATCGTGAACGCCGCGGTGAGCCATGGGCTGCAGCTGCAGCCGGTCCTGATGTGGACGCCGGACTGGGCCTCCCCCGGCTTCACCAACCCCTCGGTGGGCTGCTTGAACCCCAGCAACATCGCGACCAAGCCCTCGCAGCCACCCGCCGCTCAAGACTTCGGCGACTTTGTGCGGGCGATCGTGTCCCGCTACAAGGCGAGCGTCCATTACTGGGAGATGTGGAACGAGCCGGACGTCGCCGGTGGACAGTACTTCGCCGGCAGCGGCGCCGATTACGCCACCCACGTGCTCATCCCCGGCTACAACGCGGCTCATGCGGCGGATCCGAGTGCCCAGGTGATCTTCGCGGGTCCGTCCTCCCCGGATGTCACGTATATCGGAAGCGTGCTGAGTGGCGGAGGCGCCGGCCACTTCGACATCATGGCCTATCACGCCTACGCCGGCACGCTCACGCCCACGGCCGTCCTGTCCGGCGCCCAGAACGTGGTGGGGCAGGCGGCGGGGAAACCACTGTGGGTGGGTGAGTGGGGATTCAAAGACACCACCGGGACGGGGCAGCAGCAGGTGATGACCGCCGTGCTCACAGTCTCGTCACCGCTGGCGATGGCGGAATGGTACGAGCTCCGGGACGACTTCGTCATGGCGGTTCCCGCGACGCCCTGCAACCCGCTCAACCCTGGGACCTGGGGGCTGACCGACCACAGCTACAACAAGAAGGTCAGTTTTGCCACCTTCGCCGCCCTGGGCACATCCTCGCCGCCACCGACGCCCACGCCTACGCCCAGCCCGTTGCCCGCCGGGCAGTACAACGCCTTGCCACCAACGCGAATCCTCGATACGCGGAATGGCACGGGCGGCGTCCTGGCGGCGCCGCTTGGCCCAGGGGCGACCCTCGACGTCCAGGTGACGGGCCATGGCGGTGTGCCCACGACCGGGGTGTCGGCCGTGGTGCTGAACGTGACCAGCACCAATACCAGCGCCGCGAGCTACTTGACGGTCTATCCAAGCGGCATTGGCCGGCCCACAGCCTCCAATCTCAACTGGGGGCCGGGCAAGACGGTTGCCAACCTGGTCCAGGTGGCTCTGGGCGGTGGCCGCGTGACACTGTACAACGCGTTCGGTCAGGTCGACGTGGTCGCTGACGTGCAAGGGTGGGTCTCCACGCCCGTGATTGGCACCGCGGGACTCTATCGACCAGTGGTGCCGGCCCGGCTGCTGGATACCCGGACCGGAGTGGGTTCGAGCACACTCGGGTCCGGACAGACGATCAACCTGCAGGTTTCGGGTGCGGGCCCGGTGCCCGCGACCGGAGTCTTAGGGGTGGTTCTCAACGTGACCGCGACCAACCCCACGGCGGCCGGCTATGTGACGGCCTTTCCGGCTGGCGGGGTTGCACCACTGGCCTCGAACCTGAACTTCATCTCCGGGCAGACGGTCCCCAACCGAGTGGTGGTCAAACTGGGCGCCCTCGGCCAGGTTAGCTTCTTCAACTATGCTGGGTCGACCGACCTAATAGTTGATATGAACGGCTGGTTTACAGATGGTTCGGTGCCGACCGCGACGGGTGGGCAGTTCAGTGGGCTCACCCCGGCGCGCGTACTCGATACCCGCAACGGAACCGGCGGATTCTCGACGTCCGTCGGCCCGGGGGCGACGATTCGGCTCCCGGTGGCAGGGGTAGGGGGCGTTCCGGCTATGGGGGCTTCCGGGTCCCCGACCGCTGTGGTGCTGAATGTGACCGTTACGAACACCACGGCAGCCGGATTCCTGACGGTCTATCCGAGTGACGCAGCGACGCGGCCCCTGGCGTCAGACTTGAACTGGACGCGCGGCCCGACGGTCCCCAACCTCGTAGTCGTAAAGCTGGCGTCGGACGGCACCGTGGCCATCTTCAACTCGGCCGGAGCGACCGATGTCATCGCCGACGTTGTCGGCTGGTACAACTAGCGGGGATGGGGAGCCTGCGGCGGCTGGCCGTCGGCGGGGTGCTGTGCGCGCTGATTGCTGGGCTGGGGTGGTTTGGCGTGTCACCAGGGCACTCGGCGTTGCGGGCCGCCCTGGCCGGCAGCCTGCCCCAGAAGGGGATCAACGTGAACCCGTCCATGCGCCCGTGGCGGAACCCCACCATCGAGAATCCGGATAGCTGGTGGTGCCGTCCCGGCAACTGCAACGGGGTCAGCGACGGCACCGTCTTCATCAACGCCGAGATCCCGCTCCTGCAGCAGCTGAACGTGGCGATGGTGCGGATGGAGTTCCCGTGGTGGGCGATCGAGAAGACGGCCAAGGGGGCCTTCGACTGGACCCGGGCGGACTACATTGTGAGCCACGTGACTGCCGCCGGGCTGCAGCTGGAGCCGGTCCTGGTCTGGACGCCGGACTGGGCTTCCCCCGGCTTCACCAACCCCTCGGTGAGCTGCGTGAATCCCAGCAATCTGCAGACCAAGCCCTCGACGCCGCCCTCGGCCCAAGACTTCGGCGACTTTGTGCGGGCCATCGTGTCCCGCTACAAGGCGAGCGTACATTACTGGGAGATGTGGAACGAGCCGGATGTCGCCGGCGGGCAGTACTTCGCCGGCAGCGGAGCTGATTATGCGACCCACGTGCTGGTGCCCGGCTATGCCGCCGCGCACGCCGCGGATCCGAGTGCCCAGGTGGTCTTCGGCGGTCCGTCCTCCCCGGATGTCACGTATATCGGAAGCGTGCTGAGTGCCGGCGGCGCGGGCCACTTCGACATCATGTCCTATCACGCCTATGCCGGCACGCTCACGCCCACGGCCGTCCTGTCCGGCGCCCAGAACGTGGTGGGGCAGGCGGCGGGGAAACCGCTGTGGGTGGGCGAGTGGGGATTCAAAGACACTACCGGGACGGGACAGCAGCAGGTGATGACCGCCGTGCTCACGGTCTCGTCACCGCTGGCGATGGCGCAGTGGTACGAACTCCGCGACGACTATTCCATGGCCGGTCCGAGCACGATCTGCGTGGCCGGGACGTGGGGGCTGACCGACCACAGCTACAACAAGAAGGTCAGTTTTGCCACCTTCGCCGCCCTGGGCACATCCTCGCCGCCACCCACCACGTCCGGCACGCCCCCGCCGACATCGACTCCGACCATATCGAGCTCGACGCCGACCCCCACCGTATCTGGCTCGCCGTCGCCGACCCCCACGGTAACCGGCTCGCCGCCGTCCTCGACGCCGACCCCCACCGCATATGGCTCCCCGCCCCCGCCCACCGCGTCCGGGGCTCCGTCGCCGACACCGACGGTGACTACTCCTGGCGCAACATTTCCGGGGCCAACTCAGCCGGCGGGAAATTCCACGAGCCGGAGCCCATCGGCGAGCCCAATCAGGCCTGGGTCGAGCGGACGGCCGCCGTCACCAAAGGCGATCACACCCACTGCCAGCGCCCCGGGGTCAAATCAGCCGGTGGCTCAGGCCCCGTTGGGAACGGGGAACCCGGCGCCGGCTACGTCCGGTCCGGGGGCAATCGTTCGGTCCCGTCCTCTGGCGCTTGTATTCGTCCTGGCTGGACTGCTCCTCCTCGTAGTGGCGGCGGCCGGGTTCGCCGCGGTGCGATACGGTTGGCGCCTCCCAAGACGACAGTAGCGAGCCCGTTTGACACCGGGTGAGCTCGCCTACTACTATTGGTGAACTCGTCACAATCGGTGCGCGAGGGGCTCACCGAGGGTGGTACGGATCTAGCGGCAGAAGAGGGAGGCGTTTGCTGGCTTTGCTCAGACATGAGCAGGAACCCGTGGCTGCGGCAGGGGCAGAGTTGCCGCAGCGCATGGGGGGCGATGAGAGTCCATCAGGCTATCCAATCCTGCTCCAAAAGGCCATCGGCCTATCGATGGCACGACTCGCCTGGCTGCAGCTGGAGCACTGGATTCGGCCGGTAACCTTCGGACTGTCGGAGTCGTCGACTATGGGCGTGACTATTGCCGATTTCCCCGATGCGCCGGCGCAAGGGCGGATTGTCGGCCCCGGAGCGGACGACCCCTGGTCGCGCTGGTGCCAGCACAACGGCATCATCGAATGCGCGGTCGCTCCCGTCGTACTGAGTGGACGGGCGGCTGGGACGGTTGGCCTGATCAGCAACGTACCGGGCTCGCTGGGACCAGAGGATCTTTCCCGGCTTGATGTTACTGCCTGGGCGGCCGCGCAGGCGCACCGGCTTGGGATGTCGTCCGAATTGCTTCAGCGAGAGCTCCACGAAGTTTCCCGAATGCTAGACGCGGTTCTGGGCCCGGACGGCACCTTTCGCCCGCGGGCCACGCTACGTCGGCTGGTTCGGTCCGTCGGGAAAACTATCGATGCCACGTATTGCCGACTCGCCGTTCTCGCAGGCCAGGAACGCCTTAGCTTGCAGGTCTCGGCCGGTCATCGCCCGCCTGTAGCCAGCCGCACGAGCTGGGCGGTTGCCCACTTTCCCCATTGCGCCCGCGCTCTCCGTGAGCGCCGCCCAGTGGTTCTGCGATTTGACCATCCAGAGTTCGCGAATCAGCCAGAGCGGGAATCGCTTTTCACAATCCGCACTCGGACGGCCATTATCTTGCCAATGTCGATCGGACCCAGCGACGCGCTGCTGCTGATCGGAGAGGAGCGTAAGTCGCGGAGCCAGCCGATGGTGCCTGAGCGCCTGGCGACGCTCGAGTTCGTCGCTAGGCGGATCGGCAGTATTGCGGAATTGGCTCATCTGGTTCAACAGAAGCACCGAATCGAGCGACGCCGACATCAACGAGCCGTGGAGCGGGCGACCCGTCGCCGGCTCGCGCGTGAACTCCACGATGAGGTGGGCCAGGCATTGAGCGCGCTCCTGATCCGTGTCCGGTGGGCAAAGGAGGGGGGTCATGCCTCGCGCGAGGAGCTGGAGGTGCTCGAGCTGGCCGCTCGCGACGCGTTCAATGCCGCGCGGGCGCTGGCCTCCGATATGCGACATCGAGAAAATGAAGACCCTGGGCTGGTCGACGCCAAACGGTACGCGGAGATGATGCTCCCGTCTATCGGATGCGCTCTGATCTGGACTGACAAACGCCCGGCGATGACTATAAGCCCGGCTACCAGCCGCGAGATCAGCTACGTCATCAAGGAGTCGATTGCCAACATCGTCCGGCACACTCAGGCTGATACGGTCAAGGTTACGCTTGAGTCCGCGAACGGGCGGCTCCGGGTCACCATCCTCGACAACGGGATGGGCTTTTCTCCGAGCACGCGACGGGCGGGCGGGCGAAGTGGAGGATCGGGCCTCCAGGGGAACAGTGAAAGGCTGCTCCAGCTCGGCGGAACCTTTGACGTCCAGAGCTCGCCCGAGCGGGGTACTGTGGTTCTCTTCGAAGCGCCAGTGCAGTAACGCGCGGGAACGGCGCGCCGGCCTGCTCCGCCGTCGCCGTCGCCTGGTCTAGGCTACCCGGTTTTCGATGGCTCCCGGCATGGCTGCTCCCCGCCTCGGGCCATGACGCCGGGCGGCCCGTTGAGGGCTGTAGGTCATGATGTGCCAAATCATGGCCAATCCGGTCAGCAGGCCCTTGCGAAAGCTCTGGCTGGCCCCCTTGGAGCGGCCAACGCGCCGGCGGAACGTGACGGGGATCTCAACGACGGACAGTCCGCGCTCCAACGCCACCAGCATCATGTGTGGTGAGAAGTGATTGCCGCCGACGGAAAGCTCGGGCAAGATTCTCTCCAGGGCGTCACGGCGAATCGCCCGATAGGTGCAACCGACGTCGCTCAGCCGTGCTGTCCCCAGGAACTGCGAATTCCAGAACCGCAGCCGGAGCAGAGTCGCCACGGCGATATTGCCCCAGGTGAAGAAGTAATCCATCTGGGAGCCGTTCTCCACCAATCCGTGGACGACCCGCGTGCCGATCACCATGTCAGCCTGACCGATGTAGGCCTTGAACTTATCCAAATCCTCCGCGACGAAGGTCCCGTCGCCCTCGGTGAGGACGATGACCTCGGCGTTGGAGACCTTCAGAGCCTCGGTCAATCCGCGGATGCAGGCGAAGCCGTATCCCTGAAGCGGTTCGCGCACGACGGTCGCGCCAGCCGCCCGAGCTAGCTCAGCCGTGTCGTCCGTGCTGTTGTTGTCGACGACGATCACCTGGACAACGCGATCCTGCACCTGGAACGCGGCGGCGGCCTCGGCCGTGGCTTCCGCGTCGTTATAGGCAGTGATCGCGACCGCGACCGCTTTGGGGCGATCGGGAGCAGACCAGCGTTCCGGCGGGTCCTGGGTGGCGTCACGCGCGGGGTGCGGGCTGCGGAGCCGGCCGCGGAGGACGAACAGCCCCATGATGACCAGGACGCTCAACAGCCCCCAGGCCATGAAGTCGGCGATCAACGACCTCGCAGCGTTCAGGAAGCTGATGAGTGCATGGGTATCGACAGGCAGGATGCCAAGCAGCATCAGGAGCGGGTGCAGGACGGCGCCGAGGACTGCCAAGAGCAACACCATCAGGGCGATATAGACGCGAATCTCACACCACCGGTGCGTATCGTCCGGCCGCTAGCTCCGAACGGCCATGGGATTTTTGCCTACAGACCGCCCCACGCCCGTGTGGGACTCTAAGCTGTCAGGCAGAACGTTGATCATTCATTGGTAATGGCGGGACGGCTCCTCGGGCGCGGGCGCTGCGCGGGCTTGTCCGTGGCGATCGGGCTGGTCGTGCTGATGGAGTTCGCCCTCCCTATCGCCCCCACGATCCCGGGACTGGCGGTCGGCACGCCCGCCAAGGGCATCAACATGGAGCCGTCGATGCGTCCCTGGCGGTACCTCGGGCTGAACCCGGACGGCTGGTGGGACCCGGTGGATGGACCGCGGTTCATCAGCCAGGAGATGCCGCTATTGCAGGCACTTGGCGTCGCCACCGTCCGGCTGGAATTCCCGTGGTGGGCGATCGAACAGACCGGAAAAGGCCAGTTCAACTGGTCACGCGCGGACGCGATCGTCGGTGCGGCCGAAGGCTACCGATTGCACCTGGCGCCGGTACTGGTCTGGACGCCACGCTGGGCCACGCCGGCGTGCCCCGTGCTCGCGGTTGGGTGTTCCACGCCGGGGGGGAAGGCGACATGCGCGTCCCAGCCGCCGCCGGCGCCGGACTTCGGGGACTTCGTCCGGGCCGTCGCCAGCCGTTACCGCGGCCGCATCCATTCGTGGGAGATGTGGAACGAACCGGACCTGCCCCAGTATTTCAACGGCACCCCGGCGGAGTACGCGCAGCATGTGCTCGTCCCTGGGTACGACGCGGTCAAGGTGGCCGACCCCAGCGCCGCGGTGGTCTTCGGAGGTCCGTCGTTCTCCAACCTTCCCTGGATCCAGGGTGTCCTGGCAGCGGGCGGCGCAAACCACTTCGACGTGATGGCATTCCATTTTTACGGCGATCCGCGGGCCACTCTGGCGGCCGCCCGAGCGGTGGCGAAGCTGGCGCCCGGGAAGCCCCTGTGGCTGGGCGAATGGGGCGTCCCTGACCGGGGCGGCGGCGCCCAGCAGTCGCTGATCCTGAGTGTCTTGACAGTGATCTCACCCTTAGCCGCGGCTCAGTGGTACGCGCTTCGGGACGACTATGCCATGGCGGGTCCCGGCCAGATCTGTGCCTCCGGCTACTGGGGACTGGTCTCGCATGACTACCTGAGAAAGCCAAGTTACACGACCTTTGCAGGGGCAGGCGGCTTCCCGCTGCTGGAGCGTCCGTCCGCCTCGGGGGAGACGGCTACCGAGAGCCCGGCCGCTCCGGCGCCAGCGGCGACCGTCCGGGCGCCGGCTCCAGGAAACCTCGCCTCGCCGGCCGCCGCCGAGCCCAGCTCCTCCCGCCGCCGGGCGCTCTTCGGTCTGGCCGCGCTGATGCTCGCAGTCTCGGCAGGTCTGGTGGGAGCGATGGCCATCAGACGGCGGGTTGGGGCGGAAGGCAGAGCCCCAAAAATCCGTCGGCCCACCGACCCATTCTGAGCCCGTAGCCGTAGGTCAGGAGCCCACCGGGGTGCTGGGCTGTTGTCTCATTTTGCCGTGACTTTGACACTCATAGACTTCTGCTCAAGCTCGCAGCGTGCGAAGACCCGTGCCCATACCCCAAGGAGAAGACGTTGATTCAGGGTCTCACCCACCAGGTCCTTGAACTGTCGCGCCCGTCGTCGATCACCAAACGCACCTTCGATATCGGCTTTGCGACCGTGGCCTTCCTCGCCCTCGTGCCGCTGCTGGCTGTGCTGTGCCTGCTGATCGTGCTGGAGTCGCCAGGCAACCCGGTCTTCCTGCAGGAGCGAGTCGGCTTCAACGGCAAGCGTTTCCGGATCGTCAAGCTGCGCACCATGGTCGCGAACGCAGAGGATCGCCGAGCTGAGATCGAACACCTGAATGAGGCGCAACCACCGCTGTTCAAGGTCCGCAAGGATCCGCGCATCACGCACATCGGGCGGTTCTTGCGCGCCACCAGCCTGGACGAGCTTCCCCAGCTCCTGAACGTCATCGTCGGGCAGATGAGCCTGGTCGGGCCTCGCCCGCCGCTGCCACACGAGGTGGCGACCTACACCGCGACCCAGGCCCGCCGCCTGACCGTCATACCTGGTCTCACCGGGCTCTGGCAGGTCAGCGGCCGCTCTGAATGCACGTTCGACGAACTGATCGCCCTAGACCTGCACTACATCGACCACTGGACCTTCTGGCTCGACCTTGTCTTGATCGCCCGGACCTTCCTGGTCGTAATCACGGGGCGGGGTGCGTATTGATCGCTACGGTCCGCCCGCCGGCGCCTGAGCGACCCCGATTCGCCGGGATCCCACTGGACATCCTCTCGATGGACGCTACCCTTGCCAACCTGGAGCGACTGGTGGAGTCGGGGCGGTCCAACCAGGTAGCCACCGTCAACATCGACTTCGTCGTCCGCGCTCAGAGGGACCCCTGGCTCAAGGCCATTCTGAACCGCACCGCCATGAACCTGGTCGATGGTACACCGCTGGTCTGGGCTCTGCGGACGCTCGGACACCCGGTTCCTGAACGCGTTGCGGGCTCCGACCTGATCCCGCGGCTACTTGGCCGAATTGCGCCGACCAGGCACTCCGTGTACCTCCTTGGCGGGACCCCGAGCGTGGCAAAGGCGGCCGTCCAGCGAATTCGCGCGCGGTACCCCGGGCTTCAGATGGCCGGCGTCGATACTCCGCCGAGCCGCCCGGTTGAGGGGATCGATGCCGAAACCGTGGGCCGCATTCGACGGGCCCGCCCATCCCTCCTACTGGTGGCTTTCGGCAATCCCAAGCAGGAATTCTGGCTGGACCTTCATCTGGCTGAAACGGAGGTTCCGCTCGCCCTTGGGATCGGCGGCACCGTCGACTTCCTGGCGGGGCGGCGGCGGCGGGCGCCCCGATGGATGCAGCGCTGTGGCCTCGAATGGACCGTCCGGCTGGCGCAGGAACCCGCCCGTCTCGGCCCACGGTATCTGCGTGACTCAGTCGGCTTTGCCCGCCTGCTGATGTGTCATCACCTCGCTCCTGGAGGCCTACATGGCTAGATACGTCGAAGTCCTGTTCCGGCACTGGTGGCAGTTCTTGATCCTGCTCTTCCTGCTTCCGGGTGCGGTCACGGCCGCCAGCATCGCCATCTTCGGGACATATCAAGCTTCGGCGGCCCTCTGGGTCGACAGCCCGAGCTCCATCGGCATTCCGGCCACCCCTTCGGGCTGGAACCAGTACCTCACCCCTGCCCAGAACGAGCAAGACAGTCTGAACCAGATGTTGCGAACCCGCTCGTTCCTTTCCGACCTTGGGGATCGACTGACGTCGTCCGGGACGATCACGACTCGCAGTGAGCTGAGCAGCGTGCTCGGGTCCGTCGCCAGGCAGCTCAAGGTGACGCCGGCCGGTTCGCACCTGGTGACCATCAATTTCTCCTGCGAGCGTGCCGCCGTGTGCGTGGCCGCCATCTCCGGCACAATCGAGCTCTTCCACCAGCGCCTTGCTAAACAGCAGCAGGACCAGGCCGATATTGCCAGCTCCTTCTACGCCAGCGAGATCGATGGGGCGAATATCCGGCTTAAGGCCGCGGAGGGCGGAGTCGACAAGTATCTGGCCGATCACCCCCAGGTCAGCCTGGCAGAATCACAGGCGATCCCGGAGCTCGATCTGCTCGTCCGCCAGGTGAGCGAGAGCCGGGCGGAAATCGACTCCCTGCGGCAGAAGGCCGGCCAGGCGGCGTTTACCGGCGCCGCGGCGCTGCGGTTGGTGCAATCCATCTCCAGCGTCATCGATCCGCCTCGGCTCAGCGAGCGCGGTCTCGTGAACTCGGGATCGATCAAACGAGCTGCCCTGGCCGTCATCGCGTTCTGGGCCGCAGGGGCTGCGTACCTGGTCGTGCTCACCTGGCTCGACCGGACGGCGCGAGATCCGCGCGAGCTCGAGCGGCGCCTGCGGGTGCCGGTGCTCGTGACCATTCCGCACTTTGCGCACATGGGGCGGGCCTGATGGAGCGAATCGATCTCCGAGCCTCCGACGTGGCGGAATCCCTGGACGAAGCCCTGGCGGGTCGCCCCGCCACCCCCGGCTTTGCGCCCCGGCCGCTTGAACGGGCGAGGCCGGTGGCCTTGCCGGCGTGGTTCATCGACCGCTGCCGCCGGGCGTACCTGTCGGTTTCCTTTCCGGAGGGCGCGGCACGCATCATCGGCATCACCAGCGCTTTCTATGGCGAGGGTAAGACGTCAGTGGCGATCGGAATCGCCATGGCCGTGGCGGCTGACACACAGGAGCCGACCCTTCTGCTGGAGTGCGACCTGGAGCGCCCCTCCTTTGACCGCTTTTTTGGTTTTCGCACCGCGCCGGGATTGGCCGAGTGGCTGGAAGCGCTGGCACCTTTACGAGTCATTCGCGCGGCGCCCCTCGAGAACGAATACATCATCCCGGCCGGTTCGCGGCCGACCGATCCGGCCCGCATCATCTACCGGCTGAGCGAAAGCAACGTCATGGCAGAGCTCCGGCCCCGCTTTCGGAACATCGTGCTGGACCTGCCCCCCGTGCTGAACATCGCCTACAGCTCGCTGGCCTGCCGGCTCGCCGAGCGGATCCTGCTGGTCGCGCGCTACGGTTTGACGCCAATCGAGGACCTGGAGAAAGCGGAGTTTCTGCTCGGACAGGAGCGGCTGACGGGGATCCTCCTCAACGGTTATGCCTCCAAGGTGCCGCGCTGGCTCCGCGGCCTGCTGTAGGGCCCATCATGGCGTTCGCACTCGTGGTCGGGATCATTCTGGTCCTTGGCCTCTTCGGGAGGCGAGCCAGCCGCGGCACCTACATGGCGGTTGCCGGGGCGGCGGCCCTTGCGTCCGTCTGGGAGTACCTGCACATATGAGCCGGATTCCTTGCCACGTGCGCGGCCGGTCTCCCGCTACGCCACCAGGTCGCTGTCGGTGAGCCTGCTCAGGCTGGGGAGGGCCTGATGGCCAGCGCCGCCCGCGTGATCACCGCACAGACGATCGATAGTCGCCGGACGGCTACCAGCCGGGGACTCTTCCTGGCGCTGCTCGCAGTCCTGCTGCCGCTCGGGATTGTCTCGCTCGTGCTTCCGCCACCCGTCGTCCTGGCGATCCTCCCGCCGTCCGTGCTGATGTGCATCTGGATCTGGCGCAAGCCCATTCGCGGGCTCTACCTGATCCTGATTGGCGCCATGATGATCGAGATCCTGCCCCTGCAGTTCCCGGACTCGCTGACTGATCGCATTCCGCTGTTCCTAAACTTGAACAACTCGGGCATCCTGGGTTACTACTCGATCAACCCGGCCGAGATCCTGATGCTGACGGTGATCGCCATCTGGGTCGCCAGCACCGTCTCCGCCCGGACTTTCCGCCTCCCGGCGGGTCGGGTTGTCCGCCCCTACGCCATCTTCATGGCCGTGGTGCTCGGCGCCGAGGTCATCGGACTGCTCGCAGGTGGCGACTTCAAGCTCTCGCTATGGGAGCTACGGCCCCAGGTCTATGGGTTCATCGCTTTCGTCCTCGCGGCGAGCCTGATCGTAGAGCGAGCCGACGTGCGCCGGCTCTCGGTGATTTTCTTCCTCGCCGTGGGGATCAAGGCGTTCCTCGCCTTCTACCGATATTACTTCACCCTCCACCGCGTGCTCGGTGGCTGGTTACGGGAATCGATCATGGCCCACGAAGAGTCATATTTCTGGGCAGTCTTCTTGATCGCCGTCCTGGCGGCGCTGATCTACTACCGCCGCCAGCGCCCACTGGTCCCGCTCCTGCTCGCGTCACCGCTCGTCCTCTTCGTGTTGTATCAGAATCAGCGGCGCGCAGGAGAGTTCGCGTTCATCATCGGCGGAGCCGTCATCGTGCTCCTCGGAGTCGGATTTGAACCGGCCGCTCGCCGCCACCTCATTGCCGGCACGGTTACTGTCACGGTTGCGTTCGCGTTATTCACGGCCGTCTTCTGGGACCAGCAGCGAGGATTCGCGGCTGAGGTTGTGCGCCCAGTCCGCTCGCTCATTCAGCCGAGCCAGCGCGACTACCTATCGGAC
>Ga0099828_10002375_pt1 | contig 12922 bp, 15 predicted proteins | sample CZO8metaG_2_FD_79338 | JGI IMG/M metagenome (GOLD analysis project Ga0099828, IMG submission 79338) | Vadose zone soil microbial communities from the Eel River Critical Zone Observatory, Northern California, USA - CZOApr15con2H1.8 metaG | ecosystem: Environmental > Terrestrial > Soil > Vadose...
ATGCTCCTCGCGACGTTCGATGCTCGTACGCTGCGCGCCGCGATCCGTGTCAGGCGCTGGCGCGCGGTCGTCGCTCAATCGGGCGATTCTATGCGGGTAAGTGCGAGGCTACGGGACGCTCGCGCGCGCTCGCTCCTTCCCTGACTCGTCCAGCAGGACCGCTTCGCGAATGCCGCTCACGTCTCCGGATGCCACGGAGACGACGTGTGCGGGCGACGTGAGGATCTGCGTCACGATCGCGTCCTTCGGCGGCGTCGTGAACGTCGCGTGGACGACCAGCCTTGCGCCGTCGCGCTCGATCGACGTGATTCGGATCGCATAGCCGCCGGTGCGCTGCTGGCCCTGCAATGCGGCGACGAGCGTGCGTCCGGCCGCCACGCTCACGCTCGGGACGGCGCGCTGGGTCTCCGCGGCGTCCGCGCTGACGATGAGTCGCGCGTCGCCCCCGTTCGCGGACAGCACAGTCGTAGCGACCTCAGTGAACGCGACGTTCGCGCTCGCGGGCTTGGCGCTCACCGCCGCGCCACCGCACGCAACGAGCGCGATGGCAAGCGCACTAAATGCCGAACGCAAGGCGTTCGGCGAACATCTCGGGAAGCCCGCGCGAGCGGATGCGTCGCTGTGTTTCATCTATTCGGTATGACCCACGATAGAACGTGACGGTTCGGGCATCCGTATCGATCACGGCGTACGAGGCGCGCGGATCGCCGTCGCGTGGCTGGCCGACGCTTCCGGCGTTCACCAGCGTGCGCGCCTCGAGCGGGTACGACTTCCCGACGAGCGCGCGGAGCCCGATCACGCCGCCGTTCGTCGTCTGAAAGAGCGTCGCGACATGCGTGTGGCCGTTGCAGCAGTGGCGCGTCTCGGCGAGCCGCAGCGTCGCGTCCGCGGCACGCGTGCTCATGACGTATTCCCACAGCGGGTCGCGCAGGCTGCCGTGGCAGAGTGTGAAGCCGTCCTGCGTCCGGGTGAGCGGAAGGCCGGCGAGCAGGTCGCGCTCCTCGCCCGAGAGCCACTCGGTGTGGCGCCGCGCGGCGGCGGCGGCGCGGTCGTGGAAGAACTCTAGGCCTTCGCCGGTCGCGACGGCGCGGTCGTGGTTGCCCTGCACCAGCAGCGCGCCGCGCTCCCGGAGCAGCGCGAGCACGTCGCTCGGGTCGGGGCCGTACCCCACGGTGTCGCCGGTGACCCAGATCGCGTCGACCTTGCCGAGCGCCGCGAGAACGGCCTCGAGCGCGGTGAGATTCGCGTGGATGTCCGACAGCAGCGCTACGCGCACGCGGCCTTCGCCTCGGCGATCGTGAAGCGGCCCTCGAGCAGCGCGCGACCGATGACGACGGACGCGGCGCCGAAGCGCGCGAGAGCGCGCACGTCGTCGACATCTCGAACGCCACCGCCGGTGTGGAGCGCGGCTGTCGAGACTCTTTCGCGGATCCGCTCGAGCAGCTCGAGCGCCGGACCACCGGCCTGCCGCTCCGAGCCGAGATCGATCACGTACAGATCGCGGATACCGCATGACGCCGCGAGCTCCGCAGCGGCGAGCGCATCCATACCGGACGCGCGCCGTGCGAGCTCCGGATCGCCGCCCCGTGGCGCGAGCGCGCCCTCCATCGCTTCGATCTCGACGACGGCTTGACCGTCGAGCCTCGCGATGCCGCGCAGCAGCCGTTCGTCGCCGAACACCGCGCTCGAGAAGAGCACTCCCGCGAACCCTTCCGCCCGCGCCTCGCCGGCCCGCTCGAGCGACGAGATGCCACCGGCGAGGCGGCTCGGCACGCCGGCCGAGCGCGCGATCTCCGCCAGCAGCGCGGCGTTCGCGTACACGCCGCGCTCGGCACCGTCGAGATCGACGAGATGCAGCTCGTCCGCGCCCTCCGCGACATACCGCTGCGCGAGTACCTGCGGATCCTCGTCCTTCCCGGCGCCGCTCCGGTAGCTGACGCGACCGCCACGCACGTCGACCGAGGCCACGATCACCACGGGCGGCGGCGCGCCTCTGCCGGCGTGCGCGGATACCGCAGCGGCGTCGGCCTGACCTTCCGCACCACGACGAGATTCCGCCCTGGCAGCACGTCGCCCACCCCCAGGGCCGTCGTGGGCACGACGTCGGCGATCTCACCGCCGATCGCCGCGCAGGCCTTTTGCGCGCCCGGGAGCTCGGCCTCAACGCGGCCCTTCCACACGATCGCGTCGCCGCCGACGCGAATGAGCGGAAGCAGGTACTCGATGCACTCACCGAGCGTGCCGACCGCGCGGGCCGTGCCGACGTCGTAACGGTCACGGCGCTCGCGACCGAGCGCCTCGGCGCGCTCGTTGCGCACCTCGACGTCGCGCAGGCCGAGTAGCGACGACGTGTCCTCGAGGAAACGCGCCTTCTTGGTCACCGATTCGACGAGCGTCAGCGCGATGCTCGACACGGCGATACGCAGCGCGAGACCCGGGAAGCCCGCGCCGCTGCCGACGTCGACGACGCGCTCGCGGCCGCTCCAGCGTCGCACCGCGAGAGCCGTGAACGAATCGAGGAAGTGTTTGTGCGCGATGTCCGCCGGCTCGGTGATCGCGGTGAGGTTTATCGACGTATTGCGTTCGATGAGCTCGTTCGCGAATCGCTCGCACACGCCAAGCTGTTCGCTCGAGAGAGTGAGACCGAGCCGCGACGCCTCCTGCGCGAGCGCCGCGAACGGGGCGGATGCGACGGGCACGCTGGCTATCGTATGCGTGTGAGGGTCGCGCGCGGACTCGTCGGTGCCGTCGCGCTCGCGTCGATCCTGTCGGTGTTCGCGCCACGTGCGGATGCCGCATCGAAGACCGTCGACATCCGCGGGTTCATGTTCATTCCCGCGCAGGTAACGATCACGCAGGGCGAGTCGGTGACCTGGCGGAACTTCGACAGCGCGCAGCACAGTGCGTTCTTCAACAGCCTTGGCACCGGCACGGGCTCGCTGAGCCAGGGCGACAGCAAGTCGCTCACCTTCAACACGCCGGGGACGTTCAACTACGTCTGCGGGATACACGGGGCGAGCATGTCCGGGTCCGTGGTGGTCGAAGCCGCGCCCACGCCGCCGCCGACGCCGGTGCCGACGCCCGCTCCCGCGACGCCCGCGCCGGTGCCGACGCCCGCGCCGACCGTCGCGCGCACACCGGCACCGACGGTGGCGCCGACGCTCGAGGCCACACCATCGCCAAGCCCGTCGCCGAGCGCGACGCCCTCCCCCAGCCCGTCCGTCGCGGCCGTCGCCGAGTCGCCCAGCGCCGCGGCGGTGGCGGAGCGTTCGCCCGCGGTCGTAACTGAATCCGGCTCCTCACCGCTGCTGTTCGTGCTCGCCGGCATCGGCGCGGTCGTGATCGTCGCCGGACTCGCGCTGAGGTTCGCTCGGCGCTGACCGCGCCTGCGAGAATCCCCGACATGGGGAGGGCCGCACGGGTCCTGATTGGCGGGGTCGCGCTTCTGTGCCTCGCGCTCGCCGCGACGCCGAGCGCCGCCGCGACGACGGCGGTGACCATCGAGGGCACCGCGTTCAAGCCGTCGACGATCAGCGTCGCGGTCGGCGACACCGTGAGCTGGACGAACCTCGACGGAGGCGCACACACCGTCACGTCGAACACGGGCGTCTGGGAGAGCGGGACGATCCGCGGCGGCGGCGGCCAGTTCACGCGCGTCTTCAGCACGGCCGGCCGTTTCGAGTACTTCTGCCAGCTCCATGCGTGGATGCTCGGCGTCGTCGTGGTGGGCGGGGACGGCGTGCGCGCCGCGCAGACCACGGCGCCGATCACGGCGGCGCCGTCGGCGTTCGCGGCGCGCGCGTCGATCGCCGCCGAACCGGTCGCGGCCGCCCCCACCGTGGCCCTTCCCGATCGCGCGGGGCGACCGTCAGTGAATGACGGCGCGCCGGGACCGGTGTTCGTTGCCCTGGCCGGCGTCCTCATCGTCGGCCTCGTGGGCCTGGCCTGGGTGCTCGTGCGCGGCACCTGAGACAATCGATCGATAGACGAGCGCGAGATGGACACGATCACGCGGATCGCTACGCCCGCGGACGACATCGCCGAGATCCTCGTCGACGAGGAGGCGCTGGCCGCGAAGGTGCGGGAGCTCGGTGCGCGGATCGCCGACGACTATCGGGGTCGCGATCTCGTGCTGGTGAGCATCCTGAAGGGCGCGTTGCCGTTCCTCGCGGATCTCATGCGACAGACCCAGATCCCGCTGGCGCTCGATTTCCTCGAGGTCTCGTCCTATGGCGCGTCGACCCAGTCGAGCGGCGTGGTGCGCATCCTGAAGGACCTCGCGAATCCGATCGAAGGCCGTGATGTTGTCGTTGTTGAGGACATTCTCGACACTGGTCACACTCTTGCACACGTCATAGAGCACTTGAGATCGCAACATCCGGCGTCGGTCCGTCTCTGCACGCTGCTCGACAAGCCCGCGCGGCGCGTCGTGCCGATCCAGATCGACTACCGCGGTTTCGAGATCCCCGACAAGTTCGTCGTCGGATACGGGCTGGATTACGCCGAGCGCTACCGCAACCTGCCCTTCATCGGCGTCCTCAAGCCGGAGGTCTACCGGAGCACTCCGTGAAACGGCGGAGATCGTTCGCCCGCGTGCTCATCGTCGCGCTCATCGCCGCGTCGTTCGCGACCGGTGACCCCGCGCTCGCGGCGACGCTCCCCGCGGTGCCCGACACGGTGCGCGTCAACGTCGCGGGCCTCGGCGTGTCGTACGCGGAGATTGGATCGACCGGCGCGATGACCGTGACCGCCGCGGACGGAAAGATCCTCTACAAGGGACAGCAGCGCACGCTCACGCGACGCAACGTGCGGCGCGCGGAGGGCACGATCGTGCAGCTCCCGCCGGCGAAGGATGGCATCAGCCCGGAGGACCGCGAGAGCCGTCTCGAGCTGCTGCGCGAGGCGCGGCGAGCCGCGCAGGAGCCCGCGGTGCACATCGTCACCATCCCCTTCGAGTTCTCGCTGCTGCAGAGCGCGTCGGACCCCATGGGCACGCCGGCTTTGAGCGACGCGAAGATCCAGCCGATCTTCTTCAAGGCCGACTTCGGCTACCTGAACTTCAACGGCCGGCTCTTCCGCGGGACGCTCGAGATCGCGACGGACGACGAGGGCGACATGATCGTCGTCAACACGGTGCCCACGGCCGACTACCTGCCCTCGGTGATCGGCGCGGAGGAGCCGTCGACCTGGCATCCGCAGGCGCTCGCGGCGCAGGCCATCGCGGCGCGGACCTACATCGTCACGCATCTCGCGCGCCACGATCATTACGACATCGAGGGTGATGTCCGCGACCAAGCCTACGAGGGCCTCGGCAGCGAGGCGGACTCGACGCGTCGCGCGGTCGAGCGCACCGCCGGCATCGTGGCGACCTACGGCGGTCGCCCGATCTCCGCGCTCTTCTCGGCCAACGCCGGCGGCATCACCGAGGACTCGGAGAACGTCTTCCCGAACGCGCTGCCGTACCTGCGCAGCGTTCTTTCGCCGGGCGACGAGCTCGCGAAGGACAGCGCGTTCGGCCGCACGAGCTACGAATGGAACCGCGAGTTCACGGCACCACAGCTCGGGAACTATCTCGCGTCGCGCGGCATCGACATCGGCGTGCCGCAGCGGGTGGAGGTCCTTCAGGCTTCGCCATCCGGCCGGCCGATAGTGGTGCGCATCGTCGGCGACAAGGGATCGAAGGAGATCGGCAAGGACAGGAGCCGGTACTACTTCGGGCTCAAGAGCAACCTCTTCCGCGTCAGCCTCGTGCCCGGCGGCGGCCGCGAGTGGGTCTCCTACCGCGACAGCGTGCGGATCATGGACATGGAGGTCCTCGGCTCGAAGGTCGCCGGTACGACCTATGACCGGCTGCTCAACTCCGATCGCGAGCTCGTGTCGCTGCGGACGAGCGGGTATGTCTACGAGCTGCCGGACCGCTTCGTGTTCGACGGCAAGGGCTTTGGCCACAGCGTGGGCATGTCGCAGTGGGGCGCGCAGGGTATGGCCCTTCGCGGGAGCGACTACGAGCAGATCCTGAAGCACTACTACCAGGGGATCGAGCTGACGTCTATCGGTGGCGCCTGATCTCTTGACTGGGGCCCGGCCGGGGCCAGCGAAGCCGGGCCCGGCCGAACGTAAGGCGCGTCGCGCGGCCGCGATATTCGTTCTCTGCGCCGCGGCCTGGCTCATCGGATGGGCGACACAGCACACCGCACCAGCCGGCTTCGATTTCATCGCGATCTACGCTTCCGCGCGGCTCGTCGCGACCGGACATGCAGCGGCGGTAACGGATCCCGACGCGATCTTCGCGGTCGAGCACGCGACCCTCCCCGAGCGCACCGTCCTGCTGCGCAATCCGAATCCGCCCGCGCTCTCGCTCCTGCTCGCCCCGCTCGGCGCGCTGCCCTTCGATCTGGCGTACGCCGCGATGCTCACGCTGTCGGTGGCAGCACTCGTGGCCGCGGCGTTTGTCGCCGCACCGCTCGCCGAGGCGCGCCAGCGGACCCGCCTCCTTCCCTTCGCACTCCTGGCGCCGCCGTCGACGATCGCGCTCGCGGAGGGTCAGACCTCGCCGTTCCTATTGCTCGCGTACGTGTGCGCGCTTCGCGCACCGCCCGCGCTCTCGGGCGGGCTGCTCGGTCTCGTCGCGCTTCGTCCGCAACTGCTGCCGATCTTTGCCGTCATCGCACTCGCTGACCGTCGTCGCCGCCTCCCATTCCTGGGCGTCGTCGCCGCGGTCGCGCTCATCTCCGCGCTCATGGTCGGAGCCGACGGACTCGCTCGGTATCCGGAGCTGCTTGGGCCGGCGGCCGCGGAGCTCCGTCCCGGCGAGCTTGGTCTGCCCGCCCTCATCCGCCGGGTCGGCGTCGGGGACGAAGCCCCCGCGATCGCGAACATCGCGCTCGCGGGCGCGGCCACGCTCGTCGCCGCCGCGCTCCTGCTCCGCGATCGCAGCGGAACGCGTGACGTGATGGCCGGGCCGAGCGCCCTGCTCTCGGCGCCGCACGCCCTCCTTCATGACGCGGTGCTCGTGTATCCCGGTGTCGCGTTCCGCGCGCGGACGACGCTCGCGACGGCTGGGTGGATCGGCTCCGGCCTCGTCACCGTCCTCGCGCACCAAGCCGGCGCGCCGGTCGCGCCCCTCTGGCTCCTGGCGATCGCGCTCTGGCCGCCGTCACGACGGGCGACCGTGCCAACCAGCGAGACCGCTTGAGGGGCCGGCGCGCGCTCCTTGGCACGGTCATCGCGCTGCTCATCCTCGCCGAGGGCGCTTACGGCGCCGCCGGTGCCGGGTACTACGTGACGCACGATTTCTACGCGCTCTATTCCGGCTCGCGGCTTCTCGTCGCCGGCATCGACCCCTATGACGAGCTCCGCTGGTGTATCGAGACGAAGGGGCTCACGCCGGACGTCCGCAACAGCGCCGGCCAGGCCCTCTGCCACGTGCGATACGCCTATCCGCTGTGGACCGCCGTGGTCCTGCTCCCGCTCGGCGTCCTGCCGCTCGCGATCGCGTCGTCCCTGTGGCTCTCCGCGTGCATCGCGATCGCGATCGCGGGCATGCGCTGGAGCGTGCTCGCGGCGCGCGTGCCGGCGCGCTGGCTTCCGGCCTACGCCCTCCTCATCCTGGGCCAGATGAATGGCGCGCTCATGGCGATCGTCGGCCTCGCCACGCTTGGTCTGTCATGCGGGCGCGAGGCGCGGGCCGGGATCGCTCTCGGTCTCGCTGCGCTGAAGCCGAACGTTCTTCCGGTCTTCGGCATCGCCGTCGTCGCGCGCGCGATCGCCGAGCGGCGCGTGCGGCTCCTCGTCACGGCCGCGGGCGCGCTCGCGAGACGCGGCAGTCGCGACGATCGTCGTGACGCATCTCCCGCGCCGCGCGGGCCGAGCGAAGGGCGGTCAGCTCTCGGTCGCGCTACGCACGCTCGTGGAGCTCGCGCGGGTCGCAGTGATCGTGCGACGCCAGGAGCGGGCGCTCGCCCGGCGCGCGACGACCTAGCCGCCTTTCACTCGCCCTTGAACTTCTGCGAGTTCCCCATGTGCGGCCAGACGCGCTCCTGTTGCACCGTGAGCAGCTGTTTGGTGTGGTTACGGTCGTGATGCACCCACTCCTGTAGCAGGTCGCGCACGTGGAGCTCGCCCACGTCGGGGTGCACGCCTGACTTTTCCAAGTCGTCCGGCTTCAGCGCGCGCACCATCGTGATGTAGTCGTGGCGCGGGCCCATGAACTCCATCCATAAGCTCTGGGAAACTCGCTCGCAGTCCCTGCGGTCGCGCTCGACCTGGACCTGATCCCACGTCTTGAGAGGCTTGCCTGCGACGATGTCGCGAATGCGTCCGCCGAAGCCGCGGCGATCGGCCTCGATGATGTGCCCGACGCATTCGTTCACGCACCACTCGCCCGCCTTGGAGTGGAAGCGGCACCCCTCGTCACCGAGCGCGCTCATCTCGGCCTCGATGAGCGCACAGGTGGATTCGAGCAGCTCCGCGACCTGCGCCGGCGAGAGCCCTGCGGCCATCGCTAGGTGATGAGCGTCGGCGCGGTGCGGATCGGCACGCGCACGTTCAGCACGACGGTCCCGTCCGCGCGCGTCTCGTGCGTGGATTCGCCGTGCAGGAGATCGAGGCGCTCGCTGCGTCGCAGCCCCGACTGCAGCTCGCCGTCGGGCGGCAGGTCCTTGCCATCGGTCTGGAGGAGGATCTCGAGGGCCACGTCCTTCCAGGTCATGCCGAGCACCAGGTCCTTCGCGGTCGCCTTCTCGATCCGCTCGACCAGCGAGTCCTGGATGAGGCGGAAGATCGCGACCTCGTCATCGGACGGCAGGCGCCGGTCGCGTCCGGTGCTCGAGAAGTCGATGCGCACGCCGTGCTTGTCGATGAGCGTCTGCACGTAGCGGCGCATCGTCGGCACGAGGCCGAGGTCGTCGAGGATCATCGGCCGCAGCTCGAAGATGAAGCCGCGCAGCTCCTGAAGCGTCTTGTTCACCATCTGGCGCAGCGACGCGAGCTCCGTGCGCGAGCGCTGCGGGTCGACGTCGAAGAGCCGCTCGCTGATCTCTGACTGCAGAACGACGTTGGCCATGGCCTGCGCCGGACCATCGTGCACCTGGCGCGCGATGCGCTTGCGCTCCTCCTCCTGCGTGTCGACGACGGCCTGCAACAGACGGCTCTCGTCGATGACCGGCGCGGTGCCGGTGGGCAGCGCCAACGACGACGAGCTCTCGTGCACCTGCTGCTGCGCGGCGCTCAGGAGCACCCGGGTGCGATCGAGGAGCTTGCGCTTTCCCTGGAGCGCGCCGAGCTGGCCCTCCATGGTCATGCGGCGCGAGATCGCGGTCGCGTGCTCGTCGGTCGCGCCGAAGATCTCCTCGCGCTGGAAGTTCCCGGGATTCGCGCGCACCTCTTCGACCCGCGCCTTGGTCGTGTCCTCACGCGCCTTCAGGCGATTGACCTCGGTCTGCGTCGACTCGATCAGGAGGTCCAGCTCGCGAATCTCGGCGGTGACCTTTAGCTGCTCGGTCGCGAGATCGCCAGCGGTATCCGTCGGCGTCTGCGTCGTCAATTCCCCATCTCCGGTCCCTTGATCCAGCCCTGACGGATCGCGTAGACGACGGCCTGGGTGCGGTCGTTCACCGACAGCTTCCGCAGAATGCTCGACATATGATTCTTGACCGTCTGCTCCGAGATGGCCAGAGCGTACGCCACCTCCTTGTTGGTCATTCCCTGCGCGATGTTGTCGAGGATCTGCACCTCGCGTGGGGAGAGCGGCGCGAAGACGTGCGCCGACCCCGGACCGTACACCGATAGGTCGCGGAACTCCGCAAGCACCTTGGAAGCCACAGCCGGGCGGGTGAAGACCTTCTCGTTGATGACGAACTGGCCCGCGCGCGCCTTGCGGATCGCATCGACGAGCTCGGTCGGCTCGCAGTCCTTGTTCAGATAGTCGGCGGCGCCGGCACGGATCGCTTCGAACAGCGTCTGCTCCTCGTCCTTGGCCGTGAGGATGACGACGGCGACGTGCGGCAGCTCGCGCCGGACGCGCTGCGTGACCTTGATGCCGGACGTCCGCGGCAGGTCGGCCTCGATGACGAGCACGTCCGGCTCGAGCTCGAGCGTCTTCGTCGCCGCCTCCTCGCCATCGCTCGCCGTGCCGACGAGCTCGATGTCGGCTTCCTTCTGGAGGACCTGGCTGATACCGAGACTGGTCAGACGGCTGGAGTCGGCGAGGACCACGCGGATGCTTCGGTCAGTCTTGTCGGCCAAGCGTCCTTCCTCTTTCGCCGCCAACGGCGGGCTCCGCGCCCTTGATCGGAAGGAGCAGTGTAACCGCGGTGCCCTGACCGGGCGTCGACTGGATCTGCAGCGTTCCGCCGATGAGCTCCGCGCGTTCGCGCATCGAGAGCAGCCCGACCGACTTCGCGCGCCGCGCGGCCTTCACCAGATCGAATCCGACGCCGTCGTCGGTCACGTGCAGGACCCAGTTCGTCGTGGAACGCTGCCAGACGACGCCGACGGTCGAGGCGCGCGCGTGCTTGTGCACGTTCTGTAGGGCCTCCTGCATCACGCGATACACCGCGAGATCCTGCGACGACTGGAGCCCGGTCTCCGTCGTGTCGAGCTTGCTCGACACCTTTATGCCGCAGCGCGATTCCCACTCGATCGCGTAGTTACGGATCGCCTCCGCCAGCGGCAGCTCGGTGAGCTCCGGCGGACGGAGGTCATAGATCATCGCGCGCACCGAGTCGAGCGACGTGCGGAACTGACCCTTGAGGCTCGCGAGCTCGCTGCGCAGGGTCTGCTTCACTTCGGCCGGCGCGCGCTCGGCGAGGCGCTCGAGATACTCGACCTCGAAGATCGCGTTCGCGAGGACCTGCGCCGGGCCGTCGTGTACGTCGCGGTACAAGCGCTCGCGCTCCGCCTCGAGGCTCTCGAGGACACGCTGCGCAACGTGGAGGCCCTCGTCCTCGGTCTGCGCACGCGACTGCGGCTCGATCCCCGAGCCGAGGAGATACGCGGCGCTTGACTCGATGTACTGCAGCACGAGCTGCATCTGCTTCAGGCGCCGATACGCGCGCTGCGTCGACTCGTCGAGCGGCGCGTCCGGCGCTCTTCGCGCCTGCCCTTCCGCCATGCGCTGATAGGCGCGCGCGAACTTTTCGACCTGCGCGCGCGTGCGCCGCACGTCGCGGCGCAGCCCGTCGACGACGGCGTCGAACTGCGCTTCGAGGTCGTCGGAGTCCTTGATGAGGCGGGACGGCTGAGTGCTCGTGGGCGGAGTATATGGACGCGAATTTGTCGTGACCGTGTCAGCGGGGACGCTCAAGTAGGATCGCACGTTCGTCCTCGACCACGACGCGCCAGCCGGACTCGCGCAGCGCCGCGACCAGCGGCCGCCGTGGCATGAGCAGCACCTGCGCGACCTTGCGTCGCTCGAGCGTCTCGCGCCAACGCGGTCCCAGCTCGACCGCCTCGCGCCAGTCGGCGAGGACGTCGGGCACGAACAGGAAGAGGCGGCCGTCGATGAACACCGCCCTCTCGGGTGCCCGCCAGATCAGGTAGCCGCCCCAGTCGTACTCGTTCAAGAGGACGCCGCTCCCGGAACGCACGGCCGCGAGCGCGGCCGTCGGGTATTCACGCTCGTTCGGCGCGGTCGGCACCGACGCGAGGGAAACCAGCACCATCGCCGCGACCCCCGCCGCGAAGCCGACGACCGCGACGCGCGGGTACGGCCGCCGCCCCGCGACCCGCGCGGTGAGCGCGGGCCACGCGCGCGCCACGGCGGTCGCCAGATACGGCAGCGCGGCGAAGGCGAAGTACGGCATCTGGCGCTGCGCGGAGAGTCCGAGCCAGAGGAGCGGCGCGAGAACGAGCATGTCGAAGACCGTGCCGCCGGTGCGAAGCGCGAGCGCGAGCGTCGCCACGATGAACAGCGCGAACAACGCTCCGGCCGGCTTCGTGATGTCTGGCGGCGACTCCTCGGCGATGAAGCGCGGCGGCGACGCCGCGTGTGTCGCGGCCGCGGCGAGACCGAGCGAGCCGGGATCGACCAGCGACGCGGCGAACGCGGTGAGCATCGTGATCGCGTACGGGAGCACCTGTCGCCGCAGCAGCGCGTCGAGCGTGAAGATCCCCATCAGCGCGAGCCCCAGCGCGTAACCGCCGTGAAGGTTCGTCCATAGGAGGATGAGCGGCGGCACGGCCAGGAGCAGCCGCACGCGACCCGCACGCGCCGCGAGCAGCAGATCGAGCAGCAGCGGGAAGAGCGCGAGAGTGAAGAGATGCGGGCGGTCGGTCCAGACGATCTCCGACAGCACGAGCGCAGCGACCGCGATCGGCAGCGCGAACACGATCGGCACGCCGTCGCGCAGCACCAGACGTGTCACGAAGAACGCGCTCACGAACACGAGTGCGCCGCGCAGCAGCACCAGGCCGGCCCAACCGCCGGCGAGATACGCGAGATAGAGGACGATCTGCCCCAGCCACTCGCCGACGCTGTAGGCCGCACCGCTCATCGTGCTCGAGAACTGATCGGTGCGCAGGAGCTGGCCGTGCTCGAGCATCCACTTCCCCGACGCGAGATGCCAGTACATGTCGGGGTCGTGCGGGGGATTCGCGATCGCCACCGCGAACGCCGCGCCGGCGACGAGAAGCGGAGCGAGACGACGACCCGTCATGGCTTGAACGCGCACGAGACGCCGGCTCCGTCACGCAACGGATAGATCTGGATGCCGCCGCTGGTGATCGGCGCGCCCAGCCAGGCTGGTGCATCGCCGCGGTACAGCGCGTCGTAGGCGCTGAAGTGCGCGGTCTCGAGAACGATCGATCGCGCGCCGTACCGTCCGAGCGCGCAGCCCGCCTCCAGGACTCCGTCGGCGGGCGTGACGATGACGCTCCGGCCGGAGATGAAGCGCCATGCCGCCGCGTCGATCGCCAGGAACGG
>Ga0099828_10002376_pt1 | contig 12921 bp, 13 predicted proteins | sample CZO8metaG_2_FD_79338 | JGI IMG/M metagenome (GOLD analysis project Ga0099828, IMG submission 79338) | Vadose zone soil microbial communities from the Eel River Critical Zone Observatory, Northern California, USA - CZOApr15con2H1.8 metaG | ecosystem: Environmental > Terrestrial > Soil > Vadose...
GCGGAGGAGTTTGCGAAGAACTCGCCAGAACCGGACATCGACCAGTTGATGACGGACATCTACGCCTAATGGCCATCGCTGAGCCGCAAATCGCCACTCGTGAGCTGACCTATGCCCAAGCCTTGAACGAAGCGCTGTTCGAAGAGATGCGCCGCGATCCGGCCGTGTTCGTGATGGGCGAGGACGTAGCCATCTGGGGCGGCGGCGGCATCTTTGGCGTGACCAAGGGCCTGGTGGAGGAGTTTGGGCCCGAACGAGTGCGTGACACGCCCATTTCTGAGGAGGCGATCGTGGCGCTGGCGGTGGGCGCGGCGGCCACGGGCAGCCGGCCGGTGGCCGAGATCATGTACGTTGATTTCATGGGCCTGGCCATGGAGCCGATTACCAACCAAGCGGCCAAGCTGCGCTACATGTTCGGCGGCAAAGCCAAGGTGCCCATGGTAGTCCGCGCTCAGGAAGGCGCCGGCCGCGGCAACGCTGCCCAGCACAGCCAGAGCCTGGAGGCCTGGTTCTGCCACATTCCGGGCCTCAAGGTGGTCACGCCCAGCACGCCGGCCGACGCCAAGGGTCTCCTCAAGACCTCCATTCGCGACGACAACCCGGTCATTTTCCTCGAGCACAAGGCCCTGTACTTCACGAAAGGCCACGTGCCCGAAGGTGAGCACCTGGTGCCGCTCGGGTCCGCTGATGTCAAGCGCCCCGGCCAGCACGTGACCTTCGTGGGCATCCACACCATGGTCCACAAGGCGTTGCAGGCAGCCGAAACGCTGGCGACGGAAGGCATCGAGCTGGAGGTCATCGACCCACGCACCCTGGTGCCGCTGGACGAGGAGACCATCGTCGAGTCCGTGAAGAAGACCGGCCGGCTGATCGTCGGCCATGAGGCGTACACCCGCTCCGGCTATGGCGCCGAGATCATCACCCGCGTCATAGAGTCGGCCTTCGATTACCTCGATGCGCCGCCGGTGCGCGTGTGCGCCAAGAACGTGCCGGTGCCGTACGCCGCATCGCTTGAGACGGCGGCGCTTCCGCAAGCGGAGGATGTCGCCGATGCCGCGCGTAAACTAGTCGGCAATCGAATCTGAAGGAGGCTCGAGATGCCGCCAGTCGCCACAACTCAGAAGTCGACCAAACCGCCGGTGTTGAAGATCGATTTCCTGTCCCACGGCACCCTTGAAGTTGTCGATCTGCAGGCGTCACGCCGCTTTTACGAGGAAGTGCTGGGGTTGGAGTGCATCCAGAACTCGCCGGTGTCGCTGATGCTGCGGCTGGGGGGCGATCATATCTACGTCGCTGTTCAAACCGGCAAGAAGAACGGCATGGGCTTGATGAACCACAACGGCCTGGACGTCGCTTCCGAAGCGGAGGTCGACCGCGCCTATGAGCTGCTGAAGCGAGTCACGGGTGAGTACGGCATCGGCAAGATCCAGCCGCCCCATAAGCAGCACGGCGCCTATTCGTTCTATTTCCAGGATCCTGACAACAACTGGTGGGAGATTCTGTCCAATCCACCACGTGGTTACGCACCTTGGTTCGAACGAACAGGCGCTGATCTGACAGGCCTCTCGGGCGAGGACCTCAGAAAACAAAGGCACACTTCCGGCTTCGGCGACTAGTGCCAACCCCGATCATCATGCCCATGCTTGGGCTGACGATGGAAGAGGGCGCCGTGGCGGAGTGGCTCAAGCAGGAGGGCGACGAGGTCAAGAAGGATGAGCCGCTGTTCACGGTCGAAATGGACAAGGGCATCGTAGAGGTGCCGGCGCCCGCCTCAGGCATCTTGCGCCGGGTGCTCGTGCCAGTCGGCCAGACGGTAGCCGTCAAGACGACGATTGCGGAGATTGCCGCGCCTGGGGAGGCGGAAGCCCCATCACCTCCCTCTCCCGCCGCGGCGGGAGAGGGGACTGGCCGAATCTTCGCCTCACCGCGTGCGCGGATGCGGGCGCGGGAACGGGGGGTCGCGCTGACGGACGTCACGGGCAGCGGACCAAACGGTCGCGTCGTGGAGGAGGACATCCTCGCTCTGGCGGCCGCGCCTTCCACCAAAGTCAGCGTCACACCGCTAGCCCGCCGCTTGGCGGCGGAGCACGGATTGGAGCTGACACAGCTCGAGGGGACCGGCCCCGCCGGACGTATTACGCAGGAGGACGTGCTGCGGGCGGCCTCTCCCTCCGCGGTGGGAGAGGAAGTAGCTGGAGAAGTGGTTTCGCTGTCCCGCATTCGGCGGATTACCGCCGAGCGGATGGCGGCTTCCGCGCGCAGCGTGGCTCGCGTCACCCTGCAGCTGGAGGCCGACCTCACCGAGGCCAGCAAGTTCCGGGCGCAGCTGGCGCCAGAGTTTGCTCGGTTGGGCGTGGACAAGCTGCCCTGGGACGCCATCCTGGCGAAGGCCGCGGCCCTGGCGCTAATCGAGCATCCGGCGGTCAACGCGCAATGGGTGGAGGGGCAGGGCATCCGGCGCAGCGCCGCCGCCCACGTGGGTGTCGCCGTGGCGCTGGAGCCCGAGGGGCTGGTCGTGCCGGTCCTCAAGGATGCCCACGAGCGCAGCCTGCGGCAGCTTGCGGGCGATCTCCTCGCGCTGGTCGACAAAGCCCGAGCGGCGCGGCTGAGCCTTGACGAGATGCAGGGCGGCACGTTCACCATTACCAATCTCGGCGCCTATCGCATCGACGGCTTCACGCCGATCATCAACCCGCCGGAAACGGCCATCCTTGGCGTGGGCCGCATAGCAGAGAAGCCGGCCGTGGTGGACCACCGGCTGGAGGTGCGCCAGCTCTGCACGCTGTCGCTCAGCTTCGATCACCGGGCCGTTGATGGCGTTCCGGCGGCCGCCTTCCTGAGACGGCTGGCGGAGCTGCTCGAGCGACCCTACGCGCTGCTGGAGATCTGAGCCCGCCCGAACTCAAACCGCCCGCCCGGCTGTATCGTTAAACGCATGGCGCCTGCATCGGGACGGGCCCCCCAGATTGAAGTCGCTCGACTGCTTCTGGCAGAAGACGAAGAGGACGTCCTGATCACACTGGCGGCTGTCCTGCGCCAGGAGGGCTATGACGTCACGCCGGTTCACAGCGCCTTCGAGGGCTGCCAGGCGCTGCAGACCGGCAGCTACGACGTAATCGTTACGGACATGCGCATGGAGGACGAGACGAGTGGGCTCGAGCTCGTGACCGAAGCCCACAGGCTGGATCCCCAATCCGTTGCCATTGTGCTGACCGGCTACGGCTCGTTCCCCTCAGCTGTCGAGTCGCTGCAGGCTGGCGTATTCGATTACATCACCAAGCCGTCGAACATCGAACAACTGAAGCAGGCCATCGCCCGCGGGGTCGAGCAGCGCCGGCTGAACCTGGCTCTGGTGCAGGCGGAACGGGCCGAGGCGGCTCGGCTGGCCGCCGAGCAGCACGCCCGCGAGGCCATCCTGCGCGCCGACGTCAGCGTGGCCCTAGCGGAACAAGCGAGGTTGCAAGACATTCTCAACCGCTGCGCCGATGCGCTCGTCAAGCACCTGCAGGCGGCCTACGCGAGGATCTGGGTGCTGAGGCCGGACGAAGAGTTGCTCGAGCTGGCCGGCACGGCCGGAATGTCAACGGTCAGCGGCCCGCTCACGCGAGTCACCATCCCGCTCGGCGCCTACCTGGTCGGCCGGGCGGCACTGGAGCGGCGGGCCATCTTCAGCGAGGACCTGCCAACGGATCCGCTGTTCAGCGACCGGGAATGGGCGCGGCGCGAGGGGATGAACTGCTTCGCCGGATATCCCATGGTGGTCGAAGACCGGGCCATCGGAGCGATCGCGTTGTTCGCGCAGCACATGTTCTCGCGGGAAACGATGGACGCCATGGGGCCTATTGCGGCGGCTATCGGCCAGGGCATCGAGCGCCGGCGGGCGGAGGAGGAGCGCGATCGACTGCTGGTGGCGGAGCGAGAAGCCCGCGGCCGGGCTGAAGCAGCCGAGCGTCGGCTGCAGCGCATTGTGGATGCTTTGCCCGAGGCGGTCGTGGTCGTCGATCCCGCGGGGCGTGCCCTGCTGTGGAATGGCGTGGCGATGGCGATTGCCGGCGCTTTCGACCCACCGCTGACGTTTACCGAGCTGCCTGCCTGGCACATGGAAGGGACGCCCTACGGCCCTGGCGAAAGGCCGCTGGCGCGAGCCATCCGCGAGGGGGAGACGGTGCAGGGCGAGCAGATGCTCATCGCCAACCAAACCACCGGCGAGCGCGTGCCCATCCTGGTCAACGCCGCGCCCATCTACAATGCCGAAGGCACGCTGCTAGGCGGAGTGGCCGTCTTCCAGGACATCACCACGCTGCGAGAGCTGGAGCAGCAGAAGGCCGACTTCCTGAGCGCGGCCGCGCACGATTTGAAAACGCCGCTGACGACGGTGAAAGGCCTCGTCCAGCTGCTGCAGCGACAATTGGCGAAGGCCTCCGGCATACCGGCCAGCACCACCACGACACTGGCAAACATCGATGCCGCGGCTGGCAAGATGGCGGGCCTGATCGATCAGCTGCTGGACGTCTCGCAATTAGACATGAAGCGCGACATCGATTTGATGCGAACGCGCGTCGACCTGGTAGCACTGGCCAAGCGAGTGCTCGAGGAGCAGCGGCACGGCGCCGATGGCTACGAGCTGCGGCTCAAAACCGATCTGCCATCGCTCGAGGGCGAGTGGGATCCGGAGCGCCTCGAACGGGCGCTTGCCAACCTGCTCTCGAACGCCGTGAAGTACAGTCCCTCGGGAGGCGAGGTAATCGTCGAGCTCCGCCGTGAGAAACGCGGGCGCTGCCATTGGGCGGCGGCGGCAGTGCACGACCGTGGCGTAGGCATCCCAGCGGCCGACCTGCCGCACATCTTCGACAGGTTCCAGCGCGGCGGCAACGTGCGCGGCCGGATCGCCGGCACCGGGATTGGGCTGGCCTATGTGCGCGAGATTGCGGAGCGCCACGGCGGCAGCATCGAGGTCCAGACCCAGGAGGGCCGCGGCAGCATCTTTACCCTGCGACTGCCGTTGGACTCCTAAACCAAAAAGCCGCTGACGTTCGAACGCTCGCGGGTGCTGGCGGACCGCGCACTCAGGAGCGTCATCAGCCAGTTGATGGCCGCCGCCAGGGCGAACACCAGCAGCAGCAGCGCGTACATGCGGGACATGTTCAGGTTGCGGTAGGCGTTGAACACCAGGAACCCAAGCCCGGCGCTCGCCGCCTTCGTTTCGGCCAGCAGCGAGCCGACGATGGCCACGCCAACGGCCATGCGCAGCCCCAAGATGATCCCGGGCGCCATCGATGGCAGATAGACGTGCCGCACCAGCTGCCATTCGGATAAGCGCATGACCTTGGCCAGCTTGACGTGGACCGGCTTGATGGCGAACGACGCCGCGATGGTGTTGATCACCATGGGGAAGAATGCGGAGGCGGCGGCCACGGCTACTTTTGAGTTGGGGCCGATGGTAAACACCAGGATGAACACCGGAAAAATGATGATGTACGGCACGGCGGAGAAGTACAGCATCAGCGGCTCGAACACGCGCCGCGTGTATGGGTGCAAGCTGGCCAGCAGCCCGAACCCGAGCGCAGGCGTGACACCAAACAGCACACCCAGTCCGATCTCGTAGCCGCTGGTGGCCAGGTGCGGCGCCAGCTCGCCGTTCGTCAGGAGCTGCCACAGTGCGCCGGCAATGTCTGGCAGCGACGGGAACAGCTCGCGCACGGCCCCGCCGGCCAGAGTGAGCGCCTGCCAGGCGGCGAGGACGACTACGATGGTGAGGGCCTGGATCAGGAGCTGCCGTGACGTGGCTCGAGGCTCTCTCACCCTCGCCCTCTCCCAGCGGGAGAGGGAAACTTTAGCGAGCGCGCTGGAGGCCACGTTCCATCCTGGTCAGAAACGAGACGTACAGCACCGCCACCAGCACCACGGCCATGATGCCTGCATACATCTCCTTGGTGTCGAGCAGGTCGTAGGCCTCGGCAACGAGCCGGCCGAGGCCGCCGATGTTGACGATGAATTCCATAGCCAGCACAGCCTTGAACATGTAGCCCAAGCCGAGCTGCAGGCCGCTGAAGATGCCGGGCGCCGCCGCCGGCAGCAGTATTGATCGAAAGATGCGCTGGTCCGGCAGTCGCATCGAGCGGCCGACCCGGATGAGCACCGGGTTCACGCGCAACAGCGCCGATCGTGTGTTGAGGATGACAGGGATCACGCCAACGGATGCCGCCAGGACCACGACAGCGGTAGGCGTGCGGCCGAAGAACACCAGCGCGATGGGGTACAGCAGCAGCGTGGGCGCGGCGAACAGCGCGCCGAGCATGACCTCATAAGCCTGGCCCAGCTCGCTGAACCGCCACAGCACATAACCGGCGGCCAGCCCGAACGTGATCGCCAGCGCCAAAGAGACGGCGATCTCGGCCAGGGTAGTCCCGGCAGCCGGCAGGATGCCCTTGAGGAAGGTGCTGCCGAAGGCTTGAAACGTGGCGGAAGGGGGCGCCACGAACAGCTCGCTCAGGATGCTCGACCGGACGAGCCCCTCGAGCACGCCCAGCGCCAGCACGACAAACGCGAACTGGCCGGCGAGAACCTTGAGCTGCGCTCTCAGTGCCCTTACCTGGCCTCTCCCACATTCGCCGTCCGCGTAGGACTGGGCGCGGAAGAGGACGTCATTTCGGAAGGTATTGGGTCGTAATCAGCTTGTTCAGCTCATCCTGGGTGAGTGGCTTCTCGATGGCCTTGTAATCGACGGCCTGCTTGTTGATGAGATCAATCCCTTTCACCGCTTGGGCGGTGTTCTTGTCCTCGGCCAGATAGTCGAACGCCTTCACCAGGAGGCTTTCGGGATCCTGGAGCTTGGCGTCGTCCTTCCAGAGCTTCACGGAGTCGGTCTTGTTGGCCACCATGTAGTGCCAGGTCTTGTTGTAGGCCCGAATGAACGCGGCCACCTGGTCGCCATTTTGGGACGAGTACTTGGTGTTCACGAACTGACCGCGCAGCGTTTCACTCTGCAGCGCCGTGATGTCGGAGCCGCCGAACACGATCTTGATCTCGCCTCGCTCAACGGCCCCCAGGTTAGCGGGAGGACCGGCGAGGCCCACGTCGATCTGCCCGGTCTTGACGGCTGTCAGCTGGTCCGGAAAGCCGCCCACAGGCAGCAGCTCGGCCGGCTTGAGGCCCTTGGCCTTGAGCATGTCGTTGATGGCTTCGTCGGCCAGGTTGCTCGACGAGCCGCGGTTGGTGAAGGCCACTTTCTTCCCGGCGAAGTCCTCGAGCTTGTTGATGGGTGAATCGGCCTTGGCGTACCAGTACAGATCGCCCGTCCCAATGGCATCAGAAGCGATGATCTGGATGGGAGCGCCCTTGGTGAAGGCCGTCATGAGGGCGAATAGGCCGGTGCCGACGGCCATGTCTACGCTGCCCGAGACTACCGCCTGCACGGTCGTGGCGCCACCCGCCGTGGATGTTGGCTGGATGTCCAAGCCCTCCTCTTTGAAGAAGCCCTTGGCGGTGGCAACGGCGGCCAAACCACCCGTGGTCAGGCTGTCACCCTGCGGCACGGCCAGCTTCAGCGCCTTCAAGGCGGCGGCCGGCTTGGCGACCGCGCTGGAACCGCCGGAAGCTGCCGCGGCGGGCTTGGCCGAGGCGGCGGCGCTGGCCGCGGGCGAGGCCGCGGGTTTGGATGCCGCGGCCGCCGGACTTGCCGGCACGGAAGCAGCGGGCGCCGCTCCGCCACCGCAGGCCGCCAGCAGCAGCCCGCTCAGCAGGATGACCTTTGCTATTCCGAGGAATCCGCACCGGCTGGCCGGATGCCTCATTGCTTTGGGCATGACAAAGGGTTGCTTAGGTCGTCGAGAGTTCATGTTCCCTCCTCGCTGTAGTCACTGCCTCGCTGCGCAGCGAGGCCCAGATCTCGCCAATGAGCTCGCCGAACTGATGGGACGCTATGATGTCCGCGCTCCGCGGCCGCGGCAGACCGATGTCGAACACCTGCTTGATGCGCCCCGGCCGAGCCGACATAACCGCCACCCGGTCAGACAGGTGGACGGCCTCCTGGATGTTGTGGGTCACGAACAGGATCGTCTGGCCAAGCTCGGCCTGGATGCGCAGCAGCTCCTCTCCCAGCAGCATGCGCGTCTGCTCGTCGAGGGCGCCGAAGGGCTCATCCATCAGCAGCAGATCCGGCTGCAGCACCAACGCGCGGGCAATGGCCACTCGCTGCCGCATGCCGCCTGAGAGCTGCGATGGATGGCTGTTGGCGAAGTCGCTCAGGCCCACCAGCCGCAGCATCTCCTGGGCGCGGGGCTCCCATTCGGAGCGCGCCGCGCCCTGCATCTCCAGCCCGAACGACACATTGCGCAGGGCCGTGCGCCATTCGAAAGTGGACTCCTCCTGGAACACGACGCCGATGGCCGGATGCGGGCCGCTGACACGCCCACCATTGATCTCCGCGCGACCCTCGTAATCCGCAATCAGCCCAGCGACCATATTCAGCAGCGTCGACTTGCCGCAGCCCGACGGGCCGATAACCGACACGAACTCGCCACGCCCTACGTCCAGCGTCACATCTTCAACCGCCGGCAGCCAGCCGCCATCGACGGCATAGCGTTTGGAGACGCTCTCCAGGCGCAGAAGTGGTGCCGTCACAGCGCCCATATACTACGCCCATGGCCACGGACTCACCCCGCCTCGGTAAACTCGGCGGGGACCCCGGGACGATTGCCGACGTCGACGCCAAGCTGGACGAGCTGGTAGCGATTGCCGCCCCCTATTGGGCGGGCGAGTACGAGGTTGTGCGGACCTTCTTCAGCCGGCCGCGCAGCAAGGAAGAGCACATCCGCTGGCTGCGGGCGCAGTGCTGGAAGGAGTTCTGGGGCACGCTGGATGGCGACACGCAGGGCATCCCCATGCGATCGCTCAAGCAGCTGCTGGAGCTGTACGGCAAACTGGACGACCCAAAGGCGCGCCACGAGTTCCTGCACGTTGCCGAGGAGATGTACGAGGAGTTCCACCACTACTCAGCCCTGGCGGACATCCTGGACGACCTGGAGGGCCGGCCGGTGCCGCCAAGGGAGCTCGAATCCGCCCCCGAAGACCAGAAGCTGACCGAGATGCGGACTCGCATCGCGCAGACGGAGGGTGAGCTCGGCGCTTTCGTGAACAAGTTCAGCGAAGGCGGAGGGTCGAGCATGTACAAGGCCGGCATGGAGGCCACCGGCGGCGAGCTGGAAGAACGCCTCGCCGCCGCTTTCCGCATCATCTACGACGACGAGGTCGAGCACATGAAGACCGGCGCGGAGGGCCTGCGGCGCGTGGTCAAGACTCCTGAAGAGTGGGAGAAATGCAAGCGGCTGGTACGCGAGGTGATGCGCCAACGCGTGCGGATGCGCAACGATATGCTCGGCAACCCACTCGGCGAGGAGCGGCTGCGGGAAATCGACGAGGGCAAGATCGAGCCCTTCCACCGCAACATCCTGACGAAGTAGTGGCTGAGCGGGCCCCGCTGCTGGACTTGTCGGGTCCGCGTACGGTCAAGGAGGCCGAGTCCCTGGTGTTCCTGGCCGCCCGCAGCGATCCGCAGTTCGAGGCGGCCCATCGCACCTGGCTGGAGGAGGACCGCAGCTACTTCATCCGCTGGCGGGAGAAGCGCGACGGAGCGCCGCTCCAGATCATCGGCCTGGTCCACGCCTTCCAGCTGCCGGAGATGGCCTGCCGCCTCAGCCTCATCCCGTTCGAGGACGACCCAACGCCAGCCCTGCGCGTGTATGCGGATCGGCTGCGCAAGGAGCTGGAGGAAGAGGGCTTCGCCTAATGGGGCTGACTCGGGGGAGGGTGGACCTGAGGGGGCTCGAACCCCTGGCCTCGGCGATGCGAACGCCGCGCTCTCCCAGCTGAGCTACAGGCCCCTTGGAAATCATCCCGCCTCGATGAACTCGGCGGGATCCTGGGAACGCGTGCGAGTATAGCAATCGGCTCTCGATGGGCGTACAATGCCGGCCAAGGTGCGAAACTTTCCGGCTCAGGCCGAGGTACTCGCAGGTGGAGAGCAGGGCCGCGAGCAAGCAGCCGAGGAGCCAGATGAGCTGCTGGCCACCGAGGCGCTGACACGCGGCGAGGCCTTCGAAGAACTGGTGCGGCGCTACCAGAATCGGATCTACAGCTTGGCGTACCGAATGACTGGCGACAACGTGGAGGCCTACGACCTGACCCAAGAAGCATTCCTGCGCTGCTATGCCGCGCTGCCGAGCTTCAATCCCAACCTGCGGTTTGCGCCCTGGATCTATCGCATCGCCACAAACTTGTGCATCAACTTCCTGCAATCCAGCCGGGTGCGCAAGGGCGGCGCCGATCCGGATCTTGCGCTCCAGATGCCCGATCGCGGCAAGCAGCCCGACTCCTTGTACGAAGAAAAGGAGCAGCGGCTGCGTATCCACCAGGCCATCCTGAGCTTGCCGGCTAAGTACCGCGCCGTGGTGATCCTGCGCCACATGCAGGACAAGACTTACGAGGAGATCGCCGCCATCCTGGAGCTGCCACTGAACACCGTCCGCACGCACCTCTTTCGGGCGCGGGAGCTGCTGCGCCGCCGCCTGTACGAGCCGCAGCGTTGATGGACCATCCGGATTTCGAGCGGCTTCAGCTGTACGTAGACCAGCGCATCGGCGACGCCGAGCGCTTGGCCCTGGACGCGCACCTCACGCGCTGCAGCGCGTGCTGGGGTCGGATGAGCAGCCTGCGCCAGCTCACTACCGGCCTGGAGTCGCTGAACGAGCTGTCGCTGCCGCCCGAGTTCGCCACGGACGTGGCCGAAGAGGCCACCCCCAGCGAGCACCTCACGGTGGCGCCCGCCCGGCGGGGGCTGTTCGTGCAGGCCGCCATCTGCTTCATCATCCTGGTCACCTGCGGCGCCCTGCTGCTGATCGTCGACACGCCCGTGACCGACCCCTCAGACGATGTGCTGGGCATGATCGACGTGCTGCTGGGCTCGCCATTCCAGGCCAACGGGTACCTCATCGCGGTGCTGGCCATCATGTCCCTGGCCGGTCTGGCTGTGCTCGCCTGTGTGTTGGGGGGAATTCCACGCGATCGCCCACGGAGGCAAGATCCCGTGCCCACACACATCCCCCGGCGCCGGCGCTAGATGCAGCCTGTCCAACTCCGCCTCGCCGCCATCTTGCTGACGATCGCTGTGTACAGCGGCGGGATCCTATCGCTCAATAGCGTGGTGCTGCCGGCCGCCGGGGTGAACGGCTTAGCCGAGCTCGGCCCCGGAGCGTTCGACTTTCTAGGGCCCAATCGTACCGAGGCGCAGGCCGGCAGCGCGAATCGTGAGCACGGCTGGGGGGCGTCCAAGACGTTCAGCCTGTGGCTGCGACCGTTCGGCGTCCACCGGCCCGACGCCGACGACCTGTCATGGGCGCTGGGGTCGTTCGCCGTCCTAGGCACGGTGAGCACGATGCTGCTGTTCCTGTTCCCAAAGCGGGTGCGCTACGTATCGAAGCTGCTGCGCGATGAGCCGTTCCGGAACCACGTCCTGAACGTGTTGGTGGGCCTGCTGGCCTATGGCGTGGCGTACGCGCTGCTGCGCCTATCGTGGCTGATGATCATGGGTGTGCCGTTCATCCCCTTCCTGGTGGGTGGCGTGTGGCTGCTGACCATGATGGGCATCGTTGCCGTCAGTTTCACGCTCGGCCGCGCCCTGCTGCGTTATTTCGACGCGCCGCTGCCGCCGTTAGCCGAGGTGATCATTGGCCTGTGGCTGCTGTTCGTGACCAGCATGCTGCCGGTGCTCGGCTGGCTGGTGGGCGGCGTCTGCGCGTCGCTCGGCTTCGGGGCGCTCCTCCAGACGCGCTTCGGGACGCGCCAGCGCTGGTCGCTCGATCCGCTGGAGGAGCCCGCTCCCGCGCCAGAGCCTCAGCCCAAGCATCCGAAGATCCTGCCCCTCCGTCGCGCGCGCTAGCGGCGGGCTAGCACTCTTCCGGCGGCCGCAGCTTGCGGAAGGCCGCCAGGATCGCCAGGTCGTACGCGATCTTCAGGCTGCCGCCCACCAGGAACGGCAGGCCCAGCGCAGGCACCGCCAAGCTGGCCGCGCTGAAGGCCGGTGGTATGGACTGCGCGGCGTTGCGCGCCACGGACGTGAAACCGGCCGCGGCTGAGCGCTCCTCGGGCTCCACGATAGCCATGGTGTAGGACTGCCGGGTGGGCACGTCGAGCTGGGAGAGGAGGAAGCGCACCAACAGCAGCGCCACCGCCCATTGGAGGTTGGGCATGAGCGGTATCAGCAGGAGCAGCACGTTCGAGGGCAAGTGCGTGAACACCATCGTGTTCAGCAGGCCGATGCGGCGGGCCAGTGGCGCAGCAGCGAGGAACGAGACGCCCGAAGCCAGGTTGGCCCCAAAGAAGATGGCGCCCAGGTCGCCCGCGCCCACGCCGTAACGGAGGTTGAACCACAGAGCGAGGATGCTCTGCACGACGAAGCCGCCGGCGAAGGCATCTACGGCAAACAGCCCGGCCAGACGAAACACGACGGGACCGGATTTGGGCAGGCCAAGCCGCGCGGCAATTCCCTTGCCCTGTGGGAGAGGGTTAGGATGAGGGCTCGCGGCAGCGGGTTCAACGGCGTTGGACAGACGGGTGTAGAGCAGTAGCAGGGCGGCGGCCATCACGGCATAGGCCCATATCAGGGCGCGGTAGCCGCCCACGCCGGTAACGCCCAGGACACCGGGAAGGCCCACGGCTAGGGCGCCCAGCGCACTGGCATACGACGCCACCATGTTGTAGCCCGCAAAAGCTGCCGTTCGGCTGCGGACGCCAACGACCTGCGGCAAGATGGCCTGCTCCACCGGTCCGAACGGTCCCAGCTCCTTGCTCGAAGGATTGGCGGCGCCAAGCGCGGCCGCGATGGCCAGTAGGGCCGGCTGGCTGGTGAGCGCGAACGCCGCCGCC
>Ga0099828_10002379_pt1 | contig 12915 bp, 10 predicted proteins | sample CZO8metaG_2_FD_79338 | JGI IMG/M metagenome (GOLD analysis project Ga0099828, IMG submission 79338) | Vadose zone soil microbial communities from the Eel River Critical Zone Observatory, Northern California, USA - CZOApr15con2H1.8 metaG | ecosystem: Environmental > Terrestrial > Soil > Vadose...
CGCGGTAGCGCAGGGTGCGCTTCTGCACCCAGCGTTCGAGGGTCCCGCGCAAAACCTGCGACAGTCTCCCGGCCTCTTCTTCTTCGGACGCTGGGCCACCACCATCTCCGGCGGCTGCAAAGTCGTCGAGTGTTTCTTCGGCCTCCGCGGAGCCGTCGGATGCCACCGAGAGGATGCGCCGCGTTGCCGTCCAGCTCAAGCCGCGCTCGGCCACGCGGGAAAACGGCCGGACGTAGGTCTTTGCGCCGATTTTCTCGGTCTGCTGGCCGGAGATTTCGCTGCGCACGGTTAACTGGATGCGATAACTGGACATCACGCCGGGCGTAAACGCGCGCTCGAGCGGCTTTTCCTGCGCAGAAGCGCCGGGCGAGAAAACCAGCAGGCCGCACAAAACGGTACGGGCGGCAGTGCGCATCGCCTGGACGCTAGCACACTGCTTCTGGCCGGGCAACGCGTCGCGCGATGGTTACCGACTGCCCGCGCGCGCCGGCTGCAGCTGCAGGTGCCGGTCGAGGAAAATCCGCCGCCGCGGCTTCTCTAGTGCTGCGTGGCCGCAGCGGGCTCGATGCGGGTCACTTGCAGCGCATCGAGTGGGCCGGCAATATGCAACATGAGCTTCGCGGCGGGCGAAGCAAAGATTTGGCTTGAGGCCCGAGAAGGCGCTCTTCGTGTCCCGTGCCCGAGCCACGCAAGCCGCAGGTCGAGCGTGCGTGAGAAGTCCACATCGCCGCCCACTTCGTAGATGTCGGTGTGGCTAGCCAGTGCCAGCTTTTGGATGTGCACCTGGGAACCCGCCAGAGAGAATTGGCCAGCCGCGAGCCTGAAATGAGTGATGCCCGGACGAAAAGCAGCGGCCTGAGATGTGGCGTCCAAATCCAGACCGCGCATTTCCGCATTGTGAATCTCGATGGCGCCGTCGCCTTCCAGCGAAGACAGCAGATTTCCGCGACCCACGCCGTGTGCGCTGAGCTTGAGTATGCCCGACGCATCCCCAAAGAAACGATTCTTGAGCGACGTCGCATCGGTGAGCAGCGTTAGGTTGATATCCTGGAATTGCGCCAGAATGCTATACACAGGCTCAGGCAACAACTCCGCGCGCAGTGAACCCCCAAGTCTACCGCCGTAAAAGTCCGCCGGCGCGATGCGGAAATCCAGGTTGCGGCCATCGACCTCGGCAGCGGCGCGCAGGCGGCTGGCTGCCAGCGGCGCGAGCACAAATTGATCTACGCGGAGCGTTCCGCGGGCGTGCAGGCGATCGAGCAGCGCATCCAGCGCGGCGCTGCTCCGGTTCGCCGCGCCCGACGGCAGAAACCTTTCCAGCAAACCCGCAGGTCGCGCGCGCGGGCCGAGCCAGCGATCCAGCTCCATGACGTCCAGACGGTCCGCGGACAGATCGAATTCCCACGCTGCGCCGCGTCCCGCCGGCCGCTGCGGGTTCTTCCAGAGCGACCCGGTCCAGCGCGCGCCGAACGCCTGGGCACCCACCAGCGTGATGCGCCGCTCGCCACCGCGCAGATCGATGCGCGCATTCGGGAAGCTCAGCGGCCGGTTCAAGTAGGGTAAGCGCAGGCGAAAGCCGCGCAGCTCGATGGAGCCGGCAGGCGCGACCGCGAACGGCCGCACGGTTCCCTGCCAACCGAGATCCAGGACCACCGGGCCCTCCGCGCTCCAGCCGTGATTCAATGTGCGGCCCAGGGCTTGCGCCGCGGTCAACAGATCCTGCGCCCGATCTGTCTGCCCGGCCAGGTTCAGTTCGAATTGCCACGGCCGAGCGAAGCCTTCTGCCGGGCCGATGGCTCCCTCGACGCGCAGCATTCCGGTTTGCTGTTCCGGCGAAGTTGTTTCCGGCCCGGCCGCCGGTAACACAATCGCAACCGGGTCGAGTTCCAGCCGGCCGCGATGCACCCGCGCGGCGATGCGCGCGACACGGACCGGCTCGCGGAAGCCCGCCACGTGCAGCCGTATGCCCGTGCTGGCCAGCACGCCTCGCTCGAGTCGCAGCGGCCAGCCGCGCAGGCTAAAATCGATTCCGGCATAGCCATCGAGCGCGACCCCCTCCGCCACGCCAGGACGGAACGCGCGATACCACGCCAGCAGGTCCCCCCACGCGATTCCCGAAGAAGCCAACTGCCATTCTGAATCCCGAGCGGGCCCCCAGACCACCCTTCCGGTGCCATGCACGCTCGATCGTGGCGCATCGAGCACCCATTCGGTGAATGCGACGCGAGGCTCGCTGGTCCGCCACTCCCCTTGCGCCCTCAGGTTCACCGCGGGGTCGCCCGGGCGATGCGGCAAGTCCCAGCGATGCAGATTCTCCAGCCGCGCGCTCCCGGCGAAAGACCAGCGTGTCCCACGGGCCTCCTCGAGCGTTGCGCCACTGCGGGCGGGCGATTCTTCGTCATCGCTGGCAGAGGAACCCGCCGGCGTCGCCCCTGGGGCCTCGCTGCGCGCCGTCAGCTCGATGGCCAGGCGCCCGCGCACGCCATAGTCCCGGCCGCGCGCCAGCCGCAGCGCGTCGGCGAGCGAGGCTTCCTGCCAGCTCAGCGCAAGCTGCGCCGGCTGCAGGCGCGCCGAGGTGCCCGCGACGCGCCCGCGCACACGCAGAACTCCGCCTTCCTGCAACGAAACTGCCGCGCGGCTCGGCCGCGCTTCCAGGTTCACCAGCCAGCGCCCGGCGCTTTCCTGCTCCAAATGACCGCTTACCTCCACCAACGCGAAGGGATGCTTGTCCACACCGCGCTTGAAATTAATCCGCCCGGAATCGACCTCAATGCGGTACAGCCGGCCCGACGGATCGGCCGAGGGCTGGCCCGGCGCGCTGCCTTGTGCGGCGGTCGCTGACGGCGGCAGCCAGCTCTCGATGTTCCAGCGGCCGTCGGCGGCGCGCACCAGGTTCAGGCTCGGCCGGATGAAGGATAGAGTGCCGAATTCAAACCGTCCCCGAGCCAGCGCGCCCCACCGCAGGCCCGCGGTCAAGCGTTCGGCGCGCAGGAAATATTCGTAGCCGAATCGCGGGTCTTCCGCGACGCTAATCGAGTCGGCTTCGAACCGGAGGCCATCGAGCAGGCTAAAGCTGTAGTGGTGGACTTCCACTGGCCGGCCGAACGACGCTTCCAGCCGGGCGTCCAGATAGCGGTGGATCCGGCGCATGCGCAGGGCGCGCGAAAAGCCCGCGCTCGTCGCCAGAACTACGAGCAGAGCGACGAGGGCCCAGCGCATCCAGGAACTTTTTTTCATCGCGGCCAGGAATTGTGGCAAAACGAACTGGGGAAAGAAAGGGCGACTGGAAGGCCGCCTCAGTGCACGGTGTGCAGCATGCGCCCCCAGCGCGTGCGTGTGGGCAGGTGGATCAGCGTATCGACCAGGCCCACGACGCGGCCGAAGAAAGTGCGGTCGGAATAATCGGCGCTCGTGGAATCGACCGACCAGTAGATCAGCACCGGGCGCCCCATGATGGCGTCGCGGTCCACGAAGCCCCAGTAGCGGCTGTCCCAGCTGCGCTCGCGGTTATCGCCCATGGCGAAATATCTGTTCGGCGGCACGATCAGCTCGCCGTTGCGCACATAATTCATGATCTGATCGGCCCATTCGCGCCGCACGGTGGACTGCAAAAACCGGCTATCAGGCGGGAAGTTGTCGCCATAGGAATCGTACGGCGCGCCGGGATCGTGCACAACGTAAGGCTCGACGAGCGGCTTGCCGTTCACGTACACCCGCTGGTCCAAGATCTTGATGCGGTCGCCCGGCACGCCGATCACGCGCTTGACGTAGTGCGGGTGATCGTCATAGGGGAACTTGAACACGATGATGTCGCCCTGGCGGATGGGGCGGTAGGGCAGGAATTTTTCGTACCACGTGCCGCGTCCGCCGAAAATGAACTTGTTCACCAGCAGGTGGTCACCGATCAGCAGCGTCTGTTCCATGGACTGCGAGGGAATCTTGAAGGCCTGCACGACAAAGGTCGTTCCAAACAGCGCCAGGATCACCGTCACCAGCAGCGATTCGGCATACTCCCGCAACGTCGTGCGGTCCTTGGCTTCCCGGTGCTCCGATCCTCGCTCGGCCACTTCGGCTGCTTCAACCATTTCGGGCTTCACCTCGAAGAGCCTTCAAGCATCCGCGCCGGCGAGATGCGCCAGCGCGAGTCGCGCCGCCGCCTGTTCAGCTTCTTTCTTGTTCGCTCCCGCTCCGGAAGCGACCGCTTGGCCCGCCACCCAGACTTCCACGACGAAGGTTTTGCGATGGTCGGGACCGCTTTCGCTGGCCACACGGTACTCCGCCGGGGGAAGGCCGCGGGCCTGCAGCAGCTCCTGCAGGCCGGATTTGCGGTCAGTTTGCCCCAACTGATGGGCTTGCTCCCGGAGGAACTGGTCGATCAGGGATCGCTGCACGAATCCGCGGGCTGCTTCGATCCCCGCATCGAGATAAATCGCGGCGACCACCGCTTCATACGCATCCGCCAGGACGGCGGGCTTTTCCCGGCCGCCGGTTTTTTCCTCGCCGCGGCCGAGCTTCAGATAGCGTCCCAGGTCCAGCCGTCGTGCGGCGGCATGGAGCGAATTCGCGTTCACCAGTCGCGCGCGGCTCTTCGAGAGCTGCCCTTCGCTCCAGTCCGGAAAACTGCTCACCAAGTACTCGCTGACCAGCAACCCGAGCACGGCATCTCCCAGGAACTCGAGGTTTTCGTTGTCCTCAACGGCCTGCTCGCCGCGCAGTTCCGGCACGCGCGAGCTGTGCACCAGCGCGCGCCCGAGCCAGTGCGGTTGCCGGAAGCGGTGGCCGAGCGCCGCTTCGAGCTCCGCGTGTTCAGCAACCATGCTCACCGGCAGGTCTACTGTTTCGGCGGCGCCGGCTGCGTCAGCGCCAGGCGCTTGGCTTCATCCTGGGCTTTCTTGCAGCGGTCCTGCATGGCTCCAGGGATGGCCACGCAGCGCTCAAATGCGGTGGCGGCATCGCCGAACCGCCTCGTGTGCTCGTAGGAAAGCCCCAGCACAAAAAAGTCCACCGGGTCGGGACCCAAGGCTAGCTTGGTGGCCTGCTCAAATTCAGCCGCCGCGTCGGCATACTTCTGCCGCTGGTAGTTCACAAAGCCCAGGCCACTGTGCGCCATGGAGAGCTCTTCGTTCTTGGCCTTGTTGAATTCTTCATCGCTGAGCGTCGAATTCGCGGGCTTTTGCAGGGCTTCGAGCAGGGCGATGGCCCGCTTCGAGTAGCGCTCCGCCTTCGCCAGCTTCTGATCTGTGTCCAGGCCGCTCGAGCCTGCGCGCCGCGACATCACCATGCCCAGTTGCGCCATGACGTCCACGCTGTCCGGGTTCAGCTCCAGCGCCTTTTCTCCGGCGACGACCATTTTGTCTTCCTGACCAGTAGCCAAATAAAGTGTGGTCAGCCGGCCGTACACGGCCGCGGCATAACGCGTGGCCGGATACTTTCTTAGGAATTCCTCTCCAAGCTGGATCTGATGCTGCGGGTCGGTGCTCTTGGATTCGAAGAAAGCCTTCGCCGCAGCTTCTTCTTCGGGGTTCATTGGCGGCGGCGCCGGGTTATCCAGCGTAAAACCGGGCTGGCTCGGCTTGGCCGGCTGCTGCGGCGGCTGCCCCTGGCCTTGCCCCTGCCCGTAGCCTTGCGCGATGGCCCATGCCGGGGCGAGCGCCAGGGTGGCGAGCAGGCCCAGCGGCATCACTTTACCCATTGCGGTCCTCATCTTCCTTCTCCTTGGTGCAGATGATTGCGAATCAAATACCTCTCCCCCTCCCTTGCTGTACTGGTCCGCTGCGCGGCCGGGCCCTCCGCAGTGTACATCACTCCGGGTTACGGACGCGAAGCCGGTTGGTAACCTTTTTCGATCCCGCGCTGCGCCGCCAGCCGCGCCGTTTCCGGAGCGCCATCGACAGCCAGCGCCGCGCGATACTCGCTCATGGCGAGCTCGCGGTTCCCGTCCACATCGTAAATCCGACCCAGATAAACGTGCGACCAAGCCACAATCACCGGGTCGCGGCCCAGCGCAGCCGCATCGCCGCCGGACGGCTTGACGACCAGGCGGCGGAACAACTCTTTAGCTTTCTCCGAATCTCCCTGCAGAACGCTGGCCACGGCCAGGCCATACACAGCCCGGGGATGGTTGGGGTCCTTAGTCAGCACGCGCTCGAACGCAGCGGCTGCCGCCGGCGCGTTTTTGGCCGCGATCTGGCGGTCGCCTTCATCCAGCCAGGCCGCCACGTCCGGATCGCCGGGACCGCCGGCCAGCCGGAGAATCGACGCGGCCGTTCCCTGCGCTTCCGCGGGCGCGAACCTTACGCCCTGGAGGCGTTTGCTTTCTTCGGCGACGCTGATCCCGCGCACCATGTCGGGAAAATAAAAGCTCATGGCCGGCTCGGCCTTTTCGAATTTCGCCAGCTCGCGGGAAAGTGCGCGGACCAGAACATAGCCTTCGGATTCTGCGTCGTCGATGGCGGCGGCGAGTCTTTCCGGTGGAAGCCGGCGCTGGCGCAGTTCCACGGCGCGCACCAGGCATTCGCCGAAAAAGACGGTAAAGTCGTCCTTATGCTCTCCCGGCAATCGCGGGGCGCGCGCGGCGATTTCGAGCAAAGGCCGCTTGGCCGCCACCAGGCGCGCATAGCGCACGGGGAACGGGTCAAGCAGGAAGTGAAGATACGCGTGGCGGATTTCATCCAGCGGAAGCTCGCGACCGGGACCGACCACAATCACGTAGTGGTCCCCGTAATTGCGGAAGTTCGTCCGCGTCCCCACCAGCGGATCGACGTACACGGCAAACGTGCGCGTGCTCCTGGAGCTGAGCAACTCGCGCAGGTAGCCGTTCGAGGTCGCCACGAGTTGCGTCACCGAGTGGTGCAGACCTGCGATTTCGCGGTTGTACTCTGGCTGCACCTGGGCCCACAGCCGTTCGAGCTGCGCCTCGCGGTAGAAATTCGCCAGCACCTCGGGGAAATCCTCGATGGTCAGCACATCCGGCGGCAAATCGTCGTGCGGCAGAACAAATTTGAAGTCGGGTGGCGGACCCGCCACGAGCGCGAACGAGACGTAACGGGAAAGTGTCGCCGCCGGATCGGCCTGGAGATGCGCGCTGTAGTACGCGCGCAGCGCTTCCGTCGCCGGCCCCTGCAATCGCATGAGCTCGCTGCGCAGCCGCGCTCGCACCGGATTCCAGTCCGCCAGGCTCGCGTCTTTCTCAAAGCCGGCAGCGCGCAGCGCGCACAATGTGGCGAAAAGCTGCGGGTTCGCTTCGATGGTAACTTTGTTCTGGACCGGGCGAGCCACACGCGCCTGCGCGGCCGCTCCGGCTGCGCCCGGCAGGCACAGTCCCACCGCGAAGGCGGTGGCCACAGCGCCCATTCGGCGCAGAGCAACGCAAAGCCGCGAAGGCACGGCAGAAACTCTGGGGATTTCAGAACGACTCACCGGATGCATCGGCCCCCGAGGCTGTTCGAAAGAAAGTAGACCGCCTCAGCCGGGCGGTCTTTGCCGATCCCTGGCCATCGGAGCGGTTCCTTCCCAATTTACAGGGGCCCTGTGAGGGCGTCAAGGAATGTAAGCGCGAAGCCGAAGGCTCACCGGCCGTGCCGGCAGCACGCTGCAGGCTTAGAAGCTAACCGCGAACGCGGATTTCGCTGAAGCTGAGCACGACGCGCCCGCCCGGCGTGGGCCGGCCGAAGCTCATCTGCGGGCGGAAGCGCGAGAACAGGAGAACCTGGTCGAGCTGACGGCGCACGGCCAAATCGCGCGGCCCGGAAAGGATCTGGTAGTTCACCACCTCGCCCTGCGCATTCACCGTGGCTTCGATCAGCAGCGCGTGCGGCCCGGCCAGCCCGCTCTGCTCGTCTTCCAGGGGTCCGGTGACCGGGAATGGAGCCAGCGCTTCCAGCCGCGCCGGCTGGAGCAGGTTGGTCGGCAGGTCGTTGGGCACGGCGCCGAGCGGCGCGCCCACAGCCATCACGTGATACATCACCAGCACGAGCATCGCCGCCAGGACTCCGCCGGTGGCCGGCAGGGCCATCGGCCGCAGGATGTTTTGCAGGATTAGCTGCGCGCGGCCCGTAGCTGTCCGCAACCGCCCGGCCCAGCCGCCAGAGGCTCGCGCCTTGGCCACGGCCACACGGATGCGCACATCCAGGTCCTCCGGAGGCGCGGAGCGTTCCACGCGCGACATCAGCAGCGAAAGCTGCCGGTAGCGCTCGAGTTCCTCCCGGCAGGCCACGCAGCTTTCCAGATGCTCGCGCAACCGCGCGTGCTGATTGTTTGCGTCGCCGTGCAAAGCGCCGTCGAGGTACCCCGGCAACTGATGTCGAATCTTTGCGCAGCTCATCTTCCACCTCCACCCCGGGCACCCATGGGCACCGGACTGCGCCCCGTGGATTTCCGCGCCGTCCGGCGAAAAGAATCCCCCTGCGCCGAAGAAAACGCCGCGGCGAGACGCGCCGAGCCGTTCCGGTGGCCATTGCCGTTCTGCGGCGCGGCGATTGCCGATTTTGTTTCCCCCGGCGCTTCGCGCGCGGGTGGCGCGAGCAGCGGCTCCAGCACCTTGCGCAGAGCCCGGCGGCCGCGCAGGATGCGCGACTTCACCGTGCCTACGGATACTTCCAGCACCTCGGCCACCTCTTCGTACGACAGCCCTTCCAGATCGCGCAGCAGCACCGCACTGCGAAAAACCGCCGGAACCGATTTCAGCGCCAGCTGCACGGCTTGCTGGATTTCGCGCGTGGCCAGCTGATCGAACGGCGTTGGGCCCAGATCTTCCAGCTCCAGCGGAGCCTGCGCCGTGTCGCTTTCCGCATCGATCGAGGTCTGCTGCCGGCGGTGGCGCCACCACCAGCGCCGGTGGTTCAGCGCCTCGCGGATGGCGATGCGATAAAGCCACGTCTTGAGCGAACTGCCCTGGCGGAATCCTCGGACCCCCCGAAACGCCTTGAGGAAAATCTCCTGGGTGACGTCGGCGGCCTCGGTCGCGTCCCCGGTCATGCGCGCAACGAGGTTATAGACGGCGGTATGGTAGTAGGTCACCAGCCAGTCGAACGCCGCATCGGAGCCGGCTTGCAGCTCCGTCACCAGCTCGGCTTCATCCTGGCCCCAGGGGAGCACGCGCGCCACGTCTGACACGCTCGCCGCCTTTCCTCCGCCCGCCCTCGCGAGGGCAGTTCCTGCAACAGCCAAAGGGCTGATTCCAGTTCCGGGACCCCCGCCGGCCCGCCTGCGGCTCGGCTTTTCCTCAATCGATTAGACACCGGCCGCGCCGGAATTGTTTCCCGGACTCTCCCTAGATTCTGCGCCCGGGGCGGGTGTTTGGCAATGGTACCTGCGGGTTTGACGCTCCGGCGGGGGGATGCTATAAAAGCTGGAGCCGTCGTGCCTTACGGGTGGGGCCGTGGCGCAGTTGGGAGCGCGCCTCGATGGCATCGAGGAGGTCGTGGGTTCGAATCCCATCGGCTCCACCAATGTCAGCCTGCTTTTTCGCTCGTTCAGCAATGAAAAAACATATGCGGGGCGCGCTTTCTCTGCGGTCTTCGTCTAGAATACGGCGCCTATGCCGAAGATCACTTTTCTCGGGGCGACTGGTTGCGTCACAGGCTCGAAATTCCTGGTTGAAGCCAACGGCAAACGCCTGCTCGTAGACTGCGGGTTGTTCCAGGGGCGGAAAGAGCTTCGCCTGCGGAACTGGGAACCCCTGCCGCTGGACCTGGCGACGGTTGACTGGGTGGCGCTCACGCACGCGCATCTGGACCATAGTGGCTATTTGCCGCGTCTGGTGCGCGACGGCTTCCGCGGGCCGATTCTCTCCAACGCCGCCACGCGCGAGCTGTGCGCCATCCTGCTGCAGGATTCCGCGAAATTGCAGGAAGAAGACGCCGAAGACGCCGCGCAGCACGGCTACAGCAAGCATTCGCCGCCCTTGCCGCTTTACACCGTGGACGACGCCACGGCCGCGCTGGAGCGCTTCCGCGAAATGCCGCGGACCGGCGCCTTCATCATCAGCCCGGAGTTCACGGTACGCCCGCACGATGCGGGTCACATCCTGGGCTCGGCCAGCCTCGAACTGACCATCACCGAGAACGGTAAATCCACGGTCGTGCTTTTCTCCGGCGACCTAGGCCGCTACGACCAGCCCATTCTGAAGGATCCCGAGCCGCCGCCCCGCGCCGATGTTCTGCTGTGCGAATCCACTTACGGCGACCGCGACCACCCCACCGATTCGCCGTACGACGCGCTGGCCGCGGTGATCAATCGGGTCTCCAAACGCGGCGGCGTGATGGTGATGCCCGCGTTCGCCGTGGGCCGCACGCAACTGCTGATGTACATCCTGCGCAAGCTCGAAGACGCCAACCGCATCCCGAACCTGCCCGTCTACATCGACAGCCCTATGGCCATCAGCGTCACGGCGCTGTACATGAGCCACCGCGAAGATCACGACATCGAGTTCACGGGCGAAGAGTCCATCGGCGACCCGCTGAACGCCCACACCGTGCACATGACCCGCAGCGTCGAGGAATCCAAGCAGATCAACAACGTCCACACGCCGTGCATCATCATTTCCGCCAGCGGCATGGCCACCGGCGGCCGCGTCCTGCACCACTTGGCGCAGCGGCTGCCCGATCCGCGCAACGCCGTGCTCCTGTGCGGCTTCCAGGCTGAAGGTACGCGGGGCCGCGCCCTGCTCGAGGGTGCCAAGACGTTGGGCATTCACGGCCAAGATGTTGCGGTGAAAGCCGAGATCGTAGAGCTCCGCCAGTTTTCCGCGCACGCCGACCGCGGCGAGATCCTGCGCTGGCTCTCGGGCTTTCCGGCGCCGCCGCGGCAGACTTTCCTGGTCCACGGCGAGCCCGCTGCGGCCAGCGCCTTACAAGGGTCCATCCAGTCTAAGTTCGGCTGGCCCGTCACATTGCCTGTCTACCGCCAGACCTACGCGCTCAACCCGTAAGCCACGCGGAATCTCGTTTGGCGAAAAGCATTCGGTGATAGAATGCTTCTGCCCTTCCCCCGCTCCGGAGGTGGTTATGCACCGGCAGCTGGCAGCGTTTGCCCTCCTGTGGTTCCTCGGCTCTCTCTCCTCGTTCGGCCAGGCGCGACCTCCGGCGACGGTGGAGTCCAGACCGCGAACGTTCAGCATTCGCGGCTCGCTGCGCGACAACGAAAGCAGCCGCCCGATTGAAATGATCAAAGTGGAACTGAAAAAGCTGGCCGGCGAGGTCGTAAGCACCACATTCACTCGCTCGAACGGCGAATTTGAGTTCAACGGGCTGCCCAACGGCGTCTATTACGTGGTCGTCGAAGAAAAAGGCTTCGAGCCGGTGCGGGAAAGCATTGAAGTCCTCAACTCCTCGCGCGCCGGGGTTTTCATCTTCCTGAAAAAGCCGCTGCAGGCCAACGCGCCTTCGCCGCCCGGCCCGACCGTATCGGCCCGCGAGCTTTCCATCCCGCGCAAGCCCCATGAGGCCTGGCAGAAGGGCATGGAACGTCTCTACGAGAAAAACGACGCGAAGGGCAGCGTGGCGCATTTCCAGCGCGCCATCAATGAACTGCCATCCTACTACGAGGCCTACCATCACCTGGGCGTGGCCTATATCCGCATGGGACAACTGACGGACGCCGAACAAGCGCTGCGCAAATCGATCGAGCTCAGCGAGAACAGCTATGCCGCCCCGTGCTTCGATCTGGCCGCGCTGCTTTCCAATATCCAGCGCTTTGACGAGGCGGAAAAAACCGTGCGCCGCGGGCTCGATCTCGACGCCAACGCCTGGCAGGGCCACCTGGAGCTGGCGCGCGCGCTGCTGGGACAGAGCCGCGTGGACGCGGCCGAAAAGAGCCTCGAGCAGGCCCGCCTGCGCAGAGCAGACTATCCGCAGCTCTATCTGGTCTCAGCGAATATCCACATCCGCAGGAAAGACTATCCTGCTCTGCTGCAGGATCTGGACACTTACCTCCGGCTCGAACCGAATGGACCCACGAGCGATCAGGCGCGCCAGATGCGCGAGACCGTTCAGCGAACCCTGGCGAATGCGCGCAACGCTCCAAGCACACCGCCGCCAAAGCCTTGAATCCCATTTTTGAAACTCAATCTCTTTTTTATGTGGAAACGCCGAGGTTTTTTAGCGGCGAAAGAAACCTTTCGCGACCTGCCTCCGTCTATATACGCAAGTACCACTCGCGGGGTAGGAGGCGACCACCACAGGGCAACCGACCGTCAGCTTCCTACCCCTATCCTTATTTGCAGATTATTGCACGGTGGTCCGATTCCCGAGCACGCTACAAATAAAAGAAAATAAGCCGCTTAGCTAGTCGGCCACTTTCTCGGCCGCCTTGTGCCCGGGCATTGCGGTCACTTCCGCAAGGTGGAGTCCAATGACGAACATGGGCAGCGGCGCCACGCGGCCCCAGCGGTTCAGCTCCCACTTCGCCTTGACCCATTTCACCTCGGGCTGGTATGCCAGGTCGAGTACCAGGCGCGTTTGCCCGCGATAAAAGCGCTGGGGCAGCTTCAAGATGGGCTTGGTGCCCCAGTTCTCGCCGTCTTCAGAGCCCCAGATGGAAACATCGAAGGATTCCTGCTCGATCTGATCGGTGATCAGAAGCGTGCAGAGGAAGGTTCGCGTCCGGCTGGCCGAGACGTCAACTCTCTCGCTTTCGCCGTTCGATTCAACGCGAGTTCCCGGTGCTATGAGGTTGAATTCCGCCGCCATCACGCGAGACCCCTGGCACACCCGAGGGATTCTAGCACAGGCACGCGCGGGAGCCAGCATCTCAAGGCTGGAAAGTTGCCTGCAAGAATGAAAGCGGCCGGCGGGCGGCAGCGAAACTTACTCTTGCCCGAGTTTGGCCAGCCGCTGGGCAGCCGCCTGCAGCGTTTGGTCGGTCTTGCAGAACGTGAAGCGGACTTGCTGGCTGCCGTCGGCGGGATTGTTGTAG
>Ga0099828_10002389_pt1 | contig 12889 bp, 9 predicted proteins | sample CZO8metaG_2_FD_79338 | JGI IMG/M metagenome (GOLD analysis project Ga0099828, IMG submission 79338) | Vadose zone soil microbial communities from the Eel River Critical Zone Observatory, Northern California, USA - CZOApr15con2H1.8 metaG | ecosystem: Environmental > Terrestrial > Soil > Vadose...
GGCATCGACTTGGAAGGCGGCTTCGGCGTGTTTCGCCAGACGCTGGCCCCGCACGACGCGGACGCGCGTACGGGGCAGGCCGGCAAGCTCGAGGCGCAGTTCCTCGGTGAGGAAGAAGTTGAAGGCAAGAAGTTGCTCGCCGCCACGTGGAGCTCAGCCGCGGGCCCAACGAAGCTTTACTTCGATCCCGCCACGCACCACCTGGTCGGCGCGCGTTACCGCCAAGTCACTGTGCAGGGCGCGGTCCAGACGCTGCAGTGGTGGGACGACTTCCGCCCCGTGGATGGCGTGCAGTTTCCCTTCCGCTGGCTCAACTACCGCGACGGGCAGAAATTCTCCGAAACCACCGTGCAGGAGATCAAGCTCAACACCAAACCCGACCCGGCCCTGTTCGCCAAGCCCACAAAGTAGCGGGAGGAAAAGGGTTTGTAGGGGCGCGCGCCGCGCAGGACTGCGCCCTCAGTTCCGGCTGGGGCAACACGAGCGGATGCTCATAGAGTGCGGGCACGTGCGACTATGGGACGGCGAGTCCCTCGGCCTTGGCCAGCTTTCCTTGGCTGCGATCGAAGGTGTAAAACGTCTTCGCCTGCAACACGACAGCCGAGGCCACATGCAAAACGTCCAGTGTGCGAGTGCCCAGTTGAGGCGTCCGCCTGCGCGCGATCTGTTTGGCCCTCTCATATACAGCGCCGGCCATCGGTCTTAACAAGAAGATGCCATCCTCGATATCCTTTCTCAGCAGAGCGTGAGCCGCTTTGACTTTAGATGGAAGAAGCTCTCTCCGAAACAGACGCAGTAAGATCGCGTTCGTGAGTTCGAGCTCGCCGAATGGAGTCAGGAGAATGGGCAGTTTGGCGTGTTTCACCTGTGCGGCGGCCCGGGCCGAGTTGGCGTCCAGCACGTAGAGCGAGACGAGAAAGCTCGTATCGGCATAGGCGCTCAATAGCGGCCTCGCTCGCGGGACACGAGTTCTGCTCCGGTTACTTTGACTGGCTTACCGCGGTACATCTTCTTCAGGCGTGCCAAGAAGTCTGGGCCCTGCGACGGAATCGCACGCTTGATAGGCACCAGCCGGGCAATGGCCCGCTTGCGCTTGGTGATTTGAATCTCTTCGCCTTCGCGGAGAAGATCCTCGACCTCTCGAAAACGATAGCGAAGATCCCGCACGGAAGCTTTTCTCATGTGATGCATTCTAGCATCACTTCGTCTGTAGGGCAACTTCCCTTTTTTTCGTTAGCTGTAGCCGGCAGCGGTTCGATTTAGGCGGGAACTGCCGCTTACATGGCTCTGGATGGCGTGCAGTTTCCCTTCCGCTGGGTCAGTTACCGCGACGGCACGAAGTTCTCCTAAGGTGGGGCCACCCGCCCCGGGATATAGGGACTGGCAGCAACGCCACGAGCCCGCCCCCGGAGGTCTTCCTATGGGGTTATCGGCAAGAGCGTTACCGCGGGTCGGTGGGGCAAGTGACGAGAGCGATCGCGAGCGGGAACCCGGGTGACGCAACCGAGCTCAAAAGGCTCAGTCTCCCGGTATTCGCATCCACCGCCAACACGGTTACTTTTCTGGCGTCGTGATTGGCGGCATAAAGGAACTGGCCCGAGGGGTCCATGCTCAGATCCAACGCGGTAGAGTCGCCTGCGGGGAAGGGCGAGCCGTCCAGCCGCGCCAGTGCTCCGGTGTCCGGGTCAATCGAAAAGCCATCAATGTTGTTCTGGAAGTTGGACACATACAAGTATCTTCCTGAAGGATCGATGGCCATGGCCTCGGGAATCACTCCGGTAGGAAACGGTGAGCCAGAGATGGGCGAAAGTGCACCGGTGTCGGAATCAATGCTGTAGGCGTTGAGATTGGAACCATTCCCGTTGCTCACGTAGAGGAATCGCCCCGAGGGTTCGATGACAACGCGAGATGGGTTTGCTCCCGCGCTGAACGGCGACCCTGGAACCGCTGTGAGGGCGCCGGTGTCCGCGTCCAGGCGGAAGCCCGACACGTTGTTCGAGTTGACGTTGGCCACATAGACGTACTGGCCGGAGGGCTCGAAGGTCACCGACCAAGGCGTGCCGCCCACGACCGTATCTGCCCGCTCCAGGCCGCCGGTCGCCGGGTCAATGCGAAAGCTTGAGACATTCCCCCCCAGCGCGGCAATCAAGAAGCGTCCTGACGGCTCTACCGCCAGCGAAAGCGAATTCGTCACCGGGAACGGCGAGTCAGCCAGCGGTGTCAGGGCGCCACTGTCCGCGTCGATCGCAAACCCCCAGGTGCCGGTACCCGCGTTGTCACCCACGTACAGAAAGGTCTGCGAAGGATTGATGGCCAGCGCGAACGCACTGCTCATCGGACCGAGCGATGCAGTGCCAGCATCGGTCAGGCTCCCGGTCGCCGCATCCACAGAGTAAATCGAGACGCTTGGGTTGTTGTTGGCCACGTAGGCGAAACAGGCCTGTGCTTGGGCCGCTGCAGTTGGGCTGAACACGTTGCCGAGTGAGGCCGCCAGTGTCGCTGCGGCTAGAATCTTCGTGAGTGCCCGGGCGCTTGGCATCAGGAACTCCCTTACTGAGGGGACAATGCGGGAGAAACGCATTCTCTTCCGATTGACTATAAATGTCAAGTTATTCCTTTCCTGTGTACAGTGCTCGAATAGTTAGAAACTCTTCGGGCGGCCACGGGCAGAAATTCTCCGAAACCACCGGCCACAAGCAAGTCCTGGTGAGCGTCCCTTTTGGACAAACAAGCATTGAGCCAATTTCCGAGCGAGCGCTTGACTGCTTCTCCGAGACGGGCAAGCTGATGTGGCGCTTCGAACCAAAGGAAATGCTCACCTTTGGCGCCGGGGACTACGGGCCACCCTGGAACATTGGCGCGTGGTCGCTGCACCGGACACCCGGGCAAACAAGAATCGCTCTGGCCGTGAACCACAACACCTGGTGGCCATCGTCGCTCGTCCTGCTCGACCACCGTGGCCGGGAAGTAAGCAGATTTGTGAACTCAGGACAGATCTATTCCCTGGCCTGGCTCGACACGCCTTCCGGGCCGCTGCTGCTTGCCGGCGGCGTCAGAAACCATGAGGACGAGGTCTCCGGGGCGCTGGTAGTACTCTACGCCAATCATCTTTCCGGCACTTCGCCGGAGCAGCGCGGCTCGGGCTTCGAGTGCAAGTCGTGCCCCTCGGGACGCCCGCTGAAGTATTTCATCTTCCCGCGCTCGGAGCTGAGTATTGTGTCCCATCGCGGCCATAACCGCGTCCACTCCGTTTCACGGCGGGTGACGTTGTTGATGTCCGGACGGTTGAATACGAGATTGAGAGACTCTCTGCCGTCGGCATGTTTGAGTTTTCCCCTGACCTGGAGCTCAAGCGGGCGAGTTGGAGCGATGGGTATCGCGAGGCGCACCGCAAGTTCGAGCGCGAAGGAAAAATTGCTCACCCCTGGGAGGAGTGTCCCGACCGCTTCGGGCCGCGGCTGATTCGCCTCTGGGACGCACAGCACGGCTGGAGCGAAATTCGTCCGAACGCTTCGAAACATTAGCCTGAACACAGAGATCGCAGAGCCGCAGACGACATAGAGGAAGCCTCGCCCTTCTGAGCAGTTGCGCCAGTCGCCGGAGGCGATCGTCACCCACAGGCGCTCCAGCAATTCCTCACGGATGTAGAGCGTGCCCGTGCCCTTGGGCGCAAGCAGCCACTTGTGCGGGCTGGTGATGTAGAAATCGCAGCCCATATGGTGCAGGTCGAGCGGTGTCTCCCCACATCCCTGCCTTCTTGCCTATTCGACGGTCAGGACGACTTTGCCGATATTTTGGCGCGCGTGGATGTAGCGGTGAGCTTCGGCGGCCTGCTCAAGCGGAAACGTTTTGCCGATGACGGGCTTGACTTGGCCAGCGATGTACATCTTGAAGATTTCTTCGAGCTGCCTGCGGAGCAGCGCCTCGCGGCCTTTCATCCGCCCGAGGTGCACGCCGATGACGGCGACGTTTTGGCGGATCAGCCGGAGCGGGTTGAACCGCGGCATGGCCGCGAGCGCGCGCAGGCCGCGCCACAGGCTGCGCCTTCCCTCCGGCCCGGCGGCCGCCGAGAAGCCGTACACCACCAGGCGTCCGGTTGGTCCCAAGCAGGCGTAGCTTTTCGAGAACGATTTCCCGCCGATAGGGTCCATCACCATCTCGATGCCTTCCGGAGCGACGCGGCGCACCACTTGGGTGAAGTCCTCGCGGGTGTAGTCGATGGGATGGTCCACGCCGATTTGGCGGAGCACATCCTGTTTGGAGGGCCCTGCGGTGCCGAAGATCACCAACCGGCGCGCGCGGGCCAACTGCACCGCGGCAATGCCGACGCCGCCGGCCGCGCCATGGATCAGGATGCGGTCGCCAGGTTGGAGATTGCCCATGTGGAATATCGAGTGGTACGCGGTCAGGTAATTAACGGGCAAGGCCGCGGCATCCTCGAAGGGGAGGCCATCGGGGAGGCGAAAGACAAGCTGAGCAGGGACGGCGACGCGCTCGGCATAAGCGCTGAACGTAGCTATCGCGACGACACGATCGCCGGGCCAGAGGTCCGCGCTCTGGACTCCGGCATCCCGAGGGGACGCTTCGGGGCGGACAGCGGAGCCGGAAGGCGCCGACTCGACGATGCCGGCCGCCTCCAGCCCAGGGATGAATGGCGGATGCGGCGTGCCGGGATAGAGTCCCATGCGCTGGAGCAGGTCGGCAAAGTTTATCCCCGCAGCCTTGACGCGGATGAGCACTTGGCCCGGCGCGGGCTGCGGGTCGGGCATCTCGCGCAGCTCGAAGACTTCCGGCGGGCCAAACCGACGAACAACCATTGCGCGCATTGGATCCTCTCTGCGATGGGACGCTTTTGAGACCTGGCAACCTGCGCGGAGCATTATGCCCAAGTCTGTGCCGAGCAGGTGGAGAAGTTTTTCACGCCTGACGCCGATGCCGGGGTCAATCTACCTACCGCCCGGTGTCGCTTGCCGGGCGGAACGCCCCAGTGCTTGCGCGCATCCAACACTCCTGGAAACAGATTCTGGAGCAGGGGCTAGCGCCGTGTTTCCGGCCGCGTGGCGGCCAATCCTGACTCAGTCACGCGGGGCCACGTGTTTACCGGCTGTTTTCATTGTGTCCGGTAGCGTTTGTGATTTGAGGGCAAACTGGCTTAAACTTGAGGACTTCGGTCTACGGATGAAACCTTTGCTGAGAGCCACGCCATTGAAACTCGCTTCCGCTTTGCTATGTCTGGCCGCACTTTGCCTGGCTGGGGCAGCCGTTCCCTCGCCGCCGCCGCAACAGAGTGCACAAACTGCCCTGAGCCGCTCAAGCGGGCCCGCGGCAAGCTCCCCCGAAGGGTCGCCTGTGCTGGCGGCGATGGCGGAGGAGCTAGCCCGCTCGATGGCCGTGCTGGGCAAGACCGACCCGCCGGCCTACTTCATCGGCTACACCGTGACCGAAGCGCAGCGCGCCGAAGTGATGGGCTCGAACGGGGCGCTGCTCAACAGCCAGGAATCGCGCTCGCGCTGGCTGGAGGTGCAGGTGCGCGCGGGCAGCTACGAGCTGGACGACACGCGCAAGGTGGGCGACCGCCAGCCGTCTTTTTCGGCCAGTCCGGGCGCCGCCGTGCCCATCGAGGACGATGCCGCGGTGCTGCGGCGAACGATTTGGCTCGAGACGGACCGGCAATACCGCGCCGCGGCCGAGGCCCTGATCAAGATCCAGACCGGCAAGGAAGTGAAGGTGGAGACCTCCGAAGGCCAGGCGCCGGACTTTTCGCGCGAAGCGCCGCACACTTTCTTCGCCCCGCGCGCGTCGTTTACGCTCGACCGGCGTCCCTGGGAAGAAAAGGTGCGGCGTTACACAGCGGCGTTCCGCGCCTCGCCGGCCATTTTGAATTCGATTGTCACCTTCAGCGCGGCGGCGCAGAACGGGTATCAAGTCAACAGCGAAGGCACGCGGCTGCAGTTCGGCCAACTCCGTTATCGCCTGGAGCTGTTTATCCAGGGCAAGGCGCCCGACGGGATGGACATCAACCGCTACGACAACTACGACTGGACCGATGCGGCGGACGCGCCTGACGACAAGACCGTGCTGGCGCAGACGAAAACGATGGCGCACGAGATCGAAGCGCTGGTGGCGGCGCCGCTGGTGGAGCCTTACGCCGGGCCGGCGATGCTGACCGGGCGGGCTGCGGCGGTCTTCTTCCACGAAGTCTTCGGCCACCGCGCCGAGGGCCACCGGCAGAAGGACATCGCCGAAGGCCAGACGTTCGCACGCAAAGTGGGCGAGCAAATCCTGCCGGACTTCCTCTCGATCTACGACGACCCCTCGCAGAAGCGGGTCGGCTCGGCCGTGTTGTTGGGCTATTACCCGTTCGACGACGAGGGGGTGCAGGCGCAACGAGTGAGCCTGGTGGAGAAAGGCGTGCTGAGAGGTTTCCTGATGTCGCGCTCGCCGCTGGTGGGTTTTCCGAAATCGAACGGGCACGGGCGGCGGCAGCTGGGTTACACCCCGGTCTCGCGCCAGGGCAACCTGATTGTGGAGAGCCACCGCCAGGTGAGCAACGCGCAGCTTCGGGAGAAGCTGATTGCAGAGATCAAGCGCCAGGGCAAGCCCTTCGGCGTGCTGATTGACGACATCGCCGGCGGATTCACCTTTACCGGGCGCGGCCAGCCGCAGGCGTTCCAGGTGCTGCCTCTGGTGGTTTACAAGGTCTATCCCGACGGCCGTCCCGACGAGCTGGTGCGCGGCGTGGACATTGTCGGCACGCCGCTGGTTTCGCTGACGAAGATTCTGGCTACCGGCGATACGCCGGAAGTGTTCAACGGGTACTGCGGCGCCGAGTCGGGCTCGGTGCCCGTGGCAGCGGTTTCTCCGGCTATTTTGATTTCGGAGCTCGAGGTCCAGAAGAAAGAGACTTCCACCGATAAGCCGCCCATCCTCCCGCCGCCCGCGCACGACCCGAAAGGCCGACGCCCGTGAGCCGACAACGCCTGTTTCGGGGATTGCTCGCGCTGGCCGCGCTGGCCCCGGTTTGCGCGGCGCCGGCGCTGGCGCAAGGCTCGCGCGTTCAGCCCGGCGACTCCGACAAGACGCTGCTGGCGCTGCGCGATGAATTGCAGAGGTCGCGCGAACGTCTGCAAATCCCCGGCCTGGAGCGGCCCTACTACATCGAGTACCGCCTGCTCGACTTCGACGTGCGCACGGTGAGCGCGGCGTTTGGCGCTCTGGTGTCGAGCCACACTTCGCGCAACCGCTTCATGAGCGTGGTGGTGCGCGTGGGCGACTACAAGCTGGACAGCTCGCACTTCGTCACCGACGAGGCTTTTCGCGGCTTTCTCGGCTCGACCGGCCAGGTCGGAATCGACCGCGACTACGACTCGCTCCGCCAGGACTTGTGGCTGGCCACCGACCAGGCTTACAAGGAAGCGCTCGATGCATTGTCCCGCAAGCGCGCCTTCCTGCGCAGCCTGGCCAAGGCGCCGAATATTGATGACTTCTCGCGCGCCAAGCCCGTCGCGCTGGTGGAGCCGCGCCTGGAACCCGACTGGACCTCGCGCAACTGGGACGAGGAAGCCAAGGCGGTTTCGGCGGCGCTGCGCGCCTATCCGCAGCTTTACAGCACGCGCGTCACCTACCACCTGATCTACCAGACCTCCTACCTAATGAACAGCGAGGGCACGGAGATCCGCGTCAGCCGAAGCCTGGCGGCCATCGAGGCCAGCCTCGAAACTCAGGCGGACGACGGGATGCCGCTGCACCACTTCTACGCGGTCTACGCGCGGCGCCCGGCGGAGCTGCCGCCGGCCGATACGGTCCGCAAGGAACTCGACCGTGACGGCAAAGAACTGATCGCGCTGCGGCAGGCGCCGCCCGCAACGGACTACGTTGGCCCGGTGCTGTTCGAGGCGCCCGCTGCGGGTGCGCTGCTGGCGCAGATGTTGGGGCCGTCGGTGAGCGGGGCGCGCCCGCCGCTTTCCATGCTGCCGATGTTTGACCAGATCATGGAGCGCATGGGCGGGCGCAGCGAATGGTCCGGGCGCGTCGGGACGCGCGTGCTGCCGGCCAGCGTAAGCTTGGCGGACGATCCGACCGCCAAGGAGTTTCACGGGCAGGCGCTGCTGGGCGGCTACGAAGTGGACGAGGAAGGCGTGCGCGCCGAGCGCGTCACGCTGGTGGAGAACGGGATGCTGCGCGACTTGTTGATGTCGCGCCGCCCCGGGCCGGATTTCGAGCAGTCCAACGGCCACGGGCGCGCGGCGGTTTTGGACGGCCCGCACCCCACAATGAGCAACCTGTTTTTTACCGCCAGCGATGCGCAGCCGCCCGCCGAGCTGCGGAAGAAGTTCCTGGAGAAATGCCGGGAAGCGGGCCTGAAATCTTGCGTGGTGGTGCGGCAGATGGACAACCCGGTGCTCGGCCTGCATCACCAGGAAGACCTCTCCGAGATGGTTGGATCGCTGGCCACGGGCGCGGCCAGCGGCGACCGCATGCCCCTGCTGGTCTATCGGGTGAACGCGGCCGACGGCCGGGAAGAGCTGGTGCGCGGCGCGCGGCTGACCGGGCTCAACCTGCGCGCGCTGCGAAATCTCGCCGGGACCGGCAACGACGCAACGGCGTTTTCCTTCATGCAGAGCCAGGCGGTGGGCTTTTCCGGGACCGCCCTGGCCGCGTTCGGCTCGGCCCAGGGCGGACTGCCCAGCGCCGTCGTGGCGCCTTCGCTGCTGCTGGAAGAAGTGGAAGTGCGCGGCGCGCGTGGCGAGCCGCGCCGCCTGCCGCTCGTTTCGGCGCCGCCGCTGAACTGACCGCCATCCCGCCGAACTCTTCGCGCGGGCTCCGCCCGAAGGTGCCTCCGGTTAAGCCAAGGCCTATTGCTTGACCTCCGCCAGGATGTCTTCGTTGTCGTTGATGGTGAGCCGCTCGGGCTGCATCGGCAGCAGAAAATCGAACGAGGTCTTATTCTCGCGGGCGGTAATGAAGCCCAGGCGCGTCGTGCGGCCGCCGGCGTGCAGGTAGAGCGGAACGGCATCTTTCCAGCCTTCCTGCACGCCGCTGCGGACGAGGTCGCCCGCGACTTTCCACTTTCCCTCGGCCGGCTGCACTGAATAGTGAAACTGATACTGCGGGATGCCCGTGCCGTAGACGTACTGGTTGAAGAACCAGTCCATGCGATGGTTGCCCTCTACATCCATCGGCGGCGTCATGTGTTTTTCGACCATGGCCTTGAAGTCCTCGGTCGAGGCGGCCTTGTTGTTATAGGTGTCGCAGAAGTCCTTCATCATGGCGATGAAGCGAGCTTCCTGCTCCTGGCTGCGGTAGTCGTACAGCATCATCCGCAGCATGTGCAGGACGTAGCCGCCCTTGGTGTAGACCAGCAGGCTATAACCGCCGGGCGCATCGACCGTGGAGAGGCGCGTCCCCATCCAGATCGGCCCCAGGGACTCGTAGAGGCGGTTGCGGTGGTCGCGCAGCCCGCGCAGGTCCTGACGGGCCTTCTTCATGCGACCCATGTACTCCTTGGTGTTCTCTCGAAACTGAATGTAAAGGTTTCCGGAAAACTCGGCGAAGCCTTCGGAAAGCCATTGGTCGTGATAGCTCTTCCAGCTCACCCGGTGGCCCCACCACTGGTGGGAACTCTCGTGGGCGCGGAAGAAGTCCGTGAGTTCGACGTGCTTGGTGATGCCGAGGGCGTTGCGCTGGGTCGAGTCGAGGAAGGAAATCGCGGAGAGATAAATCAGGCCCGGCCAGCCCTGGCCGTAGGAATAGGGGATATTAGTCACCGCGAGGTGCTTGTAAGGATAGGGCCCGAAATACCTCTCGAACACGCGAACGGTGTTCGCCGCTTCGGTGGCCATCTGCTTGCGCAGCCCCGCCGGGCTGAGGGAACCAATCGCCGGCATGCCCGTGGTTCTCTGGCCGGGCAAGGTGCCCTCGACGATTTGTTCGATGCTGCGCATGAAATCGTCGGGCTCGCGGTTGGCGTAAACTTCAATCTCCACGGCGCCGGCTTTCTCCGTTTGCACCGCATAGTCGCCAAACGCGAAGCCAGCCACTGTCAGCGGAACATCGCTCTTCCAGGAGGTGATCCGCCAGTCGCCGTCCGTCGTTTCGCTGACCTTGCTTCCGGTGGCCACCAGGGTGTAGCGCTTCGGGCTGCGGAAGTTGATTTCAAAGTCGGCCCGGGTGGCGAAACTGTTCGCGCGGGCCGGGTACCACCCAAAGCTCTCGCAAAAAAAGTTGCCGCTGCCGACCTTGCGAATCACGCGCTTGCCACCATAGCGGAACTCGAGCGTCTGCGCTTGGCCGGCCTGAGTCGGCTCCGGCAAAACCACAGCGACGTAGCTGCCATAGGTCTGGCTGCGGTCTTTCGGCTCGCGGGGCTGGAAGAAGACCAGCGGCTTGCCTTGCGCGTCTTTCACCGCTTCGACGCGCAGGTTCGGGTCCAGATCAAATGAGATGACACGCTCGCCGGCGGCGCGGAACCGGAGATTCACTCGGGTGGTGGCGCCCAGCTCGGCGCCGCCGGTAGCCGTGGCGTCGATGCGGTAGCTGCGGATTTCCAGGTCATCTTTGGCCAGCGGCTCGCTCCAGGCCTCGGCGGCGCTGCGACCCCCGGCGGGAAAACTCATCCAGGTCTCCACGAGCTTGCCGAACCCGACGTCGGTCCAGCGTCCCACCCGCACTTCTTCCGGGGAGAGCGCGTCGAAGCGGACGTGCACCCAGCCTTTGTCGTTGGTCTTCAGGTCCGCGGCAAACAGGGCGGTGCGCTTGCGGTCGGCGGATAACACGCCTTTGAACAGCCGCGGAAGAACTTCCGCGGCCGCATCCTCGCGCTGTTTTTGCCGGCTGGTGTACAGCTCGGCGAGCTTCGCATCGGCCGCTGCCGCCGGCTGGAGCTTGGCTGCGACTTCCTCGAAGGTGTTGTCGGTGAAACTGAATGTGGCTTCGGTGAACTCCAAATCGAGCGCGTCCTGGTTGGCGAGCAGGCGCAGTTGTTGGGCTTCGCGCAGGTCGGGCGGCTGCATTTGCAGCCGGCCGTGGCCGCGGAACGCTGCGCCAAACACCACATTGTTCACCGGCTGAGCGAATTGAATGGAGCCGTCGGCGAGCGTGATATGGATGCGGTCGCGCTCGAGCACGAGACCTTTAACGCTGCCGGATTTGCCGGGGTCAAATACCGGCTGCCACAGGGTGTTCCAAACCGCGGTGGGATCCAGCGTAGCCGGCGGCGCTTGCGCGGACACCAGCGGGGCAAACGCCACAGAGAAAAAGGCGACAACAAGACACCATGGCTTCATGGGCGGCACTCCAAACGAGGCTGGCCAACTCTACAAGCTAACCAGAAAGATAGCAAGCCCGATTTCCGGTGCCTGGAGAGAACTACTTCTCCAAGGTGATGATGGCCAACTCGGGCCGACAGAGAAAGCGTATGGGCAAGATCGAAGTGCCGATGCCGCGGCTCACGTACATCTGCGCGGCGCCGTGCCAGTACCAGCCCGCCAAGTATCTCCCGGAGCCGCGCGGCAGCCAGAGCGGCGGCACGAGCGGAATGCGCACCTGGCCGCCGTGCGTGTGCCCCGCCAGCGCCAGCGGGCAATGACTCGCGACTTGGTCGAAGTAGGCCGGCGAGTGAAACAACGCGATGGTAAACGCGTCCGCGGGCACACCTTTGAGCGCTGCCTCCAGGTTGGGCACACCGGACGATAGATCGTCGAGCCCGACAAGCCACACGCCCTGGCGCACCGGCCGGGCCTCGTTGAGCAGGAAGTTCACTCCCGCGGAGGCGTAAAACGCGCGTTCGCCTTTTACGGGCCGCCAGTTTTCCCAATTTCCGCGCACCACCCAGACTCCCAGCGGCGCGTGCAGCCGGGAGAGCAACTCCCCACACATCTCGTAGGTGCCGCGGCGTGCCAGCGTGTCGCCGGTGACCACAATCAAGTCCGGCTTCTCCTCGTCCAGCAGGGCGAGCAGCCGGCGTTCGCGGCGGCCCAGCCCGTATGTGTGCAGGTCGGAGAGATGCGCAATCTTGAGCGGCCTCGAGGGCGCGTTTGCCGGACCCGGCATGCCGCTGCGGGCTGGCAGACGGTAATGATGGTGAGTGACCTCGAGCCAATCCGGCTCGAGGAGCGACGCATCGCCGGCCACGGCCACGCCGAGCACAAAGAGAACGACAACGACTGGCAGGCTGGGAGAGCCGGCCTTGCGCGGCCGGGGCGCTTTCAAGGGAGACGCGGGCGGACTGGGTGGACCCGGGGGCGCGGTCATGAGCCTTAGCATGATGGCATGCGTCCGCAGGTTTACGGAAGCAGATTCAGCGGCGCGGCGCCTGCGGGCCAAGCGGTGGCTTCCGCGCCTCTTGTGTGCCGGGTGCCATAGCGTTCTCCCGGCAACCGCGAGAGATCCGGAGGGTGGCAACGCCGCGCGGCCGCGCCAGTCGCGTATAATCGGGCCTGGGTGCGCAGGTGATTCAGGCGCAAGCGGTGCGTGAGAAGAAGATCGCCGCGTTGGCCTCGGTCGGGACCGCGGTGGTGCTGGTATCGCTCAAGGTGTTCCTCACCGTGGCCACCGACAGCCTGGGTGTTCTTTCCGAGGCGCTGCACTCGGGCCTCGACCTCGTCGCCGCGATCGTTACGTGTCTCTCGGTGCGCGTCTCCGAGCAGCCCGCCGACGCCAAACACCCCTACGGCCACGGCAAGGTGGAAAGCTTCTCCGCCTTTGTCGAGACAGGCCTGCTGCTGCTCACCGCGATGTACATCATCTGGGAAGCGTTCCAGCGGCTGTTTTTTCACCAAGTGCAGATCAGACTCAGCCTGCTGGCCATCGGGCTGCTCGCGCTGATGGCCGTGCTGGACGTGGTGCGCTCGCGGGCGCTGGGCCGGGTGGCCAGCAAGTATCAAAGTGA
>Ga0099828_10002392_pt1 | contig 12886 bp, 6 predicted proteins | sample CZO8metaG_2_FD_79338 | JGI IMG/M metagenome (GOLD analysis project Ga0099828, IMG submission 79338) | Vadose zone soil microbial communities from the Eel River Critical Zone Observatory, Northern California, USA - CZOApr15con2H1.8 metaG | ecosystem: Environmental > Terrestrial > Soil > Vadose...
AGGCCAGCGGCTGCGAAGTCATTCGTGCCCGCAGAAACCCGTTGCACGGCGAGATCGAACGTCAACGGTCCCGGTGGCGATACCACCTGTGGCGAATGCCACGTGAACGTGGGCTGCGCGGAGTCGGTGACCGAGCCGGCTGGGCTGCTCAGGGAGGTCAGCGTCGCCCACGCGGGCACGATGATCGGCCCGACATTGCCGCTAGACGCCGACTCGCCGATGGCGGCGTGCGCATCGACCCGCCAGAAAAGCGGCGCACCGGGCTTGACCGGTTTGCGCAGGAGATAGCTCTCGATTGTCAGCGATGTATCGACGAGCGACGTCGCGAACCCGCTGTCGCGCGCGACGCGCAAGTGATACGTGATCGGTCCGACGGTAGGGTCAACCGTTCCCACATCCCAGGAAAACGTCGGTGTGATCGATGTGAGCGGACCAGCGTTCGGCAGCGGTGCGGTCGGCGTCACGCCATTGGGGAAGGCTGCTGCCGCGGTGATGTCGGGGCGTCCCCAGCCGTACGTGGAATCCGGTTTTGCGCGATGGTTCCCCACGCTGCGGAACGCATCGCGGATCCGCATCGGTGCGAGCGTAGGATATAGCTGCTTCATCAGGGCGGCGCTGGCGGCGATGAGCGGGGTCGAGAACGATGTGCCGTTGAGCCGGCGGACCTGACCCGTGTCGGTCACGACACACACCGCGACGCCCGGCGCGGTGAAGTCGGGTTTGAGACGCCCGTCGGCGGTCGGGCCGCGCGACGAGAAGAACGCGATCGTGCCGAGTGAGTCTTCCGCGCCGATCGAAAGGACAGAATCGGCATCAGCGGGAGTCCACTCCGATCGGAAGCCAGGGCCCTCGTTGCCCACGGCCGTGACCAGGAGGATGCCACGCTGCGCCGCCTGTTCCGCGGCGACGCTCGTCACCGCCACGTCGCCGTTCAGCTGCGACGGGGTGTAGCTGAACCCATTGTCGAAGACGAGGTACGCGAGGCTCGACGATGCGATGTCCACGCCGATCGAGTCCGCCCATTGCAGCGCCGCGACGTAATTGTCCTCCTCGACCCGTGTTTCGCTGCGGACATCCTCCGTCTTCGCCAGCAGGAACCGCGCGCCACGCGCAATGCCACGAAGCCGGCCGGGGACGTTGCCGGCGAACAACGACCACGTGGCGGTGCCGTGGAACTGGGCACCGGCCACGTCCTTGCCGGGTTCGTCGCGCACGATGGAGTCGCCGAACACGAAATCGTGTTGCGCCGTGATGGTGACGCCGGTGAACGCGGGATTCAATGTGTTGAAGCCGGTGTCGAGGATCAGGATCCGCACGCCGGTCGCATCGACGCCGCGATCGGTGAGTGGCCGGAGATGCAGTTGACGATACGGCATCTCGGAAGGGCCAAGCACCGGATCGTCGCCCGGCGAGACACCGCACGTGTCGCCCGGCGCGGCCGCCGCCAAGACGATGGGTGGCGCCAGCTCGATGGGAGGGCTTGGGCGTCCTGGCGTTGGTGCGCGGAGTCGAAACCGGCCCAGCGGCTGTATGCGGCGCAGCTCGCGATCTTGTGCGAGCACGCGCAGCGCCGACGTCGGGGCATCCGCGCTGATGGCGTGGAGCCACCGACTCTTTACACGGACGCGCGCGCCGAGTGCGCTCGCTCGGTCACTGACTGTCTCAAGCGACACGCCCGGTCGCGCGAACAACCAGACGGAGACGGTTGTGTCCTGTGCGCGTTGCCAGACGCGCGCGAACACCGGCGCGACAGACGGGGGGGGCCCCTGCGCCGCGAGTCCAGCGGGCAGGAACGCGAGCCATAGCAGCCGCCGCATGGAAAGGGGAACGAACGCTAGACGGGTTCCATCTGGCCGAGGCGCACCCCGACGATGGTCGATACGCCCGGCTCTTGCATCGTGACGCCGTATACGGCGTCGGCCGCTTGCATGGTTCGCGGGTTGTGTGTGATGACGATGAATTGCGTCTGTTCTTTGAATTCCGCCAGCAGGCGCACATAGCGGCCGACGTTCGCGTCGTCGAGCGGCGCGTCCACCTCGTCGAGCAGACAGAACGGGCTTGGCTTGGCGAGGAAGATGGCAAAGAGAAGCGACACCGCCACGAGCGTCCGCTCGCCGGACGAAAGCAGATGAATCCGCTGCGTCCGTTTGCCGCGCGGTGCGGCGTGGATCTCGATTTCGCTCTCGAGTGGCTCGTCCTCGTTGGCCAGCCGGACGTCGCATTCACCGCCGCCGAACAGCGTCTGGAAGACGGAGCGGAAGTGGTCGCGGACCTTGCCGAAGGACTCGAGGAACATCGTCTTGGCCGTTTGGTCGATCTCCCGGGCCGCTTGCTGCAGCGAATTGCGGGCGGCAACGAGGTCGTCGCGCTGCGTCATGAGAAAGTCGAGGCGCTTGGTCTCCTCGGCGTGTTCCTCGACGGCCAGCGCGTTCACGGGGCCGACGGCGTCGATGGCGCCACGCAACCGCTCGTTCTCCTCGCGCAGCCATTCGAGATCGCCCGGCACCTCGGGCGCGTCGGCGAGGAGCGTGTCGAGCGGCTTGCGCCATTCGGTTTCAACGCGCTCGACGAGCCCGCGCTTGCGCCCTTCGACCTCGGTCCGCTCGAGCTGGAGGCGATGTTCTTCTTCGCCCAGCGCGGCCAGCGCCTTTCGCGCCTGATCGAGCGCTCCTTCCGCCTGGCCGAGATCGTCCTCGGTCATGCCGACGTTGGCTTCGGCGTCTTTCGACGCCGTTTCGAGCTCCGTCACGGAAAGGCGGCGCTCCTGTAACGTGTCTTCCCATTGGGCGCGCTGCGTCGTGAGCGACGTGCTCTCCCCGTCGATGCGCGCGATTTCCTCGGCCCGCGCCGTGGCTTGCTCGCGCGAGGCCGTCGCATCCGCATTGGCCCGGCTTGCCCGTTCAGACGCCGCGGCGAGTCTCGCCTCCACCTGTGCCGCTTCTACTTGCCAGCGCACCCGCTGCTCCCGAGCCGCCTCCTGCTGCGCCTCGAGGTCAGCGAGCCCCGCGCGCTCCGCGCCGAGCTGCTCGGCAGATCGGACGCGTTCGATTTCTCGTTCCTGTAGCTCCGCCTGGAGCGCGCTCAGTCTGGTCTCGACTTCGCTGAGCCGGCGCGTGAGACGATCGACGTGAGCCACCGCCTCCTCGGCTTGGCGGCGCGCGTGAATCAGCCCGCGATCCGCTTCGCCCTTTTCGGCTCCCGCTTCGAGCTCGGTGCGACGCGCCTGTTCCGCCGCGTGGCCTGCGTTTGCTAACGTCGCTTCGGCCGCGGCTAGCTCCTTGATCGTCGATTCTTCCGTCGCGCGGGCCCGATCGCGATTCGCCTCAGCGTTGCGTACTTCCTTCTCGAGCGCTTCGAGCTCGGCACGCCGCTGCAGCGGTCCGCCCGTTGCCGTGGCCCCGCTGTCGAGGAAGACGGCGCCATTCGCGCGACGCAGCGCGCCCGCGCCAAGCACTTCGTGTCCGGCGAGGAGCGCACGCACCCACGCGGCCGCGGGTCCATCGACGCGCAGCTCGTCCTTCAGCGGATGACCGTCGGCGGCAAGCCGCGGGCCAGGGACGCAGGGGAGCAGGACAAGCGGACCAGGCTGGGTTTCTGCGTGCCAGGCGCGAATCGCTTCGATGACTGACGCATCGCGCACCAGCACGGCATGGAGCCATTCCCCGAGCAGCCGCTCGGCCAACTCGGCGTCACGACGACTTGTCCGGACGAAGTCGGCGAGCGGGCCGAGGACCCCCCCCCCCTCCCCGTCCAGGCGAGCCTTGAGCAGCGCCTGTGCGCCGGGCGCGAGACCGACGTGTTCGCGATCGAGCTCGGTCAGCGCGTCGCGACGTGCCTCGAGCTGTGCCAGCGCGGCCTCCGCCTGCCGGCGGGCGGACCGGGCACTCATCTCTTGCTCCTGCAACGCCGCGACGTGCCGGCGCGCGTACTGCAATGCTTCGACCGCCCGAACGGCGGCATGCGCGTCCCGCGCGACGTGCTGCGTGGCTGCTTCAGCCTGCCGTGCCGATTCATGTGCGGCGGCTTCGCGGTCCTGCCGCTCTGCGGTCGCCAATGCCAGTTGCTCGCGCAGCTCACTCCGCTCGCGATCGAGCGCGGCTCCCTCGAGCTCGAGGGCACGGGAGCTGTCCGCCCGCCGTTGCAGCGCCTCTTCCAGCTCGCGCACGGCCGCGCGCTCGGCGGTGAGCCGGCCGCGCACGTCGTTTTCGTCGCCCGTGCGCGCGGTCAGCTCCCCGTGCACGGCCGCGAGGTCGCGCTGCGCAGCCGCGCGCTCGACTTCGGCGGCGTCATGCTCGCGTAGCGCACGCGTCGCCCGCTGTTCGGCTTGCGAGCGTTCTTCCGCGGCGGTCTGCCGCCGCTGCGCCGCGTTTCCGAGCCGCTCTGCCGCGAGGGCGAGATCACTCTCAAGCCTGCCGACCTCGAGCTTGGCATCACCGAGCCGCCGCTCCACTTCGGTCCGGCGCGCTTCGGCGGTATGCCGGGCCTGGACGCGCGCTTCGCGCTGGTGCTCGGCATCGCTCAACCGGGCGCGGGCGGCGGGCAACGCCTCGCCCAGCTCACGGGCGCGGACCCCGAGAGAGCCGAGCGCGAGATCGAAGTCTTCGAGCTCGCGCCGCACGATCGTCATCGCGATGCCGAAACGCTCCTCCACCATTTTGCCGTAGCGCTCGGCGCGGCCGCGCTGCCGTGCCAGGCTGCGCACCTGCGTTTGCACCTCGGCGATCAGATCCTCGAGCCGCGCGAGATCGGCGGCCGTTTCTTCGAGGCGACGCTCGGTGCTTTTCTTGCGATCGCGATACAGCCCGATGCCGGCGGCTTCCTCAAAGAGCGCGCGCCGCTCCTCGGCTTTCTCCGAAAGCAGCGCTTCGATCATCTTCGCTTCCATAACGACGGCGGCATCGGCACCGAGGCCGGTGCCGCGCAGCATATCCTGGATGTCGCGCAGTCGCACGGGCGAGCGATTCAGCAGATAGTCGCTTTGGCCGGACCGAGACAACCGGCGCGTGACCACGACTTCCTGGTAGGCGACCGGCAGGCTGCCGTCGGAGTTGTCGAAGACAAGTGAGACTTCAGCGACGTTCACCGGCCGGCGGCCGGTCGATCCCTGGAAAATCACGTCTTCCATCTTGCCGCCGCGGAGCAGTCGCGGCGACTGCTCGCCGAGCACCCAGCGCACCGCATCGGAGATGTTGGATTTTCCGCAGCCATTCGGGCCCACGATCGCCGTCACGCCCTCGTCGAAGGGCAACTCGACGGAGCCCGCGAACGATTTGAAGCCCGATAGCTCGAGCCTGCTCAGTCTCATGGGGTCCCCCGCCCCATACGGGGGAGAAGGTTCGCGCGCACGTGCGCGCGTGTGAGAGCGGCCTGGGTGAATGCCGCTTGTTCGGGTGCCTCGAATGCACCGAGCAGGATGTTGCCATTGGACCAGCGCACCGCCGGCAACCCGCGCCGGCGCAACGAATCGAGCGACGAGCCGGTGGGGACGTGATAGGAATACGGCGCGAGCAGCAGGTCGCCGATGCCTTCGGCAACGATGCCGCGGCGCCACATCTTGGCGCGCGCGGCGGCGGCTGCCGGGCGCGTCGCATACGAGCCCGCCAAAACGCGATACCAAACAGGACTCTTACCGCCGTTGCTTTGCGGCACCGGCGTCACGAGGGCTGCAAGCCCATCGTCGGCGGCGAGTCGATCTGCGTGCGCGAGCGCCTTGTCGAGCGTCGCGTATGCCGCAAGCTGCACCGTCCATCCGAGCGTGTCCGCACGCGGTTGCGCCGGTGGTCGAACCGGTTTCTCCGGCGCGACTCGAGGAGGCGCGGCGAGCGGACGAAGCGGGGGGGGCGGCGCCGGCGGTGCGATGAACGATTCTCGTGCCCCAGCGAGCAGCGCCCAACCACCGACCGCCAAGGCCGCGATGAGGAGCGCCACGAGCGCCGCACGAACGCCGCGGCGTCGCGGTGGCGACGCTGGCTGCGCCGAAGGGGGGGGGCTCCCACTCGAGGGTAGCCAACGATCGCGCACCACACCGAGCAGGGGAATGTCGCGCGCATTCACAAACGTCTCGCTCAATCCCTCGGGCGCGAGCACGATCAGTCCATCCGGCACGGCCGCGAGTTGCGTCAGGCCCGCCTCCGACAAGAACGCGAGGAGCAGCGCCCCTTCTGAGCGGAATCCGGCCTGCAGTTTCCGCCAGCGGTCATGCGCGAACAGCTCGCTTGCCTGCGCGGTGTCCGAACCCGCGGGAATGAAGAACACGCCGGTGACTTCGTGTGCCGCCTTGTTCAGCGAGACGCCGTACTCAAACGCGTCGACGATGCCCTCCGTCGCCTGAAGGCCGACGATTTCGTGCAGCGCGGGCTGCTCGAGATGCAGATCGACCAGGGCGACGCGACGTCCCTCGCGCGCCGCGATGCGCGCGATGTCCCACGCCGCTTTCGCGGCCCAGGGGAGGTCCGCGGTTGTCGTGAGCAACGCAACGAGCGCCTGCCCGTCCACGAGCGGTGGGATCAGGTGACCGAGCCGCGAGAGTGGCAACTGCCGGTACGTGGTCATTGTCCGGGCTGGTAGATCCAGAACGGCCGCCCCAGCCTGCGACCGATCGCTTCGGCCTGTTCCCGGGTGGAGTAGGGACCGAGCACCACGCGATAACCCTCATCCGGGTGCTGTGGCGGTAGCACGCGCGCGGCCAGGCCGGCGCGCGTGAGGTCGTCAGCGAGGTGGCCGGACCACTCCGGATTCTGCGACGTCGATACCTGCACGTAGAGCGGCCCTTCGGCGCTGGTTCCCGTGCTTTCCGCCGCCGCCACTGCGGCGGCTGTAGGAGCCGCCGGGACGCCACGAGGCAGCCAGGATGAGAGCACCCAGAGATCCCCCGCGCCGCGTTGGACCCGCCCGACCTCCGTCAGCGAATCGGGGCGCATCGACACCACGTCCGCGCCGCGCCGGAAAATCAGCATGCCATCGGGCGAGATTGCCGGCAGATCGGCTTGCCACTGTGTCGGCACGATGCCGGTGTGTTGTTTGATCGGCATGTCGACGATCCACGCGGAGTCGCCGACCGTCGGTCGCGCGAGCAGCCACCTGCCGAGTGGATCGACGCGCAATGCGGCAACGGGCCCCGGCAGCGCGACGCCATCCAGCTCGCGACGATCGTAGCGATCGATCACCGCCAACCCGGGCGCGTTGCGACGCGCCACATAGATACGATGACCGGAAGGTGAGAACGCGAGCGCTCGTGGCGGGTCGGCGAGGCGCACAAAAGCGGGATCGCGACGGGCCACGGGATCGTAGAAGGTCACGCCCGAGTCGCTGGCGACGGCAACGAGATCGCCCCACCGCGTCGCCGCCACGTCGCCACCCGCCGCAATCGGACGCACCGTGGAAGGCTGGTCGGGGGCCGCGACCAGCAATCGATCCTGAGGAATCACGCCGACCAATCGCTGATCGGTCGAGCCGAAGAGATCGCGCGGCATCGCGGTGAGTGCCTGCGGCCACGCGAAGCGCGTCCGGCGCGACAGCGAGACGACGCGCCGTTGGTCATCGACGGCGTAGAGCGTACCATCGGGGCCGAGGGCCGCGTGCGCGACGCTCGTGGCCACCGTGTCGACGCGACCGCTGCCGAGATCCAACCCGAGCAGTTGGTGCTTTGCGGTGGTGACAAAGAGGAATTCGGATTCGGGGTCGAGCCCGACGACGCGCTCTACCGGGGGCAACCTCCCGCGGAGCACCCCATCCACCGGTGTCAGCCGGGGCAGGCGATAGAGCTGCGGCGTCCCTCCCTTTACGGGCAGCCGGATCGCCACGCCAGGAATGCGAGCGATGATCTGAGCTTGGCTAACACGTTGTGGTGATTGTTGTTGCGTTGACGTCAGGACCGGCGCCGGGGATCGACAAGCCCCAAGCGCCAAGCTGGCAAAGAGGAGGAAACGGGAGATAGGCAAATGGCCTCGCCGGACAAAATAGACAACCGGCGAGGCCATTGCAACTGTTTTAGTGAAGCGGAGTTAGAACGTCGGCCCTAAACTAACGGTCCAATAGGAGTGCTTGAGCGGGCGGTCTATCGGCTTCGTGTAATCGAAGCGCACGATCATCAGTCCGAAGACGTTGGCGCGAATCGAACCACCCCAGCTGCGCAACGGGACGCGGACCAATACCGGACTGTCCGTGGGGCTGCGATGCCACTTCACGGTACTGACGTCATCCCACGCCATTCCCGCGTCAAAGAAGATCGCCCCCTCGATGGGAGGAAATCCGACCGGCAGGAACCCCAGCACCAGGCTGCGCGTGAGCGGGAACCGCAGCTCGGCGTTCGCGACCGCGATCTTCGAGCCGATGAGCTGATCCAGCTCGGCGCACCCGGTCTGCGACGATGTGCCGGGATTGGCGATGCACTCGTTATTGCGGAACGAGCCGGCGGTGTAGCCGCGCAGCAGCTCCGTGTTGCCGACGAACACCGGGAAGCGATCGGCGTCGCGGCCGAAGCGTCCGAACAGCATTCCCCGGAACGCGAGCGTGAACGGCCGGAAGAAGAGGTAACGTCGATAATCGACGAGACCGGCGGTGAACTGCCAGGTGCCGAACGCCGGCGCGATCGACAGGCGCGACCGCGAGCCCGCAAATGGCCCGACATAGCCGAACAGCGTGTTGTCGTGGACGTGCGCGATCGAGGGCTGGACGAACGTCGCCGACGGGCCGCCGCTGCTGACGAGTCTCTCGTCGACAAAGGCGTGGGCGCTGTCCGCCTTGAACAGAGTCTGCAGCGCGAGCGTGGCTTCGCTGATGTTGACGGCGTGCAGTCCCATTTCGATGCGGTTGAACCGGCTGAATGGGTACGACGATTCCATGAACCCGTCGCGAATGACAAAGCGACGAATCCGCGACGTGTATACGCGGAGGCTGTCCGCCGTGCCCTGGCTATTGGGGACAGTCGTCCAATCGCTGCCGCCGTAGAAGTACAGCGGATCCTGCGAAAATCCCGACGCCCAATTCAGCCGGTGCGTCTGGTTGACGTAGAGGCCGAGGAATTGCGCTTCGCTGATGCGGCCGTTGATCGATCCCGCAATCACCACGGAGTGATTGCCGAGAATATCGGATAGTGCGATCGCCGTCCCGCCGAAGACGCCTCGACCAAAGTTGTCCCGCGAGTAGCCGACGGTGGGACGCACGATGTAATCGGCGGTGAAACGCACCTTGTACGGCTTGAACGAGAATTCATTGGTATCGGGCAGCGCGAGCGTCGCGGAGTCGAGCAGCGCACGCACCGTCACCGGCGGCGGCGCGGCAGAGGATTCGGCTGGCTGCGGAAGCGCGGATGGCCGGAAGCCGCCTGACGAACGGTAGATGGACGTCCCTTGCGGTGCGCGCGCAGTGGGACCGCTCGCGCTGCCCGCGGTGCCGGCGGACGTTCCCCCGAGACCCGCGGGCTCGACCGGAGGAGCGGGGATCGGCGCACCAGTGACGATCGTGTCGCGCTGCTCCGCGAGCAGGAGCGTGACCGGCGGTGCCGCAGGTCCGTGATACGGTCCGCGTCGCAGCGAGCGCGGATTCTCGACCGAGTAGACGCTGTATTGCCCGTCCTCGTAATAGACGAACGCCAGGCGGTCAGCCTGCGGCGCCCACGACAGCACCGGTGAGAGCGGTGTGATCCCCTGCACACCGGTGAACATGTTCGTCAGCTGGTAAATCTGCCCGTCGACGAAGTCGTAGAGGAACACGTTCGCGATGCCGCTCCGATCGGAGACGAAGGCCAGCGATCGTCCATCCGGCGACCACACGGGATCGATGTTTTTCCCGATCCGCATGTTGCCGAGCATCTCGATCGTGCCGGCGTCGAGATGGTAGAGCGCGATGCGGAGGTTCCCGAAGCGCAACGTCTCGAAGTCGGTTTCGGCGCCACGGTCGGTGACGAACGCGATCGTCTTCCCATCGGGTGACCACGAAGGATGGAGATCGGCGTACTTGTCGTTCGTGAGGCGGCGCAACCCGGTGCCATCGCGATTGATGATGTACAGATCGGTGAAACCGCCGTTGAATCCCGTAAACACGAGCTGTTTGCCGTCGGGCGACCAGCGCGGCGTCTGGAGACCGCTCAGGCCGACCTCGATCCGGCGGTCTTCGCCGCCGCGCTTGACGTCGAGGATCACCAGGTCGTCGCGGTCTTTCCGCTTGGCGGCGATGGCGAAGTACCGGCCGTCGGGGGAGAACGAGCCGGCGGAGTTGATGAACCGCAGGCTCTCGTAGTTGTTGTTCATCGTCGACCGGACGAGCCGCCGTGACACGCGTCCCGTTTCCGCGTCGGCCAGCCACAGGTCGATGAAGAACCCGCCCTGATCGCCGAAGAACGCGATGGTCTTCCCGTCCGGCGTCAGCGCCGGCGCGAGGAAGATGCGGCCGCTCGAGCGGCGCCGGGTCAACAGTGGTTGCGCGATCCGGCGCGCCCGGTAATGATCACCGAGCTGCGGCAGGAACGTCGTCTGAATGGCGTCGCGCCAATCGTTCGAGAGATCTTCGAGCGAACGGCCCAAGGCGCGCTTGAAGGCGGCCTCGAGCCCGGTGTTGGCGGAGCTCTGCAGGATCTCACCGATCACCTCGTCGCCCCACTTCTCGCCGATGTAGGCCCACAGCGCGTGGCCATACCGGTACGGGAAGATTCCGGGATCCGTCGTCATGACTTCGATCGAGGGAAGGTGTCCCTCGAGCGCGGCGTCCCGCAGCCACATCGCCGTTTCCGGATCGATCGGGCCACGCGACAGGTATTCCGCCATGCCCTCCATGAACCAGAGCGGCGGATTCACGCTCATCAACGTCTGCACGCCGGCGCCGGGGCGGCCGCGGCTGTACACGTCGTACTGGAACTGGTGCACCATCTCGTGCTGGAGGACGTGCTCGAACTCGGCGTAGGAGCCGGTGAACGGCAACACGGCGCGATGCTTGAAGAACTCCGTGACGCCGCCTAACCCCTCACCCGTGGCGTCGACGACGTTCGTCTGCTGGAAGTCCGACTGCGACGCGTAGAGAATGATCGGCTTCCGGCTCTGGAACTGGTGATGCAGGATCCGCGACAGCCGGGCGTAGGCACGCTCGGCCATGCGCGCGGCGTCGAGGGCGCCGACGCGCTCGTCGGGATAGTAGTAGATGTCGAAGTGCTCGGTCTGAATCGATTGGAAGTTGAAGTTGCGGTACTGCACCTTGTTTTGGCCGAAGTACTGGGCAGCCAGGGGAGGTGCGGCGAGGAGGAACGCCGCCAACACCGCGAACTGAGTTCTCGTGCGTCCTGGCATACTGCTATCCTTTCGCGCCTGTGCCGCCCGCATCGCCAGCCGCCACCACGGGCGCATCGCCCCACAGGCGCTCGAGCTGGTAAAAATCACGGAGCTCGGGATGAAACACGTGGACGACGAAATCCAAGTAGTCGAGCAACACCCAGCGTCCCTGGGCCAATCCCTCAACATGATGCGGCTCGAGACCGGCCGGCGCGAGCGCCGTCACGAGATGCTCGGCCATGCCCCGCACGTGGGCGTTCGACGTTCCAGAAACGATCACGAAGTAGTCCGTGGCGGCGCACAAGCCACGCAGGTCTAATACCACCGGATCGACCGCTTTGCGGTCGACCAACGCGTCAACAACCTGTGAGAGCACCGGAGCGGTTTCCATCCTCCCTTTCATTAGTAAATCAGCCGCACGCTTCACGCCACGCGGCGCCTGTTACTCCTTCACCACCGTGATCCGAACCTCTGGCCGCACCTCAGGATGGATCTTGATCCCGACGCTGAATTCCCCGAGCTCGCGGATCGGCTCGTGCAGATCGATCTTGCGCTTGTCGACGTGAAGACCGAGCTCTTCGAGCTTCCGCTGGATGTCGCCAGCCGTGACCGAGCCGTACAGCTTGTCTTCCTCGCCGACTTTCACGGCGAAGGTGAGCTGCACGCCGGCAAGGCGAGTCGCTTCGGTTTCGGCGGTCGACTTCTCGGAAGCGCGCTGCTTGGCGATGCGCTCGCCTTCGTAGGCGATCTTCTTCTTGTTGGCCGCGGTCGCCGGATAAGCGAGCCCTTTGGGAAGGAGGTAATTGCGGGCGTACCCGTCCTTCACCTTTACGATCTCCCCGACTTTGCCAAGATGCTGGACGTCTTCCCGCAGAATGATTTCCATCGTGTCAATCCTTCAAGGTTGATTGGACTGCGAGTCGCGCTGCCCCCCCCGCCCCCCTCGGGCTGCCGCGAGTCGCCGCCGGTAGTGGTACCACGTATCGGTGATCCCCAGCGTGCAGAGGCCGGGGAGAACAAAGAGCAGTGGAACGGCAAGGGCAGCCGCCGTCGCCGCGACGATCGCCAGCGCCGTTGCGGAGATGCCGAACGCATCGGCGAAGGTGATCACGATCGCTGCCCCGCGCAGCACGTACAGCGCGCCGGCCACGATGCCGACGTTGGTGCCCGCCACATGCAGCGCGCTCGATACCGGCAGGATCAGCACACCGAGCCAGGCCACGATGCCCCATACCCAGGCGTCGCCGATGCAGAAATCCCGGAAGCGACCAAGCGGCGAGCCGAGCGCCGAGGTCGTGATCCGCACGTGTAGGTTCCACGCCAACGCGAGGCCGGCCAGGGTCTGCAAGGCGAGCACGCCTGGCCACGTGACGCTCGCGAAGCGCACGATCGGCTCGTACAGCATGAACGCGTCGGGCGCTCGCTCTACGACGAAGCGCATCGTCAGGCTCGCTTGCCGGGTCGCTTCCCAGGCCATTGCCCTCCACGCTTCCGTGCCCCACAACACCTCGATCATTACCGCCGTGACGAGGAAGCCGGCCGCCGTCGCGCGCAAAGCCTGACGCAGCATCGGACCGGGCCGAAGCAGCATCACGGCCACGAAAGCGGCCGTGGTCACCACGATG
>Ga0099828_10002408_pt1 | contig 12844 bp, 10 predicted proteins | sample CZO8metaG_2_FD_79338 | JGI IMG/M metagenome (GOLD analysis project Ga0099828, IMG submission 79338) | Vadose zone soil microbial communities from the Eel River Critical Zone Observatory, Northern California, USA - CZOApr15con2H1.8 metaG | ecosystem: Environmental > Terrestrial > Soil > Vadose...
ACCCAAACTTTTCAGGCTTTGAGGATTGCCGTGAACGAAGAATTGCAGCATTTGGACCGATTTCTGGAAAAGGGGTACGAGCTGTTACAACCAAAAGGACGGATGGTCATTATTTCATTTCATTCATTAGAGGATCGATTGGTAAAATCGGCTTTTCGCAAGTGGAACCGCGATTGTCTCTGTCTTCCTCGAACGCCCGTCTGCCAGTGTGGCTGGAGCCGGAAAGTCAAGCTGCTCACCAAGAGGTCTGTGATGCCAACCGCCCAGGAGATTAGCGTCAATCCTCGCGCACGTTCCGCTAGGTTGCGGGCGGTGGAGAGAATCTAGGGGTTTTATGGCCAGCGCGGCGAGTGTCCAAGTAAGAAAGGCGACTGCTCTAAAAGGGGGACGGCCGGACCGCGCGGCACGGAGGCAGCGGAGACGGCAGAATCTGGCCGTGGCTCTATTGGCGTTGTGCTTGGTGGGAGTTGTGTTGCTGCATGTTTGGCTGCGCTTACAAGTGGTGCACATGGGTTACGTGCTATCGACGACCAGCAAACTGCAGAATCGGCTGGAGCAGGAAAGGCGTGAACTAACAGTTGAATTAGCCACCTTGACGTCGCCGGATCGCTTAGAAGCGATGGCCCGCAGACGATTGGGGTTGACGCCACCTGAGAAGGGTCAGGTCATCGTGTTGCCATGAGACGGTCGTTTCAAACAAACCGCTTCCGGCTGCTTTGCGCCAAGATTTTATTTTCGCTCGTCTTCATAATTGTTGCTGGCCGCGCTTTTCAACTTCAGGTGCTTCAAGGTGAAAAACTCAAGCGACTGGGGGAGAGACAGCATCTCAAAGAATGGATCGTGCTGCCTAAACGGGGAGCGGTCCTGGATCGTGCCGGCGAGTCCTTGGCTCTCAGTTTGGAAACCCAATCGGTTTATGCTCGGCCGCACCGCATTCAAGACGGGGAGGCGGTGAGCCGGAAGCTGGCCAAAATCCTTAATCTCAACTTCGCCGACGTGATGCAGAAAATTGCGTCGAACAAACCTTTTGTTTGGATCAAGCGGCAAATCGCCCCGCTCGAAGCGGAACAGATTCAAGCCCTCAATGTCGGTGCTGTCGGCATGTTCTATGAACCGAACCGTTATTATCCACAAGGCCAACTTGCGGGACAAGTTCTTGGTTTCGTCGGTCGTGACTCAGAGGGGCTGGAAGGGTTGGAGCTGCAGTATAACGACTATATCCGGGGCGAGACAGGCTCGTCGGTCATCGAGCGGGACGCCCTCGGGCGCCGGGTTCTCGTGCAAGGCGTGGAAGGCCTGCAGATTCCCCCCGGAGGCGATATCCACCTTACATTGGATACCTCCATTCAGCATCTGGCGGAAAAGGAGCTGGAGTCGACGATGACCAAAAATCGCGCCAAAGCGGGCGTGGCCATTGTCATAGAGCCTTTTACGGGTGAGGTGCTCGCCTTAGCTAATTATCCATCGTTCAATCCCAATAACTTTACCACTGAGTCGGCTCCGCAAAGACGCAACCGGGCCGTGGCGGATAGTTTTGAGCCCGGTTCCACGTTCAAGACGATTCTTGCTGCGGCGGCTTTAGAAGAAGGAGTCGTCGGCAAGGAGGATTTGTTCTATTGCGAGATGGGGAAATACCCCTATGCGGGTAAAATTATCCATGACACTCATCCATACGCATGGCTGCCGTTTTATAAGATTTTGCAAGTGTCGAGCAATATCGGTTTCACTAAGGTGGCGGAGAAACTCAAGAAGGAGCGTTACTTCAAGTACATTGAGAAGTTCGGCTTCGGCAAAGTTACGGGGGTCGACGTGCCGGGAGAGGTTTCCGGCGTAGTGCGCAACCCGGAATTTTGGTCAGCCATAGATCTTGCGACTCACGCCTTTGGCCAAGGCATCTCGGCGACTCCGATACAAATGGCGATGGCCTACGCGGCGGTCGCCAACGGCGGTTTTCTGATGCGCCCCTATGTCGTGCGACGGGTAATTGGTCCAACGGGCGCGGTGCTGCTCGAGAATCAACCTCACGTGGTTCGACGCGTGATTTCCGAAAAGACATCCCGAATGCTGGCGTCCATGCTGAAAGAAGTTACCAACGAAGGGGGCACCGGTACGATGGCGAACGTCGAGGGCTTTGAAGTTGCCGGCAAGACCGGCACCGCGCAAAAGGCTGACCTCGCGCACGGTGGATATGCGGCCAGGAAGCGGGTGGGGTCCTTTATCGGCTTTGTTCCCGCAGACGATCCGCGACTGGTTGTTTTGGTGCTTGTCGATGAGCCGGAGGTGAATGTTTATGGTGGCGTGGTGGCGGCGCCGGTGTTCCGGAATATCGCTCGCGGGGCGCTGCGTCACCTCGCGGTGGCGCCCCAGAAACCGGAGCTTTTACCCTCGCCAGTCGGCTACCCCGAAGCTCCCTTCCGGCGCGCGCCGGCCAAAACCAATGATGTCGCCATCGATGGCAGCTCTTCAGCGGTGCCCGACTTTGTCGGTCTTAGTCTGCGTGAGGCAGTGGAGAAAGCGCAAACGATGAAGATGAAGATAAAAATGCAGGGCAACGGATACGTGGTTAAGCAATCTCCGGCACCCGGCGGGCGTTGGGGCGACGACGAGGTGTTGATTCTAAGCCTGCAAGGTTAACAGCGATGCGTCTTACGGAATTTTTGGCGCTGGAGGAGGTGGACGAGGCTCAAGGTGATCTCAATCAGGAGGTAGCGGGGCTCACTTACGATTCGCGCAAAGTGAGCTCAGGTCAGATCTTTTTTGCTATCCCGGGTGAGCGGGTCGACGGGCACGAGTTCATTTCCGCAGCCCTTGAGCGGGGGGCGTCTGGAGTGGTGACGGAGCGTAATGTGGTACGCGCCCAAGAAACAACCTGGATTCGAGTGAAGAACGTGCGTCGGGCGATGGGGTTGTGGGGCGCACACTTTTTCGGCCGGCCGAGCGATCGATTGACACTTGTCGGTGTGACAGGGACCAACGGGAAAACGACGGTTACCTATTTGCTGGAATCGATATTTGCCGCAGCGGGCCTCTCGCCGGGGGTGATTGGGACGATTACCTATCGATATAAAGGACATGAAGTTCCTTCGCATCACACGACCCCTGAATCCCTCGATCTGCACGCCTTGTTGGCCGAGATGAATCAAGCCGCCGTTAAGTCGGTAGCCATGGAAGTTTCTTCTCATGCTTTAGCGCAAGAGCGAATTCGCGGTCTCGAGTTTGATGTGGCGTTGTTTACCAACCTTTTTCGTGATCAACTCGACTACCACCGAGACATGGACGATTATTTCGCGGCCAAAAGCAAACTCTTTACCGATCATTTGAACCATAGTTCCAAGACCAAAAAGGCGGCGGTGATTCATGGTGGCGATCCACGGGGAAAAGAACTCTTGAAGAAAGTTCGTGATCTAGGCTTGGATTCCTGGAGTTACGGCCGCCAGAAGGAGTGGGACGTTCATCCGGTTGAGCTTCAAAGCGACGTCGCCGGCGTGCGCGGCAAGCTCCAGGTGAAGAATATATGCTACGATTTCTCCTCGCCCCTCATCGGGGCCGCCAATTTGGAAAATATCTTGGGCGCGGTCGGAGCGGGTTTCGCTTTGGGACTGCCCGCCGAAGCGATATTTCGCGGCATTGAATGCCTGAAGTCGGTGCCGGGAAGATTGGAAAAAGTCGACAACAGCCGCGGCATTTCCATTCTCGTTGATTATGCGCATACGCCGGACGCCCTAGAAAAGGTACTGGGGGCCGTCAGGCCATTGACTCAGCACCGAGTTGTGACGGTGTTTGGTTGCGGTGGGGACCGCGACCGAGGGAAGCGGCCATTGATGGGCGAGATTGCCGCCAGGCTCAGTGATCTGGTTGTCCTGACCTCGGACAATCCACGCACGGAAGATCCGCTCAAAATCTTAGATGATGTCGAAGCAGGCGTCCAAAAAACCGGATTAATAAGGGTTCAGGTTCGAGATTCCGAGTCCGAAATCGCGCAATCCGCAATCCGCAGTCCGAAATTCGAAATGGGTCATAGCTATTGCGTTGAAGCCGATCGGCGGGAAGCGATCCGCATTGCTCTGCGGTGGGCCCGCCGCGGCGATTTGATTCTCATCGCCGGCAAGGGCCACGAGGATTATCAGATCCTCGGGTCAAAGCGAATCCATTTCGATGACCGGGAGGTGGCTCGCGAGGAAGCGAGCGGGTGCGCCGACGCTTGAGCAGACCGCGGAATGACGTGGAGTAGAGAAGAAATCTTAGCGGCGACCGGTGGAACTATCCTGCGTGAAGGAAAGAAGAGGGTTTTCGGCGAGGTAGTGACGGATTCCGGAAAAGTCAAGAAAGGCTCGGTCTTCATCGCGCTCAAAGGGGAAAGATTGGATGGACATCAGTTCGTCGGCGAGGCGGTGAGCCGCGGCGCACGGTGCGTGATCGTTCACCGCAACCCGGGGCAGTCAAATCTGCGAAACGTCACCGTCGTGCGGGTGCGCAACACTCTTCGGGCACTCGGAGACCTGGCGCATTACCGCAGGGAAAAATTTGCCCCCAAGGTCTTGGCGATTACCGGTTCCAACGGGAAGACAACCACCAAAGAAATGGTTGCGGCTATTTTGGAAGAAGCTTCAATGGAGGGCAAGCCGCTTCGGGGCAAAGTTCTCAAGACCGATGGCAACTTCAACAATTTGGTAGGCTTGCCGCTAACACTGCTGCGCTTGCGGCAAACAGACAAGGTCGCGGTCGTGGAACTCGGAACCAATCGTCCCGGCGAAATCCGGCGGCTCGCTGAAATTGCGGACCCTGACATGGGAGTCATCACATCGGTAGCAGCCGCTCATCTCGAAGGGCTCGCTAGTTTGCCGGGAGTTGCTCGTGAAAAAGGCGAACTATACCGCCATGTCCGTCCCCAAGGAACCATCGCGGTCAACGTGGATGATCCTTGGGTGCGCCGACTGGCGAGCCGATTTAAAGGCGACAAGATTACGTATGGTAAACGAGGGCAAGTGCGTGCCGCCTCTTGGCGGTCGCTGGGCGCTAGGGGAGTCGAATTCGCGCTTCGCGCCGGAAACCAGCGCTGCCAGGTGCGCCTGAATTTTTTGGGTCCGCACAACATTGTGAACGCTCTTGGCGCCGCAGCCATGGCTTATGGAATGGGTGTCGGCACTGCGGAGATTCGTCGGGGACTCCAAAGCGCGAAACCTTTTGCGATGCGCATGCAAGTCGAGGATTGGAAGGGAGTCGGCGTCATCAATGACGCCTACAACGCCAATCCGGCTTCCATGGAGGCGGCCCTCAAAACATTGGCGGCGATCAATTGCCGCGGCGACAAGATCGCGGTCCTGGGAGACATGTTCGAGCTTGGAACGCAGAGCCGCAAACAACATCTCCGACTTGGGGAGCATGTGGCGCGTGCCGGGATTGACCGTCTTTATCTCCTTGGTGAGCAAGCGAAGGAAGTGAGAAAGGGCGCGCTGCGGGCCGGCATGCGGGCGGGAACGATCACTGTTGGTCGCGACCAGAGCGATCTCGCAGCCCAGATACGGCATCGTGTTCGAAAAGGGGATTGGCTGCTGTTTAAAGGGTCCCGCGGAATGAAAATGGAAAACGTTCTCGCGCAACTCAAAGGGCGAGTGTCGGGAGCATAGATTTGCTGTACTATCTTCTCTTTCCGCTGCACACAAGCTACTCGGCCTTCAACGTATTTCGCTACATTACTTTTCGCGCGGCCATGGCGGCGCTCATGTCGCTGGCGGTTTCTTTTCTTTTGGGTCCGTGGTTGATCCGCTCTCTCATCGAAAAGCAGATCGGTCAGCAGATCCGCGATGACGGCCCGGCTTCCCATTCAACCAAGGCCGGCACGCCGACCATGGGCGGAACCCTCATTATCCTCGCGCTGACGCTCTCCACGCTGATGCTGGCGGACATCGGGAATTCTTACGTGTTGCTCGCGCTCTTTGGCACCGTGGCATTCGGTGTGATCGGGTTCCTTGACGATTATTTGAAACTGACCCGGAAAAACAGCAAAGGGATGACGCCCCGGGTCAAGTTGTTTGTGCAGTTCGCCGTGGCTTTCATGGTCGCGGTGGTGCTCTATGCTTATCCGAAATTCAGCACGGAGATCGGATTTCCTTTCATCAAAAACATTCGACCTAATCTCGGCGTGTTCTATATTCCCTTTGCCATGCTAGTCATCGTTGGGGCATCCAACGCGGTCAATCTCACCGATGGACTTGATGGTTTGGCGATCGGTCCCGTGATGATTGCCGCCGCCACGTACGCGATTATCGCCTATCTAACCGGAAATATAAAAAACGCCGAGTATCTGCAAATTCCCTATGTCGCGGGCGTGGGCGAACTGAGCGTCTTTTGCGCCGGGGTCGTCGCCGCCGGGTTGGGGTTTCTTTGGTACAACGCCTATCCGGCTGAAATGTTCATGGGAGACGTCGGCTCGCTCGCTCTGGGCGCAGCGTTAGGTATCGTGGCGGTGATGACGAAGAACGAACTTCTGTTGATTATCGTAGGAGGCGTTTTCGTAATGGAGGCCTTGTCGGTAATCTTTCAGGTCGTCTCCTACAAGTTGCGCCGGAAAAGAGTTTTTCTTATGGCGCCGATTCATCACCACTATGAGCTTAAAGGTTGGAAAGAGCCGCAGATCATCGTGCGCTTCTGGATCATCTCGTTTATCTGCGCGGTGGTGGGATTGAGCACCCTCAAGCTTAGATGAAACCGGCGATGCTGCATGAACCTCGAAGGAAAAAAAGTGTTGGTCTTAGGCCTAGCGCGTACCGGCCGGGAGTGCGCGCGGTTTCTGGTCGCCCAAGGGGCTAATGTGTTGGTGAGCGACCTGCGCTCGGAGCAAGAGCTGAAGCAAGACATGGAAGCGCTGCGCGGGATGCCGATCGAATATCGCGTCGGCGGCGAAGATCGACATTGGTTGGAAGGCGTAAATCTCGTCATTCCCAGTCCGGGAGTTCCTGCGGAGAACCCTCTACTGCGAGAGGCGCAGGCACGCGGGATCCCGATTCTCAGTGAAATTGAGATCGCTTATCGTTTTTTGCGCGCGCCGCTGGTGGCGATCACCGGTACCAATGGCAAGAGCACGACCACCATGCTGGTGGGTGAGATTTTCAAAGCCGACGGAGCCCAGGTCTTCATCGGCGGCAACCTAGGCGCCCCGATGATCGGCTTTGTTTCAGGTGATTGGGAATGGGGCGTCGTCGAGATCAGCAGTTTTCAGTTGGAGTGGGTCGAAGAGTTTCGACCGAAAATCGCCGTTTTGCTTAATTTGACCGAGGACCATTTAGATCGCTACGCGGATTTTGCTGCCTATTGCCGGACCAAGGAAAGAATCTTCGCGGCACAGAAAAGCGGCGATGTGGTTGTGCTCAACCGCGACGATTCGCTTGTTTGGGCGATGAAAGAAAGAATACAGGGACGCGTCATTTCTTTCGGCTTCTCCGAAATAGCAGAGGGAGTCTGGGCCACGACTGGCGAAATTATTTGGCGCGCTGGCTCCAAGGAAGAAAAGTTTTCGCTCAGTCGGGTCAAGATTCAAGGTGTCCATAACATAGAAAATATGATGGCTGCCGTTGCCGTGACGAAGGCGGCCGGCGTTGAACGCGAGGTGATTCAGAGAACTCTCGAGGAATTTTCCGGTCTCGAACATCGCCTTGAATTCGTCCGGGAAGTAAACGGCGTTCGTTACTACAATGACTCGAAAGGGACCAATGCCGGCGCGGCGGTAAAATCACTGGCGAGTTTTTCGGCGCCGGTCATTCTGCTTGCCGGCGGCGTCGATAAGGGCGGCAGCTATGGCGTGTTGGAAGAGGAGATCAAGCGGATAGTCCGGCGGCTTGTGCTCTTCGGCTCGGCCAAGAGCCTTATCGCCAAGGCCCTTGGCCATCTCACTAAGACCGTCCTGGTCGATAGCCTCGAAGCGGCGGTGCATGATGCCGCAGAAACGGCGCGGCCTGGAGATGTGGTTTTGCTGTCGCCGGCGTGCTCGAGCTTTGACATGTTTCAGAACTACGCCGAGAGGGGAAAGGTTTTTAAAAGCTTGGTTCAAGCGCTGTGAAGGACAGGTTCGCGGTCGATAAATGGCTTTTCCTGGCAGTTGCCGGTCTAGCCGCTGTGGGAGTGACGATGGTGCTCAGCACCAGCTACCTCTATTCGCAGGAGCGCTTTGGCGATGGCACCTACTTCTTCCGCAAGCAGGTCTTTGCCATGGCCGCCGGCCTGGTCGCGCTCGTCGTCTGCTCCTTGGTGCCCGCGCCAACCTACCGCCGGCTTGCCTATCCGCTCTTAGCGCTGACTTTCATCGTTTTGACTCTAGTTTTGATTCCCGGCATCGGCGTGAGCCGGGGAGGCGCCAGACGCTGGTTGATGTTTAGCGGTTTTGCTTTTCAGCCGGCCGAATTGGCGAAGCTCACGGTCGTTTTATATCTCGCCCATTCCATGGCCAAAAAGGAAGAAATGATCCGGACTTTTTCGATCGGCGTATTGCCGCATCTGATCGTGGCCGGAGGGTTCTTGGGCGTGCTGCTGCTCGAACCTGATTTCGGCACGGCGCTGATATTGACGATGTTGCTTTATTTGATGCTTTTCATTGGCGGCGCGCGGGTTCAGCATCTTCTCGCCACCGGCCTGATGGCCTTGCCTGTGTTGCTTTATGTGATGCTGAAAGCCGAGTACCGCTTGCGCCGTTTGATGACATTCATGGATCCTTGGCGCGAGGCCTCGAGCAGCGGTTTTCAAGTCATTCAATCCCTCATCGCTTTCGGTTCCGGCCAACTGTGGGGACGCGGATTGGGCGAGAGCCGCCAAAAACTTTTCTATCTTCCTGAAGCCCACACCGACTTCGTTTTTTCCGTCATCGGTGAAGAGCTCGGCTTGTTGGGAGCTTTGGTGGTCTTGGCTCTCTTCGGCGTGATCATTGTGCGCGGGCTGCGGCTCACGTCGAGAATCGAAGAGCCGTTTGATCAGTATTTGGCTTTCGGATTGACGGTTCTCCTGGGACTCCAGGCGTTGATTCATATGGGCGTCGTGATGGGGCTAATGCCGACTAAAGGACTGGTGTTACCATTTATCAGTTACGGCGGGTCGGCCATGGTGATCAATTTAATGGAGGCGGGAATTTTATTGGGTCTCTCGCGTAGGAGACTCTAGGCATGCGCGTGATCCTGGCTGGCGGAGGAACCGGTGGCCACCTGTTCCCGGGACTGGCTGTGGCGCGCGAATTTCAACAGCGGGATGCGATGACAGAGATACTATTCGTAGGAACCCAACAGGGAATCGAAGCTCGGGTGCTTCCCAAGGAAGGGTTCCCGCTGGAGACGATCCCCGTCAGAGGCCTCAAGGGAAGAGGCATCCGCGGTTTGCTCGACGCTCTCTACGGTGTTCCCGCGGGTTTCCTGCGCTCCCTCGGTATCATCCGAAAGTTTCGTCCGCATTTGATTATCGGACTGGGCGGCTATGCTTCCGGCCCGCTGCTGCTTGCGGCGAAATTGAAAGGCATTCGCTGCGCCATCATGGAACAGAATCTTCGCCCAGGTTTTACCAACAAAATCTTAGCGCGATTTGTCGGTCGGGTTTTCACTTCCTATCGCGAAAGCGTCAATTATTTTCCCGGCGGCAAACTCTTGGAAACGGGAAATCCGATTCGTTGGCGAAGACTACCGGACATACCAAAAAGTGAAAAATTTACGCTGCTGATCTTCGGCGGAAGCGCGGGAGCGCATCGCATCAACCTCGCCGTCATCGAAGCGATGAAAAGACTAACCGATCTCGCCGGCGAACTAAAGATCATTCATCAGACCGGGCAGGCGGACTTCGACTCGATCAAGACAGCTTATGCGGCGCTTCCCTTCGAGGCGGAAGCGACACCGTTCATCGACAAAATGGACGAAGCCTACGCCCAAGCCGATTTGGTGCTGTGTCGTGCCGGCGCGACCACGGTGGCCGAGCTTACGGCGTTTGGTAAAGCCGCGATCCTCGTGCCCTATCCTTACGCCATTTACGACCATCAACGGTGGAACGCACAAACGCTCCAGGATCGCGGCGCGGCAGAGATGATTTTGGATCAAGACTTAAGCGGAGAGATTCTAGCGCCGCGAATTCGAAGCTATGTTTCCGACCGCAGGTGCGTTGAGGGGATGGCAAGCGCAGCTCGGGCGCTCGGGCGGCCGGAGGCCGCCGCACGGATCGTCGACGAGTGTTATGCGCTTGCCCATAGATAATTCACGGTGGTTTACACAACTGCAATCTTGCACAAGAAACACCGAGTTCATTTTGTCGGCATCGGCGGGATCGGCATGAGCGGAATCGCCGAAGTGCTGTTGAACTTGGGCTATCTCGTCACCGGCTCGGACCTGCAGGAAAGTGACGCGACAAAGCGACTGCGTGCGCTCGGAGCGCAGGTATTCGTGGGTCACCAAGAAGAGAATCTTGCAGTCAATCCTTCGGTGGTGGTGATTTCTACGGCGGTCAAATACTCCAATCCGGAAGTTCTCGAAGCTCGCCGCCGTCAGATCCCGGTGATTCCGCGGGCGGAAATGCTGGCGGAGCTGATGCGCATGAAGTACGGCGTCGCGGTCGCGGGCAGCCACGGCAAGACGACGACGACTTCGATGATCGCCGCCGTCCTGAGCACCGCCGGCCTGGACCCGACCATGGTCATCGGCGGCCGTGTCCATATGCTCGGCACCAATGCCAAAATGGGGCAGGGGGAAATTCTCGTCGCCGAGGCCGACGAGAGCGACGGCAGCTTTTTGTTTCTTTCGCCCATCATCGCCGTGGTCACCAATATCGATCGCGAACACATGGATTACCATCAGACGATGGAAAGGTTGAACGAGAGTTTTCTCGCCTTCGTCAATAAAGTTCCTTTCTACGGCGTGGCGGTTCTCTGCCTGGACGATGCCGCCGTACGGGCGCTGGTTCCCAAGGTGAAGAAGCGATTGACGACATACGGATTGTCGTCGGAGGCGGATTTCTCTGCCCGGGATCTCCATATGCGTGCCGCCAGCGTGGAATTTTCCGTGCTCCATCGGGGGAAGCCGCTGGGAAAGTTGCGCCTGCATCTGCCGGGGCGCCACAGTGCGACCAACGCTTTGGCCGCGGTCGCCATCGCACAGGAACTGGAAATACCCTTTTCGCAGGTGGCGGAAGCCCTGGATGCGTTCACGGGGATTCAGCGCCGTTTCGAGATCAAAGGGGAGCCGAAAGGCATCATGGTCATTGACGACTACGGCCACCATCCGGCGGAGATCCGCGCGACTATCGGCGCGATCCGCGATAGTTGGAAGCGACCGCTGACGGTGATCTTTCAGCCGCACCGCTACAGCCGAACGCGGGATCTCTTTGATGAGTTCCTGACCGCGTTCGAAGGTGCGGACCGGCTCCTTCTGACAGAAATCTACCCGGCGGGAGAAGATGCGATTCCCGGCGTGAACAGCGAGTCCCTTTATCAGGTGATTAAGAGAAAGGGTCATATGGAGGTCGAGTTCGTGGCGGACAAAAGCCAGATCACCAAGACACTGGCCGGAAAACTCAGTCCCGGCGACATCGTGCTCACATTGGGCGCGGGGGATATCTACAAAGTGGGAGAAGCGCTTTTGGAGGCGCTCAAGGGAGAGACGGAGTAATGGAGTGATGGCGTAGTGAGTGGGGAGGCACAATACTCCAATGATTTTCTGATGTTTCCAATGATGACAGAGAACGATGCAACATCTTTCATTGACGAGCTGAAAAATATTTCGGGTCTCAAGGTGAAGATTGCTGAGCCGCTGGCGCGTTACACATCGATGAAAATTGGCGGCCCGGCGGATTACTTCATCCAAGTGGAAAGCGACGGGGCGTTGGCGCATCTCTTGCCGCTTTTACGTCGAGAGGCAACTCCTTTTTGTTTGTTAGGCAACGGGAGCAACGTGTTGATCAGCGATCGGGGGGTTCGTGGCGCGGTTATTCATCTCGGCGGCGAATTCAAGCGCGTCGAGTGGAATGAGATGGAGCACACCGTGGAGGTCCAAGTGGGCGCCGCGTGTGCCGTCACTCAGCTCGTGCGCGAAGCCGCCCGAAAAGGCTATGCCGGATTGGAATTCGCCGAGGGAATTCCGGGAAGCGTGGGCGGAGCATTAGCGATGAATGCTGGCGCCTATGGTTCCGAATTCGAAAAAATAGTGGATCAAGTCGAAGGAGTTACCCAGGACGGCGAGGCGGTTCGCTTTAGTCGTGCCGATATGACGTTCACCTATCGCGACTCTCACGTCCCTGCGGGCATGGTGGTCACGCGTGTGAGACTGCGCCTGCGCAAGGAAGAAGCAGCGCAGGTCAGCTCGAAGGTTCGCGAATTAGTGAGCAAGAGAAAAAGCAGCCAGCCTTCGGGATATCCCAATTCCGGTTCCATGTTTCGTAATCCTGCGGGGGACTTCGCTGGAAGACTGATCGAGGCGGCGGGCCTTAAGGGAAAAAGAATCGGCCAAGCGCAGATCGCCGAGCGCCACGCCAACTTCATCGTCAATCTTGGAGGAGCCAAGGCTCAAGATGTTCACGATCTCATGGAACTGGCGCGCACGGAAGTGAAGGAACAGTTTGGCATTGAGTTGGTGCCGGAGGTGCGGCTGCTGGGAGAATGGCCGGCAACCTAGGGAGGGATGAAGGTCATGCATCTGTCCGTATATCGGAGAGACAATCGGAGACGCGGTGTCCACGGTTGGCACCGGCCTTTATGGATCGGCGGCCGCGTTGCCCTCGTTTGCCTTCTAAGTCTTCTGCTTTACCACTGGAGCGGCCAGGTAAAGGCCGCGGTGGTCGCAGCGGGCGCGTTTGTTTTGGAGAATCCGTACTTTTCCGTTCGTGAGATTCA
>Ga0099828_10002409_pt1 | contig 12843 bp, 13 predicted proteins | sample CZO8metaG_2_FD_79338 | JGI IMG/M metagenome (GOLD analysis project Ga0099828, IMG submission 79338) | Vadose zone soil microbial communities from the Eel River Critical Zone Observatory, Northern California, USA - CZOApr15con2H1.8 metaG | ecosystem: Environmental > Terrestrial > Soil > Vadose...
CGGCTTCTCGGGATCCGCGATGGTCTCGCCGATCTCCATGGCCTCGATGCCCGCCACCGCCACGATGTCGCCCGCGCCGGCCTCGGGCACCTCCACGCGCTTGAGACCCTCGTAGCCGTAGAGCACGGTGATCTTCGCGTGCTCGATCGCGCCATCGCGGTGCACGACCGCCACCCGGTCGTACTGCCGCACCCGGCCGTTGACGATGCGGCCGATGATGAGCCGCCCCACGTAGTCGTCCCAGTCGAGCGAGGCGGCCCGGAGCTGGAGCCCGTGACCTTCCTCGAACTGGGGCGCGGGGATCGTCTGCAGCAGGGTGTCGAAGAGCGGCACCAGCGTCTTGGAGTCGTCGTCGAGCGCCAGCTTGGCGATGCCCTTGCGCGCGTCGGTGTAGAGCACCGGGAACTCGAGCTGCTCCACCGCCGCGTCCAGATCGATGAAGAGATCGTAGACCTCGTCCAGCACCTCGGCGGCCCGGGCGTCCTGGCGGTCGATCTTGTTGATGACCACCACCGGGGTGAGCCCGGCCTCGAGCGCCTTCTTGAGCACGAAGCGCGTCTGGGGCAGCGGACCCTCCGCCGCGTCCACCAGCAGGAGCACGCCGTCCACCAGGGTGAGCGTGCGCTCCACCTCCCCGCCGAAGTCGGCGTGCCCGGGCGTGTCCACGATGTTGATCTTCACGCCCTTGTAGTGGATGGCCGTGTTCTTGGCCATGATGGTGATGCCCTTTTCCCGCTCGAGGTCGATCGAGTCCATCACCCGCTCGGCCACGTGCTCGTTGGCGCGGAAGATACCGGATTGCCAGAGCATGGCGTCCACGAGCGTGGTCTTGCCGTGGTCGACGTGGGCGATGATCGCGACATTTCTGATATCGGGGCGGGTGTCGGAGCGCTGCGGCATGGTCTCACTCTACCACGGATGGAGTAGCGGACCAGCGGCGCGCTGGGGCATAATGACGCGTCCAACCCGGTGCTCCACGTGAAGGAGGCTCATTCGTGAAGGCTCGCATCGCCATCATCACGTTTCTTGCGCTATTTGCTGCGGTCGTTCTCGTTCCCGGCTGCATCGAGCGCGCCGGGGCCCAGCCGCCCGCCTCGCCGGCCGCCAAGGGCGCGCCCACCAAGGAAGCCCCCAAAGGAGGCAAGAAGGTGAAACAGACGGCCGTCATCACCATGGAGAAGGGTGGCGTGATCGCCATCGAGTTCTTTTCGGACGACGCCCCCAAGACGGTGGAGAACTTCGTCACGCTGGCCAAGAAGGGCTACTACGACGGGGTCACCTTCCATCGCGTGGAGCCGAATTTCGTCGTCCAGGGCGGCGACCCCAAGGGCGACGGCACCGGGGGCCCCGGCTACACCATCAAGGACGAGTTCAACAAGCAGAAGCACGTCCGCGGCGTGGTGGCGATGGCGCGCACCCAGGCCCCGAACTCGGCGGGCAGCCAGTTCTACTTCACGCTGGCCCCCGCCCACTTCCTCGACGGCCAGTACACCGTCTTCGGCCGGGTGACCTCGGGCATGGAGGTGGTGGACAAGATCAAGGTCGGTGACAAGATGAAGTCGGTGAAGATCACGGAAGCCGCCCAGTAGCGCCATGGCCTGGTCGCTCCTGATCCGGAACGGCACGGTGGTGGACGGCAGCGGCGCGCCCGCGCGCGCCGCCGACGTCGCGGTGGAGGGCGACCGCATCGCGGCGGTGGGGCCCAATCTGGCCGGCGAGGCGGCGCGGGTGATCGACGCCAAGGGGCTCATGGTCGCCCCCGGCTTCATCGACATCCACTCGCACTCGGACCTGGTCTACGACAAGTGCCCGGCGGCCGAGTCCAAGGTGCGCCAGGGCGTGACCACCGAGGTGGTCGGCATGTGCAGCTTCTCGCCGGCCCCGGTCGCCCCGGGCCGCGCGGAGCTGGTGCAGGAGTGGGCGGGCGGCATCGGCGGCCGGATTCCGATCACCTGGAACACCTTCGCCGAGTATCTCGATCACCTGCGCGGGCTCGGTCCCTCGGTGAACATCGTGCAGTTCGTGGGCCACGGCGCGCTGCGGCTGGCCGCCGTCGGGCCTGCGGCGCGTCCGGTCACGCCCGACGAGCAGAAGGAGATGGAGCGCTTGCTCGCGGAGGCGCTCGACGCCGGCGCCTTCGGCTTCTCCACCGGCCTCGTCTACGCGCCCAGCGTCTACGGCAATACGGAGGAGCTGCTCGCGCTCGCCCGGAGCATGGCGAATCGCGGCGGGCTCTACTTCTCCCACATCCGGGGCGAGGCGGCCACGCTTGAGCAGGCGGCCGAGGAGGCCATCCGCATCGGTGAACAGGCGGGCGTGCCCGTGCAGATCGCCCACGTGAAGGCGTCCGGCCGCGAGAACTGGGGCAAGATGGACCGCGTCCTGCGCATGATCGACGGCGCCCGCGCTCGCGGCGTCGACGTGACCGGCGACGTCTACCCCTACCCGGCGGGCAGCACCAAGATGGACAACCTGCTCCCGGCGTGGATGCACGACGGCGGCATCTCGAAGCTGCTCGAGCGCCTCACCGATCCCAAGGCGCGGCAGCGCGCGATCGCCGACTGCCTCGTGGACGGCGAGCGCTGGCGCACCGGCTCGGGCGGCATGGGCTGGGACGAGATCATGATCGCCACCTGCTCGAAGCCTGAGCTGCCGGGCATCCACATCGCGGAGCTGGCCCGCCGCACCGGCAAGGAGCCGGCCCAGGCCATGATGGACCTGGTGATGGAGGAGCGCGCCGGCGTCTCGATGGTGGTGTTCTCGCAGAGCGAGGAGAACGTGGGGACGGCGCTCGGCTACGCCCATACCATGGTGGGCTCCGACTCGCTGTCGCTGCACGCCGGCCCGGGCCCGCATCCCGGCAAGCCTCACCCGCGCAGCTACGGGACGTTTCCGCGCGTGCTCGGCGTCTACTGCCGCGAGAAGCGGCTCTTCTCGTGGGAGACCGCGGTGCACAAGATGACCGGGATGCCGGCCACCAAGCTCGGCCTGAAGGACCGCGGACTGGTGCAGGGCGGTCGCGCGGCCGATCTGGCGCTCTTCGATCCGGCCACGGTGCGCGACGAGGCCACCTTCCCGGATCCGCACCGGCATCCGGTCGGCATCCCCTACGTCATCGTCAACGGTCAGGTGGTGGTCGACGGCGCCCGGTATCACGCGGTGCCGGCTGGCCGCGTGCTGACGCCTCAGTAGCTCACGCAGGGACTGCCGTCGGAGAGAAACTCGACAAGCTTGGCGCCGCCCGCGATGGTGGCACCCGCCACCAGGCTGTTCTCGTCGAGCTTGCGTTTCTTGAAGCAGGGTGAGCAGACCAAGATCGTCCCGCCCGCCTTCGCGAAGCTCTCCATCAGCTCCTTGAGTGGCGCGAAGCCCTCCTCACGGATGGCGTCCGCGTAGCCCTTCTGAGCGAGGCGGACTGCCTCGATGCTCAGGAAGACAAGCGTCTCCTTGCCGGAGCCGGCCGCCGCATTGGCGATGACGAAAGCCACCGTGGCCTTGTCGGGGTTGTCCTTCGCGCAGGTGAGGCTCACGCAGAACCTGTTGGCCATGACTCAATCCTCCTTGCGCTGGATGAGGTAGACCGGAGGCTGTCCACCGACCAGCGGGTTTCCAGTCATCCGGCACCAGGCCGGGATGTCGGCCGGCGCGCCGGGATCGCGGGCAGTCAACCTCATGATCTGCCCCGACTTCAAGGCGTCAAGGCGGAAGCGCAGCTCGAGGACCAGCTCGCCGCATCCCGTATCGCCGGCGTCCCACTCGGCGGCCGCCCGGTCCGCCGCGTCGCCCACTAGGCGGCCCAGCGGCTGTCGCGCAGGTACTGGACGGCGGCCAGCGCGGCGGTGGCCCCGTCGCCCGCCGAGGTCACGATCTGCCCGCGCTCGTCGAGCGGCACGAGGCCGCCCGGGATCTTCACCCGCTGGACGCCCGCGCAGTCGAGCACCTGGCCCCCGCCGAGAACTTCTCGAGCAGCAGGGCCCGGCTAGAGCTGCTTCAGCATCGAGTCGGCGTCGCTCACCTCGAACTTGCCAGGCTGCTCGACGTTCAGCGCCTTCACGACGCCGTTGTCCACCAGCATCGAGTAGCGCTGCGAGCGCACCCCCATGCCCCGGGCGGTGAGATCCATCTCGAGTCCCATCGCCTTCGTGAGCGCGGCGCTGCCGTCGGCCATCATCCGGACCTTGCCGGTGCTCTTCTGGTCCTTGGCCCACGCGCCCATGACGAAGGCGTCGTTGACCGACACGCACCACACCTCGTCGACGCCCTTGCCCTTGAGCTTGTCGATATTGGCCACGTAGCTCGGCACGTGCTTGGCCGAGCAGGTGGGGGTGAAGGCGCCCGGCAGACCGAAGACGACGATCTTTTTGCCCTTGGTGAGATCCGCCACCTGGAAGGGGTTCGGGCCCACGGTACAGCCCGGGGTTTCCTGCTCGATGAACTCCGTGAGCGTGCCATCCGGCACGCGGTCACCAACTCTGATCGCCATGAGTGTCTCCTCCTCGAGGGTGGTTTGAGCGCGGCGTGCTCCGCTCGCGCGATTCAGCGGGCGGCGGCTAGGGTACCACAGCCGGCCCGGGGGTGTGACGACGGCGCCGCCGTCGGGCCTGCCTCCTGCGCCGGGCACCGCCCGGCCGGGGGTGGGGCTCATGTAAACCCCCGTTTCCGCTGACGATGAGCCCGCTGATCCGCGGGGGCGCTCGGACCCCGTCCCCGGCGCGCGCCGGCCGCGGCGAAGAAAACGAGCAGGCGCAGCCGGGTAGTCCGGGAGATCGTGCCCCGGGCGGCTCGCAAGAGCTCGTTCCGGCGCACCGCGACCCGGGTCGCCTTCTCCTCGAGGGAGCCGCCCGGCTCGGCCACATAGGCCTGGACCTGACGCGCGAGCTGGATGCTGGAGAGGGGCATCTCAGGCGGATGGTAACGGCTTCTCGCCGTCCGTGGGCGGAGAATCTGGGAGTAAGATGCGCCCTGATGAAGCCCAAGCTGCGCGTCTGGGTGATGTTCGGAGACGAGCTCAAGTTCGGAGACGGGCGCGCCCGGCTCTTCGAGCTGATCGAGGAGCGCGGGTCGCTCAAGAAGGCGGCCCAGGAGCTCGAGATGTCCTACCGCAACGCGTGGGGTTACCTGCGCGACCTCGAGGAGGCGGCCGGCTTCAAGTTCGTGGAGCGGGTGCCGGGAGGCGGCCCCGCGAGCGGCATGCGCCTCACCAAGGCGGGCAAGCGCTTCCTCGAGCGCTACAAGAAGTTCCGCGGCGGCCTCGACGACGCGGCGAAGCGGCAGTTCGAGCGCGCCTTCGGCGCGTGAGCCCCGAGGCGAAGTATCTCTACCTGACCACCACCGGCCGGCGCAGCGGGCTTCCGCGGCGGATCGAGATCTGGTTCACCCGCCACGCGGGCCGCTACTACCTGGTTGCCGAGCACGGCCTGAAGGCGCACTGGGTGCAGAACCTCCTCGCGGAGCCCGCGGTGCGCGCGCGCGTCGGGCGCCGATCCTTCCGCGGACGCGCCCGCGTGGTCGATGCCCGGTCGGAGCGAGATCTGGTCGCCGCCATCCGGGCGCGGTCGGAGGCCAAGTACGGCTGGGGCGCCGGCCTTGTCGTCGAGGTCGCACCGGCGGGGCGCCGGAGCGTGCCCGCGCGCTAACCGCGCGTCCGAGTAAGCTCCGTTCGAGCGCTGGCTTCGCCGGCGCAACCCGTTCTGATCTAACCCGTCACCACCACCCGGATCAGCGCGCCGTCGGGTCGGGGCGGTGCGACCTCGCCGATGATTGCCGCGGCCCCGTCGCCGGCGTCGCGCAGCGCGCTCAGCATCGCCGGGCTGCGCTCCCTGGGCACCGCGAGCAGCAGCCCCCCCGAGGTCTGGGGATCGAAGAGCAGGTCGAGCGCGTCGCGCCGCGCCGCGTCCGGCTCCACGAGCATGGCGCGCCGCGCGCGGGCGTTCTCGGGATGCGCGGTGCTCCGGATGCCGCGGGCGAGCAGCGCCACCGCGCCGGGCAGGGCGGGGATCGCGGCGAGGTCGAGCACGGCGGTGCCCTTGCTCGCGCGCAGCATCTCGCCCAGGTGCCCGGCCAGCCCAAAGCCGGTGACGTCGGTGGCGGCCGACGGCCGCAGCGCGACCATCGCGCGCGAGGCCGGCCCATTGGAGCGGAGCATCGAGGCCGCGGCCGCCTCCACCCACTCACCGCGCGCGAGGCCGCGCATGTCGGCCTGGAGGATCACGCCGGTGCCGAGCGGTTTGGTCAGGATGAGCTGGTCCCCGGGCGCCGCGCCGCCGATGCGGATCAGCGCGTCGGCCGAGGCCGCGAAGCCCCAGACCGCGAAGCCCACCACCAGCTCGGGCCCGGTCGTGGTGTGGCCGCCCACCAGGGTGACGCCATCGGCGTCCAGCGCGGCCCGGGCGCCCGCCATCACCTGGTAGAGCGTCTCTTCCGCGCGCGCCGGGTCGGCCTCCGGCACGCTCACCTGGGCGAGGGCGAAGCGCGGCGCCACGCCCTTGGCCCAGAGATCGCTGGCCGCGTTCACCGCGGCGACGCGGCCGACCAGGTAGGGATCGTCGGCAAAGGCGCGGAAGGAGTCGACAGTGGCGGCGACGATCTCGCCGCGCTCGGTTTCCACCGCGGCCGCGTCGTCGGGCTGGGCCAGCCCCAGGACGACGGCGGGATGGCTCGGGACCCCGAGCCGCTCCAGCGCGCGGGCCAGCGAGGATTCGCCCACCTTGGCCGCGCAGCCCCCGCAGAGCATGTCCCCGCCGGGCATGGGCTTCGCCGCGAAGTCCGGCGTGAGGGCGCCGTCCTGATCGAGCACCTGGAAGCGGCGCACGAAGCGGCGGTCGATCCAGTCCTTCAGCGAGAAGAGTGTGGTCCCTTCGACCGAGACGCCCCACTTGGTGCCGATCGCCCCGCCGTCACCCAGGTTCAGCAGCGAGAGGAAGTCGCGCTGCGGGCGATACGCGCGGAGCCGCTCGCCGCGGATCCGCGCGATCAGGTTGTGCGCGAGCACCGGCCCCTGGCGGACGGCGTACACGCCGGCCTTGGCCAGGCCGGGGCCCGCGGTCCAGGCCGCGCAGTCGCCCACCGCGAAGACCTCGTCGTGCCCGGCGCACTGGAGAGTGGGCCGGATCCGGACGAAGCCGCCCTCGTCGATCTCGAGTCCGGAGCCGTCGAAGGTCGGGAGCGCGGCGGCGCCCGCCACCCAGACCACCGCGGCGGCCGGCAGCCGCTCGCCGCCCTCCAGGTGCACCGAGTCGGCCTCGACCCGCATCACGCGCGTGCCCGTGCGGATCGCGATGCCGCGCGTCGCGGCCGCGGCCTGGACGCGGGCCGCCGCGCTCGCCGCGTAGCCCGGCAGCACGCGGGGGCCGGACTCGAGCAGGAGCACCTCGACGCGCCCGGCGCGCTCGCGGCGGAGCCGCGCCGCGAGCGCGAAGGCCACTTCGACGCCGCCCGCGCCTGCGCCGACCACGACGATGCGGGCGGCGTCGCGATCCCGCGCGGCGGCCAGCACCTCGTCCACCCGGCGGACGAATTCTCCGATGGGGCGCGTGGGGATCGCGTGCTCGCGGACGCCGGGCAGCCCGAGCCCCGCCACCGTGGAGCCCACGTCGAACGACACGGTGTCGTAGGCGATCGGCGGACGGCCTTCGAGGATGAGGCGCCGCGCGCCCGTGTCGAGCCCGATGGCCGGGGCGACGATGCAGCGTGCCCCCGCGCGGAGGGCCAGCGGCCGCACGTCGATCTCGAGGGCTTCCCGCGGGTACTGGCCGGCCACGAAGCCGGGCACCATGCCGGAGTAGACTGCGATCGGCCGATCCACGACGAGGGTGAGGCGCGCCCCCGCAACGGGAGCCATGGCCCAGCGCGTGAGCACCTGGACGTGGGCGTGACCGCCGCCCACCAGGACCAGGTCGTGCCGGATGCTATCGGCGGACGGCGAGCGCATGCCCGTCCACGGTGGAGCGGCTACGACAGGTCGACCCAGACGGTCTTGACCTCGGTGTAGTTGTCGAGGCCGACCGACCCCATCTCGCGGCCGAAGCCCGACTCCTTGAAGCCGCCGAACGGCAGCGCCGCGTCGAAGAGGTTGTAGGCGTTGACCCACACCGTGCCCGCCCGGATCGCTTTCGCGGCCTTGAGAGCCTTCGATACGTCGCGCGTCCACACCGCGGCGGCGAGGCCGTAGGAGGTGTGGTTGCCCTGGGCGATGCCGTCCTCGACCGAGCGGAACGGGATCACCGAGAGCACCGGGCCGAAGATCTCCTCGCGGGCGATCTTCATGTCGTTGGTGACGCCGTCGAAGATGGTGGGCTGGATGAAGTAGCCCTTGCCGGTGCCGACGTCGGCGCGGCCGCCGCCCGCCACCACCCGCGCCCCTTCCTGCTTGCCGGACTCGATGTACGACAGCACCGTCTCCATCTGGCCCTTCGACACCACCGGCCCCATCCGGGTGGCCTTGTCCATCGGGTCACCGACCTTCAGACTCTTGACCCGGTCGGTGAGCTTGGCCATGAACTGATCGTGGATGGAGTCCTCGAGGAAGAGGCGCGAGCCGGCCGCGCACACCTCGCCCTTGTTGTAGAAGATGCCGGTGAGCGCGCCGCGCACCGCCGCGTCCATGTCCGCGTCGGCGAACACGATATTGGGCGACTTGCCGCCCAGCTCGAGCGAGAGGCGCTTGAGCGTCCCCGCCGCCTCGCGCATGATCTGCTTGCCGACGTCGGTGGAACCGGTGAAGGCGATCTTGTCCACCCGCGGGTCCCGCACCAGGGCCATGCCGACCTTGCCGCCCGGCCCGGTCACCACGTTGAACACGCCCTCCGGCGCGCCCGCCTCCTGACAGATCTCGGCGAAGCGCAGCGCGGTGAGCGGGGTCTGCGACGCGGGTTTGATCACCACCGTGTTGCCCGCGGCCAGCGCGGGGGCGATCTTCCAGGACGAGAGCAGGAAGGGGAAGTTCCAGGGCACGATGGCCCCGACCACGCCCACCGGCTGGCGCAGCGTGAAGGTGAAGGCGTTGTCCCGCAGGGCGAGCGTCTCGCCGTGGATCTTGGTGGCCCAGCCCGCGTAGTAGCGGAAGACCTCCGCCGCGAACGGGATCTCGACCTTGCCCGAGTCGAACATGGTCTTGCCGGTGCAGAGGCTCTCGAGCCGGGCCATCTCGTCGAGGTTCTGCTGGATCAGGTCGCCCAGCCGCCACACGATGCGGCCGCGCTCGTGCGGGGACATCTTCGGCCACGGGCCCTCGTCGAAGGCCTTGCGGGCCGCCGTCACCGCCAGGTCGATGTCGCGCTCGTCACCCTTGCCAACCGCGGCGATCGGCTCCTCGTTGGCCGGGTTGATCGGCTGGTAGGTCTCGCCCGACCGTGTCGCCTGCCACTTCCCCGCGACGAAGATCTCGCCCGCCTTCATGCCCGCCTCCTGCTCAGTGCTTGCCGTTGACCAGGGCCAGCGCGATGCGCTCCGGGTTCATCGGCAGCTCGGTCAGCCGCGCCCCGGTCGCGTTCTGGATGGCATTGGCGATCGCGGCGGGCGCTGGGATGATGGGCGGCTCGCCCACGCCGCGGGCGCCGAAGGGACCGGCCGGCGCGGGCACCTCGACGATGATGGTTTCGAGATTGGGCAGGTCGGCCGCCGTGAGCTTGCGATAGTCGAGCAGGCTCGGGTTGGTGAGCCGCCCGCTGTCGTCGAACAGGAGGCCCTCGGTGAGCGCCATCCCGAGGCTCTGGACCGCGCCGCCCTGCATCTGGCCTTCCACCCCCATCGGGTTGATGGCCTTCCCCACGTCCTGGACGATCACGAAGTCGAGGATCGTCACCTCGCCGGTGTCCGCGTCCACCTCGAGTCGCGCGAGCTGGGCCGCGAAGCCAGGGGCCTGCTGGGTAAACGCCGGGTTGGCCTTGCCGAGCACCGGCGGCGTCTTCGACATGTAGAGGTTGCCCTTCTTGCCGATGGTGGCCAGCGTGATGCCCTTGTCGGGCATGCCGCGCACCGTGACCTTGCCGTCCACCAGCTCGAGGTCGTGGATCGAGGCCTCCAGCTCCGCGGCCGCGATCTCGAACGTCTGCCGCCGGGCGTCCTCCGCCGCCTGCAGTACCGCGGCGCCGACGGTGTAGATGGTCTTGCTGCCCGCGCTGAGCCCGGTCATCGGCGCGGTGTCCGTGTCGCCGGTGGTGATACGCACGAGATCCGTGTCCACGCCGTAGGCGGACGCCGCGATCTGGGCCAGCGAGATATTGGTGCCCGCGATGTCCACCTGACCCGTGAGCACCGCGAGCGACCCATCGGGGTTCAGCCGCACCGTCGCCCCGGTGGGCTGGAGCCCGCCGAGCCAGCCGCCCAGGGCCAGGCCCACGCCACGGCGCTTGCCGTTCTTCCCCGCGGTCACCCACTGCTTGCGGGTCTTCCAGTGTGGATGGTCCGCGATGCGGCTCAGGACCTGCTTGGCCCCGTTGTTCTGCCAGGGCTGGCCGTTCACCATCGGATCGCCTTCCTGGATCAGATGGCGCATCCGGAACTCGACGGAATCGAGATCGAGATCGCGGGCGATCTGCTCCATCTGCGACTCGATGGCGAAGATGGTCTGGGGCGCCACCGGCGCGCGATACGCGGCCACGCTCGGCTTGTGCGTCAGCACCTCGAAGCCGCGGACGTCGAACGACGGCCACTTGTACATGCTGCCGAGGAAGACCGCGCTCACCGCGAGCACCGCGCCGGAGAACGCGCCGGAGTCGATGACCGTCTCCGCGTCGAGGGCCATGAGCGTGCCGTCGCGCTTGACGCCGGTCTTGAGCTTGATGATGACCTGCGGGGCCGGCATGCCCGCCTGCAGCTCTTCTCTACGCGTCATGACATAGCGGACCGGGCGCTTGGTGACCTGCGCCAGCACCGCGGTGATCGGCTCGCAGAGCGCGCGGATCTTGCCGCCGAAGCCGCCGCCGCACTCCACCGGGATGACCCGGATCTGGTTCTCGGGGATGCCGAGGACGTCCGCGACTTCGGAGCGGGTGTTGAAGGAGCCCTGGGTGCTGGCCCACAGGGTGAGCAGCCCGTTGCGGTCCCACTCGGCCAGGACGGCGTGCGGCTCGAGATAGCCCTGGTGCACCATCGGCACGCGATAGGTCTTCTCGAGGATGTGATCGGACTCCGCGAAGCCCTTGGCGGGGTCGCCGCGCGTGAGGCGCGCCTGCTGCGAGATGTTCACCGCCTTCGCGGGCGCCTCGCTCTTGGCGATGGCCACCGCGGAGTGGGCGAGCGCCTCGCTGGTGTCGGCCTCGGTGCCCGCGTCGGCCACCGGCGGGGCGCCGGGCAGCATGGCCTTGAGCGGATCGATCGAGGCGGCCAGCACCTGGTACTCGACCTTGATGAGGTCAAGGGCCTCCTCGGCGATGGATGGCTCGTCCGCGGCCACCGCGGCCACCGGCTGGCCCATGAACACCACGCGGTCGATGGCCAGCACGGCGTGGGCGCGCGTCGGCGCCTTCTTCTTGAGGTGTGGGATGTCCTTGGCGGTGAGGACCGCGCGGACGCCGGGTAGCGCCTTGGCCGCGCTGGTGTCGATGGAGACGATCTTGGCGTGCGCGTGCGGGCTGCGCAGCAGCTTGGCGTGCAGCAGGCCCTTGGGCTGGATGTCGGCCACGTACTGCACCCGGCCGGTAACCTTCTCGGGGCCGTCCGGCCGCGGAATCGACACTCCCACTCCCTTGACGTCGCGCGTGGTCTTCATCGTGCTCATCGAGCGCTCCTCTGCGAGGCGAGGGTACCCGCCGCCTCGCTGATCGCGGCCACCATCGTGGTGTAGCCGGTGCAGCGGCAGAGATTGCCGGCGATGCCGTAGCGGATCTCCTCCTCGGAGGGCCGCGGGTTCTCCTCGAGCAGGGCGGCCGCCGCCATCAGCACGCCCGGGATGCAGAAACCGCACTGGGGGACCCCGTGCCGGACGAACGCGTCCTGCAGTGGGTGGAGCGTCCCCGCGCCGGCGAGGCCCTCGATGGTGCGGACCTTCCGGCCCCGGGCCTGCATGGCCAGCATCAGGCAGCTCGCCACGACCTTGCCATCCACGTGGACGGTGCAGGCGCCGCAGTCGCCGGTGCCGCAGCCTTCCTTGGGACCGGTGAGCCCCATGTCCTCGCGCAGGGCGTCGAGGAGGTTGACGTACGGCTGGACGAGCACCTCGACCGGCTCGCCGTTCACGGTACAGCTCAGGACGTGTTTGGCCACGGGATCTGCCTCCGGATCAGGCGTTCGCGCGCTGGAGCGCGGTCGTGAGCGTGCGGCGGGTGAGGACGCGGACCAGGTGCTTGCGGAACTCGATGGAGCCGCGCTGATCGTCGATGGGCTTGGCCGCCTCGATCGCCAGCGTCGCCGCGCGCTCGATGGCCTCGGGCGTCACCGCCTGGCCTTCGAGCGACCGCTCGGCCGCGGTGGCGCGGACCGGCGTGGGGGCCACCGACGCCAGCGCGATGCGCGCCTTGGTGCAGCGGCCGTCGGCCATGGTGAGCTGCGCGGCCACCCCGACCACCGCGATGTCGAGCTCGCGGCGCGGCGTGTGCCGCAGGTACTGGCCGCCGCTGCGGGCCCCCGGCGGCGGCACGATCAGCTCGACCAAGAGCTCGTTCGGCGCGAGCACCGTCGTGCGGACCCCGGTGAAGAAGTCCGCCATCGGGACGCGCCGCTCGCCGCCCGGCCCCGCGATGACCGCCTGGGCCTCCAGCGCCACCAGCGGCGGCGCCATGTCGGCCGACGGCGCGGCGTTGCAGAGGTTGCCGCCCACCGTGGCCAGGTTGCGCACCTGGAGAGACCCGACCATGGCCGCGCTCTCGGCGATCGAGAGATAGGGCCCGCGGACCGCCGGGCTCA
>Ga0099828_10002411_pt1 | contig 12826 bp, 10 predicted proteins | sample CZO8metaG_2_FD_79338 | JGI IMG/M metagenome (GOLD analysis project Ga0099828, IMG submission 79338) | Vadose zone soil microbial communities from the Eel River Critical Zone Observatory, Northern California, USA - CZOApr15con2H1.8 metaG | ecosystem: Environmental > Terrestrial > Soil > Vadose...
AGTTGGTGAGGGCGTTGATGTTCTCTCGGTGGGAGGGGTTCTCCACCTTGCATGCGGAAACCTTTTGGAAAATATCTTGGTACAGACCGATGCTGTCAAGCATGTCCCCGGCGATCTTCTCGCGGTCTACCAGTATTGCAAAGGCTGCAAAGTAGCGGTCAGGGTGCTCTGACTAGGTAGGCTATCGGGACCTTCAATGGCCCCTGTGAGGAGTGCAGCGCCGCCAATAGCGCTTTCCTGTTCTGAACTTCCTATCTGGCTTGTCTGGTAAGAGCTTAGTCCCTTCGCGATGGGCGGTTCAGTCTTCTTTTCGTGTGCTCTAGACTTCCTCGCGCTGTGATTGTCCAGAGAGCGAGAGACGTTACGAGACCAAGGAGACCACCGATCAGGAGTAGCCACATGCTGTTGGAGATAGCGGGAAATGTGCCGCACAAGAGACAGCCACCGTTCGAGCCTCCACCTGACCCGCCACTCGACCCGCCTCCCGGCGGGGCCGGCGCCGCCCTGTCTACTTGAATGCCCATTGGATGAGTGCTTGTCATAGGAGGAATGCTGTCGTCCGTGGCGATGAAAGTGATCGCGTAGTATCCCGTCTGGCTGGCACTGGGTTTCCATGAGAAGACTCCGGTGGATGGGTCGAAGCTTGCGCCCACTGGTAGTTGGGATGCTGACAGCGTGACGGTTCTAGCTGGGTTGGCACTTGTTGCTGTGACCGTAAAGTTGATCCATGTACCTGTAATTACTGTCTGGTTCCTTGGGAGGGCTAGTGTAAGCAGGGTTGCGGCTTGTACGTTGAGGGTTATGCTTGCTTGGCTGTTTGCTTGGGGTGCAGCCGAGTCCGTGACAGTCAGGGTAACCGTGTATGATCCAGCGATGGAATAGACGTGTGTCGGCGAGCTTCCAGTTCCTGATGCGCCATCACCGAACGAGACGGCATAATTGTATGGTGCTGTTCCGCCTGTGGCTGATCCCATGAATGCTACTGTTTGGCCGATTTGCGGAGACGATGGAGACGCTCCAATGCTCGCGATGAGTGGTAGGGTTGTGTAGACGGTGAGAGATTTCGAACTTGTGGCGGTCTGTTTAGTTGATGATGAATCAGTTGCTGTCTCCATTACTGAGTACAATTTTGCTGTTGTGAAGGTGTGGCTTACGGTCGCTCCTGTTCCGGTTGTCCCGTCGCCGAAGTTCCAGCTGATAGTGTAAGGCGACGTTCCGCCGATTGTTGTCGACGTGAAGGTGACGAGAGTGTTCACCAGTGGCGTGCTCGGTGTGACTGTAAAGCTGGTTGAGAGCGGAATCGGGCCGATGTTTAGGCCTACATTGTACCAGTCAACGTTGACAGAGTTGAGCAAGTACCCCTCCGTTCCAATCTCGATTCCCAGGAGGGTGCACTGAGTGTTCGCTGGTAGTCCCCACGCGGCAAGGTCTCCTTTGCAGAGCTGAGCAACGTCCGCGGTGAGTATTCCTGATTGTCCTGGATTCACTTGTAGGGTGACAATGTCCCAGCCGAAGGAGTCTCCGGGGTCGTACGTTGCAGTACTGCCCACTGAACTATCGGTGCCACCGATATTCTCAACACGGGATTGCGTGTCCAACCAAGAGTAGGTGGTGGTTCCTGATGTCGAGGAGGGGATCTGAAAGTAGAGCGCGATGTAGAGATGATACCTCGAACCGGATAACAGGCTTCTGCTTAGAAAGTTGAAGGATACCGTGACGCTAGTTATTCCTGATGGGAGTGCTGTGCCGACTGTAGAGTGCCAGGGGAAAGTCCCCCGCTGACCAGTGCAGTAGCCATAACTGTTTGAGCCGCCTCCAGGTGTTGACTGTCGCGTCTGCAATACTCCATTTGTGATCGTCTCGGTCCCTCCTGGGCAATTGTTGATGAACCAGGTGCTGTCGAAATTTCCCGTGAGTAAAGAGGATACGACTACCGTTTTGGTGGAGGTTGCTGTCTGCTTGGGGGAAGATGCATCGGTGGCGGTTTCGGTAGCCATGTAGGATTGGGCTGTTGCGTATGTATGGGTCACTGTTGTGCCTGTAGAGGTTGCGCTGTCACCGAAATTCCAGCTAATCGTGTAGGGTAGCGTTCCTCCTGTTGTTACGGCTGTAAAGGATACTGGAGTATTGACCATGGGGTTTGCGGGGAGGAATGTGAAACTTGTCGATAGGGGTAGGGAAGCTACGACGGCGATTGTTTGGGTGCTAGTGGCGGTCTGTTTCGTCGGTGAGGAGTCTGTCGCAGTCTCAGTGACGGTATAGGATTGAAGGCCTGTGAAGGTGTGCGTCAAGGAAGCACCGGTTCCGGTAGTTCCATCTCCAAAGCTCCAGCTTATCGCATATGGCAATGCTCCGCCAGTTGTTATCGAGGTGAATGTGACTGGAAGGTTCACAACCGGGGCTGAGGGTACGACTGTGAAGCTTGTTGCTAATGGTAGCGGTGTGGTGACTCCGTATATCTCTGACATCGCAAGCGCGGCTACATCGTTTGTGGTCAGGGTTGGGAGTGCCCAGTTGTTCTCGAACAAGTGCAGGATCGAGTACTCGTCGTAGAGATTGCCTGTTGAGATTAACGCTTGTTTGACCATCGTTCCATAGAATAGGATTGGTGCTGGGTCGTACTCGTCCCACCAGAGAAGCAGCATTGTCCTGTGGCCCGGCTTGAAGAGGTTACTGGCTAGAAGCGAGCCGCTGGCTGGACTTGATAAACTTCCAGTTGAACCGACGAGAAAGTCGTGGAGATAGGAGTCTCCTGTCTGTACGCTATTATCGTGCATGTTGTGGCTGTCGGTTGGAGTGAACCATAGAAGGTTAGGTGGAGTAGCGGAATTGGCTGCGGCGACGAAGGTAGCGGTCGAGACACTGCTACCGGTGAATATGTTCGGACTAGTTGAGGTGGTTGTAAATCCTGTGAATGGAAAATGGTCGTTGCCTCTGGGGCATCCACTCTCACAGTATGCTTGCCATGTTAGGCTGGCTGTGGCCATCTTGTCCATGAGAGTTGGCTGGTTTATACAGCATGAGTATCCGTCGACTATTCCCTGGTCAGAGCCTGAGATGAGTGCTGTGTAGCATCCGGCGGAGCATCCGTTGATACTCCTCCCGGCGGCGCCGTAGCCATGATAGCTAGGAATGGTCGATGACTGCGTTAACATGCTCGAAATGAATGGGGCGCTGGAACTTCCTGTCCCTGTGCCCATTACTGATGCATAATTCTGATTCTCCATTGCAATGATGACTACGTTGTCGAAGTTGGTTCCCGTGGCTGCGTGCGCGTTCGGCAAAGCGGGAACTCCTAGTGCGGCCATTCCGATGATCATGATAACAACTAGTAAGATTGCTCTCAAAGTCAGGATCCTCCCTCGGGGTGGAACCCTGCCTCGGAGGGTTGCGGGTGCGGATCTAGGGTTACGATTCTTGTTTTCATTCTCAACTTTCTTTCACGACCTCGGGCGGGATCGTTGTGTCCCGAGCCGAACGGCCTGCTCGCATTGCCGAACGAGAACCAGACTCTTTGTTGTGAGCGAGTTCTTCGGCAAGAAACTAGTATAGTACACATTTTCGGTATAGGCACTATCGAACTTCGCGTCCTAGGTTCGAGTTCATATGCCCAGTTACCACTGCACTCTTGCGTGGACAGGGCGGGGCTCGTTGCCAACCCTTGTTGATGTGTAACGCTAAGCCCGACTGATCTGGCTCTATGGCTCCGCTCTCTTTTCGGAAGAACATGTCCGCAGGGTTCGGGGACGGTCTCTAGACTAAAGGACCGGAGAAACAGCAGGGCCGGAATAGAAACCGAGCCTTTCCACTCGGGTCTCGACTCCGAAGAGTTCTGTTTCAATGGGGGCCGCTGCCACCCGCGAGGCAGAGTCTATCGTATATCGCAGGAAGAGTTTCAGGAAAAAGAACTCGTCCCCAGCGATCGAAGAGCCTCGAGGCTCAGCGGTTGGAGGAATAACTAACGACTCCATCGCTCCAAACGCGCAGTTGCTCATCTTGGTTTATAACGTATATGGTACATTGGCTGCTCCTTGTCGGTGTATGTCGATAGCTGTCTCGAGCTAACCGGAGGCTCCTTCCGACAGACGTCAGAAAAAAAGTTGCGATGATTCAATTCTAAGATTGTCCAGCCTGGTGCCAACAAGCAGATTTTTTCCTTGGGCTTTGTGATTGCTGAGCCGATGCTCGCGACACCGGATTCTGTCAACTAGGCGTAGACGGGGCTGTCTTTCAGCAAAGAGGTCTGTCATAGGGTCTGGATCCGAGAAAGACATGGAGTAATTGGGGTATTGGTCCGCCGGTCCATGAGTACCAAGCATTAGGCGGACGTGTTCCAGCATTTTGACATAACCCCCATAGACTATCCTATCCATCAGAGGGCGAGCCGTGGTTCGGGTTATAGGGCGTTCCTGGTCGAACATTCCTGGGTTCGCAAAGATTCTCCTAGTCATCCAGGCACTCGCCATTGCGGTCTTGTCTGGCTGGATCTACAACGAATACGTGAACAATCAGTATCTTCAGGTATACATGATAGGCTTGTTCGAGGGGAAGGGGTCTTTCCTTGCCGTTATCGGTTTCGGAGGGCTAGTCGGCACCGCCTTAGTAGGAATCCTTCTCAAAGCGGGGAATATTCTCGGAGAGATTGAACACCTCTCAGAAAAGGTAGGGAGTGGAACCGACACGAACACGGCAACGGTTTTGAGTTCAACCCAGATGCCCGTTCTGAAAATTGCGAACCGTGAACCTCGAACCGAGATTGGCCAATTACACGGATCCATGCAAAGATGGAAAGAACGATCAAACTACAAAGAGTAGTTCGGAAAGCTATTCCTTGAGTTCAAGATCTCTAAGCAGTTTCTTGTAGTGCCCGTTTATGATCTCCCAGAGTCTATCCCGGTTCTCCCCGGTCACGGTCTCCCGTTCAAAAGTGATCTCGAGCGCTTGGTCCGGGAGTCTGAACCCGTCGATTCTGATCTCTGGAAGTCTCGCTTTCATAAGATCTTCGTTTATTGTCTCTTGAAGCTGCATCAGCTTCTTAGGAGTCGGCAAGTCCTGGCAACCGAGAATCTCGCGGTTGCCTTTCGATATTTAACCCCCTGAGCTTCAACGCAGGAACCTCTCCATCGACTAATCGTCGACTTCTGTGGAAACCTAGTGAAGGACCAAATGCTTTACGGAGAGATTGGGGATCCAGGTTTTTCGGAAGTCAGTTTTCGGCTGGAAGGGGATAAGAACGGATACTGTCGTGTCGCTGTCCACTCGTCTTCGCGAACCCGTTTCGGCGTCTATTCGTGAATAATAGGTACCGAGGCTTGAGGGCTCCTGTTTCACCACTTTGACATAGGCCCGGAACCCTGTTCGAGAACAACGGAGAACTCTCAGAGGATTCAATGTATGACTCAGAGTGCTGATTTCTCGGCAAAGAAGTTGATGCCGGGCTATGCCAAGATCATAATGCTACTGCAATCGATGATGATCCTCTTTCTCTCCTTCTGGGTCGTGCAGGAATACATGTACAATATCTACTTCCAAGCCTACGTGAACGACACGATCCAGGCTGAGGGCTCGCTAATCGCTATCCTGATTTTCGTTAGCGCCCTAGGTGTGGCTCTAGGACTTTTCAAGGTTCTAAAGTCAACACATCACCAGATTGGAGCTCTGGTCAACCAGCCACAAGTTCCGACAATGGCTCCGGTCGTATCCGGTCCCAAGCAGGCGATAGACCTGCACCCAATGGTGGCCGCTCTGAAGGCCGACCTAGCGCACCAAAGTTCCATGGAGCCTATTCCAGCTGTGGAAATCAAGGAGGCGACGCCGCCCCAGCGCATACAAACGCAGCCTGACCCGCAGCCTGTCAGGACTCAGATTGGCACCCCTTCTACAGTCATAACCGGGACCATGCCAGTCTTGAAGAGAGTGAACTCTGACCAAGCTCGCGGCCAGAACTCTCAACAATAAAGTGAACTAGGTTCTAGCGCTATCAGTATTTTTCTGTTTATCGCAGGGGCACTCTTTGTTCCTGATCCCGATCCGCCACGGTAATAATGAGTGGTCCGGAGATCATTTCTCTTCCATGTTCCTCTAGTTGGGAGCGAGAGATCAGCTTGATGTCTGGCCGCAGAACGGGCAGGCGAATAGTCCGTACGTGTTAACGCGGCCGCATTTCTTGCAGGTGACTTGGCCGGTCGGCGAAGTGGTTGCTGGACCTGAGATAGAGTGGGGTTGGGGGGTGGGTTCAGGCATGATCACTCCTACTAGGCAGGTGATGATGCCGGTGACGAATAGGGCCCCTCCGCCTATGAACACAGGCAGAACGTTAGCACACGCGAATACGTTGCCGGACAGAATTGTTAGTAGACAGGAGCTTGCTGCGGCTGCCACGAGTACTGGGCCTAGGACAACCATGATTATCCCGAGAATGAAAGTGTCCGATCTCAATCTTTCTCGAAATCCACGGGAAGCAATTTCCTTCCTAGGATACGCGGAGAGCCAAGGAGGCTATCTAAGACTCTGTTACTATCTCCTTGGATTCAGTGAGACGGGCTAGAGAGACGGGTCCATCTCGAGACGATCACAAGGGCAGGCTCTAGGGCTTGAAGTCCTTCGGGTAAAGGGCAAGATGGAGATTGGATGGTCCGGTTTCTCGTATCCTATCTGACCTGGTTCGCACGGCAAACAACGCGGCGGCGATAATGACTATTACTATTCCGATTATCGAATAGAACACTAGAGGCGCAAGTCCCAGGATTGTTGCAGGGGCGGTGGGCGTTTGGGTGGGTGTACCGGTTACAGCTATCACGAGTGTCGTAGTGCGCGTCATGGTCCCGCTAGCTCCTGTTATTGATACGGTATAGGTGCCAGGATTGTTTGAGCTGCAGGACAGGCTGGCGGTTCCAGAGCCTACCACTGTGCTTGGTGTGATCGCGCTGCACGCTAGGCCTGCTGGGACCTCTTCTGTTAGAGCAACTGTGCCCGTGAAACCGTTTATCGGTGTGATTGTCAGTGTAGACACAGCTGTCTTGCCACTGTTTACAGACGCGGGACTCGTGGTTGTGAGGGTGAAACTGGGCGTGGAGTTTGGATTGTAGAAGATGTTCGTCGCCTCCACTCGCACGTGCGTATACTCCACGAAGCCTCCAAGAAGGGTTAGGCTAGGTAGAATCACGAGGACTTTAGCCTCTAGGATGATGCCGCTCATTTGATCCCAAACAAACTCTTGTCTCGAGTTGGCAACTCCCAGCAATGTCGTCATTGGCATGGTAAAGTTGGAAATGTTGACAGTTCTCGATGTTCCGAGATAGTACATTGATGTTGTCAAGTTTATCGAAGGCGCGAGGGGTTTTGTCCAGATCTTGTCTGGCTGAGATAATCCTCCGGCGATCAGTGCGTAGGTTAAGTTTCCGGCTCCAGTCGTTAGGTTTCCGTTAAGAATCGCAGTCTTGATCGTGGTGTCTTTGAGCTGGCTGACGGATTGGATAGTAACGTTTGTCGGCGGGTACAAATGCTGGATAGTCACGGTTGATTGGACGGTCTGATTCAGTTCTTTGATCAACTGTGGTTCGGGAATGCTGGTTGAGTGGTAGGTGACGTTCATCGGAGTATAGCTAGCCCATTGGCCGACTGTTACGCCTGGGGTGTAGGTGGGTGCCGCGTGACCTGGCATGGTGGATGACAGTATGGCGAAAACCAGAATCGGGACCAGAAGAAAATATGAATTCAGCTTGGTCAAGACACGGTGTCAACTGAACGTTATTGCGTCGTTCGCTATATACAATCTGGAAAACGGGAGGCGGGCTAGGCCTTTACTGATCCCGTTCCGATTGCGAGATAGTTCAGCTGGGCAAATTGCTTGGGATCGAGGATTCTCCTCGCATCGACAATGTTCGGGGCTGTCATGTGTGTTTGGAAATCCTTGGGAACGAGTTGACGGAACTGGTCCCATTCGGTCATGATGATGGCACAGTCCGCTCCTTTCAGAGCGGAGTGAGCATTCTCTGCATAATCGATCTGGTCTGAGAGCGTTTTCTTGGTGTTGGGTATCGCCATGGGATCGTAGGCGACGACTCGTGCTCCCTTCTTCTTGAGCTGGTTGATTACTCGGATGGAGGCGGCTTCGCGGATGTCATCGGTGTCCTTCTTGAACGCGAGACCCAAAACTGCAACTCTCTTTGAGGATAAAGATCCGAGAAGGTTCTCTGCCATGCCGACGACTCGGTTGGCTTGTTGCTTGTTAGTCTCTTCCGTGGCACGGAATAGAACTGGATCGTAATTCCTGTTTTGGATGTAGTTGATGAGTGCTTGGAGATCTTTATGGAAACAGCTTCCACCGTAGCCTGGACCTGACTTCAGGAATAATCCACCTATTCTAGGATCGAGGCCGATGGCCTCTGCGATTGTGCCGACGTCTACGCCGGGTATCTGCTGGGCGATGTTGGCGATGGTATTGATGAAGCTCACCTTGGTGGCGAGGAAGGCGTTGCTAGCGTACTTGACCAGCTCCGCAGCCTCAGGACTGGTCAGGATGACAGGCGGCAACTTGGACCCGTAGAAGTGTCGATACAGCCTCGTAAGTTCGTCGGCCGATTTCTTGTCGTTAGATCCGATAACTATCTTGTCGGGATGGAGAGCGTCGTTGATCGCGGTTCCTTCCTTCAAGAACTCAGGATTGGCACACAAACCTAGCCCTGCTCCTATGGTCTTGCGGCTGGACTGTTCCAGGAACCGCTTTACTACGCCGTTGGTGGTGCCGGGGACGACTGTGCTCTTGACAACAATAAGATGATAACCCGGTTTCTCTCGAAGTACACTCCCGAGGTCTTCTGTGGCGTTCTTGATGTAGGATAGGTCGATGGATCCATCCTGCTGACCAGGAGTTCCAACCGCCAGAAAGGTCGTCTCTGTGTCTGCAGCTACGGAAATTTCGCTTGTGGCATCTAGGAGCTTTTTCTTGACAGCGTTCTTCAACATGGTATCCAGCTGTGGTTCGTGTAGAGGAGCCTTGCCTTTACGAATCTGTTCCACTCGCGCCTGATCAATGTCTATTCCAATTGTCTGGATGCCGCGGGACGCGAAGGTCGCGGCAGTGCACAGGCCGACATAGCCCATTCCAACGATCGATACGGCGGGTTTCTGCTTCAAGTCGCCAGCTGGGTGTTTGCTAGGAACTATAAAGTGTGGTGATTCCGGTATTCTTTCTCCAGTCGCGTTATGCTGTTGTCGGATGAACCAAGAACTGTTCAAGCATATTGAATGGTCTCGTGAGGATGCGAGGTAGAGCGGTTTCCAATAGCCGGAAGTCATTTTCGGTGAAGACGGAGAGCTCCCGACTGACGATGAGGAAGCTGAGAGCGAAGACGATCACGAGGACGAGTAGACGGAGGGATGGGGTAAGGTAGAGGAATGCTCCTAGAGTGTAGTCGATGATTGCTAGGGGTGCAGCTGTGAGTATGGCTAGGAGCAGGGCTTTGGATAATGCCTTCGTCAGCGGGACGCGTAGGACTCGTCTTAATGTCCACCATGATAGGATCATTATTCCGATGGCGAGTAGCGCTCGGCCGATTGCGCCGGCGGTTGTTCCAAGTTGTTGTGCTCCTAGCCCTACGGCTGCTAGGTCGATGATCGTGGCGGTTAGGCTGATTCCGAGGATAGGTTTCGTTTTCCCGATCGCCTGGAGGGTAGTGATCAATAGGAGGCTCTGGGCGGAGAAGATTATTGTGATTGCCAATATCGCGAAGGGTAGTGCACCGGCTAGAAGCGTGGGTCCGTAGACTGCTTCCAGAGCGGTTGGCGCGATCACCGCCAGGGCGGTGCCCGTGGGGAGGACTGTGAGGTTGACGAGCCTCATCGCGACTCCTAGCTTCTCCGATACTCCAGCTGGTCCTCGGCTGGCATGGCTTGAGGATAGTGCAGGATAGAGTGCTCCGGCTGCCGGGGTCCATAGGATGGAGAGGAACGAGACGCTTGTCACCACGAGGTAGTACGCCCCGGTCGTGCCGAACTGGCCCAGGATCGCTTGTAGTAGTGCGATATCGCCCCAGCCCTGGAGGAGGGTGATGAGTGCTGAGGCGAAGAGTGGGAGACTAAAGATGAGGAGTGGGCGCGCTGGAAAGCTCTGGCTCGTTGGTAGTTTTCCTTTGAGGAGATAGACTGATAGTAGGAGCGCTACGAACGCGCCTATCCCCCAGCCTGCGGGTATTCCGAGCGGTCCAAGACCCTTGTAGGCGAGAACTAGCCCGAGGCCCCGGCTCAGGGGATGGAATAGAATGTTCTGGTAGGCCATGTCGGCGTAGCGTCCGAGGCCGAGAAAATAGGCGCCGTAGAGCGCGGTGAGATCGAGGAGAAAGGAAGAGGCGAACGCGACAATGAGGAAGGATGTTGCGTTGGAGTCTTTGAAAACCGCAGTGGCGATCCATGGCGACGCGAGGACTGACAATAAGAGGACTGGAGCGGCAATTGTTATTGTTAGTCGGAGGCTTGTTCTTGCCACGCCGCCGGCGGTGGATGGATCCTTAGCTCCGATGCTGGCCGAAATGAACCGGGTCGCGGCGGCTGGCAGAGCGAGCTGGGTGATGGTGGTGAATCCGGCGGATACTGCAGCGAGAAGAGATACCTCACCGATCTGGGAGAGGTTGAGGATCCGGATCAGAAGGACGTAGTAGACGAAGGATCCGGCGTAGATGACTAGTTGCTGGGCGGTGATATAGGCGGTGCCGCGTGGAACGTTGAAGATGACGGATGTCTCTGTCAATGGGGGAGTGGACGTGTTTGGAAATAGCGGTTCTTCTAGGTTATGCTACGAACTTGACTGCGTTGCAGACAACAGTTATTCCGGAGACAGGGACCACAGATTGACGAATGGTGTTAGGGCGCTCAGATCTGGACTCTGGACTACTACTCTGCGCCCAAGGGTCCATCTCTCTCTACCAGGATTCTAGTCAAGTCTTAAACTCTGACGTTCACCGTTTTGCCTGCGGAATGATTGGCCTCGAAGAGCCGTCGGACAAGTAAGAAGTCTAGTCCACCTAAGGGGAACCTAAGGCCAAAGCGCAATCCTTCATTCCATATCCCCTTCGAAGAGTTTCCGGTTCCGAAGCTCGATGTTCTTTTGCGTCATCTCGAGGAGGCTAAGCCAACCGGGTGGGTGATAGAAGTGTCCGAACTGGAAGGTGCGCAACATATGGATTGCATGGAACCACTTGTCCATGTTCTTGTTCATAGCACTGATGAGAGTCCTGCTCCTAGAACCATGGGAATCATCTATCAGTACTGCGCTAGCTGCAAGACGGCGGTTAGGGTATTGTGAGCTTCATGAAGGAAGGTGGTCGTACCCAAAGGACGAGGAGTAGGCGAATCCTCTAGTGGCTTGGCCTCGATCGAAAAAGAGGGGGGTTCGAATTCGGAAGGCGCGGCTGGGGGATCTAGAGTTGGTCTGTTACTTTCTGGAACTCTTCTAGGGTCCAGGCTTTCAGGGTCTTTGTGCGGATGTTTCCCAGGGCGGCGGTTGAGAGGGTGAACCGGTTGTAGGCTTCATCGCTCGGCATCTCCACTATGGCCACCGCGTCGTATTCGCCCATAGTGTAGTGGATGTCGATTTTTCCTCCCAGCTTACGAGCGAGAGCCTTTGCGTTCTCCACTCGTTTCGGTGTGTCTTTGACGCCGCGAACGCCTTGGTCCGTCCAGTTGATCAACGCAATGTACTTCGGCATTGGAAGATCCTCGGTCGTCCCATCTCTTCGAGCGTATTTAATATCCTAGCCCGCTCTAAACAAGTAGGCGCATCGAAAAGATACAGGAACATGGATGTTCTGCAGGTTGCTAATAAGCAACCAGGAGTTTGGAATAGGCGGCTGATATAATGTCATGAAGGACTATCTGTCAAAAGATAGGGATTTCAACCAATTTCTTGCCAATTCTGGCGAGCACAGAATCGCTTCCTTGCAGGTTCTCTGCAAGATGGTTCTCTTACACTCAAGGAGTGAGACACCTTGGACCCAAGTCATCATGACCTCTCCCGACTCACTTGTCCTCGCGCAATCCAGACGACCGATTCTGCCAGCGTGAAGAGAAGGAATCCTATTTGGCCAAGGGTTCGAGGAAGAGAGGGCGAGCGCAGAGCGGGGTCCAAGCAATCTTCTCAGGGAGCAGCAAACGGAGGGGTAAGGTACACGTCGTTGCGGGTCTGATCTCGACTGGAACCGCGGCCATTCTGTGGGTCCGGATTACTATCGCCGCATCTGCCCCTTCGCTACTACTAACCAGTCTCGTGACCCTACTTTCGATACAGGGAACCGCGTTCTTAGTCTACGCTCTGGCAATACGAAAGACTCCCCGACAATATGACCGGAGGGTTGCGACTTTTGGTCTCGAAGCCGAGATCTCGACAGGTCAAAATCCTATAGATCCTTTGTCGTCTAGATGGCGGAAGTCGTCGAAAGAGAACGGACATCGTTCACCGCTTCGTATCGGCAGGGTCTTTGTGATAATGATGTTGGCGGGAATAATGTTGACGACGGCCGTAGGTTTCAGCGCTGTCGATTTCGGGTCCCAGCACCATGCCGGCGCGGGAACCGGTGGTACCGGCGCGAGCGGGAGCGGTGCTGGCCCGGGCACTAGTGGTAGCGGTACGAAACCGCCTGTTCAACCTGTATCTTTCAGAACGATCGCTCCCAGTTTCTACACTCTCTCCAACGTAGCTGAAGCGGTTGTTTCAAGCAACAATTCCTACACTGGGGTGACCGGGACAAACTCTGACGACTTTATCGTAATCCAGATCGCTTATTCAGTGGGGGGCGGGGGAAATCTCCCGGACATCGGCTATGTTATGGAT